>Ga0334898_1000912_pt1 | contig 39176 bp, 32 predicted proteins | sample GraSluR3_MG_10_FD_207228 | JGI IMG/M metagenome (GOLD analysis project Ga0334898, IMG submission 207228) | Sludge microbial communities from methane-producing bioreactor in Wageningen University, Netherlands - Granular Sludge_3_08-R3 | ecosystem: Engineered > Bioreactor > Anaerobic >... | reverse complement strand
TTACTGTTTTACGAGTTGTATTATACTCTATTGCAGCTTTAGTTATATTATTCGCTTTTGCATATCTAACCATATTATATCTATATTGAATTATAGTTTCCTTTGAGAATAACTTTTTTATTACCATTGTAATGTGACACCCCAAACTGCAAGCGAAAAATCGTAAAAACGAATTTATATCTTTAGAATTTATAGAATGTTAGGTCGTTTTTTCACTTTGCAAGCTTTGCCACTTTTTATCGGCTTTTTACAGGAAAAAGTGACACCCTTTTTGCAAATTTAGTTCGTTTTTACGGTCATTTTCTCAGGCAATGTTTTTGTAACTCTTTAAAAATAATAATGTTCTGATTATTCTTTATGAAATGCTCATTTTTTAGCTGTCGTTTTTCCGCAAAAACGGCTGGAAAAGCGAAAAAACGAAATAGAAATATCTTTATTCTTTAAAGATTCAGCAAAGAATTTAGATCACGAAAAATTATTGAATTATATTTCTCATCTAGTTTCTGTGATTTAACATGATGCCACCATAATTTTTCTGTTACAACTACATCGCAATAAGGAAGTGCAGTTGACAAAGCAGCAATATCCTTGAAATCATTTTTATCAATATCTCGGTATTGATCTTTAGAAATTGAATAAATAAGTGATGTCTTTGCATGAAAACTAGAACATGATTCCAAAAAACCTAACACACACTTCTGATCATTAAAATTTATAAGAGTATCATAAGCTTCTTTTTTTAAATTGTGCTTATTTGCAAATAGTACCAAACTTTTACTGAATCGTTCAAAAAATGATTCTACTAAGAAAATTTGATATGCATATTGTTTTGGATACTTATTAATTTTATCTCTAATTGTTTCTAAACCTGACTTATATTCTAAATTATCTTTTTCTATCTCATTTAATTCATTTATATCAATCTTTTTTCTCAATATGTTTATAAAACTTATTTTTTCAATTATATTTAAATTATTTTTGATTGTTTCAGAAAAATAACTGTCATATTTTGGATTTTGTTTTAAGCCTACTGAATTAAGTGAATTATTTTGAATAACAACTTCATTCAAATCAATTGTTTCAAGCTTCATAAGATTCTTTAGTATATTGTCAATCTCAAACATTTCACAATAAATATAGGGCAATATGGAATAATTATTGTAAAACATTTCAAATGTATCGACAAGATCATTTCGAGTTCTATCATCTAGTCGAGAAGATGTTTCTATGATATGAATAATCGATATCGGGAAAATCCATTCATCATTTTTTACTTTTTCTTCTATTAGTTCTCTTACTTTATCAAATTTTGAATCTTTTCCCTTTAATGATCTCGCTAAATCAATCCATTTATTCTGATCAAGATAAATAAATTTACTCATTTGTACTCCTATAATCCTTTTGGTGTAATAATTACTTTAACAGGTAAATTATCATTAGATGATAAATCATTTTCAAGACAAGATGGATTAGAAATTAATCTATCTGGATCATAAACAAAACAAAATAGAAACTTACAATTTGGATGATTTTTATATCTAGCAATATCTATAATAAGTTGTTCACCTATTTCTTTTTGTTTAAGTTGTTCTCTTGTTTTCTTTACTTCAATTACAATATTTTCATTTTTTATTAGAAAATCAACTCTTGAGCAAGCTCCTGCATAACTTGGAGTCCATTCTTCTGGTCTAACATCATCAAAATAGAGTTTTAACAAACTATGTAATAAGTCTTGTACATCATATTCATCAGAGATGATCATTGGTTCTCGTTTATTATATCTTTTTTGAAGCTGAGTAACAATAATGTGGAATCTACTAAAAATATTTTCAATAAAGAATTTAGAATCTTTTTTATAATTATGGTCTGATTGTTTATTTATATCTTTATTCCACGGAAATGGATTACCACATTTAATACAATTATTAGGCTTTTTTATATAGCTATTTATTGGAAGGAAATTTTCTATTGGTTGACCAATTATTGGAGATTCACAGTTTGAACATTTCCATATTAGTTGAGCTCCACAATTTGGGCAGAACTCTTCATGTGGATTATTAGGATTATAGTTGTCTGTTATTCTATGGCCATTCTTACAAATTAACTGATAATAATGATTCATTATTGTACCTCCTGAATAAACTGATCTATCTTTATAGGCATTGTATCAATATTCAATATACTATATGCAATTTTTGCTTTTTTTATTAATCTGTCATCCTGAGTAAGAAAGTATTTGCTTCTAATTATAGCTGCATTAGCTGAATGTTGAGCATCTAGCTGTATGTTCTTTTGCTCTTTATCTGTTGCATAATATATTTGATCCAGTAGTAAAAAAATAACATTGGTGTGATCGTAGATAGTTCTAAAACTATCGACACAAAGATTTACAAATGAATAATAAAACTGAGAAAAATTATGAAAATTATCCATTTCTAACTCTTTTTTAAAAAGATTTAGGATGCCACTTGAATCATTTTTCATGTTTTCATTTCTTCTTTTTCTATAGGTTTTTGGATCCATTATTGATTTATTATTATCATTAATACTTGAACTCATTATTTCTAATAATGAAATGTCTTTTATTGTGTTTATATTTGCATTCTCTGGAATTTGAATATTTATATTATCTAAGATATCAGCAAGTGAAAATCCTAAAATTTCTGTTTCTTTAAGAATATTATTAAAATCTAAAACAAAATCATAATTTTTATATAAGTTTTTATATACTGTTTTGGGATTAATCGTATTAATAAAGAATTTTGAGTTATAATAATCAAAATAAAGATACTTTTTTTTTAGTTAGTTTATTAATGATTCTCTCATCATTTTTATAAAAATTCATTTGATTCTTATCTTTTGGAATCAAATCAAGAATATGTGCATCAGAAAATAAAGTGTTATAATTATTGTTTTTAATGTATTTATAAATAAACATTAACTCGTCATAGTTTTCAGGTTTATAATCTTTATACAATATATCTCGTAGATAACAGAAAATATTCCAATCTAGGTATATTAAATTATTAATATTTCCTCCTACTTAAATATCCTAAACTGCATAGCCATTTCACCGATTATGTTTACATTTATCAGTTCTTCTTCTGATAAAACAATAATATCGAAATTCATATTGAATGGCAAGAGAAAAATTTGTCTGCGTTTTTCATCGTATTGAACTTTTTTTAAAGTGATACCATCAGCGGTTCTGATCGCAATGACTTTTCCGGTAAGGTTGAACCAGTCATCTCTTTTATGGATTACCACTATGTCACCATGAAAGATGGTAGGCTCCATTGATTGACCATTAACCATAAAAACGAAGTAATTGTCATATTTATCCCATAAGAAGGCATTGGGGATCTCGATATATTTCCAGAAATCCGGATTTACAATTTCAAAGGGAGCTCCAGCCGAGATCTGACCTAAAAGAGGAAGAGCTATGGTTCTGGATTCAAGACCTGAGGTCTTATATTGATAAACCGCTTTATTACCGCTTATTTCTTCCAGTTCTTCTTTATCAGATTCACCTGGATTAAAAAATCGACCATCTGAATCCGGTGAGAACATCACACCTTCTTCTGTTAATAACCAGTTAATATTCACATTATAAACCTCTCTAATCTTTGCAAAAGAGTAAGTAGCATAATTACTTGATTTATTGTTATAGATCAAATCAAAAAAGTTAACTGATATAATATTAACTTCTTGATTTAAATAAGTTTGTTTAGCACCTTTAGTTTCACTAATTCCTAACAATCAGACTCCTAATTACATATAATAATATTAATGATAATTCTATTCTAATTATAAAAAATAATTATGTCAATTTAAAAATTTATATATTTACTTTTTAAGCATTATAATTTTGATAAAAAAAAAGTGAGCCAATGCTCACAAAAATTTAATTGGGGTGGCTGATGGGGCTCGAACCCACAACGCCCGGAACCACAATCCGGTGCTCTACCATTGAACTACAGCCACCATACCATATAAAAATGGCACGCCAGAAGGGATTCGAACCCCTGACCCGCAGCTTAGAAGGCTGCTGCTCTATCCAGCTGAGCTACTGGCGCACACTATTACTATATTATGGTAGCGGCGCAGGGACTTGAACCCCGGACCTGCGGATTATGATTCCGACGCTCTAACCAACTGAGCTACGCCGCCACTATTTCACTACTATAAAAAAAATGGTAGCGAGGAGAGGATTTGAACCTCTGACCTTCGGGTTATGAGCCCGACGAGCTACCAACTGCTCCACCTCGCGATAACCTTTGTTGATGTCATATTTACAAGCTAAGGTTTTTTCGTCAAGAAAAAAATTAAAATAATAATATTTAAAAGATTTTTTAGTATGTTAAACTTAAGCATATCAGATAAATAATTCATAAAAAAAAATCTGTAAAAATCCTGAAAAACCAAATTTACTGAGTCTTTTAAAAAGCATTATCGTATTTCAATTAATAAATAATGGTAATTTTAAAAAAATCTGTCGAATATTTTCTAGTAACATTCTCTAAAAAAGAGGCTGTCTCAAAATTAATGTTGTGCAAACATCCTTGCTTGCACTATAAAACCTTAAGTGATAGGTATTCAATATTTTATAAAACTACAAGCTGGAAGCTTGTAGAACAATAATTGGAATTATTCAATAGTCTCTCTAAGCTCTACATCCGGAGTAAATAGATTAGTTGATGTTTTTATGTTGAAATATTATGATGCAAGCAGGGATGCTCGAACAACAAAAAATATACACAAATCCAACGTCAAAAATACAAGTGACCTCCAAGATGCTTTTTTCCATCTTGGAGGTCACCTGTTGATTTGTTGTAATCAAGCAATATTTAGCAAATAAAATTATAAATATATTGACTAAATAAAAATGTTTTTTATTTTTGCTTTAAAGGATTTCAAATGCAGTTAATACTATTATATCTCAAAAAATTTTTTATATCAAAACGGCGTGAATGGCTAAGATTTGACGCAATTTTTATGTATTTAGGTATAATCATATCAGTTGCTGCATTAACAACAACTTTTATAATATTTGAAGGTTATGAGACAACATTAAAAAAGACTATTTTAAGGTTTAACTCACATATTTATTTTTTTAAACCCGGGGCGTACGATTTAGATCAAAATGACTATTCACTTATATCAAAATTTCTAAGTTCTAAAGAAGAAGTAGAAATTTTCACTCCAATACTTACCGGACAAATAATCACAAGTACCCCTTCAAGAGTTAAAGGCAGTATTTTTAAAAGTATTGATTGGAGAAATTTAAATCAGGCTTCTATATATCACGAGGCTGTAAAGCAAGGCACTTGGAAATTAGAAAAAACCGAAGATATTGTGATAGGGAAATATCTATCAAAGATGCTTAACGTCAACATCTCTGATACTATACAAGTAATGAACACAAGTTCTGCTCATATAGGGATTTCCGGTATTTCATACAGGAGTAAGAAATTAGTCATAGTCGGTATATTTGATTCCGGTATGTATGAGTATGATAGTAGATATATCTTTATGAATGAAGAAACTGCAAGATATTTTGAAACAGGAGAATCAAACTCAAATCTTTCATATAACAATAAAAATCAACAAGTTAAAACTTACACACTCATTGAAGTAAAACTTAAAGATGAATACATTGACCAAGCAACAGAACTTGCGATAAAATGGGATAATGAGTTAAAAAATGATTATCAAATTTCTTCATGGATGCACTTTAACGGCAATTTATTTTCATTACTTACATTAGAAAAATGGGCATTAACTATCATTATTTCTTTTTTAATTATCGTAGCAGGTTTTAATGTAATAACAACCACATACGCATCAATTCAAGACAAGCGTAAAGAATTAGGTTTATTAAAGACAATCGGACTTACAGGCAACAAGATAGCCGCAATATTTATGACTCAAATTTGTCTAATATCTACATTTTGCATTATTTTTGGAATTTTATCAGGTATAGCAATCGGATATCTTGTTAGTTATCAATCAATAATTTCATTGAAAGGCGAGGTATATCTTTTAGACAAGATATATATACACGTAGATTTTGTAAAAATGATATTGATATTTTTAATAGCCTTCACAATTACCGGATTTGCAGCACTAATACCTTTAAAGCAAATAAGTAAAATGCGTGAAATTGACATACTAAGATACAGAAAGTGAGACATTAATGAAATCAATTTTCAGATTAGAAAATATTTCAAAATCATATACAGATAAAACATATATAATCAAAATAATTGAAAACTTATTTTTTGAAATCAACTCCGGAGATATGTTAGCTATAACAGGTCCTTCAGGAAGCGGTAAAAGCACTTTACTACACATAATGGGATTACTTGATAACGCTGACACCGGCAAATTATTTTTCAATGAACGAGAGATATCTGTTAATGACAAAAATATCGAATTATTTAGAAATAATCACATAGGATTTGTATTTCAATTTCATTACCTTTTATCAGACTTTAATGCGTTGGAAAATGTTGCTTTACCTGCAGTAATTGCCGGTAAAAGCTGGCATGATGCCAAGAAAAAAGCATCAGAATTACTTTATGAACTGGATATGAAAAAAAGATTTAATCATTATCCAAACCAACTTTCCGGCGGGGAACAACAAAGAATCGCCATCGCTCGAGCCCTCATAAATCAACCTGAATTAATCATTGCTGATGAACCAACAGGAAATTTAGATAAACAACACTCAGAAGAAATCGTTCATATATTTGAAAAACTAAATCAAGAACACAATCAAACTTTGATAATTGCAACTCACGATTTGGAAATTGCTCAAAAAATGCCCTTGCATTATCATTTAGAAAATAAAACTTTAACTACAATTAAAAAAAATGACAACTAAGCTTATAAATAATAAACTAAAAAAACTTCAATTTAAAGCAAGCATTAACTTTAATAACATTCTTTTCTAAAACGAGAGGTAAGCTTGAAACATAATCGCTGGTTAGTGATTCTTGTTATAATACTAATAATAATAAACATAAGCTTTTTTCTTTTATTAAAATTTAGTAAATTAGACTCTCTATTACAAAACCATATCTTGAATAATTTTGAAAAGAATTTATCAGCTGAAATTGACATTGAACATTTTTCATTAAACGACAAACAAATATTTGCTAACAATATCAAGATAAATGATAAAAATGGATACTATTCCCTAGAAATAAAACAAATCCATATTGATTATAATATATTTAGTTTTTTATTTTCAAAAAGAAATAAAACTTTAGGCTTACCTGAAAATGCAATTTCAAACATAAGAATTTATAACCCTAAACTTTCAATAAATTTGATAGCAAAAACAACTGATAATAAATTTAATATGCCTGAATTGTATAACTATTTTAAAAATTTGACATTATCTGAAGGAGCTATTGATTTTAAATTAAATTACAATGAAATTATTTTAAATTACGATTTCTCTAATATAAATATCAATATAAATAATAATCCTATAACCAAAAGTAGTATTATCGAAGCATCTTCCTTTAAAAACAATGAAATTATTTCTGCAAAAATCTTATTAGAAAAAAATAAAAAACCAATAATAACAACCGATATTCTAAATCTCTCCATACAAAATATTAACTATAAAAATATTGCTTCCATTAATACAAATCTATTTATAAACCTAAATTTTGACAAACATAATGACTATTTTATAAAATTTAAAGATACGAAAATTTCGTTTAATAATTCAATCTTAACTAAATACCCAAATAGTGATGTCATAATAGACTCACTTATCATCAATGGTAACGAAAACAAGGCATATCTTGAAATAGACAAGATTGTTGCAAATCAATGCTATTTTTCACTATACGGTTCACAAGATAAACCATTAAATTTTTCTAATACTAACTTTATCATTAATTTCAAAGGCAATAATATACCCCTAGACTATTTGATTAAAGACAATAATACTACCACAAATAATATAATCGGCAATGCAGATTTCAATACAATTTTCACAAGTAAAGAAAAAATTACTACTCTTAAAGCTTCAATCTTCTCTGACTCCATTGCGTATTATTCTGAAAAGTTAAAAGACATCCATATTGAACTTAACTCAAATAATTTCCCCAATGAAAATATCTTAATCAACCTTAATCATTCAAAATTTCTTAATTCAATTTTAAAAGGATCAGGCAAACTTAATCTAAAACAACAACAGTTACAACTAAATCTTTATGCAAAAAAACTCTACTATTCAATAAACAATATTGATATGGTATTTGATATGAAATCAACCTTCAATTATAACGTTAAAAGTAATAATAACTATATGTTAACCACAGATATTGATTCTCTAAACATCAAGTATGGAAAATATAATCTACAAAATCTAAACTCACTAGTTACGCTTAATAACGAGAAAATAGAAATAAATCTATCTCAAGAGTCTAAAAGTAATTTAGCAAATGATTTTATACCCATCAAAAATAATACTATACTAAATCTCAAAACAAAATCATGGTCATCAAAATCTAATTTTAATAATTTTAATATTAAAAACTTAAATCAACAATTTGGTAATTTAAAACTCAATGGTGAATTAGTAGTTAATAGAATAGATAATAAAATAAAAAGTTTAGGAAATTTACAATTAGGAAACAACTTAATCAAAGATTACTATATAAAATTACTTTCTGATGTATCATACAATAAAGAACAAGACTCTCTTTCTGTAGAAATCAATATTGATGATTCTTTTTTCAATTATACACCTTTATCAATAGATTTTTCAGCATCAGGAAATAAAACATTACTCAAATCACATAATTTATTAATCAATAAAGTCTTCAATGGGTCACTTTTAATAACAAATATTGATAAACTTCGCTATGATTTTTCTATTAATGCAAATAAAATCCCTTTAAAAGACATAAGTTCTTTATATTTAAGCAGAAATTTAGCTAAAAATTTCGAAGGCTTTCTAAATCTTGACTTCTCGTTAAATAATAGCAGGAAAACACCTTTAGATTTCAATATATCAGTAGATTCACTAAGATATATACCTTATGCTTCACACTCCCCTTTTACTGATATTGACGTCAAAATCAAGGGTTCCGGTCAATTATCAGATATTAAAATAGAAAAACTTGATATTTTAAAAAACAATAAAACATTGGTAAATTCAAATTTAATTATCAAAGATTTTGGTGAAAGTATTATTTTAAAATCTCAAAGTAATACTTTACTTGAGAAATTCAGTCAAGATAACATAATGCAAGGAAACCTTATAACTGACTTTACCTATCAAAAAGAAAACAAAAACATAACTGCTAATCTATCAATTATTGGCAATGATCTAAGATATGATAAATACTTCATTGACTCAGTTGATATTGATATTGAGCAATCAAAATCAGGAATAAAGGTTAATAATTTTGCAATCACCAGGCAAAACGAAATAGACGCAAACATCAAAGGATTATTAAACTATAACATTTTCACTAATACAGTCCTACCTACATCTGATAGTTTAATTGTAAATATAAATGCTGATTTAGCTAATTACCTCAAAAAATTAAGCAAAATCTTTATCTCAGGTAAAGCAGATTTAGCTTTTACTACCTATATAACAATGAATGAAGACGGAATAGTCTTAAATAATGGTAAAATAAATATTCAAAAAGCCTGGTTAAAAATTCTATCACAACAAGAACTTATTGATAAGATAAATATCGAAGCAGAAATAACAAATAATTCTCTTATCTTTAAGGATTTAAAAGCAAGAATGGGTCAAGGCGAAATATTTTTTAGAAATGAAATATCAAAACAACCTGAAGATAATTTTGAATTAGCAAATTTAAATCTCGGAATATTTTATCTTAAAACAGATGAAACAGGTTTATTATTTCACTTACCAACCTATATGCCACATAGTTCGGTTGCAAATGCAGTTATCAAAGGTAGATATAACGACGAAGCCATAATTACCGGACCATTTGATGATATCAAGATTTACGGAGATGTTTTCTTTTCCAATGGTAGTGGCATTTACCCTGCAAACTCAGAAAATATACTAAAAATGTTTAATTTTGTCAGAACAGAAATAAAATCATACCAAGAAACTCAAAAATCAGACTATATTGAAGATAAAACTATATTACCTTTTAAATTAGATCTAATGATGCATTTTACTAAAAACTGTAAATATGTTACTTATCCATTAGACTTAAAAACAACAACCGACAGCTATTTGCATTTACTTTACGATCAAGGTTGGTTTGCTTATGAAGCCGACTTTAAATCTGAAGAAGGAACTGTAGAATTATTTGGAACTACATTTACAGTAGATTATGCACAAGTAAGACTTAATCCATACGAAACCTTACCAACAATATTTGGATCTTTCTATAAAAAAGTTGCAGACGGTACTACGATTACTCTTGAGATTTATACCGACAAAACAGGAGAAAAGTCTATTTGGGATAGCTTTAGAATGACTCTTAATAGCGATGATTTTGAAGATAAAACAATTACTCAAATCTTGGCTAAACTAAAATACGGAAAATCTTTAGATGATCTCAGTGAAAGTCAATATCAAAATATAGTTCAAGATGAAGCAATACAGATGGTTAGTGTTGGTATCGGCTCAGCTTTACTCGATCAATATATTTCTCCAATAGAAAATAGAATAAGAAAATTTCTCAAATTAGACTCTTTCAATATCAGCCCCGGATTTATTCAAAATCTAATAAATAGCAAAACATGGAAAGATACAAAAGAAGATAATAATGAGTCTTCAACTTACAATTCAAGTATTTTACTTAACAACCTTACGATTTCGATGGGTAAATATATCACTAATAATATGTTTATTGAATATAATGCAATATTTCAAGAAGGTACAGACCTTGCAAACAATACTGACACCTACCTATACCAAACTATAGGATTAAGATATGATTTACCTCTCAAATTAAAAGTAAAATATTCATACGAAATAAACCCGGATAAACAAGATAATGCTCATGAAATCTTTTTGTTAAGAACATTTAAGTTTTAAACTTATAGTTTTTTTTTGATATTTTTATAAAGTTCAATATCCTCTAACTAATGATTTTTCTATAAGCTATAATAAATCAAAAGGTAATACAACAAAAAAAGAAATTTTTTAGTTGACAAAATTAAATTCATTTTTTTAAATTTACACAGAATATATTAACGGGTCATAAAAGGAGTTGCTAATGTACGAAAATATTTTAAAAAAGTATCCACCTGAAAAAGAAAACTTAATCTATATCTTACATGAAATTCAAGACACACATCCTCAAAACTATATACCTGAAGATGCTGTGAGAGAAGTTGGAGAATTTTTAAAAATTGCACCTAATCATATTTATGGAGTTTTAACATTTTATTCAATGTTTAGTACAAAACCAAGGGGTAAAAACGTGATTAGATTTTGTCAATCTCCTCCATGTTTTTTGAAAGGTTCAGACAAAATCGTTGCTAAATTAAGAGAAATGCTTGGAATCAAATTAGGGGAAACAACTAAAGACGGATTATTTACTCTCGAAGTCTGTGAATGCCTCGGAGTATGCGGAAATGCACCTGTAATGATGATTAATGAAGATATCTACGGAGACTTAAACGAAGACAAAATCGTAAAAATCATTGAAGACTATAAAGGAGGCTTGAAATGAGTATCTTCAGAGGACATATATTAATTGGATTCGATGAATCAGGAGTTCAAGCCGGTGCAAAAGAAGTAAAAAATGCTTTTGAAAAAAATTTAGCAAAACTTAATCTTGACGACGAATATAAAATACTTGAAACAGGACCATTAGGTTTTTTTGGTCAAGGTGTTTGTTTGATGGTTTACCCGGAACAAATTTATTATCATAATGTAACACCGGAAAATGTTCCTCTGATTTGTGAAGAACATCTTCTCAAAGGCAGACCGGTAAAAGATTTATTATTTGATAAAAAAACTATTGAACTTCATGATTTCAATTATAAAAATAGAATTGTCTTAGACCATTCCGGTCTTATCGACCCTGAAAATATTGAAGAATATATTGGAGCAAACGGCTACCTTGCTTGGGAGAAAGCCCTTACTCAAATGAAACCAAATGATATCGTAAATGAAGTTAAAAAATCAGAGCTTAGAGGTAGAGGTGGTGCAGGTTTTACCACAGGCTTAAAATGGTCTTTCACTGCTCCCATTGAATCTGATGACAAACTTATTGTCATAAACGCTGACGAAGGCGAACCAGGCACATTTAAAGATAGACTCATTATGGAAGGCGACCCACACAAACTACTCGAAGGCATTATGATTGCCGCTTATGCTGTTGGAGCTCATAACGCATATATTTATGTTCGTGGAGAATATAAGCTTTGCATAGCAAGACTTAGGAAAGCAATTCAACAGGCAAAAGAATATGGTCTTCTCGGCAAAAATATTATGGATAGCGGATTCGATTTAGATATTGATATCAAAATTGGAGCCGGAGCTTATGTTTGCGGTGAAGAAACCGCTCTTATTGAATCAATGGAAGGAAACAGAGGAACCCCTAGAACTAAACCGCCATTCCCCGGAGTTAAAGGAGCTTGGCAAAAACCTACAGTAGTAAATAATGTAGAAACTATTGCTAATGTACCATTCATTATCCTAAATGGTGCCGATGCATATAAAGCTCATGGCACAGGTGAATGCTTTGGAACAAAAGTTTATACTATTTTAGGAGATGTCGCCTATCCCGGTCTCTGTGAAGTTGATATGGGAGTAAGATTAAGAGATATCATTAATAAATTTGGTGGAGGTATGAAAGACGGCAAAAAGTTCAAAGCAGCCCTTGTTGGAGGTGCAGCAGGAGTATTTTTGTCTGATGAAAGACTTGATGTTAAAATGGATTTCGTCAGCCTTGCCGAATATATGGCTGTCCTTGGTTCAGGAGCTATACTTGTAATGAATCAAGATGTTTCTATGATAGAAATGTTATATTCTGTAATTCGTTTCTTTAGACACGAATCCTGTGGAAAATGTATGCCTTGTTCTGTAGGTACTCAAGAATTATTTGTGCTTATTAACAAAGTTAGAAACGGTTATGGCACCCAAGACGATTTAGACAAGATGTTACTAATCGCCCAAACTATGAAAGATACAGCATTTTGTGCACTTGGTCAATCACTTATTATGCCTATCAAATCAGCCTTTGATAACTTCAAAGAAGAATTTGAAGCTGCAGTTAAAAACAACGAGTAATAATTTTCAAAATATATCAACCTCCGATAAACTACCTTTATCGGAGGTATTTTGCTAAATAACATATTAATGAGGTAATTATGATAAGTAAAAAATGGTCCAATGACATTATTAATAATATTAAAACACTGTGTAATATTCCAAGCCCAACCGGCTACACTCAAGATATCTGTAAATATATAATTAAATATTTCCAAAGCATAAATTATGAACCTTATCAAACAATCAAAGGTTCAGTTGTTGTTCCTCTTGGGGGTGAAGGGAACCCTATTGTTTTAGCCGCTCATGTAGATACTCTTGGAGCAATGGTTAGAGCTATCAAAGGTAATGGAAGAATTAGATATACTAACATCGGTGGATTCCCTGCTAACAATATTGAAAATGAAACTTGTATTATTCACACAAGAAATGACAAGAAATACGAAGGAACTTTCTATCTTACTACTCCTTCTGTGCATGTATATGATAATGTCGGAGATGCAAAACGTACTGATTCAACCGTTGAAGTAATTCTTGATGAAAACGTTAATTCAAAAGAAGATATTGAAAAATTAGGTATTCAGGTTGGTGATTTTATTTCAATTGATCCAAGAGTTAAAGTTACTAAAAGTGGTTATATAAAAAGTAGACACCTTGACGATAAAGCAAGTGCAGGAATTCTTATGACCCTTGCAAAATTAATTAAACAAGAGAATGTAAAGTTCTCAAGAAAAGTGTATCTTTTGTTTACAACCTACGAAGAAGTTGGCCATGGAGGCAGTGCAGGGTTACCGGTAGATACTATCGAAATGCTATCTGTTGATATGGGTTCTGTAGGAGATGATTTAACTACTGACGAGACTAAAGTATCTATTTGTGCAAAAGATTCAGGTGGTCCGTATGATTACAATCTTGTTACAAAACTCATTAATATAGCAAAACAAAAAAAACTATCTTACGCTATAGACATTTACCCAAGATACGGAAGTGACGTTGAAGCAAGTTTACATGCCGGATATGATATTATACATGGATTAATTGGTCCGGGAGTATTTGCTTCTCACGGATACGAACGAACTCATATCAAGGGATTATCTGCCACGTTAGATCTACTCTTTCATTATCTTACTTAATACCATAAAGAAAGGTTGAATTATGGAAACTAATTGGAATGACTTTGTAAACTTTTATGATTGGGAATTTGAATTTATTTGTAAAGAACAATCTAAAGATATCTATTTTTGGCTAAAAATGGCTAATTTATATAAAGATGAAATCTTAGAATTTGGTTGTGGAACAGGAAGAATAAGCTTAATTTTAGCTAAACATAACTTCAAAATTACAGCTGTAGATAGTGCAGAAAAATTTATACATAAACTTATCCAAAAGAACAATCATAAAAATCTTACTCCTTTAGTTGGTGATATGACAACATTTCAATCAGAAAAAAGATTTAATCTAATTATGTTCCCATACTCAACCTTTCAATACTTATTAACCAAAGACCAGCAAATCAAATGTTTATTAAATGCAAAATCTCTCCTTACTGAAAATGGTAGAATTATTCTTGATATATCACCTCACATTGCAAAGGGAGATTCACTAACTGAAAGTATCAAATTATACTCTAAATGGAATTCAGAAATGGAATGCCAAGTTAGTATGTACACTTCTTATGTTATATCTGATAATATTCAATACTGGGAAGATGACTATATAATCACAGATAAAAACTCAAACGAATCTTATTTTACACATAAAATTGCCTTAAAAAATACAGAATTACAAGAATTTAAAGATCTATGTTCTGAATGCAAACTAACCATTGAGGATATATATGGTAGTTTTGATTTAAAAAATGTTTCTCCTGATAGTTCTAATATTTTATATATCATAAAAAAATAACAAGTTATTCATACCTCCCCTTCATTTTTATCTTTAAATAATTCAAACTTATTAAAAAATGGAACTAATTTTGCTTATTTAACATATAAATAACGAAACAAGGGGAACGGTATGAAAGATTTCCGCAAAATACTTATTTTTTTAATAAGTTCAGTTTTATTTTTATCAATTTATGCAAGTGAAACAAGTAATGTTTTACAAGTCTCAACTATCTCTGAAGAAATAACTGAGATAGAATTTAATCTACCAGAATTTAATATTGAAACCATTGAAGAAAATGGACAAATTTTTAACCAGATTAAAATGGATGCAATAATGACCGCAAAGACAGGTTTCCCGGAATTACCTATCTTTTCAACTTCTATTGCAATACCATTTAACAGTACAATTTCCATTGAAAATTCAACACTTTCTAGTAAAACCTACATCGAAAATATCAATGTTTTCCCTGTACAAAATTATGATAATCAAGAGAGAACATTTGATTTTGAAAGCAATTTTTATGAGACTAAAAACACTTCAACCGTTTACCCTGAAGACATCTATAATATTTCTGAACCGGTTACTATCAGAGATATGAAAATTATAAATATTTCAATTCAACCAATGAGATATTCACCTCAAACAAAAAAAATTGAGATAACACAAAGAATTAAGATTAAAATTAAACACGAATCATCTGATTCAAATCCTACATATACTATAAACAATAAGATATCGAGAGCTTTCGAACCTTTATACAGTTCTCTTATTGCAAATTATGAACAAGTTAGACTTACTAATCCTGTATATCAAGAGCCTTCACTTTTAATTATTTACGGAGGAAATCCTGATGCAACTCTTCTTAATCAATTAATAGTATGGAAACAACAAAGAGGATTTGAAGTAACCGCAGTCCCAACATCTACAGCAGGATCTTCAACATCAGCTATAAAATCTTACATTCAAAACGCATATAATACTATGGAAAACCCTCCTGAATACCTAATGATTATTGGAGATAGTGATGGTGGATTTTCTGTACCAACTTTCGGTAGTTTTAATTATAATTTCTCAGGATTATCTTACAACGTTAGTGGTGCCGGAGATAATCCATATACATTAGTTGCCGGAGATGACGTTTATGGTGATATTTTTGTTGGAAGAATGTCAGTTCAAACAGCAAATGAGTTTCAAACAGCAGTACAAAAAGTTTTAACCTACGAAAGAATGCCTCTTTCAGCAGGAACTGAATGGTATGAAAAAACTTTGCTTGCCGGAGATTCCGGACACTCAGGTATATCAACTTATATTATCAATAGATATATTAAATCAATTATTCAAGACTATGACCCAAGTCACACTTTCCATGAGGTATATGGAAATGGAACATCCGCAACTGTATTACAAAATCATACTTCTGAGGGAGTATTACACTTCAATTTCAGAGGTTATATTGGAATGAGTGGATTTACCTCATCAAATGTAGCAGGTATGACTAACGTCAATAAGCTTGCTAATTGTGTCTGGTTAACTTGTAATACAAATACTTTTAATAGTGGTACAAGTATTGTAGAAAGTGCATTTAGGCATTCAACAAGTACCGGTGGTCTTGCAGGAGCGATAACAGCAACAGGTATGGCTACTTCAGGTACAGCTACAGCAATGAATAATGTTTTAAATGGTAGTATTTTTTATGGCTTGTATCATGCTAATTTCCCTACTATGGGACAATCAGTAATGTATGCCAGATACTACATTATGCAAGTTTATGCTAATTCTACTAATGGACCTTTAACAAAAGCTCTTGATTCTATGCATTGGGTGAATCTAATTGGAGATCCTTCTTTAAATCTATTCAAAAAAGCACCTGAAACTTTTTCTACAGAATTACCTACTTCAATCCCTACAGGAACACAAAGTCTAAGTTTATTAGTTCTCGACCAAGACAATCAACCTGTTAGTAATGCTTGGGTATCAATTTCTAAAATGGATGGTTCTTATATCTCAAAAGCTATATCCGGAGACAATGGATTAGCCTATATTGAAGTAGACCCTGAACAAACAGGAACATTAGCTTTAATTATATCAAAAGAAGGTTTTGCTCCTAAACTGGGTCAAGTCATCACAGGAAACGGAAACATTATATCAGTCAGTAATTACCTTATAAATGATTTCTCAGGTAATAATAACGGACAAATTAATCCCGGAGAAACAATTTCTCTTACATTAGATATTACAAACTACACTGATAATGATTTAACAAACTTAACTGCTACACTTACCGCTAATAATGAATTTATTAATATAACAAATAATTCTCTTGATTTAGGTTCAATCAATGCAGATAATACACAAAATTATGATGATGTATTTAGTGTTGAAATTGATGACAACGCTCCTGACAAATCATATTTACCATTAGAAATAGCTATATCAGATGGAAATAATGAATGGATTTCTTATATAATGCCAGAAATAAAGGGAATTGATATTGATGCAAATAATATGCTGACTACAGATAACAATAATTATATAGATATTGACAGCCCGTCTCAAATTCATTTTAATTTTATTAATAACGGCTCTATCACTGCAGAAGGATTAACTGCAAGATTAATTTCAAAATCAATATTTTTAACTGTTCTTGATTCTGTTTCTTATTTAGGCAATCTTGCTACAGGTCAAGCAATGAATAACCAAAATGATCCTTTTACAGTCAATGCAAGCGTTGGAATCATTCCCGGAATGAATTTAAATGCAATAATAAAGATAAGCAATGAAAACGGATTCGAAGAAAATATTCCTATTCAAATCATTGCCGGTCAAAAAGCCACAACCGATCCCAACGGACCTTGTGAATATGGATATGTTATTTATGATATGACTGATACTGAATATGATGACGCACCTACCTATGAGTGGTTAGAAATAAGTGAAATAGGTCAAAACACAGGCATTAATGATACTGACGCTAATCATCCAGGAGGAGAACTTGAAGAAGGTGGTGCAACAATAGAATTACCATTTACAACAAGATATTATGGTGTAGATTATGATGAAATTACTATTTGTTCAAATGGATTCTTTACTTTCTTAGAGACAGAACAAAGAAATTTCAGAAACTTACCAATACCTGGAGCAATGGTACCTAAAACTATAGTAGCACCATATTGGACTGATTTAGGAATTGGATCAAGCTTTGAAAATGGTGGTGTATATACATATTATAATCAAGAAGATCATTCCTTTATTATTCAATGGGATAAAGCCAGATTAGTTAGTGATTATCCCGGTGCTTATGGTTTAGAATACTTATCCGGAGTAAATGTAACCTTCCAAGCTATTATATATGATCCTCAATATCATGGAAGTCCATTAGGTGATAGTCCAATCAAATTCCAATACAAAGACTTCCACCCGGGATTACCAAATTCAAGTGGTTATTCACCTTATCCTATCAATTACATTACAGTTGGATTAAATGACCATACAGGAAATAAAGGTTTAACTTATGTATATAATAATCAATACTTAAATTATTCCGGTGCAACTGAGATAACAAATGAATTTGCTTTATATTTAACTCAGCCATCAATTTTAAATGAAGAACCATATCTTTTAGTAAGCGATGTAGTTTACCATGATGAAAATGGAAATAATATCATTGAAAATGGTGAATATGTGAATATCGGTATTAAAATCTTAAATGCAGGTTTATTAGTTGCAGACAATACAGAAGCTACTTTATCATTTACATCACCTTATGTAACAGTTAGTAACGCAACATCAGATTATCCCGCTATAGAATCAATGGAGTCACAATCTAATCATAACTATTTTACTATCTTAATTGGCAATGATGCTCCTAATAATTTAAACGTTACCGGAACACTTCACATACAAAATAATAATAAAGAATGGTTTAGAACTATAGAATTTAATATTCAAAAACCAACTCTTACATATCGATCATATCTCATTAATGACATCAATGAGAATAATAACGGAATCTTAGAAGCAGGTGAAAATGCTAAATTAATCATTAACTTAGCTAATACTTCTTTATTAGATGTTGCCAATGTCAATTCAATTATCTCGTCATCAGCACCACAACTTACAATCAATGAAGGATCAGTTATTATAAACAAAATAAATAACTTAAGTAACTATCAATGTGTATATGATATAACAATTGGTGAAGATATTGAAGGTATTTCAACTATTCCGTTTAATCTATTAGTTACAAGTGAAAATGCTCCAACATTAAATATGAATCTTGCTCTTGGTGTAAATCAAAGTGGAGTTTTATTGCAAGAATCATTTGAAAATTGGTTGCCAACCGGATGGATTGTTCAATATTATTCAAATTCATGGAATCAATCAGAAACTAACAATGCCGGCGGAACTTCTCCTGAAGCTAAATTTACAGGATTAAATATTTCTGAAGGTTCTACAAGATTAATAACTAAGACAATGGACGCAACAGAAATAAATAATGCACTTTTAACTTTTAAACAAAAAGTTAATTTCAATAACACCGGCGTTACTATCGGAGTTGCATCTCGTGCTAATTATAGCACTTGGCAAACAGTATGGTCATTGGAATTAACAGAAGACATTGATACAGAAACTGTAAATGTTCCTATTAACAATACAAGTTTAGGACAAACAGGATTTCAACTATGTTGGTTTGTTGAAGGAGATTTCAATGGCATAGCTGAATGGTATATAGATGATGTTTCTTTACAGACTGCTTTTGGCAATACATCAATATTCTCAGGAAAAATAAACATTGATTCTTATGACTCAGACATAAAGAATGTTAGAGTTAAAGCAGGAGATTATTCAACATCAGCAAAAGCCGATAGTTCTTACATTCTCTACTTATTACCCGGTTCATATAATCGTATTGAAGTTCTTCACCCATTCATTGAAGGCCCTTCATTTAATAATGTCAATGTCGAAGCAGGTGAGCTTATTGAAAATCAAGATTTTAATATGTTCTACAGAGTTCCACCAAGCAGCTTCAATATTAATGTTGACGAAAATTATCTAATTACTCTGTCTTGGAATCACAATTATGACACAGAATCAAATCCTATAAACTTCAGTTACTTTGAAATATTCAGACAAGTAAATTCTACTCAATTTGAAAAAATTGCTGAAACAACAAACCATAACTATTCTCAAACTGTTAATTCAAATAATAGATACAGATATTATGTTCGAGCTAATTACGAAAATGGAGTTTCTGACTCCACAACGCATATCTTTATTGACCCAAATATTACACCTGGAACTGACGATGTAGAAGTTCCGGTAGTTTTCAATGTAAATCAAAATTATCCAAATCCATTTAACCCTACAACAAATATATCTTTCTCAATCCCGGAAGCAAGCAATGTTAACATTAAGATATATAATGTTAAAGGACAGTTAGTTAGAAATCTTGTAAATGAATTTATGATTAAAGGTAATCATACAATTCAATGGAACGGTACAAATGATTATAACAAAAATGTAAGTACCGGTATTTACTTTATCAAAGTTCAAAATAATCAAAACACAGCTATTAAAAAAGCTTTATTACTTAAATAGGTAACCTCCTAATACCTAAGAAAGCCCGAATTAATAAATTCGGGCTTTTCATTTTCTCTTATTTTCAGTTGACAAAATCTATTTGTTTTTTATAATCATACAAAATATTTTTTATAAGGATGATTATGATTATTCAAATATATCAACTGTATTTATTTAGAAAGGGTTTACAATGAAAAAATATATTAATCTCTTATTTTTACTTATCATAATATATAGTTTACAAGCAAGCAATATAGTTATTCAAAATGATGAGACTAATTCAGATAAATCCAATCTTCAATCTACACTTCCAAATAAACAACAGATAACAATCCAACAAGACAAAACTCCTCTAAGAACAGGACCGGGAATACTTTATCCTATAAAAAAGTTTTTAAATAAAGAAACTATACTGGAAATTAAAGATTATAACTTTACAGACATCCAAGACAAAGATAACTGGTTCTTAGTTAGTGATTCATTAAACTTAGAGCAGGGTTTTATATCATTATATTCAACAAAAAAAATACCTATACAAACTGACAAAATTTATCAAATTGCAAAATATTTATCAATAGACAATAATAATTTCACTGATACTCTTCACCTTAATAATGAACAAATAGCATTATCTTTTACTAATTTGTTTGATGTAAATTCTGAATTTATTGACTTTGCAAATAGCTACAACATAGATATAAATAAATATATTGATTTTAAAAAAGATACTTATCTTGGATTTTCAAGAAATGATAATTTTAAAAATATTAAGATACCAAATATTAAAAAAACTAATTATTTCACTGAGGCTGAAATAGGCTTAGGCTTAGGTATTGCTTCAATAATTGCCAAAGAAGGATTATATTACAATAAAGCTATACAAGATTATATAAATTATATAGGTATTCAAGTTGTTGAAGCTTTTAGCATTACAGAGGTTCAATTTAAATTTTTTATCCTTAATCAAAAAAAATTAAACTCTTATGCTTGCCCCGGTGGTTATATCTTTATCTCAAAAGGTTTATTATTATCTTGCGAAAATGAAGCTGAATTAGCTTTTATCCTTGCACAAGAAATTGCTCAAGTGATAATAGATAACAAACGACCTCAATCATTAAAACGTAATGACATTATAGTCAATAAAATATCATTGGATTCCTTATTAATTAAAAATCAGATAAGCTCTCAGGATAGCATAAACACTAATATTGATTCACTAAAGATTACTACAAACTCTCAAATACAAAACATAAAAACCATTAGGGATTCATTAATCAATGAAATCCTTATATATAAAGATAGAGTTATCTATAAAGAAAATAATTATAAACTCACATCTAATATTTCCGAAATTGATGAAATCGCATTTTTTGCAACCTGCAGAACAGGATACGATGGAACAGTAATACCTTTTTATCTAAATCGACTAATAAAACACAAGATTAATGGTGAAAATTATTATTCAGAAAATTCTTTAATAAAAAGAGAGATAAAGTTGAGAAAATATCAAAGATACAACCATTTGCCCAAGAATCTAATGAAACAAAAAAATAGATTTGATATCTTTAAAAGTCAAATAAAAACTGATTAAATAGAGGTCTTATGAAAAAACGCGGTGCAAAATTTGTTATGATATCTTCAGCTTTAATGATAATTTTTGTTTTTTTATATTTTAAACTAAAATATCCTGACCAAAATACCTTGTTAGCAACAGTTAATGATGAAAAAATCACATTGTGGCATATAAAAGAATATTCAAAAACAAATTATGGATATTTTAATGAAAATAAAATCCCTGAAATTGTAGATTTACTAATCAATCAAAAAATACTAATGATTCACGCAGAAAAAACAGGTATTATAAAGAATGTTTTACAACCACAATTTGAAAAACAAGAAAAATATTCTAAAGATAAACTTATGTTAGAGTTATTTTTTGAGATACATTCTAAAGAAACTATAAACATTTCAAATGATGATTTAAAAACTTATTATGAAAATCAACCTCTTTTTACTCTAAAAGCAATCTCTTTCCCATATTCTGATCCACAATCAGAAAAAAAAGCATTTTATGCTTATCAAGAATTAATAAAAAGACAAGATTTTAACGAAATATATAATATTTTTTTCTCTGACTCTAAATACATAAAACCGGGAATTATTGGTATTTCAAATTTTTATAACTTACCGGATTATTTAAAAGAATATTCTAAAATGTTAGAGAAGACTGGAAATGCTACTAAACCAATTGAGTCTGAATTTGGCTTTACTGTTTTCTATAGGGATCTAAAACCTAGCTATTTAGAATCCAGAAAATACATTGAAAATGAACTTTTCAAACAAAAAGCTATTGAACTTCAAATTACAACTTATGAAAATATTAAGAATAACAATAAGCTCAATTTATTTAGTATCAATAAAATATATAATGAAAAAAAAATAAAATTTTCAGATAATATACTTGCTTCCAATCATATAACTAATGATTTTTTAAAAGAAAATGAACTTTCAGAATTACTTTCAGACTTATATAATATTGACAAAATTGATGAATTATCGCTCAAAGACTTACACGAATATGTTAGTTTATTACTAAGTCAAAAAGTCATACTTTCGCTTGCAAGAAAATACAGTTATTATGACAATCATCAATTTTTAAGTAAATGGAATCGAGAAAAAGCTAACATACAAGAAATGCATTCTCAAGAAATAATTAATTATATGATGACCCGTTTTTACGAGGAAAACCTTAATATCTTAGCAGAAAAAGAGTTATTAAATGAATTTAATAATAATGCAAATCAATACAGAAAATCCGATTTATTTAAGCTTCAGACTGTTATTACCAACAATCGCGAAACTGCAAATTTAGCCTATAATGAAGCCATAAAAAACATTAATTTTAATAATATTGTAAAAAAATATTCCAACGATCCGTATGCAAATATCAGCAATGGAATCACTCCATACCTAACAAAAGATGATTTAAAAACAGAATTTGAGTATCTTGTTGATAGAAATATCGGAGATATAATAGCTCCCATTGAAATCGAAGTTGGATTATTTCATATTTATAAGATTATTGATAGAGTCCCTGGAGCAAAAAAATCTTTTGGTGAAGTAAAAACTCAAATTACCTCTCAAGTATTATTAGACAAAATGAACGACTATATCAAAAATATCCAAAAGATTCATAAAATTAAAATCAATAAATTTTATTAGTTATTAATACAAACATTCATACAATAGACAAGGGACCTCCAAGATGCTTTTTTCCATCCTGGAGGTCCCCTGTATGATAACTATATTAAGGCTGGTGATTAATGGTGTTGTGTGAGCATCCTTGCTTGCACTAAAAAAAATTTAAATGATAGACATTCAATATTTTATAAAACTACAAGCTGGAAGCTTGTAGAACAATAATTGAAAATATTCAACAGTCTATAATATTAATAATTGTATTTTAAATTTCGTAAATATCTATAATACATATAATTATATAAATATGTCCTATTATCATCACTACGCTATATAAAAAAACGCTTTTAAATATCTAATATAAATATCAATTTTTTATTAAGATTTCATAGAAAAAACTTGACAAATCATAGAGTTTGAACAATTTTCTCTTAAGACGATTATATTAATCGTAAGTCTTAATCTCATAGGAGTCCTAATATGACTAACCGAATAACTGAGCATCCAATCTTGGAAATCCCTCAAACAGAAGAGATTCCATTTTATTGGAAAAAAGAATTATTAAAGGCAAAAAAAGGAGAGATGATTTCTTCTGCCTTAATAGCAAACGGAATTAATGTTTTTGGACATCATCACAAAGATAGAACAGCACAAGGCATATTCTGTGCTAATGGCCAATGTGCAAAATGTATGGTTATAGCTAACGGAATGCCGGTAAAATCATGTATGACAGAAGTCAAAGAAAATATGATTATAGAAAGTGCTGACGGCTTACCGGAACTCCCGGAATCAAATGAAAATATTGAATTTAAACCGATTTTATCTGTAAAAACTGATGTTTTAGTTATCGGAGGTGGTCCTTCAGGACTTTCTGCGGCAATTGAGATGGACAAAAATAATATTAAATCAATTTTACTTGATGATAAAAATGTACTTGGCGGTAAATTAGTATTACAGACTCATAAATTTTTTGGGTCTGTCGAAGACTCTTATGCCGGTACAAGAGGAATAGATATTGGTAAAAAATTAGCTGAAACTGTAACAAAAAGCAATAATATAGAAGTTTGGACAAATTCTACAGCTTTATTTGTCTTTAAAGATAAAAAAGTAGGTGTCTTAAATGACGGTGAATATAAAATAATTGAACCAAAAGTAATATTAAACACTGCCGGTGCCAGAGAAAAATATTTAAGATTTTCTGGAAATAACTTAGCAGGAATTTATGGAGCAGGTGCTTTTCAAACATTAGTAAACAGAGATTTAGTCAAAGCGTCTCAAAGATTATTTATTATCGGTGGAGGAAATGTCGGACTTATAGCGGGTTATCATGCACTTCAAGCCGGAATTGATGTTGTCGGACTCGTTGAAGCAGCACCTCAATGTGGTGGTTATAAGGTACATTCCGATAAATTAAAAAGATTAGGTGTACCAATATATACATCTCATACAATTTTATCTGCCAATGGTGATGAAACCGTAAATTCTATCACTATCGCTCAAGTTGATAAAAGCTTTAAAGTTATTAATGGTACTGAAAAAAGTTTTGCTTGCGATACTATCTTAATAGCAGTCGGTCTTGATTCCTTAATAGAATTTACTGAAGAAGCTCAAAAAGCCGGCATCAAAGTATTTTCAGCAGGAGATGCATTTGAAATTGCTGAAGCTTCATCTGCTATGTTTAACGGTAAAATTATGGGTTTAAAAATTTCAAAAGAACTCGGTGCAAATGTTTCAGAAATACCTCAATCATGGTTTGATAAGGCCGAAGTTTTAAAATCACACCCCGGGAAAATTTTATCCTATCAAAACAATCTTCCCGATGAAGGCGTTTTCCCTGTCATACATTGTCTTCAAGAGATACCTTGTAATCCATGTACAACTGTCTGTCCAACTAATTCTATAAAGATAAAAACCTCAACTATTATGGGTCAACCTCAATATGATGGATCATGTATTGGTTGTGGAAAATGTTTATTTATCTGCCCTGGTTTAGCAATTTCTATAGTAGATTTTAGAAAAGACAAAGAATTACCTACTGTATCATTACCTTATGAAATTTATAATAAAAAGATAAACGAAAATGACGAAATTAATGTCGTTGATATCGACGGAAACAGCCTCGGAAAATATAAAGTCACCGGTGTACAAACCAATAAACTTAATAAAACTCAAATGATTAAAATCCAAATGCCAAAACACCTTGCAAAGAAAGCAATTTCATTCATAGTCCAATCCCCTGAAATCACTATACCTCTCAAAAATACTATTTTACCTGACAAACTTGATGACTCAACTATGGTTTGTTTATGTGAAAGAGTTAGTGTTGCTGATGTAAAAAAACTTATCAAGAAAGGTATCACAGATATAAATCAAATCAAAGCTATCACTCGTCTCGGAATGGGACCATGCGGAAGCAAAACTTGTGATGTAATGTTAAAACAAATTTTCAGACAAGAAGGTATCCCTTCTGAAATAATTGTAAACAATACCAGAAGACCTGTTTTTGTAGAAGTACCTTTAGAAAAATTCACAGATAATAAATAAACGGAGTTATAATGAACAATATTTATGATGTAATAATTATCGGCGCAGGCTCAATAGGCGTTCCTGCTGCAATGAATATTGCAAAGAATAATAAAAAAGTTTTATGTATTGACAGTATGCCATCACCGGGACAAAAAAATAATAAAAAAGCTATCGGTGGTGTTAGAGCAACTCACTCAGACTTTGGTAAAATAAAGCTTTGTCAACGAAGCATTGAGATTTTTTCAACATGGCAAGAAAATTATGGTGATGATATAGGTTGGATGTCAAACGGTTATAGTTTCCCGGCTTATGACGACAATACAGAAAACAGCTTAAAAACTCTCCTTCAAATTCAATTAGATTTTGGATTAAAAATTAAATGGATTAGTCCTGAAGAATACAATGAATTAGTTCCAGGTATTAATATGAATAACTTAAGAGGAGCAACATATTCTCCCGAAGATGGAAGTTGTTCTCCCCTACTCTCAAATAACGCAATGTATTTTAAAAGTGTCGAATACGGAGCAACTTACAAATTTAACGAAACAGTAAACAATATAATCTATAACAATTCTGAATTTGAAATCAAAACAGATAAAAACAAATATCAAACCAAATATTTAATTAACGCAGCCGGTAATAACGCAAAACATATAAGCAATTTATTAGGCTATGATGTACCTATCGAGCCGGACTGTCATGAAGCAGCAATCACAGACCCCGTAAAAAGATTTTTTGGCCCAATGGTAGTAGATATCAGACCTGCAAAAGGTTCTGCAAATTATTATTTTTATCAAAATCATGAAGGACAAGTAGTATTTTGTATTACTCCTAATCCTCCCATTTTAGGTACAGATAGCGATTCTACTTCAGAATTTTTACCTCTATGCATTAGTCGAATGCTTGATTTATATCCAAGACTTAAAAACCTCAAAATACGTAGACAATGGAGAGGTCAATATCCGATGACACCTGATGGATTCCCTATTATAGGCAAAATGAATAACAATCCAAACTTTATTCAAGCTATTGGTATGTGCGGTCAAGGCTTTATGTTAGGACCGGGTCTTGGTGAACTCCTCAATAGAATTGTTGAGAATAATCTAAATGATAATGATATCAAAATATTGAAGTCATTTGACCCATACAGAAGTTTTACCGGAATGGAAGCATTCAAATAATTATTAAAAAAAAGAGAGACTTAAGTCTCTCTTTTTATTATTATTCAATACAATTATAAATGCAAGATTTCTATTCTTGTTAATGCCTTTTTTAAAGCAATCTCCGCACGCCGATAATCAATTTCTGATTCAGCACTTGTCATCTGAGACATTCGTTTTTCAGCTCTTTCTTTAGCTTGAGTTGCTCTATCTAAACTAATTTCATTTTTATTTTCACAGTTTTCACTTAATATAAGAATTTCATTATTTTCTACAGTTACAAAACCATCATGGATTGCATATAAATCAGGTTTTCCATTTTTATAAATCTTTAAAATCCCTGATCTTAACTTTGTAATCAAAGGAGTATGACCATCTAAAACCTCAAAATCTCCTTCAATACCGGGCAAGATAACACGATCAATTACTGTATCAACTTTTTGAATATTAGGCATTAATACCTTAATATGTAGTTCTGCCATTATGAAATCCTCTTTTTAATTATCTTTCATTAATTTTTTAGCACGTTCTTCAGCTTTTTCTAATTTTCCAACAAACATAAATGCTTGTTCCGGCCAACTATCACAATGTCCATCAATAATAGCTTTAAATCCAACAATAGTATCTTTCAATGAGACATATTCACCTGGAGTGTTAGTAAACTCTTCAGCAACAAAGAAAGGTTGAGAGAAGAAACGTTCTAACTTACGTGCTCTATTTACAACTAATTTATCATCCTCAGATAATTCATCCATACCAAGAATTGCAATTATATCTTGTAAATCTTTATATTTCTGAATAATTCTTTGTGTTTCACGAGCAACAAAATAATGATCTTCACCTACAATCTTAGGGTCAAGTATTCTACTGGTTGACATCAAAGGATCTACAGCAGGATAAATACCAAGCTCTACAATACGCCTCGATAAAAATGTTGAAGCATCTAAATGAGAAAATGTAGTTGCCGGAGCAGGATCAGTAAAGTCATCTGCCGGCACATAAATAGCTTGAACTGATGTAATTGAACCATTAATTGTAGAAGTAATACGTTCTTGTAATTCACCCATTTCTGTTGCCAAAGTAGGTTGATATCCCACAGCAGACGGCATACGTCCCAATAAAGCTGAAACTTCAGAACCGGCTTGTGTAAACCTAAATATATTATCAATAAATAACAAAACATCCTTTTTAGCAACATCTCTAAAATATTCAGCTATTGTTAATCCGGTTAAACCTACACGCATACGTGCTCCGGGAGGTTCATTCATTTGACCAAAAACCATTGAAGTGTTTTCAATAACTCCCGATTGTTTCATTTCTAACCATAAGTCATTACCTTCACGTGTTCTTTCACCAACACCGCAAAAAACAGAGAAACCACCATGTTCGGTAGCAATATTTCTTATTAATTCTTGGATTAAAACTGTTTTGCCAACACCGGCACCACCAAATAAACCGGTTTTACCACCCTTTAAATACGGTTCAATCAGATCAATAACTTTTATTCCCGTTTCTAATATCTCTTCTTGAGTATCTAAATCTTCAAATGCAGGTGCTTGTCTATGAATAGGATACCGTTCTTCATACACAACTTCACCAGCTTCATCGATAGGTTCACCTACTACATTTAATATCCTACCTAATACTTTTTCTCCAACAGGGACAGTAATAGGTACTCCTGTATCAATTACTTCAGTACCTCTAACAAGTCCATCAGTTGAATCCATAGATACAGCACGTACAGTATTTTCACCAAGGTGCATCTGCACTTCTAAGATTAAATCTGATTGACCATCTCTCTTTATATTTAAAGCATTATGAATAGCAGGTAATTGACCTTCCGGAAATTCGGCATCGATAACAGGACCGATTACTTGTGCAACTTTGCCTTTTGTCATAAAAATTCCTCTTTAATTTTTTAAAGTCATTTAATTACTAATAGCTTCCGCACCGGAAGCAACTTCGATAATTTGTGTTGTAATTTGAGATTGACGTTCTCTATTATAAACAAGGGATAAATTATCTATCAAATCTGCAGCATTTGTTGTCGCATTATCCATAGCAGTCATCCTGGCACCTTGTTCAGCAGCATTTGATTCTAACATTATACGCCATAAATCAACACTTACATAACGTGTACCTAACTCTTCAATAATTGACATTTCATCAGGTTCATAAATATAATCAACCTTTGATACTTCATCCGAATCAAAAGGAACTACAGGAATGATTTGTTTATGAATTAGATTTTGTTGAATAGCAGATTTAAATTCGTTGTATATAACATATACTTTAGAATATTTCCCGGAACTATATAAAGAAATTATCTCTTCTCTTATATGTCTTAAATCATTAACGTTTTTCACATCTGATAAACCAACATAATGACTTATAATATTATATCTTTTATCTTTCCTAAAATGGTCATAAGCTTTTCTGCCTATAAGAATTAAATCACAATCAGGATTATCATTCAAATACGAGTGTGCAAATCTTATAATTGAAGAATTAAATGAACCACATAATCCCCTGTCAGCAGTGACAATTACTAATAACTCTTTTCCATCAGGATTAATTGGTATAAGTAAAGGATGAGGAGTATAATTGTTTTTCTTTTGCAAAATCCTTAACATCTTATCTATATGTTCAGCGTAAGGTCTTGCATTATATACCGCATCCTGAGTTTTTCTTAATTTTGCAGCTGCAACCATTTTCATTGCATTTGTAATCTGTTTAGTATTTTTAATGCTGGTTATGCGACTTTTCAAATCTCTCAGGTTTGCCATTAATAACTCCTAATACTACTTATGCCTGGAAGTAACTTCTGTACAAATCTCATGCATCTTATTTTTAATTTCATCCGTAATCTTACTATTAATCATTTCTTGGCAAAAATCTTTATATTTAGTTTCGATTATTGTAAATAAATCTTCTTCAAGAACTTTGATTTTATTAATTTCTATTTCATCGAGATAACCATTATTCGCCATAAATATTATAAATATTTGCTTCTCAACAGGTAATGGAACATTTTCATTTTGTTTAAGAATCTCAACTAATCTTTCCCCTCGCAACAATTGAGCTCGAGTAGTCTTGTCAAGATCAGAACCAAACTTAGCAAAAGCTTCAAGTTCATTATACTGAGCTAAATCAAAACGTAACTGACCAACAACAGATTTCATTGCCTTAATTTGAGCACTACCACCTACACGAGAAACTGAAAGTCCCGGAACAATTGCCGGTCTTATACCTGAATAAAACAATCTTGTTGAAAGATAAATTTGTCCATCTGTAATAGAAATTACATTAGTTGGGATATATGCTGAAATATCTTCTGCCTTAGTTTCAATAATAGGTAAAGCAGTTAATGAACCTCCACCGTCAGATTCACTAAGTTTTGAAGCCCTTTCTAATAATCTTGAATGAAGATAAAAAACATCACCCGGATATGCTTCACGTCCCGGCGGTCTTCTAAGTAAAAGTGAAATTTCTCTATATGCTGCCGCATGCTTTGATAAATCATCATATATAATTAGAGAATGTTCACCCTTATCTCTAAAATACTCGCCTATTGAACATCCTGAATATGGGGAAATATATAATAATGCCGGAGTTTCTGATGCACTGGCACATACAACTGTTGTATATGACATAGCGTTATGTTTTTCAAGAGTTCTTACTATTTTGGCTACAGTTGATTTCTTTTGCCCAATAGCAACATAAACACATTTTACATTTTTCCCTTGTTGATTTATTATTGTATCAATAGCAATCGCAGTTTTACCTGTTTGTCTATCACCGATAATTAACTCACGTTGTCCTCTTCCAATAGGAACCATAGCATCAATAGCTTTAAGTCCTGTCTGTAAAGGTTCTTTCACCGGTTGACGATGAATCACACCTAAAGCTTTACGTTCAACAGGTAAAAACTTATCTGTTTTAATCTCACCTTTACCATCAATTGGCTGTCCAAGTGCATTAACAACACGACCTAACATAGCGTCACCAACAGGAACCTGTAATATTTTTCTTGTTCGCTTGACCAAGTCCCCTTCTTTAATATGACTTGAATCGCCGAAAATAATACAGCCGATATTTTCTTGTTCAAGATTAAGAGCCATACCAATAGTTTCTTCAGGGAAAACCACCATTTCACCGGCCATAACGTTTTCAAGTCCGAAAACACGAGCAATACCATCTCCAACTTGAACAACCTTCCCTGTTTCAGCTACATCAATATCATATTGAAATTGATTAATTTTATCTTTAATAATTGCACTTATTTCTTCGGGTTGTATATTCATAAAAACCTCATTAATTATAACTTTTTGACATTGTTTTAACAAATCTTTGAAGATTTGAGTGTACAGAAGCATCAATTAACTGATTATCGGTTTTGGCAATAAAACCGCCAATAATCTTTTTATCAATTTCTACGTCACATACTACTTTAAATTTCAGAACCTTTTCAAGTTCATTTTTAATTAATTCTATTGTATTATTGTCTTGTTTATGTGCCAGTATAAGCTGAACATATTTTTGATTTAATTTCTCATTCAACACTTTTTTAAACTCTTCTAAGAATAAGTCCAAAATATTTCCGCGATTTTTATTGATTAATACTGTTATTATCTGCAACCAAAAATCTTTGTTGTCAAGTTGTTCAACTATATTTTGGGCAAATTGAATCTTCTTATTTTTTGAGATAATAGCAGAAGCAAAAATCTTTTTTATCTGCAAATTATCAGCAATTGCTTTTTTAAAGATTTCTAATTGTTTAAGAATAGCAATATAATCATTCTCATTCAAGAATTGAATAGAAGCAGAAGCATATCTTCTTGCGAGTAGGATATTTTTCATTATTAACCTCTTTTAGCCAGAAGTTTATTAATCAATTCTTTATCCTTTTCTGAGTCAATTTTTTCTTCTAATACTTTTTCTGTTAGGTTAGCAACTATTACTGAAAGTTTTGATTCTATATCTCTGAAAGCTTTTTTATTTAATTCCTTGAGTTGATTTTGAGTTTGTTGAATAGTGTCGCGTTCCTGTAATTTTGCATTATGAAGAATTTGTTCAGCTTGTTTTTCTGCCTCATAGCGAATGGAATCTTTCATTTTACGTGCATCTTCCATTGAATTTTTAAGTTCATCTTCTCGTTTAACAACAAGTTGATTTGCTTTTTCAATAGATTCGCTTGCTTCATTGACATCTTGTTGAATCTTATTTTGTCTATCAACAAAATATTGTTTAAGTGGTTTATAAAGCAAGTTATTTAGCACAATCATCAACAATACAAAGTTTAGAATCACTATTATCATTGAAAAATCTATAGTCATATACTAACTCCTTGCTCTTTTTTAATAAAAATCATAATTAACTTGTAAATATTAAAAGAAGAGCTACAACTAATGAATAAATACCTGTTGACTCAGAAACAGCTTGACCAATTAGCATTGTACGAGTGATAAGGTTAGCATGTTCCGGAGCACGTCCGATTGATTCACAGGCTTTTCCGCCGACATAACCTTCACCAAGACCGGGACCTAGAGCACCGATACCCATACAAATCCCTGCACCTAAAAGAGCAGCAGCTTTTGCAATCATAGTTTCCATTATTCCTCCATTTGATTTAGTTTTTTACATAAAAATTAATAAGAATGCTACAACAAGTGAGTAAATTGCAGTTGATTCTGAAACTGCAGCACCCAAAAACATAGTTCTCATAAAATAAGATTGTTTCTCTTTATATCTGGCAATCATTTGACAGGTTTTACCTGCAATGAAACCAATACCTGAACCGGGACCAAGGGTCCCAAATCCAATAGCAAATGCAGCACCAAAATACGCACAAGCTTTTACAACCTGATGCAATATTTCTTGGTTTTCAGCCATATTTGGCACAGTATATAACAACAACAAAGATACTACTAAGGCAAAAATAGCAGAAGTTTGAGACAAAGCTTGACCAATAAGCATATTTGTTGTAACAGGAATATGTTGAGAAGGAGTTCTTCCAATAGCATCACAAGCATTTGAGCCGGCGAAGCCCGAACCGAAATTTGGTCCCATACTTCCGAACCCCATAGCCATACCTGCAGCTAAAAAGGAAAAAGCTTTTGCAAGATCAACGCTTTCATCCAAGAAACCGCCAAACAATAATAAAAGACTAATTACCAAGGCAAAGATAGCTCCACTTTCAGTTACAGCTTGACTTATAAGCATAGAACGAAGCATAATATCTCTTGCTCCGGGTTGTCTCATAATAGCTTTAGTTGTAACAGCAGCAGTTTGACCTTCGCCAAATCCGGCACTGATAGAAGCGACTCCGGTACTTAAGGCAGCACCTAAAAATAAAGTTACTTGAGCATATTCATTTATCATATAATAACCTTTCTATTCAGCTATTTCTATTGAAAGATATGTTAGAGCGAGCATTGTAAACACAAAAGATTGAATTGTACCTTGAAACATTGTAAAGAAAAGATTAAGACCTACAGGGACTATTATATATTTTGTAAGCCCTGATACTACGACAGTAATAATAGCACCGCCAAAAATATTTCCGAAAAGACGAAAAGATATTGATATAATCTTTGATACTTCACCGACTGCATTAAGAGGCAACATAAAAACTAAGGGTTCCATATAGCCTTTTATATAATTAACTAAGCCTTTTTTCTTAATAGCATTATAATGAACAACTAATACAGCCATTATACCTAAACCAAGAGGGACATTAAGATTTCTTGTTGGTTCACTAATTCCGGGAATTGGCAGGATAGCCACTTGATTAGATATCCAAATAAACAAAAATAAAGTAACAAAATATGCAGTAAATCTTTTTCTTTTTTCACCAAGGGTTTCAATGACTAAATCTTCCAAAAATAGATAAAAAGTTTCCATTAAAAGTTGAATTTTAGAAGGTATAAACTTTATCCTTTTTCTCACATAAAAGGCAAAGAGAATAATGAAGATATCCAAAAAGAATAACATTCTCCACAATCTAAAATTTAATACTGCAGAATTCCCAAACCACTTCTTAAAAATATTATAAATTGTTTTACTATTGTAAGTAAATTGTTCCGGATTAGGTAATTTTTCTTCCGCAATATATCTATCGGGTTGAATATCTTTATTAATCGTTTCTTGTAAATCTTCATATTCGGTAACTAGAGAAACAGAAAATTTCCCTGTTTCTGCATCTTTACCGATGTGAACCTTTTTATACAAGAAAAAAGACAAAATTAATTGAATTACAAAAAAGATTATTATGACTTTTTTTAAGTTAAATGCTTTTTCACTCATCCTTACCTCTAAAATATTTTTTTAGTTTGCTATTTTTAAGTTGGCACCAAAATTGATAAATAAATATCGCTATTTGAGCTGTAAATAGTCCAAAGCAATATACAATTAATTCCGGTTTTACTACAATGAGAATAAATAATGACCATACTATCAAGAAAAGATATCTTATCAAAAAGATTTTACTTATCTTTTTAATATTAATGTTACCATGATCAGGTTTTAAGGCAAAAGTATTTTTTGCCATTATCCAGAAATTGAAGGCACTTGCTATTGACCCTGCGATCCACCCTATGCTACTTTTAAAACTTACAAACATTGAAGCTAAAGCTGGCAAGTTTGTCAAGAAAATAATCAATAAAATTCTTTTAATATAATCATTATTATTGATACCTTCTGACTGATTGGTAGTTACATTTTGATCTTGAATGCTATTCATCATTATCCTTTTCATTGTTATTATGGTCAAAAAACCTTAACAACAATCGCCAATCTGTTAATGCACCGCTTACAATACCGACTATTGCACCAATTCCGATAAACACGCCTTTAAGACCAAAATACTTATCAATAAATAAACCTAAGACAACACCAATAACTATTGATACTGCCATAATCAAGCCGAGTTGAGTTAGCATACTGACAGCTCTCAGCATATCAGCATTTTCTTTCCAGAATAAGCCTTTATTCTGAAGGAATTTGTTCTTTTTTAACATTTTGTACGTTATCACCCATAACAGCTTTGCCATTATAAATAGCACCTGAATGGATATGAAGTTTAGCTGTTAATATGTCACCGGAAACAACAGCACTTTTTTCGAGTTCCATTGCTTTGAAAGCCTTTATATTTCCATTTACTTTACCGGAAACAAAAACCTCATTAGCAATAATATCTCCATCAAGAGAAGCTGATTCAGAAATACAAGCAATACCTTCTGTTTCAAGATTTCCTTTGACATAACCATCGACACGTATTGATTCTTTTGTTGAAATATTTCCGGTTATCTTGCATGTTTTTCCAACAAGTGTAGTAATTAATACATTTCTGTTCTTCTCAAACATATATCCTCCTAATTCACATTTTAAACGTAGGTATTTTCATTAAAGTTGCCGGATCAACCGGATTATTTTGATAGTAAATTTGAAAATGAAGATGAGAATTTGTGCTATACCCTGTATTTCCAACAAGTCCTATCGCTTGCCCTTTTTCAACAAAATCATTAATCTTTGAAATGAATTCATGTAGATGAGCATATAATGTTTTATAACCATTTAGATGATCTATTAAAATGACATTACCTAAATATTTGTCATTATAACACGCAATCACGATTCCGGCAGCTGAAGCATGGACAGTAGTTCCGGTAGTTGTTGCTAAATCAATTGATTGATGATATTCAGAAAATTCTTGACTAAGAGCAAAATTGTCATGTATAGGAACTAAATCAGGAATAAATCTATTATTTAAAGAAACTCCCGGAGGTACACTTTGTTTAGCTTTCATACTTAAGGTATCGCTCATAACAAGCGTTTCTCTAATTACTCTTATCTCTTTTTTTGAAAGTTTAAGTGAATCTACATCATCAAGTACAACATTTAATTTTTCTTTTAGAATATTAACAATTTCGTTAGAGTTTTTAACTTCATTATTTAGGTTAATTTTTGACTTGCTTAGGTCATGAATCAAATAAACAGCATATAACAATATCATTAATAAGATTATTACAACAATTCTTAAAAATGTATTAGAATTTAACATTTAGTTTTTTGTAATCCCTATCGATTCAAGAATATGACATAATTCTTCTTCATTAGAAAACTTAATTAATATTTCTCCGGCAGAATCTTTTTTCTCTCTTATTTTTACATTAGATTTTAATAAATCAGAAATCTTTGACTCTGTAGTTATTAAAAATTCTTTATCATAATATTTATTGGAAATTCTTTTTGTGTCCTTTTTATCAATATTATATAATTTTGCATTTTCTTCAGCTTGTCTAACGGAATACTGTTTTTTAATAATTTCTTTAGCAAAATTTTCTTGTTCAACTTCATCTACACTAAGAATAGCTCTAGCATGCCCGGGAGTTATTTCTTTATTTTCAATGAAATGTTGAATATTTTCAGAAAGTTTAAGTAATCTCAAGGTATTACTAATAGTAGTTCTATCTTTACCCATAATTTTACTTACTTCACTATGGTTTAACTCAAATTCATCAATTAATTGTTGATAAGCTTTAGCTTCCTCAAGTGGGGATAAGTCTTCTCTTTGAACATTTTCAATTATAGCTAAGACAAGTCTTTCTTTATCGGTAACATTTTTAACTACAACAGGAATTTCAGATAACCCTGCTAATTTACAAGCTTCAAGTCTTCTTTCACCTGCAATTAATTCATAGCCTGTTTCTTCGGTTTGACAAACAATAATTGGTTGAATCAACCCATTTTCTTGTATTGATTGAGATAACTCAAGTAATTTTTCTTTATCAAATTGTCTTCTTGGTTGATATCTATTAGGGATAATATCACTAATTTTTATAGTTGTACTTGTACCTTGAACCGGTTTTTCAATATCATGTATTAAAGAATTTAATCCTCTTCCTAATCTACTCATCTCTCTACCACTTCCATAGCTAATTGTAAATAATTTTGAGCTCCGTTTGATTTAATATCATAATGCATAATTGAACGACCAAAACTTGGAGCTTCAGACAGTTTAACATTTCTTACAATCACAGATTTAAATACTTTTTCTTTAAAATAGTTTTTTACTTCTATCGCTACTTGATTTGAAAGATTAAGTCGTTTATCAAACATAGTTAATAAAATACCCATAATATTTAAATCAGGATTTAGGTTTTTTTGAATCAATCTAATAGTATTTAACAGCTGACTAACGCCTTCAAGTGCATAATATTCACACTGAATAGGAATAATTAAGTCAGTGCAAGCAGTTAAAGCATTCACTGTAAGCAAACCTAAAGAAGGCGGACAATCTATCAATATAAACTCATATTCATCTTTTAGAGGAGCAAGAGCTTCTTTTAGTTTTTGCTCACGAGCAAACTCTCTCACTAAATCAATTTCTGCTCCGGTTAAATCAATATTACTACCTATTACATCCAAACTTTCAATATCGGTTTTAAGGATAGCTTTTTTTGTATTTATCTTGTTTACCATCAAATCATAGGAATGAAATTCTAATTTATCCTTATCAATACCGAGACCCGATGTTGCATTTCCTTGAGGATCTAAATCAACAAGTAAGGTTTTTCGTTCATAAATCCCAAGTGCAGCAGCTAAATTAACCGCTGTAGTAGTCTTTCCAACTCCACCTTTTTGATTAACAATAGTTATTATTTTACCCATAATTTATCTCAACAATCCTTCTCTCAAATTCTATACTTAAATCAAGTGTATGTACTTTTTTATTATCAAATATGTCAACATCATCTAAATTCTTAGCTTTAAACAAAAAAATTTTACCTTCTTTTGTCAATAGTTTTTCTAATGCTTTCTTAATAGAATAATTCATTTTTACTGAACGACAAACTATTATATCAAAATAATGCTGATATTTATTCATTATTTTATCTTCTACTCTATAGGGCAAAAATTCTACATTTGATATATTTAAATTAGTGGTCATTTTCTTGATTGTATCTATTTTCTTTTTTACGCTATCAAGAAAATACATTTCACAATCTGAATCAACTATTTTTATAGGAATCCCCGGAAGTCCGCCACCTGTACCAAAATCAAGTACTTTTTTACCTTGCCAATCAGAAAAAACCTCATAAATGCTTATTGAATCTAAAAAATGCAAAATCCAAACATCTTCTAAATCCATTTTTCTGGAAAACAAATTAATTTGCTGATTAAAATCAATCAGTTCTTCAAAAAAAGCTTCAAAGCTTGCTTGAATATCTTCATTATAAAGATTAAGCTTTTTTAAATACTCAATAAATACATTTTTTTTATCATTCATAACTAACATTAATTAAAATACCTTTAAAATTGTCAATAAAAATATACTTTTAAAGACACATAGATTTAACTATTGTCTAGTCCTGAATAAGTTGACACTATTATGAAGGATAAATTCAATAAATCCTTTATGAATATCAAACAAAAATAGGAGTCAAAATGATGAATAAGTTTTGAAATTATCTGAAATGAACACTATCCACCCCACGACTAATGCAAAACACTCTGTTGCTAAAAAAGGCGTGGATAGTGGATAATTTCTAAACAAACTTATCCACATTTTTTAAAGGAGG
>Ga0334898_1000911_pt1 | contig 39225 bp, 30 predicted proteins | sample GraSluR3_MG_10_FD_207228 | JGI IMG/M metagenome (GOLD analysis project Ga0334898, IMG submission 207228) | Sludge microbial communities from methane-producing bioreactor in Wageningen University, Netherlands - Granular Sludge_3_08-R3 | ecosystem: Engineered > Bioreactor > Anaerobic >... | reverse complement strand
ACAAGAATTTGAAGATTAACTCGCAGAACTTTCTCGAAATAGCATCGGAGGTTTTTGCCAACTGGATTCCTGAGCTTAGCTCAGTTGGTTTCCAAGCAGTGTGGGCTGGTTATTACGTTGAACCTCGCATGTTTATTGACCCTGAGCACGGATTATTCACCGGATTACGCGGACAGGGTTTCATGCTAGGAATGGGACTTGCCCGAATGTACGTTGATGCCATGCTAGGAAAACCCGTTCCCGATTACTTTAAGCGTTTAAGCATAAACGGCGATGGATTACCCGAAAAAGCTTTTAAATAGTTAATTCCACATCTAAACAATACGCTTTTAACCTCGCATTGGGAATAAATTACCCTTTGCGAGGTTTTGTCTCTATTTACCAATCAGTTAGGGCACATACTGACGGACAAGAGAAATCAATATATGAATACATTATGGATACATTATGAATATATCAATAAAAATGCATTATCTTTGTATGGATAAAATATGGATATATTATGGATAACTTTATAAATAAACTAAACTTTGATTTTCAAACTAATCAGTTGGTTTTAAAATCAATAAGTTTCATTGACTCGTTTAAAGGAAAATGGAATATCGTTGAAAGCAAAGAAAATATCTTTCTTAAAGAATTAAGAAAAATTGCCACAATTGAAAGTATTGGTTCATCAACTAGAATAGAAGGGGCTCAACTAACTAATGAAGAGATTAAACAGCTCCTTGAAAAAGTAAAAATAACAGAGTTAAAGTCAAGGGATGAGCAAGAAGCTATAGGTTACTCCGATGTACTTGAAATTATCTATGAGAACTATGAAAATATTAGCATATCTAAGAATTATATTCAGCAATTACATCAGAGTTTATTAAAGTACAGCACTAAAGATGATAGGCATAGAGGTGTGTACAAGAATTTGTCAAATAAAGTTGTTGCAAATTATCCTGATGGAACCCAAAGAGTAATTTTTAATACCACAGAACCCCATTTAGTTGAAAGTGAAATGAACCATTTGATTGAGTGGACAAACGACCAACTTAATTTGAAATCTCTCCACCCATTAATTGTTGTCGGACTTTTCATTTATGAATTTTTATCAATACATCCATTTCAAGACGGGAATGGAAGACTATCTAGACTATTGACCAATCTATTGCTTCTTAAAAACAACTATTTATTCATTCAATATGTATCGTTTGAAAATTTAATTGAGCAGAAAAAGAAGACTTACTATGAAGCACTAATGGATGGACAAAAGGATAGAAATTCTGAAAAAGAAAGAGTTAACAAATGGATGCTTTTCTTTTTACAATCCCTTGAAGCGTTAATCCACCGATTGGAACAAAAATATGATGTATTTAAAACTAAAGGTGGTTATCTGAATGAGAGACAAAAGAAAATAAAAGAATTCATTACAAGCAATCAGCCAATTAAACTATCTGATTTAGTGAATAGCATGCCAGACATTTCAATTAACACTCTCAAGAAAGATTTACAGTATATGAAAACGGAGCAAATAATTGAATCAGTTGGTAAAAATAAAGGAACGGTTTACGTATTGAAAGACAATTAAGTACGTGCCCTAACACGGGGCACACAAAGTGCTAGTTTCTAGCAGGTTAGGGATCCTTCTCATTTCAATATATCTTTACTCGTGGGATGAGAAAGCTGTTTCAATTTCCAGCACTTTATACACCCCCCCACCGTTAAAACAAATCAACACAAAATTGCTGTTTGCATTTACAGCAAGTACGCTTCTCAAAGGAAACAATAGCTTAATCAAACCCCAAAAATAATTTCTCCTTTAGCTGAACTATTCCACAAAAATAAGTGTAATTTAGGGTACTTTTTTACGGACACAGGCCTTAACATAACAAATGCTTAAATGCCAAACCAAGCCCTAATTAGTAGGCTAAACCAAAGGATTGAGCAACTTGAACAGCAAAACAGAACACTTCAAGAAGCACTAAACCAAATGGCTACGGCCAATGCATTTTCTTCAACCAATGAAGAACACCAACCTCATTTTAACTCAATTGAGCTAATTAGCGATGAGCTAGAAACGAGCAAGGAGCGTTTTCAGTCCTTAGTTAACCTTCTTCCCCAAACAGTTTGGGAGGCCGATAATATGGGGTTTTTTACATTCATAAACAATTATGCAACTATTGAGTTTGGCTACAACCCCGTTGAAGCAATTGGAAAGCTTAGTATTGCAGACACAGTAATACCAGAGCAAAAGCCATTGGTAATTGACATGGTAAAAGAAGCTTCAGCAGGAATTGGGATTGGAATTGAATTTACATTTATCCGTAAAAACGGTAGCACTTTCGAGGGTTTGGTTCACTACTCACCCATTATTACTAAAGGGGAGGTTAAAGGCTACCAAGGCATTATTACTAACATAAGCGCACAAAAGCAAACCGAGGCAAAGCTTAAGGAAAAAGAAGAGCTTTACAGGCTTATTGTTGAAAACCAGAATGACCTTGTAGTTAAGGTAGACCCAAATAACAAATTCACCTACGTAAGCCCAAGCTACTGTAAGTATTTCAATAAAACAGAGGAAGAACTACTCAGGCAATCTTTCTACCCCTTAGTTCACGAAGATGACCGAGAGAGCACCTCCGAGGCCATGAAGAAGCTTTTTACAAAGCCTTACTATTGCTACCTCGAGCAAAGAGTGCAGGTAAACAACCAATGGCGATGGCTTTCATGGGTAGATTCATCGGTACTCGACAGCAACAATAATGTTGTTGAGATAATTGGTGTAGGCAGAGATATTACTGAACAGAAAATTGCGGAAATCAATCTGAAAGAGAGCAACAGGCGCATGAATGCCATACTAACGGCTATTCCCGATTTAATCTTTATTTTTGGGCGAGATGGCACTTTTCTGGAGTACTACGCAACTGAGAATGAAATGCTATACGCATCTCCCACCATGTTTATTGGGAAAAAGGCACATGAAGTATTACCGCCTCATCTCGCAGAAATAAATCAGCAATACCTTACTAAAGCTTTCGAAACAAATGAGAAACAAAACTACAGCTATTCGCTGGAGATAAATGACACCACTCGATACTTCGATGCTCGAATGGTTTTGCTCGACAATGAAAGAGCGCTCTCGATAGTTAGAGATATGACCTCGCAGAAGAGAATTCAGAAAGCGCTTAAAATTAGCGAGGAAAACTACCGAACCATTTTTGAGCTAGCCACCGACTCAATTTTTATTCACGATCCAGAAACAGGTGCTATAATTGATGCGAACAGAAATGCCATTGAATCGTACGGATTAAAAACACTTGATGAGCTTAAAAATTTCGGGTTCTACTCCGAATCTCCCTATGGATTCGATGAGGCTTTAAAATGGATGAAGAAATGTGTAACCCACGGCCCTCAAGTATTCGAATGGTTAAACAAAAGAGCCGATGGTACCTATTTTTGGGAAGAAGTACATTTGTCGTTAGCCAAACTTTTAGGAAAGGATCGGATTATCTCGCTTTGTAGAGACATAACAAAAAGAAAAAGTATTGAAGAACGACTTAAAGCAGCAAACCGCGAGCTAAAAAACCGAAACGAGGAGTATGCGGCGCTTAACGAAGAGTATGCCACCCAAAACGAGGAGCTACAAGAAGCCAAAGAAAAAGCCGAAGAAGCCGACAGGCTAAAAAGCGCATTCTTAGCAAATATGAGCCACGAGATACGAACCCCAATGAATGCAATTATGGGTTTCTCCAGCTTGCTTGAGCGTGGCCAAACTACTCCCGAAAAGGGAAAACAGTATGCTGAAATAATTAAACGTAGAAGCAACGACTTGCTTAAAATTATTGACGACATACTTGATATCTCAAAAATTGAGGCAAACCAAATGGTTATGAGCCCAACCATGGGTAATGTTAGTAAACTTCTTGATGAGATACTTGAGTACACCCTAACTAAAACCGAGGTTGATACCAATAGCAATGTACGCATTAGCATAGTGAATCAGCTAGTTGACAACCCAATAATTGTTACTGACTTTGGGAGGCTTAAGCAGGTACTTTTTAACCTAACCGAGAACGCACTTAAGTTTACGCATCAGGGCTCAATTGAAATAGGGTGCAACAAGCACAGCTCAGGTATGCTCCTTTTCTACGTAAAAGATACTGGAACCGGAATTCCCTTGGAGATGCATGATGCAATATTCGAACGATTCCAACAAGCACACAAAAACGTGAACATTGGAGGCACAGGGCTTGGCCTTGCTATTTGCAAAGGAATTGTCAACCTACTTGGAGGTGATATTTGGATTGAATCGGAAGAGGGCAAAGGCTCTACCTTTTTCTTTACAATTAGCCACACCTTACCAAATACGGTTGAAATTGAACCCGAAACAACCAACAATAATAGCCAAACTGTAAGCGGAACAATACTCATTGTTGAAGATGATGAGACAAACGCCTCGTACCTGAAAGAAATTTTAGTCCAAAAAGGGGCAAATACCCTAATTGCCGAAACAGGCAGAAAAGCGTTACAGCTAATTGCCGAAAACCCAAATATTTCAGTAGTTCTTTTAGACCTAAAACTTCCCGACTATAACGGACTGGAGCTAATAAAACACTTTAAAAAAATATCGCCCAAGGTTCAAATCATAATCCAATCGGCATACGCAACCAACGAGGACAAGCAGCTTGGAATAAAGCATGGCTGTAGAGGTTATCTGACAAAACCTATAAATCCCGACAACCTGTTAAAGGAGATACAGCTAGCCTTAGTATCAAAGTAATTTTTTTTATACCTTTAAACCTTAACCTATAAAACCAAAGAAATGAGAAAACTAATTATTGCAGCAATTGCTATTACAGGCCTTTTAGCTTTAAACAGCTGCGGATCAAAGGAGAAAAAAGAAGCATCGGACTACACCTCAACGTTTGTGCCCATGGAGGTTGAAATACCTGCAGAGCTGCAGGATAACCCCGAAGCAATAGAATACATAAATGGCATGACCAAGGCCGTTGATGCATACGCTATGGCACTCGATAAAGTGGCTGCCGAGATTCACAAAATGGGACTAAAAGAAGGCGAAGAACCAAGCACCATGCAAAAAATAAAACTAATACAGGTTTTAGCTACGCATTTTGAAGATTTGAGCAAATCGGCCGAACCATTCTTCAACTTTATGGAGGAGAGCAATTACCTTAAAGGTGAACTAACTGACGAGGAAGCGTTGGCTTTTGCTACTGTTATGGAACGGTTTGAAACACGAATGACCGAATTGGAACAGAAGTACGAAAACCTTAACTCAATTGCTGGTCAAACAGCTGACTACTAAAAAAAATGGGTCGGGCTTTTGCCCGACCCAACCCCTAAAACTTAAACCAAACTAACAGAAAAAAGGGGTTAATGCTTGAAGTTTATCTGTTTGTAAATCTTTGTTCAACTTCGTTCCAGTTAACTACATGCCAAAAGTTCTCAATGTAATCGGGCCTGCGGTTTTGATACTTTAAGTAGTAGGCGTGCTCCCATACATCGAGGGCAAGTAACGGGTAACCCTTCACATCAACAACATCCATTAGCGGATTATCCTGGTTTGGCGTTGATACTATTTCAAGCTCACCATTCTTGTCGATTAGCCAAGCCCAACCCGAACCGAAACGCGTGGCTGCTGCGGCGCTAAACTTCTCCTTAAAGCTTTCGAATGAGCCAAACTTTGCGTTAATTGCCTCAGCAATTTTGCCTGTAGGTTTACCACCTCCATTGGGCGACATAACTGACCAGAATAGGTTATGGTTATAAAAACCACCCCCATTGTTTCGAACAGCAGCCGAGTGCTTGGAAACATCCTTAAGTATTTCTTCAATTGACAAATCGGCTAAAGGAGTGTTTTCAATGGCCTTGTTTAAGTTATTTGTATATCCTCCATGATGCTTTGAATGGTGAATCTCCATGGTTTGCGCATCAATGTACGGTTCTAATGCATTGTAGCTGTAGCTTAATTTTGGTAATTCAAATGACATATCGTTTTAATTTTTAGGTTTACTATTTAGATTATTTCTAAATACACAAACAGCGCAAACCAAAAATTGTTCAGAAAACGAGAACTAGATTGAAAAGGCTATATGAAGAGGGGTAGATTAGGAGTTAACCTTTTTGCCATTAGGTTTTACCTGATGTATAACCTCACGCTTTACATGGTAAACCTCAATACCTAGAAAGAAATAATGAATATCCCAAAACTCTACATACCATTTTTCATCAAGCGAGTGAATGGTTTCGAGCAGAACTTTTGACTTACCAAAAAAGGGGCGCTTTACTATATCTTGCGAGCTAACTTTTTCCATTAAAACCAATATTTACTCCTAAAAGTAACTAAACATAAGCAGTTAAGCAAATGTCCACATAAATAAACAACCAGTAAAAAAATTGGTTCAATTTCCGTCAACTGTAAAACGCTGTTTATCAAAATACTTAGTTGTGGCACCTAAAGAATGAGGCCCTTAGGCTAAACGAAGATAGGCTCAGCTAGTACATATTGCTTAAATTGCTCAAAACCTGCCGACCGATTAAGCAAATCGGCAACTGCTTGTTTACCCTTTTCACCCAGATCGATTGTAAAGCTATTTACGTAAAGTGAGATATGCTTTTGCATAACTTGCTCATCCATTTCCTGAGCATATTTTTTTATAAAAGGCATTACAACTTGAGTGTTTGCAAAGGCAAACTCAACGCTTTGCCTAGTTAGGCTGTTAAGCTCTTGCTTTACCTTTTCGGGTAGACTTCGCCTAACCGCAATTCCGCCTAACGGTATTGGATGAGATGAAGTTCTCTCCCAAAAATCACCCAGATCAATAATTTTTTTAAGCCCCTTTTGCTCGAAGGTAAAACGCCCCTCGTGAATAAGCACACCCACGTCTGCTTCGTTTTGCAAAACGGCCTCTTCAATATCGGAAAAAAGGTAAACGTGTTTGTTTTTGGCATTCGGAAAAGCAAGGGTAAACAGCATGTTTGCAGTAGTTGTTTCGCCAGGTATGGCCACTTTTGCATGCTCCACCTCATCGGGGTAAATTTTTCGTTTCGATACCACCAAAGGGCCAACTCCCCTACCCAATGCGCTTCCTGCCGTTAGCAGTTGGTAGTTTTCACTAATCATTGGGTAAAGAGCATAGCTAATTTTTACCATATCAACCTGAGCATCTAGCGCAAGCCTATTTAGCTCTTGTATATCGGCTAAGGCATAATCGAAGCTATAGTTAACATCACTTAAACGATTGTTAGCTAACGCTTCGAAGATAAAAGTATCGTTTGGGCAGGTGGAAAAAGCGAGTTGTATTTGCATAAGTAAACTTCATTTTTAAAAAACCAATACCTCATTAATGGCTTTAGCCAAATTGCTAATTGCTAAAGGCATATCCCAGCGCTCGCGGTTACGAGGCTCAACCCAATTTGATATTGACCGAAGGCACAAAAATGGAACTTTTGCCTGCAAACACGCATAGAACACGGCAGCGCTCTCCATGGTTTCAACTTGAGGGGTATAGAGTTTTTCTATTTGTTCAATTAATGCAGACGAACCCGATGACTTGGCAACTGTAACCCCTTTTACAAGAGGAAAATGGTTTGCAGCAGGAAAAGTATTTAACCAGTCCCAATGCATCCAACCATTTATAAAAGGAAACCCATTAGGACTGGCAAGTCCTAAATCAAATTGCGATAGAAAAGACCCTTTATCGTCGGCTCCGTAATCGGCAAAAGTATCGCATTCAATAGTTACAACGCTACCAAGTTCAATGCTTTTATCGTATGCTCCGGCAACACCAACGTTAACAACCTGTGTTATTGGCAAGGTGAAAAGTGCTTTTGCTAAGTGAAATGCTGTTGCAGCAGCACCAACGCCTGTTACCAAGAGTGATACTTCGGGCGAAAGAGCTACTAAAGATCCATGCTCAACTTGTTTTCCCTTTAAAAGAGGTTTAACCTCATGTTCCGTTGCCGATACGATTAGTTTCATGGGCATAAAAAAGTTGAGTAAATATAGTATTTACCCAACCAATATCAATGCAAAAGTACCTTTACTCGGCATCGGGGTCGAGCTTCTTCTTGCGAATGCGAAGCATAAGATCAACTAAATCGTACTTATAGGTAACGGAGATGCCAAATGTCCTAAACTGCGATTTAGTATTCTCATCCATCTGTCTGTAAACGTCCACTAATCCTAAATTATATCTTAAATCAACGCCCCATATACCATTATCTGTAGGATACTCAACTCCTGCACCAAACGACAATCCCCAGTCAAGTCGAGTCCAATGATAATCTTCCTCTGTAAAACCATCTTCATAAACAACCTCACCACTACCAATTCTTACCGTTGAATACATTCCTCCATTAACATATACCTTTTTCAATCCCAATACACTAAAAGTATATCTAGCTAATAGAGGAATTGCAATGGAAGGCATTTTTTTAGTTTCTTCAATTCCATTATACTCACCTTTTGCGCCACGCGAAATAATTACAAACTCCGATTGAACTGAAAACTTATTGGTAAAGCCAAGTTCACCTACAACACCAAGTTGAAATCCCGTTTTATTTTTAACATCATAATAATCGTACGACCAATTGCTAAACTTGGAAAAATTTACCCCAACTTTTGGCCCAACATATACAAAGCCAACCTCTTGCCCAGCAATTTTAAATAGCTGCGCATTTGCTGCGGGTATAGCTGCAATGAGCAGTAAAAAAACGATACACTTTTTCATATGGTTCGGTTTTAGTTTTGCTTTTAGTTTCTACAAATTTATGGTATTATCGGCTTTTCTCTTCTACGTTTATCTCCAAATTCCTGTCATTTATCAAAAATTCACTTCCCAAAGTATTTACTAAAAGCGTCCAAATCCTATGAACAAGGCGATTTTCAACTTTCAATCCGTAAAACAAAAATAATTCGAGGTTCAGTTCTTTTTTCTAATTTTATGAGCATTAACCCTAAAACATAAAAATTGACATGGGAGAAATTAATGGTATTTTAGATTTCATTAAACTTGTTGTACTATCAACCCTTAGCCAGCTGGTTTGGCTGTTGGGTTTACTTTTCATTTTCGGTTTAATCCTTTACCTTTTCGCCCGTTTTACTAGGATAACCTATGTTAAATCGGTAGGACAAAAAATGGACATTATAGTAACTGGTTGGATTGGAACACCCGTTCATGAGCTTGGGCATGCAATATTCTGCATACTGTTTAGGCATAAAATTACCGAGATAAAGCTATACAGTCCAAATGCCGAAGATGGCACTTTAGGTTATGTTAACCACGCCTACAACCCGCGAAGTACCTACCAAAAAATTGGAAACTTTTTTATTGGAGTTGGCCCAATAATATTCGGAGCACTTGTGCTTTATGCTGCATTTTACTATTTGGTGCCCAACATGAGCAGCATTTTCAGCAACATTGAGGGGCAAAGTCAAGCGCTTGTAGCTAGCGTTAGGGGTCAGTACGGAGGCATACTTACTTCGCTTTGGGGTACAACCAAAAGTACGTTAGCAAACCTGTTTAATGCAAGCAACTTTTCAGACTTTAAATTTTGGATTTTCCTCTATCTGGCAATATGCATCTCATCGCACATGCAGCTTAGTCCGCCCGATATAAAAGGTGCAAAAGGAGGTTTAATATCGCTCGTTTTGCTGTTTTTCTTTTTCAATCTAATTGTACTCGGACTAGAGGCTACTGGTTTGAGCAGCTTTTTTGGTAGCTGGTGGAACTACTTTAAGCTCGAAAGCTACGCAACGGGAATAAATAAGTGGGTGGGCATGTTTGGAGCCCTTTTTGTGTTTGCCACAATAATTTCGGGCATTAACTTTATTGCTTCTTACATCATTCTCTCAGTTTACAACCTAATTAAGGGCAGAGGATTGATAAACCCAGCGTTTTAATTTCTCCAAAGGTTTTATTAAAAGCTCAACCGGAACCTTAAAAAGAGCATATTTAGGCTTTCTGCTTCGCTGCCAAACTCCCCAGCGAAACGTTGGCCTAGTATTGAAACTTCAGTATTCTGCCCAGCGGAATAGGTAAAGGTTGGCATTACAAAGTACCCGTTGCCAAGCGAGGGGAAATACATTACCGCAACCGAGGCGTTTAGTAGCGGATGAATTGGATATGAGGCCTGAGCAAACCATGTAAACTCGCTAAACGATATGGTTTTAACCGACATGGGAACGAAAAACAGATCGGTAAAACCTGCCAACTTTAGCTTGCTAAAATATCCATTGTAAATAGCCTCAACGTTAATGGCCAATGAATTTGAAAAAATGTAGCTAAAGCCAACCGTTGTTAGCATCACCCCCAAGCTATCGGGAAAATTTTGCTGTGGATGAAAGTACGAAAGTTCACCTGTAAACCCTACATTCCGAATACTGCCAGTCCACCCTCCACCTAAAACAAAATCGGTTGAATCAAGAACACCCGATAGCAGCTGAATATCATAACCCTTTGCGTTAAACCGATACATTGCAGCCGCGGTTAGCTGATTGTCCTTATCAATTTTAACTGCCGCTTCGGCAGTAGAGGTATAAGTGGGATAGTACTGCAATCGGATAGCATCACTGCCAGGCCGCTCTTCGTAATCGAAATCGAAAAAGGAGTAGGCATTAAAAATATCGTTTGGATTCCAAACGAAGGATTGCCCCCAATTTATTCGTTGCCTACCAATGGTAGCTGTAATATTTTCAATATTATACTCAAAAAACAATCTGTCGAATGAGGTATTTATTACCACAGAATTGTTTGAATACAAATTGTTGGTTAAGAAATTCAGATAGCCATTATCGGCAGCTATCATATCTGCATAATCCGGAATAGTTTTAACGTAATCGCCATATACTATACGATTGCGCATTTGCGCTGTGAACGTAAGGTTTTGGTTAACGTACCAGCTAAAATTTAACCTGTTGTGAATGTTATTCTCTATTATCCAAGGCGACTCAAACTTGTTAAATGTAACATGGTTAAGGTATTTCACATACCCATTTAATGAGATATTCTGATCATTCCCGACCTGAGCAATGCTCAGTAAGGAGACAATCTGGAGTAGCAATATGGCGAAGATACGTTTCATGGGAGCAATCTACTTTACTTCATCGGAAACTACGTGGCCGTCCTCAACGGTAATTACCCTATGCGCCTTTTTAACAACCCTTTGGTCGTGTGTTGAGAAGATAAAGGTAATGCCTTCCTCTTTATTTAATCGTTCCATTATGTCGAGTAGGGTTTCGGTTGATTTTGAGTCGAGGTTGGCAGTTGGCTCATCGGCTAAAACAAATTTGGGTTTTGAGGCAAGCGCCCTTGCCACAGCTACTCGCTGCTGCTGCCCACCCGACATTTTCGAAGGGCGGCTGTTTGCTCTATCGCCCAACCCAACTGCATTGAGCAGTTCCATAGCTCGCTCATCGCGCAAGCTACGCTTTGCACCCTGTAGCTCCATAATAAACTCAACGTTCTCCTTGGCAGTAAGCACAGGTATTAAATTGTACGCCTGAAAAACAAACCCAATGTTACGAAGCCTAAAATCGATAAGTTTTGAAGGGCTGAGCGATGCAATATTTGTCCCATTAACCACAATTTCGCCCTCGGTGGCCGCATCGAGTCCACCAATGAGATTCAGAAGAGTTGTTTTGCCGCTACCCGAAGGACCAACAATGGCGGCAAATTCGCCCTTGGCGAACGAAAGGTTCACGCCGTCAACGGCTTTAACCTTCACTTCGGAGTCGTTATAAATCTTAACCAGATTTATTAGTTCCAATATTTTCATCGTTTTTCATTTAAGAAGTTACGCTATGATATTTTTTTGCTTCGCTTTTACATGCACATTTATCCAACAGGTTACATATCAATCCGTATGGCCTCTGCCGGTTTAAGTTTTATAGCTTTACGAGCGGGGTAAATGGCCGATATAATTCCGGTAATAATTACCAAAATGGTAACGCCAACAATTGAGTCGAAGCCAATTTCGGGATAAATAACCGAATCGTACCCAAATGAATTTAACCCCTGTGCCCAAAGGCTTAAGTCGATTCCAGTTTTGCCAGTTATTGCCGTTAGCATAACAGCCAAAACAATGCCGATGATACCGCCTGTTAGCGATAGGAAAACCGTTTCGAGAACGATCATAGTGAAAACCCTAAGGCGGTTCATGCCCACGGCCATAAGCATACCTAACTCTTTTACCCTTTCGAGAATAACCATGAGCATGGTATTCACAATGCCAAAGCCAAGTGCAAGCAAAATTATACCCACAAAAATGTAAAGCATAAGGTTCATGTTCTCGTTAAGCATTTCCATCTCGGGCAAAAGCTGAGTCCATGTAAGAACTTGTAGATTAGGATGCATTTCACTAATTTCCTTGGCTATAAGCTTCTCGGTACCATTCTCATTTAGTAAAACGGCAATTTCATGACCAGCATTTTCGTCCAAACCAACCAATCTGCGAATATCATCAGCCCTAACAAACGCCTTCATCTCATCGTACGATGTATTTGATGTTCGGTAAATGCCTGCCACGCGAAAAGCCCCTCCGGTTAGCGTTCCATCCATTTCGGTAATGGTTACCACAACTTTTGATCGCACCTTAACCTTTAGCTTCTCAGCCAATTTTTCGCCAATAACAATGGGGTTGGTCTTCACGCCATTGAAATACTCACCATCAATAACTTTTTGGTGAATGTTGGTAACCAGCATTTCCTTTTCGGGGTCAACGCCAACAAGCTGCACTCCCGAACCCGTTTCGGCCGATGCAACCATACAGTTTGCAATTACCCTATCGGAAACGGCCTCAACCGATTCGAGTAAAGATATCTGAGTAACTATCTCATCGGTATTGGGGATTAGGTCATGAATTTCGTAAGTTTCTAAATATTCAGGATGATGAATTTGGATGTGCGACATTTCGGTGTTTATAACCGATGCCACCCGTTGGTTAACCCAACCAAACATAAATGCAACTGTGTAAACGCCGGCAAACACGCCTAACGTAATTGCTGTAATTATCACAAGGCTACGGGTTTTGCTTCGCCAAACATTTCGCCACGATACTGACCAGATCATACTTTAAACTTTTTAAGTTATGCTTTTAATGAGCGCGATACCACCATACGTCCAACCTTAACAATTGGGTATATTGAGATTAGCATCGTTATTACAAATACCGTAATTACCTGCTGCCAAAAAACTTCAGGGGCAAGTCCAAAGAAAAGGTATGGCTCAAAGCCATACTGGATGTATGCCTCGGCTAAATCGGCTGGTAGCTCAATGGGATTTCCAACCATAACCAGAATTAGCGGAACACTTGCAGCAAACCCCGTAACTACTCCAACTAACCCTATTAGCAGTGTTTCGAAAAACAGAATTGTAGCCAACTTATACTTTTGCATCCCTACAGCAATCATCACTGCCATTTCGCGCTTCCGCTCGGCTACCATCATTATTATAGTTCCAAAAATACCAAAACCAATTACAATGTATAGAATGCCAATCATAATTACCCCACCAGCCTTATCGCTTTCAATAAACTGAACAATTTCGGGGTTAAGCTCATCCCAGCTATATACGTTTAGCTCTTCACCTGCTAATTCTTGCACACTCCTTTTTACCGAGTGCACATCGGTATAATCGTGAACCATAACCATTACCGAGGTAACTAGGCTATCAGCAGAAAAGAGGTATTGCGCTAGGGAGATATCCATAAAAACCCCAATGTTGTTCATTTGCGGAGTACTAAAGGTTAGTATGCCTTTAATAGGATATTTCCCGGCTGCCGTCACCCCTCTATATCCCTGACTTATCAAGATTATAGTATCGTTTACGCTTAAACCCAAATGCTTCGCAATATTATACGTAACCAGCACGCCTTTATCGCCAGCTTGTAGGAATTCGCCATCGCTTACCCAATTTTGCAGATTTGAAGTTTGGCTGTCCTTAGCAGGCTCAAATCCAACTACCGCCCCACCCCGTGTGTTTGGGCCCGATGAGATTAGGGCAAACGATTCCAAACGCTTTGCCACCGTGGTAATTTTTGGTTGAGCTTGGAGCTGCGCCATTAGCTCATCGTTTGGCGAGAAGGTATTGTTGATGGACTTATTCTCGAAATACTCAGGGTTTTGTACCTGAATGTAACCCGAGGATAGCTTCACCATCATATCAATCATATTGGCATACGTACCATCCTGCAGCGAGTTCATGGTTGTAGCCAACAGTACGCCAAAAAAAATACTCGCTATGGTTATAAGCGATCGGCGCTTATTACGCCATAAATTTCGCCAAGCAATTTTCAGGTATTTCATGCTCAATTATTTTTATGAATATTTTACCTCACTCGCTTCATATTCTGCTGCGAGAAGAACGAATCGTTGATGGAAATATTAAACTTCATGCTATTTACCACAACTACCGTTTTTTGCGATGATTTGTCGGCAGGAACAATTTCAATACGCGTGGGTATTTCACGGCCATCCATGGGTTTTACATCATACGAGTATTCTGTTTTTACAAGATACTCATCCTCGTCGTAATACTCCGATTTCATCTGATTATACCCTTTTTGGGATATCCATTTCACAATCTCCCCCCATACCACAGCAGCATCGTCGTGCGGAACAAGTTCGATTTTCCAGCATAAATGGCCGTTAACCTCCTCGGTACCCTTTAGGGTATGATCAAAATCGACAACAATTGACGACTCTTTCAGGATATCGTCATTTGTGTAATCCGATCCCATCCAGCCATCGGACATCATTGATGGCGGAAGTTTGATCATCCGGCTAATGGTTGGCATCCAGTTCCACATCTCGGTTCCTTTCTTAAGGAATGCTTGCCCTTTCTCTTTGGCTGGGGCAACAATAAGGGTTAGGGCATTATCGCGTCCCTTTGTCCAGTTTTTAAACTCAATGGTACGCTCCCATGTTGGGCGAACAATGGTCATGGTCATATGGCTCTGACTTGATTCCTCTCCGTTCCATTTCTCATCAGCCTTACGAATAATCTCTGTAGCATCCTGTGCAAAAAGACTTGATGAGGCAAAAACACATAGAATAAAAGCAGTTAAAAAGCTATTTTTTTTCATGGCATTAGGCTTATTTATACATCTCAATTATTTTACGTTCAATTTCGTTAATGGGGAAGTTTTCGGGATCCATAACAAAATTCATGGCCACACCATCGAGCAGCGAGCCAAAAAATCGCATTTCTATTTCAGGATTTTCATAATTCTGCGAATAAAAAAATTGGGTAAGCATACCAAACAGCCTTTGCATCCTAGGCGCGAGGTCATCGCTAAAAATATCCATAATACCCGCTTGAGTTAGAAGCGAAAAGTATAGCTTCCAATAAGTGGTGTGCTCCCGAACCAACTTGAACGACTGGCGAATAAAATGAATCAACTCCTCTTTGGTAAGAATTCCATCACGATTAGGGTCAAACGATTCGGTTATCGTATCAACACCTTCAAAAATCACCTCCTTAAGCAATGCTTCTTTGCTCTCAAAGTAGTTATACATTAACCCTTTTGAAATAGCGGCTTCTTTTGCAATTTGGCTAATCGAGGTTGTATGGTATCCTTTATTAGCAAATAGCTCGAGCGCAGCCTCCATTATTCGCTTTCTTGCGCTTTCGCGCATCTCGCTAAACTGCTCGCTAGTTCTGGGCGACATTGCAAAATTTTTGATTGAACACTAGTAACATGACTAAACTTTTTTTTGACTGAACGGTTGGTCAAATATAAATTGTTACAATTGAAAAAGCAACTTTTTATTAATTTTTTTTTTGAAACCCCACCAATCTATCCATTTATAATTGAAGTAAAGATATGTGAGTAGTTGATAGCATTTACCAAACATTGTACAGTCAATGCTCGCAAAAACTATTAAGCTATATAACAACTTGCTTAAGCCTAATATTTAAAGTGAACTGTAGCTGAAAACAAAGATTTAGTATAATCTAAAAAAGTGCTATTTTTGCCAACCGCTACAAATTATTGCGCTAATTTAATTAGTTTGTAAATCCAAATTGAACTAACCAAAAAAACCAAACAATATGAAAGCATTTGTTTTTCCCGGACAGGGAGCCCAATTTGTTGGAATGGGAAAAGATCTTTACGAAAACTCAACAATTGCCAAAGAGCTGTTTGAAAAGGCCAACGAAATACTTGGTTTTCGAATTACCGACTTAATGTTTAATGGTACCGATGAGGATTTGCGCCAAACCAAGGTTACACAGCCAGCAATATTTTTACACTCAGTAATACTTGCAAAAGTTTTAGGCGATAAATTCAAACCCGAGATGGTGGCTGGCCATTCATTAGGAGAATTTTCAGCTCTTGTTGCCAATGGTGCCCTTTCGTTTGAAGATGGCTTAACGCTCGTATCAAAAAGAGCAATGGCCATGCAAAAGGCCTGCGAAACAGAGCCCTCAACAATGGCAGCCATTTTAGGCCTCGACGATGCCGTTGTTGAAGATATTTGCACTAGCATTAGCGAGGTGGTAGTTCCGGCAAACTACAATAGTCCAGGACAACTTGTAATTTCGGGCAGCATGAAAGGAATAGAGATTGCTTGCGAAAAGCTTAAAGAAGCAGGAGCAAAACGAGCCCTTCCGCTAAAAGTTGGTGGAGCATTCCATAGCCCGCTTATGGAACCCGCTCGTATTGAGTTAGCACAAGCTATTGAGGCAACCCCATTTGCAACACCCATTTGCCCAATTTACCAAAACGTTGACGCTAAACCATACACCAACCCCGAAGATATTAAGCAAAACCTTATCGCACAGCTTACCTCACCCGTTCGCTGGACCCAGATAATGCTTAACATGATTAACGACGGAGCAACAAGCTTCACCGAACTTGGCCCAGGAAATGTACTGCAAGGATTAATTAAAAAGGTTAACCGTGAGATAGAAGTAGAAAGCATACAAAGCCTATAAAAAGCCAGAAATAAAAAAAAGCCCCTTACCTATTTTGGTTAGGGGCTTTTTTATAGTGTAAAACTATCCACTTCACCCTAAAAAAAGAGTATTACATAAAAATTGATGCTATTGCAAAAAAGCGAACACCAATATTTCATACCTTTACGTCAGTGTGAAAAAAATACTAAGCATTATGAATAAAACGTTTACAACATCGGTACTTATTATTGCCTTAATTAGCTTATCAACATGCCTTTTTGCGCAAAGCAAAGAAGAATTTGAAAAAATATTTCTAAAAGAAACCGAGGGTAATGGGTCGGAAATAAAACACGAACAGTTTAAAACCATAACCAACCTTAGCTACTATCCCGATACGCTACCAAACTGGTTTTTCAATCCTCCCCTTTCAACCAACAACAAGACCTACGCAGTGGGCATCTCTGACCCAGATCTTCCTGCTGAACAGGCGGTTAACCAAGCCACCTTTCGCGCAAAAACAATGGCAATACTTTACAACAGGGTTCAAATACAATATTTCAGAGATGTATACTCTTTAGAGTTTACCGAAGGAAAGTATACGAGATACGGGCAACGTTTCGATACCTACTTCAAGCTTTCGTCGTCAGGGTTTGCCGACAGCACATGTTTTATCATAGAGAACCAGCACATTACTCGTTACAACGAGGCGGTGGTGCTATTAAGTTACACCCCCATTGAGCCAAGCAAAGCAAACATGAATAACGATCTAATCTCAACCGTTGGCACAGCCCTATACATTGAGGCTCAAATTGAGGATGCATTCGAACCCCAAGCCGAGTATGAGTTTACATCAATTATCAGAAGCCCAAATAGCGCTCCTTTGTCGGCCACATTTACCTACAGAGAGAAAGGGAACAGGTTTTTATCTATATCTGAATATCAAGGTCAAGCCCACCGATTCCCGCTGTTCACTTACCGATACGCAAATCCGAACTGGAACAGCAACACAAAACCCTTGGTTAGCTACAATGGACTTTGGAGCTATTTTTCCAAGAAGTTTTTACGCCAACTAGCATTAGAAACCGAACAATCGTCAGTAAAAATCAGAACTCTCGACGAGGGGTATAGCTCACAAATGAGAAACCTATCAAGGGAGGTTGCAATAAAAAATGCTAAATTGCAAATAAATGGCATTGAATTTGGTAACGATAGCATTGGTTTCAACATTAACATCATTGACCTTTAGCAACTTTGAGAAGTATCAACCTATTCATTAACAAATATTGGCTATGAAAAAATTTTGGGAATTGTTGCCTATGGCCTTACTAGCCTTAACACTAGGCAATGCAAAAACAAATGCTCAGGAATTTTCCGAATTAACCACCAAGCAGCTTGGCAATAACATCACCATTGAATACGCAATAGTTGGTGAACAACTTGGCCAAGTATTTAGCGTAACCCCATCCTACTCAACCGATGGTGGCAAAACATTCCTCCCCATAAAATCGGCTTCGGGATATATTGGCAACTCCGTTTTGGGTGGAAAAAACCAAGTTATTATCTGGGATGTTCTAAAAGATTTGCCCGAGCTTAAAGGCAATGTTTCATTTAAGCTTACTGGTAACACCCAAAAAACCGTTCCCTTAGAAGATGACTTCAGCAATGTAGCTTTCAAGCTGATAAGCCTTCACAAAGTTGGAAATAACCAGCTGGAATTAGTTCTTGACATTAAAAACGAAGGAGCCCAACGCGACTTAAAGCTTATAAACGGGCTTATAACTCTCACCGATTTTAACAAGCGAAATTTTGATGCCCAGCGAGGAAAACTTGGCGATGTAGTTGGCTCTCAGCGATACTCTACTCCCCAAAAAACCATAAAGAAAGGCGAAACCCTAAGGGCTACGTTCACTTTCGATAATATTCCAAACGATCTTGAAAGAGTAATGAGGTTAAGCATCGGTGCCGAACTCCTAACTTTCTCCGAATTCGGTTTGGACAATTTAGAAATTAGCACCTTACAGTTCCGCGACTTCCCCGTATCGGCAAAGCCAACCACATCAATGAGCGTAACATCATCAAAGCGCTTTGAGGCTACAACCAGTGGTAACTTTAGCGTTCAGAAACAGGCTGTTCAGGCAAAAAAACCTGAAACCGATGCGCCAATGCTATCAATCCTTAAACCCGAAGGGGTATCGCTTATTGGTAGCGAAGCAACCAGAGGAAGACCTTACGCACAATCATCTTCGGGACTAGACGATAGGCGTTTACGCTCAGTTACGCCAAACAACGGTATAACCGTACAAAGCGAAACGCTTTTTGTTCAAGGAACGGCAACCGATAAAAGCGGCATTTACGAAGTAACCGTTAACGGAAACAATGCAACACTTAAAGCAAATGGTGTATTCGAAGCTACCGTTAACCTTAAAATGGGAAGAAACGACATAGTTATTCGCTCAATGGATATATACGAGAACAGCGTTGAACGAAAATTCTTTGTCTTCAGAAAAGACACTCCAGGGCAGAAAGTTGTTTCCGACACCGAAGAGTTGGATCTGGTTTTCGATGCGCCAAGAGCACCTAAATACTACGCATTAATTGTTGGGGTAAACGAATATCCCGACCCTGGAATTTCAACTCTTAGCAATCCGGTAAAAGACGCTGCAATGCTGGCTAAGGTACTAACCGAAAAGTACACCTTTGAGGTGCAAGATGTTACCTTCCTCAGAAACCCTACCCGTGGTCAGTTTATTGATGAGCTAGACAAAATAACACGCAGGATTGGCAAAAACGATAACCTTCTAATTTTTTATGCGGGCCACGGTTATTTCGATAGCGAAACAGAATTTGGGTACTGGCTGCCTTCCGACGCATCTGCATCAAGCACTGGAAACTGGCTTGCCAATAGCCAGCTAAAGGACTATGTTGCTGCAATAAAAAGCAAGCATACGTTGCTTATTGCCGATGCATGTTTTGGCGGAAGCATTTTTAAAACCCGTAAAGCCTTTGCCGATGCAACCGATAATGTAGACAAGGTATACGACAGAAAGAGCCGAAAAGCTATGACAAGCGGAGCACTTACTGAAGTTCCCGACGAAAGTGCGTTTATTAAACATCTTGTTCAAAGGCTCGAAGAGAATACTATTGATTACTTACCTGCCGAAGAGCTATTTAGCAGCTTTAAAACTGCAGTAATGAATAGCAGCCCTACAGTACCTCAATACGGCGACATAAAAGGTACGGGTGACGAAGGTGGCGATTTTGTATTTGTCAGACGATAGCTTACGATTATAACTAAGAGGGGGCTATCTTGTCCCCTCTTTTGCTTTGTTAACCAAAAAAGATTATAATTTAAGTTCCCATTTATGCTATAAATTCTATTTTTGTTCATCACTTAAAGCAAACCAAATAAATGTGCTTATGAAAATTTTTACACTATCACTCCTCTTTGCTTTTTCATTCTCTTGTTTCACTTCAGCACAAGAAGTTAATCCAAAAATTGCCCGATATGTCGACAAGGTTAATGTTGCTCAACAACGTGTTGAAGATGCAGAGGCCCTAATATTCTCAGCCGACAGCCTAACTGCCGAAGGGGAAAAACTAGCCACCCAAGCTGAGGAGGATCTTAAAGTTCTCGCTCAAGAGCGAAGAGATATTGAAAGGGATTACTTTAACGCAAAGAAACCTGTTGAGAGACAACTCCGATCAAAAGATAAGGAAGATGTAAAACAAGCAAAGGCCCAAATGCGTGAAGTGGAAAACGATTACAAGGCTGCAATTCGTGAATGGAATACGCGTTACAGGGTACTTGTTAAAGAGTACGATGCTGGCGGAAGGCTAATTGAAAAAGGCAAAGCAAACCTAAAAAAGGCAAAATCGAGAAAAAAAGATTTAGAGAAGAAGCTAAAAGTAGCCGAGAAAAACTTAGCCAAGGCTAAAAAAGAGTACGAAAAGAAAGAGTAACAAACAACATATCACACTGAAAAAGCCCTAGTTAACTAGGGCTTTTTTGTTATCGCAATCCTTAGCATTTTTGAGACAAACTTAGAAAAATTCGTTTAAGGCATTAAATCTACTAATTTTGGGAGGTTAAAGGTAACTTCACAAAAAAGCTAGTCCCTTTGTCAGGCTCAGTTTCGAACCAAATTTTTCCACCTACAACCTCAACAATACCCTTACTTATTGCAAGGCCCAAGCCCATTCCACCTGATTTAGTTGTAAAATTAGGGCTGAAAAGCTTTTCTTCCAACTCAGGAGGAATACCTTTACCGTTATCGGATACTTCTACAATAACAAAATTATTTAATTGAGTTATTGAAACAGAAATTAATCCGTTTTCCTTCTTGCCAATTGCTTGAACTGCGTTCTTAAAAAGATTTACAAATACACGCTGAAGCTGCTCCTTATCGGCAAATACAACTGCTTCACTATCTAATTCAAAACGCGAATTAACTTTTATATTTGGGTACGCCGAAAATAGCGTAACAGCATCGGAAACAACGCCAACGACCTCAACATGGCCAAAATTTCCAACAGGCATTTTGGCAAAATTTGAAAACTCGGTTGCAATATTTGTTAATGATGAGATTTGCTCGTTAAGCGACGAAGCGAATCTATCGAAAAGTTTATCCCAATCGGGACGTCCCTCTTTTTTTGCTTTCACCAATAGCTGCAGGTTAAGCTTTATTGGGGTTAACGGATTCTTTATTTCATGTGCAATTTGCTTTGCCATTTCGCGCCATGCACTTTGCCGCTGACTTTGTGCCAGCTTTCGGGCACTTTCGGCCAGTTCAACTACCATTCTGTTATATTCATTTACAAGCTGCCCTACCTCATCCTTTCCCTCATAGTTTATTGTTTCAATATGCTTTGTAATATCAATGGTACTAATACGCTGGCGAATGAGTTCCAGTGGTTTGGCAATTTTGTTGCTTATAAAAACGGCAATGAGTATGGCCAGAAGAATAAGAAAGGCATAAATGTTTACCAATGCCACTATTACTGAGAAAACCTCGCGCATAAACTCTCCCTGTCTTGTAAAGTAGGGTAAATTTAGATAACCAAGTTTGTTACTAGCGCCATCAACCAACGGGGCATAAGCCGACAGGTAAACCATATTGCCAATGCTTTCAGAATGGATTAGCTTTGCCGCATGGTTATTCTCAAGCTCATACCAAGCGAGCGGGTTCATCTGTTTGCCAAAAAGGTCTTGGTTAAACACTTCGGGACGAGAAGTGGCTAATAGCTCTCCGCTGGTTTTATACAGATTAATGTCAGAATGGAATACGTTTGAAAGTTCTATAAGATACGAAGTAAGATACTGGTTATACTCCGTATGAAGAACATCATATGGAAGTATGCGATTCTCTACATCAACCATAACCGAGATAAGCTTTTCGTTAAGGTTATCCAGGTTTTTTTTCTCAAAACTTTTTACGCTAAACGCAATAGTAACGGCGCCAACTAAAATTAGCGATAGAAACAGAACCTGCACCATGGTGTATTTAATCCTATTCTTGAAACTGGGCATTGAACTCTCCGACAGCCTAACTAGTCCGCCAAAAGCAAACCATAAAGCCAATGTAAAGTAGAAGAATAGAAATATCCATGCAAATGAAGCAGTTACATTCAACAGGTTCACATTAGGCCTAGATAGAATTATTGAGGTACGCCCTTCATCCTGATAGAGCATATGATTATAGCCATTTTTACTAATAAAAGTGTATCGCGAAACCGAATCGGCTTTAAAGATATTGCTCAAAGGGTAATTATAACCACCAGTTCGCGCTATAAGCACATTATCGAAGTATTTTGCCGACGAATAATCAGAGGCTTGCTTCTTAACGCTTACAGTTCTGTCGATAAGCAATTCGGGATAACCAAGAAGTTCTTTGCTCAATTTCGAGTCGAGCTCGATATAGATGCAGGCCTCAGTACCATCGGGCAAAACATACTCAATCATCCCAAGGTAGCTTATTCGTCCATTTTGGTTATTCAAGTGGTAAAAGCTGGACCCAGGTATTCTGAAACCATACTCATTAAGCATATACTCAAAAAACTCGTAGCAGGCAACTACCTCTCCCGAACTTTCAATATGCAGTTGAGATGTGGACAAACAGACGGTAATCTGAAAATCGTACTTTGCAAAATATCCTGAAAGATAGTTCTCTTCAATATAGGAGTACAACTCTAGCTCATACGCATCTATCTTATCAATAAAGTTAACAATTGCATCATCGGAATGCATATTCCTAGCAAGTTGTGGAAAGTTAACCTCTGCAATGGGATCCCTTTCGTTAGCTAGGCTAATAGCCAAAATTTTCCTGATTTCCTTATCTTTTTGCGAAGCATTAACCGATACAAACCATACCGAAAATGCAGAAAGAATTAGAATGAAAATCAGAAAAACATTTGAGTGAATAAACCTTACTCTCGGCCTATAGAACAGGAAAAGAGAGCAAACAGCACCAACAAAAATAAACGACGGGAAAACTCCTGAACCATAAAGCGCTAAAGCAATCAAACCGATAGTTACTGCAATAATCGCCCATATCAACATTAACCTTGCCCTTGAGAGCGAGTTTAGTAAATAACGAGCAGCAACAAGAAATAGAGATGCCGTGGCAAACCAGAGCGAAACAACAACATACTCAAGAAGCGAAAATACGGAGAGGCTAAATATTTTATACGCTTCAAGCGTTATTGTTGAATTTTGAACTAGCACAGAAATTAGCCTATACGAAATAAAAAAAAGGAAAATGGAAAGGATACTCAAAATTGCTCCTAAAATCCTATTTCTTTTGCTGTCAATTTCAGCTAATAAAATTAATGGCTTAAAAACATAAGCCGCTAATGAGAACATGATGATAATATTCAACAGCATATCGCCCAACGAAGGAGCAAACCAGCTATGCGCAAAAACCTCGGGTTTAAACAATTGCCATTGACCCTGAGGCAAAAGATTCCAATATAAAGTGGCTAATCTGAACCCAACTAAAACGAGTATAAGTGGCAGTGCCATTCCAACCCCATTTCGCCTAAATACTGGTTGCAAAAAAAATAGATAGATGCTAACCAACAACAGCACAAAACCGATGCGAGACAGCAAAGCCACCAAATCCTCTACCTGCTTATCAAAATCTTTTGGTATATAGGTAAGATAAACTACTGGTTGGGAACTGTAAAGTGCAACAGGAAACGATCCGGGCAAAGGATTTGGGGATACTTCGTACTCATTCAGAAAACCCAACGACGAATGAAAATTATTCTCAAGAAACTGGTTTTGATACGGAAAGCTATACTTAACCTTAACCAGCACTAGCGCCTTAACGTCTTCTCTTGCAATCCAATACGATGTACACCAAACATTCTGAACCCTTACTAATCTATCCGAATACTCAGGAACACTATAAACATCAAGACTCTCCGACCAAAAAACAAGAGAATCCTTATTGTACAAAAACACGGCAACACCCTCATCGTTAATATCTTGCTGTATTTTTTCGGAAAGCAATCTGAAAGGTTCTACATCGCTCTTCTCAAGCGAAGCGTTGATAAGGGATTTGGCAATTTCAATTCCTCTATCTGTTCTTTGCTTTAATACGTCTATAGCTTTATCTATTCTAGGAGGATTGGCTAGCCTTTGGGTAAGTATTTGCGAGGAGAAGGGAATTATTGCAAAAAACCCTACAGACAATAGGAAGAATACTAAAGCTAAAATGAGTAACCTTTTCGATTTCAAGGCAGAATTGTTTTAAAGTGGAATTTAAAGAGTGCTTTTCACAACAAAAAACGAACCAAAAAGCATTGCAAACACAGCACTACTAGGCATGATGATAAGGTTCCCCCCTAATTATTGTCATCGACCTATATATTTGCTCAAGTAGCACAACCCTAACCATTTGGTGTGAAAAGGTAAGCTTTGAAAGTGCTACAACTCCACTTACTCTTGACTTAACCTCATGCGTAACCCCGTATGCTCCACCTACTATAAAGACTACCTCTTTGGCTCCGGCCACCATTTTACCTTCAATAAAAGAGGCTAGCTCCTCTGATGTATACTCGGCCCCCTTTTCATCGAGCAAAAAAACTTCTTTACAGTTCCCAATGGCAAGCAGTATTTGCTCAGCCTCCTTTCGCATAAGCTGATCGACAGGCAAGCTCTTCCCCGCTTTTACGTCAGGTATCACAACCAAATCGACCTTAAGGTAACGCTTTAAGCGTTTAAGATACTCCTCTACACCTTGCAAAACAAATCCCTTAACGGTTTTTCCAACAACAACTACACTTATTTTCAAACCCTAATTGTATTAGTTTTCAAATAGCATTAAAATTCGCTCACTTTTACTTCTCGAGAGCGCTACCTGCAAAGTTTATAAAATTGGTTTGACTTTTCAATATATCTTGAGTACTTTTGCCTTTGCTATTACAAGCACCAATGTAATATAGCAAATACTTTTGGTGCACAAATCAGTTTAAGGCATACATTTTGATGATGATGCATGGCAATAAATTTACGAAAAGGTTAATTCCGTGTTTTTTGCCAATAGTTAAAAAAAGATACATCAATGTTATAGCTCACTAGCGAGCCAATGCCTTGACAACAAAAATTTAACAATGAAAACTAGACACTTTGCAATAGGGTTGATTTTGCTAACCGCAGTGCTTACATCAGGATCGTTACCCCAATCGGCAAGCGGAATTATCGACTCCGTTTCTTCGGCTTTTAAAGAAGGTAGCTCATCAAAAATTGCCAAGCATTTTAATCCCACCATCGAAATGGAACTCCTCGAAGAGGAGAATATGTTTAGCAAAGCCCAGGCCGAACTGCTGCTTAAAGATTTTTTCGGTAAGTATACACCCACATCGTTTAAGGTAAATCACCAAGGAACAAAAAGCAACACCAGCTTTGCCATAGGCACGCTAATAACCAAATCGGGTATTTTTAGGGTTTCAATCTTCATAAAATCCGAAAACGATAAGGTGCTAATTCACCAGCTTCGAATTGAGGCTAGCGAATAATACATCTAGAGTACTTCACTCAATAACATAAAAAACATGCTAATAGAAAAACTCCTCGAACTTGCAATACTTGAGGACATAGGCGATGGGGATCACTCATCGCTTTCGTGTATTCCTAACACCGCCCAAGGTGAGGTTAGGCTTATGGTGAAGCAAACAGGCATTATTGCAGGCATTGAAATTGCACAAAAAGTATATTCAAAAATTGACTCATCTATAACCTTTCAGCCACTTATTAACGACGGGGAAAGAGTACAGCAGGGCACCATAGCCTTTAGCGCAAAAGGAAAGGTTCACTCACTTTTACAGGCCGAAAGGATTGTGCTGAACATCATGCAGCGCATGAGCGGCATAGCCACCCAAACTCGGCAATACGTTGATATACTAAAAGGGACAAAAGCTAAAGTACTCGATACCCGAAAAACGACGCCAGGCATGCGAGTGCTCGACAAAATGGCGGTTCGTATTGGGGGAGGCGAAAACCATCGCATGGGACTATACGACATGATAATGCTGAAGGACAACCACGTTGATTTTGCTGGTGGAATTACTCAAGCCATTGAAATGGCGCAAACCTACCTAAAGCGCATTGGCAAAACCCTCCCCATTGAAATTGAAACGCGTTCCCTCGACGAGGTTAAACAAGTACTTGCCACTGGAGGAGTTAATCGGATTATGCTTGACAACTTTAGCCCTGAGCTAACGGCACAGGCAGTAAAACTGATTGATGGAAGAATTGAGATAGAATCGTCGGGAGGAATTACGCTAGAAACCATAAGGGACTATGCCGATGCTGGGGTTGATTACATTTCGGTGGGAGCGCTAACCCATCAGATTAAAAGCCTTGACATGAACCTTAAAAAGGTATGACAAAGCAAAACAAAAAGAGGATAAGAGGAAAAGCAGAGCGTTTTACCAGAAAGCTAAAATACATTGCATGGAGGCTTATCCGAAAAGCAAAACAGGTTTCGTTTATTGGGTTCGATGGAGTGCCCGTTTATAACGTAGTTCGTTTCTTTGTAAAGGGTTTAATTAAGGGCAGCATTACAACCAGAGCCTCAGCAATAGCATTCGATTTTTTCATTGCCATATTCCCAACCATTATTTTTGTTTTTACCCTTATCCCCTACATCCCTGTAGAGAATTTTCAGGAACAGCTACTTGGCCTGCTCGAAGGTATTATACCCGATACGGCCTACCGCCTTGTTGAATCAACGCTAATTGAAGTGGTTACTCAACGAAGCTTTGGCCTATTGTCCTTTGGCTTTATTGCAGCTATATTTTTTGCACACAACGGCATGAACTCGCTTATTGTTTCATTCAACGGCACCTATCACACCATTGAAACACGAGGCTTTGTTAACCAGCATTTGGTTGCCTTTATGCTTACCATTATTCTTCCTACACTAATTTTGTTGGCTGTAGCCCTTTTACTCTTCGGCCAGTTTGGCCTAAATTTTTTAGTTGAGAAAGAAATTCTACAGCTGAACCTTACCTACTACATCTTTGTTGTAATTAGGTGGTTTGTTGTAGTTGGCGTTTTTTTTCTGTCAATTTCGTTCTTATACTATTTTGCACCCGCAAAGCGAACAAAGTTTAGGTTTATTTCGGCAGGTTCCATTATGGCCACAATAATGATTCTTATTACATCCATAGGATTCTCGTACTTTGTGAATAATTTTGGACAGTACAACAAGCTTTACGGGTCGATTGGCAGCCTACTCGCCCTAATGATTTGGATTTTTTTTAATGCCATTGGGCTTATTTTAGGCTTTGAGGTTAACGCTAGCATTACATCAGCCAAAGTTGATTATAGTAATAGCTTAACGACTAGCAACAATGAGCAAACCAACATTATCGCAAATTAGGCGCGATTACAACTTAAAACAGCTTAGCAAGAGTTCTGTATCGCAAAACCCCATCAATCAGTTTGGCCTTTGGATGGACGAAGCAATTGCGAGCAATTGCAACGAACCAAACGCCATGACCCTTGCCACAAGCACATTCGAGGGAAAACCATCGGCTCGGGTTGTTCTTCTAAAGGATTTTAACAACAATGGTTTTGTGTTTTTCACCAACTACGAAAGCAAAAAGAGCAAGCAATTACTTCAAAACCCCTACGCAGCATTGGTGCTTTTTTGGCCAGAACTTCAGCGCCAGGTCCGAATTGAAGGACAAGTAAAAAAGACAGCTGATGCTGAATCGGACAGCTATTTCAGAACCCGACCAGAAAAGAGCAAAATTGGAGCCTGGGCATCGCCCCAAAGCCAGGTAATTCCCAACCGGAAATACCTCGAAAATTTAAAGTCGGATTTTCAGGAAGAGTTCTCGGGTAAAACCATATCACGCCCTCCAAACTGGGGTGGATACATCTTGCAACCAAACCTAATTGAATTTTGGCAAGGGCGACCAAACCGACTTCACGACCGAATTCAGTACACCCTTGTTAATGAGCAATGGGCTATTGAGCGACTTGCCCCATAAATAATTAAGGGTTGACTTAAGGCTTGCCCAATATTCACTGTAATTGGCAATTAGGAAAGAAAATAAGTTCTCGATATCTACTTACCTATTGAACAGTGAGCTAGGCAACGCTTAAGGCAACCCTTGAAACGAAAAACCCTCTAGCTGGTTTAACCTACATGCAAAAACTTGTCAACCAACGCCTTTATCTCATCTTTTTTGCCGTATAGCTTTTCGCTAAGGTTTTTGTCGTCATATGATTTTAGCTTGGCAACCTTGCTCTCAATTAATCCGCTTGGGAAGATGTGGTTGGCCTCAAAAATACTGCGCTTACGCTCAAGCGCCTCAGCCGACTCATAGCACGACAAGGGCAATAGCTCAAGTTTCTCTAACTTATCCCTATGCTCGGGTTTAAAAATATTCACATCCACATAAAGCTCTTGGGCGCGCTTAAGCGCATTGGGGTCGTTAATTCCCTTAAGCGATGCTATTATAAGCCCTGCAATGGTTAAGTAAATATCGGCCGATCCATCGGGTACTCTAAACTCAAAGGTTTGCTTCGATTGTGCTTTTGCAAAGGATGAGCTATCGTTAGGATTCGCGTGCGTGATCATGCTATCGGCACCCGACCAGCCAAGAGGAACGCGTACCACAACCGATCGGTTTCTGTCGCCCCAGCAAATATTGGTTGGTGCTTCTTGGTGAGGCACAAGCCTTAGGTACGATGTTGGAATTGTGTTGCCAAATGCGGTTAGCGCATCGGCCGAATCGAGGATACCGGCAATCATCTTACGCGCAATGTCGCTAAGTTTACCATTCTCGGCGGTAATATTCTGGCCATCCTTTTCAACCATCATATGGAAATGCATTCCGCTGCCCGCTTTGCCAACAGTAATTTTTGGAGCAAAGCTAATATCAACGCCATACCTATAGCCAAGCATACGAAGTATCCACTTAGCGAGCACCATCTGCTCAGCAGCCTGCTCAACGCAGGTTGGCAAAAACTCTATCTCGTGCTGCTCGTAATACGTATCCTCATCGGAGAAGCAACCTACCTCGGCATGACCATACTTAATTTGGCCTCCGGCCTTGGCAATAAGCATAAGCGCTTCGCTACGAATTTGCTCAAACTTAGCAAACGGCTCGCTTGAGTGGTACCCTTTCTGGTCGACTCCTGGGAAAAAATCCTCCTTTGGAGCAACAACATAGTACTCAAGCTCGCCAAGAGCCTTAAATGTTAAACCCGTTTCGCGGGTAAACTCTTCCGATGCTTTGCGTAAAACATATCCAGGATCGCTTTCCAGAGGTTTTCCCTCGCTATTGTAGAATGAGCAAAGAATATCGAGAGTTGGCACTTCGGAGAATGGGTTTACAAAAGCCGTACGGTAACGAGGCACCACGTATAGATCGCTACTGCCAGCCTCGATAAACGAAAACAGGCTGCTGCCATCTACGCGTTCGCCTTGGGTTAGTATTGTTTCAAGATGCTCTTTTGAGGTTATTACAAAGTTTAGGGTTTTTAGCCTACCATCCTCGGCAATGTACCTAAAGTTAACCATCTCTATTTCGCTCTCTTCACAAAAACGGATGATATCATCCTTTGTGAACTCTGAGCTGCATTTTCCAAGAAATTGGACCAATGGATTGGGGTTCATTTTAGCAAAAGAATCCTTCATATTAGCTAGCTTTTAATTTTTTTAAATAATGATAAAAGTTTTCAAAACTGCTAAACTCCTGCCAGATAAACAACTTTATGCAAATGTTTAGTAACAGATGATTTATGGAAACCCAAGATAAATTGAGGATTAGTTAGTTTTGAGCTAAATATTAAGCATTTGATGAAGAGCACCAAAGAGTTCAACCTGATCGATCGGTTTTGTAATGTAGTAGTTACACCCAACGCTGCTCAGTCGAGCCCTATCCTCGGAGAGGGCGTAGGCGGTTTGGGCTATAATGGGAATATTAACGCCCTGCGCTCGCAGCTCTTGGGTTGCTTGAACGCCATCCATAACCGGCATTTTAATATCCATTAGTACCACATCAACTTTGTGATTAAGGCATATATCAACCGCTTCTCTGCCATTTTTTGCCCTAAGAATTTTCGCACCAGTTCCTTTAATTAGTTCCTTAAGATAAAGGTAGTTTGGCTCATCATCTTCGGCAATTAGAATAACGTAGCTACTTAGCTCAAAGGTTCCGTCTTTTGCTAATTCCTTATGGCTGTGGCCATTTTCGGCAGGATGATAGGGTATTGTGAAGTAGAATGTCGAACCCTTTTCGACCTCTGATGTGAGCCATATCTTTCCTCCGAGCAGCTCGGCAAAAGCTCTCGATATGGGCAACCCCAAACCTGTACCCTTTCGGCTCTGGGTTGTTACATTCTCTACCTGCTGAAAACGCTCAAAAATTACATTAAACTTATCGGCAGGAATTCCAATTCCTGAGTCGGCAACGAAAAACTCGAGGTAATTATCCTTTAGGTTGTATCCAAACTCAATTGATCCTTCCTCAGTAAACTTAAGGGCATTGAATAGCAAGTTGTTGAGCACCTGCCTAATTTTCATATCATCGGACTCAACCATGCTGTCTTTATCGCTTAGCCCCATGTGCGTTTTAAACTCTAACCTTTTTAGCTTAGCCGTTTGTGAGAAAACCAGCTCGAGCTCACGAATAAGCTCGTTTAATGAGAATTTCACTTTGGCTACAGTTATCTGCCCCGACTCAATTTTGGAGATATCGATGATATCATTGATAATACCCAGAAGTTGCTGACTGTTTATATTGATGATCTCGATAAAACTTTGTCTTTGCTCCTCGTTAATTGATTTATCATTGAGCAAATTGGAGAAGCCACAAATGGCATTCATTGGTGTACGAATTTCATGGCTCATATTCGATAGGAAGGCTGATTTAAGCCTATCGCTTTCTTGCGCCTTTTCGGTTGCCATGCGCAACGACTCCTCGTATCGAGCTTTAACCTGTAGGTTAACCAAAAGCTCGGCAAATAGGCGTAGAAGCGCTTTTTCGGTATCGCTCCAATTCTTATATTCTTCAACAGCATCGAACCCCACAAAGCCAATACACTCGGCATGGTACATAAGTGGAATTGTTAGCAAGGATTTTACGCTTTGCTCTTGTAGGATTTGCCGAACAGAGTCATCAGCAGGTAATTCATCAACCTGAGGGATATGGATAGCTCGTCCAACTTTATGCTCAGTGCCCCAATCAGGAATTAGAGATAATGGAATTTCCTGCATTGTATCAATTACGGGGGAAATGGTTGGAGCGCACCATTCGTAAGTATTGCTCATTGTTCCCTTAACAAAATCGTAGCTAAAAACATAAGCCCTATCTACACCAGAAAATGAGCCTATTTCGGCCAATGCATTATTAATCTCCTTATCAACTTTACTACTGGCGATGTTTATAAACCTAGCGCTTAAATTTATGAGCAGCTTCTGTAGGCGCGATCGAAAATTAATCTCACGTTCCATACTTCTACGAAGCGTAACATCCCTCATTATGCCCATAGTAAATTGTTGCCCCGAAAATTCCACAAGCGATGTGCTAAGCTCAACGCTTTTTTCAGAACCATCCTTTGCAATAACAAGCACATCGTAACGAACAGGTAGTGCTTGCCCTGCTTTTCGGGCCTCACTTATTTCCTTCACAATGGCTTGTGAACGTTTGTCGAGGAGAAGGTTTACATCAAGGTTGTCAAGCACAAGCTCCTTATACGAGTATCCAGTAATCTCTTCGAATCGTTTGTTAACAAAGGTAAACCTTAGCCTGTCGAGCAGGAAAACACCATCGAAAGAGTTCTCAATTAAGGTTTTATACTTACGTTCGCTTTGTTCAATGCTAATTTTTGCTACTCGTAGCTGTTCGTTAAGGGTTTTATACTCCTCGTTTTGCGCCTCAATTTGTCTGCTTTTTTGAAGCAGCAATTGCTCGGCCTTCATCCTATCCTCAACATTTCTTGCTACAGCAATGGTAACAGGTTGATTGAAAAACTGACTGGGCGAAACGCTTACCTCTTGCGGATAAATACTTCCGCTGGCATGTTTGCCCCATAGCATAAACTGATGCGTTTTCCCCGATTCGGCATTGCGAAGATGCTGATCGATCTCATCTATACCAATCTGGTTTGTGTCGGCAATATGAGATAGTGTTTTACCAGTCAGCTCACTAAGCTTATACCCGCTTAACTTTTCGGCAGCATTGTTTGCTTCAATTATCTTATAATTGGCATCGAGCACATAAACCGCTTCCGATATGCTATTTACAATGCCCTTATAGGTTTGGCTGGCCATTTGAATATACTCCTCAGCCTCTTTGCTGAAGGTTATATCGGTATGAGCACCTAAAAACCTAACCATCTTGCCATTGCTATTTAAAACACCTGTTGCCTTGTTGTGAATCCAAACGTAATGCCCATCCTTATGGCGCATGCGAAACTCCGAGACAAAATACTTCGATGGATTGTTTATGAAGGCGTTTACCTCTTGATGCATCCGATCATAATCGTCGGGGTGCAGGAGCGATTGCCACGTTTTAAACTCATTGGCAAGCTCATTATCCTCAAAACCTAGCTGCATTTTCCACCGTGGAGAGTAGTAAACTCTATCGTTCACAACATCCCAATCCCATATGCCTAGCTCAGAAGCATCGACAACTAATGAAAAACGCTCCTCGCTTTGTGCTATTGCCTCGCTGTATTCAACCCTTTCGGTTATATCGTTAACAGCAATGTAAAGCAGTTTACCAATGGGCATAACCTTCCATTCCACATGCCTATACCCACCTGCGGAAAGCACCAATCGATTAACAAGATTTTTGGAATTTGTATTCTGTAGAATGCGATTAAAGCAGGCTCTGGTCTCTGCCAGATCATCGGGATGAACCAGGTCGAAAATTGTTTTTGACTCGATGTTTCTTGTGAGAAAGCCAAGAGTATTCTCCCACGATTTGTTAACACGAATAAACTTGCCGTTTACATCGGCAATGGCAAGTAGTTCGAGCGAAAGGTTAAAAAAGTTCTCAAAAAGGTATTTAAACTCTTTACTTCCATCAGCCTGACTGGGCTCATGTTGCAACTGGGCAAGTTTATGCGTAAGCTCATCCTTTTCGCTCTGTAGCCTTTCAACCTCAAGTTGTAAGGATTTATCAGGGTCGCTTTCCTTATCCATAGTATTTGCACAAATGGTTGGCTTTACTAAAAGGCAGAAAGGCTTAAAAGAAAAAAATAGTAACTGAAAAGCAATACTAATATACAATATTTTCCAATCTCCGACAAAACTCTTCCTAAAACAGATTACTACAAAAGCAAAAGCCCCATTTCCGTATTACATGAAATGGAGCATTATAATCCTAGAAAACTGGGCTAATCAATCAGCATTTCAAACTCAACCTCAATTGGCGAATTGCCAATAAAATCGAACTGGGTAAGCTTACGCATTTCGAAGTAGAATTGCCAGTAGTTGCGCATTGCCGAAATGTAACGGGTTTTCGCATTGTCGCGTTCAGTTTGAGCAATATTTAGTTCGAGCACATCAATCTTACCAATTAAAAAGCGCTCCTTGGTTACATTGTATCGGCTTTGGCCAATGGTATCGGCCTTGGCGGCAAGCTGCAGCTGCGCCTCCTGAAGGTTAAACTGCATTACCTTAAGAAATACATCCTGCTCAAAATCGACGATGGATTGCTCAATATTGGTTCGAACAACCTCGCGACTCGACTCGGCCATGCGAACGCTTCCTTTGCCTTTCCCCCAATCGAGGATAGGAACATTAAGGCCAATTCGCACTCCTTGTTGGTCAACAGGGTTGACGTACACATTGGAAAAATCATCGGCTTGCTGGGTGAGACCATACGTTGCAAACAGGTTAGCGTTAAGTCCACGGTTGGCTTTTGCCTGTGCCACATTCCTATCCGATTCGAGCAAAGTCCGCTCAAACTGAAGCATTCGCGGGTTATTCTGCTTTGCAAGAGAAAGCACTTTGTCGTATTTTAGGGTTGCCTTAGGGAAGGATTCTGGAACCACAAGCTCAACATCGAACTGATCGTTCATTCCCAAAAACGATTTTAGCTTAAACTTCTTAAGCTGCAAGTCAATTTCAGCCTCATTAACATCGCTCCCCGCGTTTAAAAAGCTAAGTTCCATTTGCAGAAGCTCGTTCTCGGCAATTGTTCCAATGTTATATCGCCCTTTGGCTATTTGGTAAAGCGTATCGGTGTTGGCATAGTTAAGCTGAGCTGTTTTAAGATTTTGCTGTGCAAGAATAAGGTCAAAGAAATGCATTACAGCCTCAGCGGCAATTGCCTCCATGGCATCAATATACTTATGCTTTGCCTCCAAATACTTTATGGGCTCAATTTTCCGCTTCCACTTAAACTCGTTAAACCCAAAAATTGGCTGCTCAAAACCCACAATAACTGGCTCCGACATATAGCTTGAGGAGTTAGTGTCTCCAAATAAATCGACCCGCTCAAGGCTCGACTGGGCAAAAATTCGCCCACCTGTTAAGCCAATATTCTGGTTTAGCGTTAACCCCATTGAAAGGGTATTGGTGTTTACCTCAACGTACCGATACGAATCTCCAACGTACTCTTGGGTTATGGCTCGCCTAAAGTTCGGAAGGGTTCCGCTTAGCGACAGGCTTGGTAGGAGCTCTGCCCGATAGGTTCGATGCTCCCAGTAGGCTGCCCTAAACTGATGCTTTGCCAAAATTGAGCTTGGCGAATAATCTTTGGCCATCTCAAGCACTTCGTCAAGTGTTAGCGTTTTGGCCATTTGCTGCCCAAATAGCGAAGTTGTACTAATACATATAAAAGCAAAAACTAGTGCCTTCTTAATTTTTTGATGCATTGCAAATTGGTATTCAAAAGTTTTACAAACGAAACCATTATTCGTGTCTAAGCGATTCTATTGGATCTTTTTCGGCGGCTCTTTTTGCAGGCGACAAGCCAAAAATTACACCAACAGCAGCCGATACACCAAAAGCCACAAGTACCGATAGAGGCGATACAACCGTTAAAATATCGGCAAAATGATTTATTAGGAATGAAAGCAATATACCAAGCAGCACCCCAATAAACCCGCCCGAAACGCTTATAAGCACTGCTTCGGCCAGAAACTGTGCAATAATATCGGCCTTTTTGGCCCCAATGGCCAATCGAGTGCCAATTTCCTTAATGCGCTCCATTACCGACGCAAACATAATATTCATAATGCCAATACCTCCCACTACCAGCGAAATACTGGCAATGGCTCCGAGCACAATATTAAAAATATCTTTTGTGCGCTGTTGCTGTTTAAGAAGAAGTTCAGGGACTACTATCTCAAAATCCTTCACACCAGCATGCCGGCGTAAAAGCATTCGGCTCAGCACATCGGTTGTGCTTGGGATATCTGGGGTTTCTTTAACCTGTACCACTATCCTATCGAGCTGATGATAGTTTTGGGATGATTGCGTTTGGGTTGATCCACCAAATATTATAAACCCTCTTCCAGAAAAGGCTGAACTCGATTGAAGTTTTTTAGCATTTACCAAAGCCCGATTCTGATAACGCATGAGCATTGTTTTAATGGGGATGTAAACATTATCGTTGTATACATTCACACCAGCACTCTCGAATCCCGTTAGTGAGATATCGGTTTTTTGTAGCACGCCAACAACCTGTAGCCACACATGGCCAAACTTTATGTATTGCCCAATGGGATTAGTTTTGCTAAAAAACTTGTTCTTAATATTCGCTCCAATTATACAAACAGGCACACCCTGCTCTTTTTGGAGTTCGGTGAAAAAGCTTCCTTGATCGAGGGGTAAGTTGTACAGCTCGAAATAGTCGGGAGAAACGCCCATAATTTTTGCTGGCATTCGCCAAGCATCGAACTGCACAAAGGAGTTAAGGCTCACCTCGGGGCTAATTCGCTGAACCGATGGAATTATCTGCTGAATAGCCTCAAGGTCTTGAAGCGTTAACCCTGGCGAGAACTTGCGTTTCTGTCGTTCACCGTTTTCTGCCTCACCGTTTGATTCATCAACCTCTTCGAAAATGGGATTTATAACGATGTTATTAACCCCAACCATCTCCATTTGCTCTAGAATTTCCTGCTGGGCCCCGTTACCAATAGCCATCATGCTAATTACAGCCGCAACACCAAAAATAATTCCGAGCGCAGTAAGCATCGATTTAAGCTTATTGGCCAGAATTGACTCAATGGCTATATTAATATCGTGAATATACCTTTTATACATAGGTTTTGCCTAGTTTATTGGGATTAGGTGCCTTGACTATTGCTGACGCTGCATTTTTCCTCCCCCTCTTCGCATTGGGGGCCGCTGCACCTGTTGCTCGTTAGCCGCTTTCGCCTCTTCCTCTTTTCGCTTTCGTTCTGCTTCGCGCTCCTTAATTTCGGGAATAAGTTCCCTACCCACAACAGGATACTTTTCAACATTAGTAGGGAGGCTGAGATAAACCTCATCGCCTAATTCTATGCCCTTTTCCACAATTATGAAGTTCTCATTTTGATCACCGGGTAAAATAATCTGCTTTTTACCTTTGGCAGTATAAACATAGCTGAGCGAATCGTCGGAATGAACTGCTTCAAGAGGAATATAAACCACCTCGTCGAACTGTTGAGTAATAATTTGGTTGCTAGTTGTCATCGATGGGCGCAGAATAGGATCGTACTCATTTACCCGAATGGTTACCTCAAACACCTTAGCGTCGGTATTGGGTAGCTGTTCGCCAATGTTAGCAACTTCGGTAACCTCTCCTGTGTAATTCTTTTCAGGGAAAGCATCAACCCCAACCCTAACCTTTTGTCCTTCCTTTAATTTACTAACATCTATTTCATTCACGTATGTTTTTGATATCATTACCGATAAATCGGGAAGCGTGGCAACGGTTAAGTCCCATGGGCTAACGCTTGAGCCAACCTTGCGCTTTTGGCCGCTCCACTCACGATGGTAAATTACCATGCCCGGTTTGGGTGCATGCACTACAAACTTGCTAAGCACATCGAGCATATCTTGTCGCTCGCGCTCTTGCCTCGATAGGTTAATGGCTACCTCGCGCATGGATGCCTCCGCCTGCTCCTCCTTAAGCTTGTAATTATGCTTTGCCTGAGTATAGTTTCGCTCGGCTCTATCTAAATTTATTTGTGCCTGACGCTGCGTTGCAGGGGGTTCAAACTTCGATTGATCAACAACAATTTGGCGCTCCTCAAGTTCGAAACCTAGGTTGATGAGCTCATCCCTAAGACTTCGGAGCTGCAGCGTGGTATCGAGCTGAGTTTTGAGGAATTGCTGTTGGCTCTTCTCAAGCTCATCGTCAATTTCCTTAAGCCTGTTGCTTAGGGCGCTCCGATCGAGCGTGGCAACATAATCGCCTGAATCGACCACTGTTCCTTCAGGAACAAGATCCTGAATTTTTATTTCCGAAAAACGAAAACTCCTACTCTGCCTTAGCTCGGGTGGAGCGGTAATGTCTTCCTTATTCTTTGCCTGGAGTTCGCCCGTTATTGTAACAACAATTTCGAACGGGCCACGCTCAGCAGAAACTTTTTGGGGTGCAACACCCTCATCGCTTGAGGTGCTAAAAATTAGCACGAGAATTATAATGGCTAAAGCGCTTAGCCCAATTACAACCTTTTTATTCATCTTAAATTCAAGTAGATTTTATGCTTAAACTAACGGTTTTTTGACTAGTTATTGTGCATATTAGTTTAAACACGAACAAAAAAATTATTGATTCTGGATTAATTTCATAGCCTGCTCGGCCAACTCGTTTGCTTTTTCAGGCGACTTGGCCTCGGTGTAAATTCGGATAATTGGCTCTGTATTCGATTTACGGAGATGAATCCATCCATCATCAAACTCAACCTTAAGCCCGTCAATGTCGTTGAGTTTTTGATTGCTAAAATGGATTTTCATCCGATTTAACACCTCATCGGGGTTAACTTTGTGCGAAAGTTCAACCTTGTTCTTCGACATAAAGTACTGTGGATACTGTGCCTTTAGCTCAGAGCAGGTTTTGTTACTTCTGGCCAAATGCGAAAGGAATAGCGCAATACCAACAAGCGCGTCGCGACCATAGTGCAGTTCAGGGAAAATTACACCCCCATTTCCCTCGCCACCAATTACGGCGTTGTGCTTTTTCATTGCGGCTACAACGTTAACCTCGCCCACCGCTGAGGCGTAGTATTGCTGCCCGTGTTTATGCGTTACATCGCGGAGTGCAGCTGTGCTCGACAAGTTGGATACGGTATTGCCTTTGGTTTCAGTGAGTACATAATCGGCAACGGCAACCAGCGTGTACTCTTCGCCAAACATTGCTCCATCTTCACAAATAATGGCAAGGCGATCAACATCGGGATCGACCACAAAGCCCAAATGGGCTTTTTCGCCAACCACTGCCGATGAAATATCGGTAAGGTGCTCGGGCAAAGGCTCGGGATTATGCGGAAACTCACCAGTTGGTTCGCAATACAGTTCAACAACGTTACTAACGCCCAAGGCTTTGAGTAAACGCGGGATGGCAATCCCTCCTACCGAATTTACACAGTCGATAGCCACTTTAAGGTTGGCCTGTTTTATTGCGTTTGTGTCAACAAGCTTAAGGGCTAAAATTTTCTCAATATGCTTATCCGCAAAGTCGTACTCATCAACCAAACTACCTAAACTATCTACATCAGTAAAAGTGAGTTTACCCTGCTCGGCAATTTGAAGCACTGCTTTGCCATCAACATCGGAGAGAAATTCGCCCTTTTCATTGAGCAGCTTAAGCGCATTCCACTGGCGTGGATTGTGACTTGCCGTAATAATAATTCCGCCTT
>Ga0334898_1000903_pt1 | contig 39577 bp, 32 predicted proteins | sample GraSluR3_MG_10_FD_207228 | JGI IMG/M metagenome (GOLD analysis project Ga0334898, IMG submission 207228) | Sludge microbial communities from methane-producing bioreactor in Wageningen University, Netherlands - Granular Sludge_3_08-R3 | ecosystem: Engineered > Bioreactor > Anaerobic >... | reverse complement strand
AATTCAACCAATTTTTGAAAAGTTTGCGTAGAGCATAACAGAATTTTATACTGGAGATAGAGCCAAAAACATGGATCAATTCAATGTTGTAAGATTTTTTGGGCTTGTAGAAGTGTAAAAGTCAGGTTGAAATACAAAAGAATCTTATATTAAGAACAGTCTGTTACTTTTGTTTTTCTTTTGTCATATAATATAGTTACACTGAATTTTATTTACTTATTGGTATTTTTGTTGTTACTTGACTAGCAGGAGGATGCTATGAGTGATTTTATTAGGCCTAACGTAAAAACGTCTATTCCTGGCGAACATTCGCGATCTATCGTGGAACAGGACAACTCTTTTGGGATTACTGCGACCAAAGTATTTCCCGTTGCTATTAAGAAAGGAAAAGGTATTGTTCTAGAAGATGAAGATGGGAATATCTTCTATGACTTTACATCCGGCGTCGGTGTATGCAATACCGGTCATTGTCACCCACATGTCGTTGAAGCCGTTACGAATCAGACACAAAAACTGATGCACTTTGCTGGGACTGACTACTATTACACAGCTCAATCTAGGCTGATGGAGCGTTTATCTAAAAAAGCTCCTGGTCAAAAGAAAAAACGAGTTTTTTTCACCAATTCCGGGGCAGAATCTGTTGAAGCTGCCATTAAGTTATCTCGATACAAAACTCGTCGACCACAATTCCTTGCTTTTATAGGAGCATTTCACGGTCGAACCATGGGAGCCCTGTCCTTAACTGCCTCAAGAACTGTCCATAAGGAAGGCTTCCAGCCAACCATGCCTGGTGTTGAACATGTACCTTATGCATATTGTTATCGGTGTCCCTATAATCTTGAGTACCCATCATGCAATATGGAATGCGTCAAGCAAATTGAAAACTTCTATATGAAAAAAGTTCTTTCTCCCTACGACGTAGCTGCATTTTTTGTGGAACCCGTCCAAGGAGAAGGTGGATATATAGTTCCCCCTAAAGAATTTCTTCCTATGATCAAAGCTCTATGTGAAAAATATGGAGTACTATATGTTAGTGATGAAATTCAAGCTGGATTCGGAAGAACCGGTATGTTTTTTGCATGTGAACATTTTGACGTTACTCCTGATATCATTTGCTGTGCGAAAGGTATGGGTTCTGGCTTGCCTATTGGGTGTATTATTGCAGATGAAGATTTAAACTACCCGCATCCTGGTTGCCACTCTAACACGTTTGGAGGGAACCCGGTGTGTTGTGAATCATCAAGTGCTACCATTGATGTAATTGAAAACGAAAACCTTCTAGAAAATGCTACAAATCTTGGTAATTATATGCATCAAGGGCTTTTAGATATTCAAAAGCAACACTCCATTATTGGGGATGTTCGTGGCTTAGGTCTTATGCAAGCTATCGAAATTGTAAAAGATCCTACGACCAAAGAAATGGATCCCCAACGCAGAGATAAAATATGCGACGAAATGCTCCAAATGGGGATGATTACAATTGATTGTGGTCCAAGTTCCATCCGGTTCATTCCGCCGCTAGTGATAAAAAAAGAAGAAATGGATGTAGCACTAGAAATTATTGAGAAGGCAGTTGCAAAAGTTGAAAAGCATTAAATGTTTTGCCATACATGATCGTGCTAAATTACCATCATATTCACATGATACCGACGCTGGAATGGATTTGTATTCATGCGAAGAAGTTGTTCTTTCTCCGGGAGAGTGGAAAAAGATTGGCTGTGGCTTTCAGCTAGAAATACCCCCAGGATTTTTGGGTGCTGTTGCCCCCCGATCAGGATTAGCCCACAAGCAAGGAGTAACCGTTTTGAATTCTTGGGGAGTTATCGATAGTGGGTATCGAGGTGAAATTTGTGTAATTCTTATCAATCATGGGTATAATGTTATTATATTACCTGAGCATTCTAGAATTGCTCAGTTAATTGTTTTACCGTTTGAAAAAGTAAACCTTGTAGAGAGCAAGTCCCGTTTGGGTGAAAGTGATCGAGGCTCGAATGGATTTGGCTCTACAGGTATTTAATTTGCAGGAGGACATATCTGTATGTTGAAACGTCTCTGTACTTACCTTATCGTTTGTAGTTTGCTTTTCGGACTGATACCGGTCTCTATTCAGTCTGCACAAGCATCTAGTCAAAAAGTTGATCCTACTTATCTACAAGAAGTTAAAAATTCTTCACAACAACAAATTCTCATTCTACAGTTTAAAGAAGATCCTGTAGTACCTTACTCAGAAAAGCACCAAATTCATCTTCAGTCTAGATATCCTAGCGAAAAAGACTCTCATCTTCTACTCGACACAAGTTACGGTGAGTCTCTTGAAACTAAACAGATGGCCGTTTATCAAGATATCCATAGTACAATCAATGCCGAACTTCTCCATACATATCAGTACATTTACAATGGCATTGCTATAAAAACAGCAGGATACAATATTCCCTATCTCCTAAAACATTCTTCTATACAATATATCCACCCTGCTATGGAAGAAGATTACCCATCCAGAGTTATTGGCACAAAAACAGTCTATGCCGATGAAGCATGGAACCTAAAAGACAAAAATGACCTACCCCTGTCTGGTGTCGGTACGCGTGTTGGTATCATTGATTCAGGTATTGATTACAACCATGTTGATTTTACTCCGACTGGTATTGGTCCCGATTCAAGGATTAAGGCTGGGTATGATTTTGTAGATGGTACCAATGACTGCAAAGATGCTGGTTTTGGTGGTATTGCCCCTCCCCACGGAACTCACGTTGCAGGGATTACTTCCGGTAACAATCCTAATGTAGAAAAAAAAAGAGGTGTCGCCCCTGAAAGTGACATTTACGTCTACAAAGTTTTTTCAAAAGAAGGTGGGGGAGCAAACCCTGCAAATATAATAAAAGCTGCTGAACAATCTGTTAAAGACGATTGTGATGTCATAAATCTTTCACTTGGTCATGGTACAGATGGTGGCTCGGATGAATCAGGAAATCCTTACTACGATGCACTATTCAATGCCGATAAAGCAGGGACAATGGTGGTAGCAGCAGCCGGCAATGCAGGTACCCGTCATAAAAAGAATCCCTGGCCCATTGATAGCCCAGGAATCTACGGATTTGTTTTACAGGTATCTGCCTCCGATGATCGACTACATCAGTCTTTCGTTTTTAACCCTGCAAACGGCGATGAGATTTCCACCAATGCCTATCGAGCGCGATATTCTCCCGCCTTTCCCACAAATCCTAGCTTCTATTCCAACATTAAATTGATTGACTGTGGTTTTGGTGCAAAAGGAGAATTCCCTTCCTCAGTAAAAGGCAACATCGCCTTTATTTCAAGAGGTCCCAAAAATGATGGTCTTTCCTTTCAATTGAAAAACTTAAACGCCAAAGCCGCTGGTGCTATTGGGTGTATTATTTATAACTATGACCCCGATCCTTTTGGCGGTATTTTGATTGATACCAGAAGTGGTGAAAAGCCTGAAGATTTTGAGTTTATTCCGTGTATTTTTATATCAAGCGTAAAAGCCACTGCAATTAAAAAGCATTTAGAGCAAGACTATAAGATATCTTTCCCCATTGGCTCTGATGTTTCTTTTTCCGACTTCTCTTCCACTGGTCCTAGTTATTCTGCGGATGATAACATTCTTAAACCAGAAATATGTGCCCCGGGTAAACAAGTTAACTCAGCTGTGCTGAACAACAAATATGAAGATTGGGATGGCACGTCAATGGCTACCCCTTTTGTTTCAGGCTGCGTAGCACTAACTCGTCAAGCACATCCAGCGTGGAGTCCACAACAAATCAAACGAATTTTTATGCATTCTTCTGATTTGCTTAAGAACTTTGTGAATGGTCAGTATACTTCGTATTTCTTACAAGGTGCAGGACAAGTAAATGTAGAAAATGCTATCACTAGTCCAATTGAGATTAGTCCACCGTATATCATGCGCAATAACAAACAGTTTAAAGAACCTGTGTCCATTTCTATCACCAACATTATAGATCAAGACGTTTCACTATCTCTCTCAGCAGAAATTTTTGAAGACGTTTTGGTCCAATTGAACCTAGAAGATTTACCCATCCCTGAAACACCTGCTTCTTTTGAGCTCTCAGACGGTTCTATCTTGCTAAAACCAGGAGAAACCAAACGAGTTCAACTAATGATCAAAGAACACGAAGATGCCTTTATTGAGAATAAATATGAAGGAGCATTCTGGATAGATATCAAGCACGCCTCTGCAATTGGCAGCTCAACAAATCAACATCATCTACCAATTATTCTTTGGCAAGATACCCTTCGAAATATATCCGACAGTATTACTGATTTCTATTTCTCAAAAGATAGCATAAACATTGAAGCAGAAGAAAACGGTTATGTACACTTCAACCTTAATGCAGGAAGCACTTTTGAACTCAGCGTTGGAAGCCCTCAAGATGGCAAAACGTATAATAACATAGCAAATTATCTAAGTTTTCATGCCTATGATCAAACCGGCGTTGATTGGGGTACTGTAAAAACATTCGAATATTTACCTCTTGGTGAGTATGTTTTTGAATGGGATGGCAAGAGCCTAGAAGGCAATGAATTTCTACCAGATGGCGATTTTTACCTCGCCGCTTCCATCAAAGGAACCCGTTTCGATGGAGGTATGGAAGATATTTACGAAACATTTACAGCGGATACAACACTTTCTATATCGGGTTCTTCAATTCCAAAACCTCCCACCTTTTTAATTAGCTCTCCCAAAAAATTGAATATTGGTGATAGATTTGTCGTAAATATTGGATTTAGAGAACCCTTTAACATCACAGAATTTGAAATTGAACTCAAGTTTTCACGTTCGAAGCTCATACATAAAAACATGCATATTGGAGATTTCGTTGACACGGAACTCTTAACGGACAAAGATGCAGAGTTTGACAGAGGAGTGTTTTACATTAAAGGAACACGCAACCCCAATTGGAACGGATACGGCAATGCAATTATAGCCCAACTCGAATTTGAAGCAAAAAGAGCCACAGATGCTTTGGACGTAGAAATTGTAAATTTCGTTTTCAAAGATTCTGATGGAAACAAGAGAAAGACTCTGTTTTTACTCCCCCCTTTTGAAATTGAAAAAGAGAATGCAACCTTGGGCGATTTTAACGAAGATGGACTCGTTGACGATGATGATTTCGTCATGTTAAAGGAACACTATTCTACCAACTGGCAAGACAAAATGTGGGATCCACAATACGACCTTAATTCCGACTATTATGTTAACCTTGAAGATTTGAAAATTTTTGCTCGATATTACATTCCTAGTACCTAAGGAGGGTTTATGAAAAGAGTTGTTTCACTTTTCTCAGTTTTGTTTTTATTTGCTAGTATTTTAAGTTTTAACACGGTTCAAACAAAAGCATTGGAGAATACAGATCCTTTGCAGATTTCGTCAGTCATTGGACTTACGGACACGGTTGGTACATTTCGCATGGCCACACAAGATGGTTCGTATTTCAACCCCATCTGGCAAATGGGACTTCTCGTATCAGAAGATGAAAAAATATTTGTTGTTGATAGCGGAGAATCGCAGATAGAGGTATATAATCTTCAGCTAACCCCTCTTTACAACTTCGGGACGATCGGTAAAGAAGACGGGGAGTACATGTACCTTACGTCAGTTAATATATGCAACAATGGCAATCTGTATATGACAGATTCTTATTTAGGGCGTATTACAGTTACAAAACCTGATGGTACTTTTATTAAAGTCATTGACGATGAACATCTTCAAGCACCATCAGATCTTGCCTTTTTACCCGATGGATCATTTGTAGTTGCCGATTTTGATAAGGGTCTTCTCAAATTTGATGCGACCGGATCATATATTGGTTCTTTTTCTGATTATACCGGTTTAGAGCCCTCCCCGGACAATTATTATGGACCCTCCCAGATTGAAGTAGATAACAACGGCAATGTATATGTTTCTGCCTCTTCGATTGCAGGTATCTGTAAGATTGTAACCATGGACTCTGAAGGAAATCATCTCTCTGATTGCATTGATATTGGTACAAATCAGGAAAATGTCGGAGGAGTGATTACAGGCATCTCTATTGAAGACGATATTCTTGTTATTAGCCAAATCAACGGACAAAGTACCCATGTTAAGAGATTCCAAATCCCCCAAGATCCAAAAGACAAATTGGAATTTGTTAGCATTGTTGCTAAACCACCATCTAGCAATAGTATTCAAAAGGAAGACATTCTCCACCCCACATCTGCCTACATTAAAAACGACACCGTATATGTTCTTGAAGGAGCACTCTCTCGATTAATGGTGTTTGATAAAGACAATCGATATGTCAATGATTACATGAGTATGGCTGATGGAATACCTATTTATACTTTGGGTTTCCTCTATGCAGATTCCTCTCCTAAAGGTATTTTATCAAATCCTCAAGGTGTTCGAGTTGACCAAGATGGGAACATCTTCGTTGGCAATAGCAATTTTGGCAATATTGTCGTTTTTGATAATGATGGCAATGATATTGAACACATCGGAAAACCTTCAAGAAGCAGAAATCCTGATATTGGGGAATTTTTCTCCCCTACCGATGTCTGCTTTGATCAAGATGGATATATCTATGTTTCCGATACACAAGCTGGCCTAATTCATGTTTTCGATGAATTCTATGAACCTTGGGCTTTGATCGATGAAGGTTTTAGTTATCCCCAAGGATTGTGTGTCAATGATCATGGAGAACTAGTTGTCGTTAGCTCACGCACCGCTACTCTCTCCATAGTTGACATTTCAGAAATGATTGACGAGTATGCCTTTGAAATTGACGCCTACCCAATTAATGGAGAATGGCCCGTTGGAGTTTCTTGCAATACAAATGGAGACATGTACGTCGCTCTTACAGGTAGCGATAGAATTGTAGCTATGGATGTAGACGGAGATCTACTTGCTGAGTGGGGCGAAACAGGTTCTGAACCTGGTCAATTGGATGCCCCACAAGGGACATGTGTAGACGGTGCCGGCAATGTCTATGTAGCCGAAACGAATGGAGGAAGAATTCAAAAATTCACTCCCGATGGCGACCTGATTTGGACATCAGATCTCCAATGGCCTGGTCTTACATTTATAACCATGGATCATGACGGTAAATTGTACGTAACAGATTGCTTGCACAGTGTAGTTATTGTCCTTGAAGATGAAACAGCTGTTCCACCTGATGATGGCTCTGTAAAAGAATCAGATGCACAGTTCAGCTTGATTGCTGAAGAAGAAATTATTGAAAACGAAACCTTTTCGATTCAAATTGAAGGTGAAAAGTTAGAAGATGTCCGTAGAATTGAATTTGGCATTACCCTTCCTTCCGAATACATAGAATTTGAATCTGTTACAGCTGGGGATCTTGTTGATCGATGCACGATTTCCGATGCAGATGTACTAGGCAATCTTCTCATTTTTGATATAACTGCAGGCAATGCTCCCATATCAGGCAGTGGTACAATAGCTACAATGAAATTTAAGGCATTGCAACCAGGGGATGCAGAAGTCCAATTTGATCGCATTCGTTTGCTTGATGAACGAGATAAAGAAATTACCTTTAAAGGCTTTACTTCTGTCAAGTTTACTATTCTTAAGGGCGACACAAAACCACCTGAAATCCATATTGAAGAGACTCCCGAAGTAGTATATAGCGAAACATACACCATTAAAGGAAAGACAGAAGCTGATGCCTTTGTAACCATCAATGAAGAAGAGATAGATTTAGACGATAAGGGTAATTTCTCTTACGAAGCGACTCTTGAAGTAGGAGAAAATAACTTTGTAATCCAAGCAACCGATCTTTCTGACAATACTGCAGAAGTTACCGTTACAATCCAGCGTAAAGTTCGAACTATCATCGAGTTCATCATAGGAAGAACGACCTATTTATTGAATGGAAAACCCTTCTTGCTAGATGCAGCTCCCTTTGTTCATGAAGGCCGAACGGTATTACCAATCCGTCCTGTTGTAGAAGCAATTGACGGAGAAATCAGCTGGGACAATGCAGAGCGCAAAGTTACCATTCGGAAAGATGATGTTTTAATGGAACTTTGGATCGATAAACCCATCGCTCGTATCAATGGGGAAGAAGCTCAAATTGACGAGAATCCCAATGTTACTCCCATGATTGTATCGGGAAGAACATTCTTGCCCTTACGATATGTTGCCGAGAACCTTGGTTTTGATGTTGGCTGGGATGGAGCTACACAAACAATCACACTAACATATCCTGCTCCCTAAATCGTTTCACCATCTTTTCGTTACGATTTAAAAAAAGCCCCAAGTTATTTCTTGGGGCTTTTTTTTATTGATCACCTGTCTTTTATGACAGGCAGAGAAAATCTCTAGTAACTATACAGTTTTATTGTTGATAGTTCCGAATGAATTCTCGTATATAGTCAGTTCCATGGCCTTCTCCCTGTACTACAAGATCTTTAATAGGCTTATCGGCATCATCAGGAGAGGTAGCAAACTCTTCCATCAAAAGTTCCAACGGAACGCCATATCCAACAGATAACTCTCGCAACGTCATAAAGCCTCTGATATCGTCAACTTCATTTTTTATCACTTGTTGTTCATAGGGCGTTGTGGTGTTTGGAAAGAACCATTTAAAATGGCCTGTTAGAGTGAATGCACCCGCTACTAACAGCATAAAAATGATAGAAACAGCAGTAACCTTCAAGGGAGTGGAGGTAAGAGTTCTCTTTTTGGTTGCAATCTCTAGTGTATTTTCAACTGGGCACACATTAACACATTCATTGCACATAATGCATTCTTTATCGGTTACAAACTCTACTTCTGAAACGTGAATATTGACGGGACAAACCTGATCACATTTTTTACAATCAATACAAGTTTTGGTATTGCGATGTACTCCATACAATCCAATGGGGGAAAGCAACCCTAAAAAAGCTCCAAAGGGACATAGATATTTGCAGAATATACGATCTATCCAAAGAGCGCCAACTATGCTGATCAGCAAAATGGCTAAACCAATAGGAAATTCAAACATTTCTTCCAAAGAAAAAACATGGGCGTATGCAACCCATGGATCAAAAGCACGAATCAGAAGAACTCCCGTTGCCCATGTTCCAATAACAAAGACAAAAAGCACCAGGTATTTTAACAAACGAAGTACCCGGTCTGGTTTGGATGAATTTGTTACCCTATTTCGAACTGTTTTTCTTCCAATAGAACCACAAATTTCTTGCAAGGTTCCCAAGGGACATATCTGCCCACAAAATGCCCTTTTATAGAGCAGTGTTAACAGAATCACAGCAAAGAATAAAATGAAGCTGCCTAAAGCTAGACGTTGAAGCATTGATCCTTTAAAAATCCAGGAAAACAACCCCTCCAACCCTCCCATGGGGCAAAAAGAATCGATGGAAAGCGTTCGTCCAACAAGATCTGGATATTGATGAAACAATGCAATCAATGTCATTAAGACTAAAATGAAAATCAAAACGATCCAACGAAAGACAATACTTCTTTTTCGATGCGACGAATTGGACTTTTTACCATTTGTATTCATTAGAACTCCTTAAAATTTACTAAAACCATCTCAGCTTATTGGTCTTTGTTTGCCTCAGCTTATTGGTCTTTGTTTGCTATAGATCAGTTCCGAAAAACAAATTCAGTGTTCAGTCTTATTGCGGTCCGTAGTACAATTGGTGACGATGCATAGGAAAAGTATAAGGCCTCCACTCATTGTCCTGCACTGCCGCATTACGCTTAGCTACACCAATTATACAAGTTGCAACTAACAAAATTACAGCAACAATCAAAGCAATTTGCATAAACCAATCCGAAGATTTATATTGGTCAAGTTCAACTTCATCGGTTTCTGAAGACAACGAATTCATTGTTTTTTTTGAACGGGTATAATCTTTCATAGGCTCCCTCCAACAAAGGTAAGTATGATAATAAGTATACCATCTTTTAAGGGAAGCTTTCATAATAAACAAGAAATCATACAATAAAAACATTCTATGGGAAGCAGGTACAACAATGAATAAAGAAATTTTTCGAGAATATGATATTCGAGGAATTGTAGCAAGAGATTTGACTGAACCAGAGATTGAGAAACTTGCAGCAGGCTTTGCACATTTTTTCTCTTCACGCAATCAGTCCACTATTTTGATTGGTTTTGACAATAGGATCTCCTCAGAACCTATTAGAAATCAGCTTGTACAAAGTCTTTTAAACAAGGGTTTTAATATCGTCGACATTGGCTGTGTGATTACTCCTATCTTCTATTTCACTGCTAGAGTACGTAATATCACTGCAGGCATTATGATCACTGCAAGCCATAACCCTGGGCAATACAATGGATTTAAGGTGTACTACGACGATAGCACCATATATGGTCAAGATATTTTAGACGTCTACAAGTGGATTGTCGAACACGAAAATGAAATCAATCTAGTTCATTCAACCAAGGAAAAGGGAACCTGTGAGAAATTGGATATGTTTCCAGAATACAAAGATTATTTATTAAAAAGCATTAAACTAGGGCCAAGAAAATTACGAATTGGTTTGGATTGTGGGAATGGCACTGCTTCATTTTTTGCACAATCCATTCTAGAAGATGCAGGGGTTGAGGTTGTCCCCCTATATTGTACTTCCGATCCTACATTTCCTAATCATTTCCCAGACCCAGTAAAGCTAGAAAACTGTAAAGACTTATCTGAAGCTGTGGTGTCTCAAAAACTTGATGCTGGCATCGGTTTAGACGGAGATGGCGACAGAGTAGGATTGATTAGCGAAGAAGGAAACCCTATATGGGGTGACATGATAATGATCCTATTAAGCCGCGAAATTCTACAAAAATACCCCGGTTCAACCATTATTTGTGAAGTAAAATGTTCACAACTTTTACCGGATGATATTCTTAAGAATGGAGGAAAACCAATTGTATACAAGACCGGACATTCTTTGATTAAGGCTAAGATGAAAGAAACCAATGCGATTTGTGCTGGCGAGATGTCGGGTCATATTTTTCTAAAAGACGAGTACTTTGGTTTTGATGATGCCATATATGCTGCCCTCCGTATTCTTCGAATCTTATCCTTAACAGACAAACCCTTATCCTCTCTTCTTTCAGATTTGCCAACAATGCATTCCACACCCGAAATCCGAATTGAAGTGCCCGAAGAATTAAAAAACCAACTCGTTGAAAATGCACAGAACTACTTGAGTAAAAAATACGATTGCATTTTGATTGATGGAGTTAGAGCTGTCATCAAAGATGGTTGGGGCTTGATTCGAGCTTCAAACACTGGACCTATCTTAGTCATGAGAGCTGAGGCAAAAACAACAGACACATTGTCATACATTCAAGAAGAACTCCAGAAAGCTATTCAAAAAAAGTAGGAAGGTATTGCATGAAAAAGAATCATTCCTCAATTGCCACTTTGCGATGGATTATACTTTTCCTCATTCTAGGCTTTGTTACAATGAATGCTTATTTGCATCAACATCCTCAAATCCTTGGAAAAACTGCCTCTGTTTGTGCACTTTGCCCAACTGGAGCAATCGAGTCATTTCTTTATTGGATTCGAACTGGATTCTTTCTTCATCGTATTGCGCTATCTAGTCTTATCCTTTTTATCAGCATTCTTGTTACTGCCTTTCTCTTCCGACGATCTTTTTGTGGTCAGTTTTGCCCCTTTGGAACCTTGCAGGAAATAGTTGGATCCATTGGAAATCAAATCAAATCGATTCGAACATCACGACAAAAAACGAAAAGAGATTCGTTTCGATGGACGAAATATATTGTTATTGCTGCATTTATCGCAGTTCCATGGTTTACTTCAAGCCTTTTCTTCCGACACATTGATCCGTGGGTAGCTTTTGCTCACATTACAACCAACGAGATTTTTGGTTTTTTCCTTTGGGGTTTTCTTATACTTATAGCTTGCTTAATTGGTTCTTTCATTTGGGATCGATTTTTTTGCAAATACTTATGTCCTTTGGGAGGATTTTTAAGCATCATATCTCCGTTAGGAATGTTTCGTATTGTCCGCAATACAAAACAATGCACAACATGCACAAAATGCAATATTGTATGCCCCATGAATATAGATGTTTGCCATCTACAGGAAATTACCGATCCTGAGTGTATTATGTGCCTTCAATGTATTGATACATGCCCCCACGAAGACTGCTTAATTATTTCATCCAAAGCAGGGTCCAAGGTTTCTCCAGCTTTCGTTGTATGGCTCACGTTCATTATCATTATGGGACTTGTTGCTCTTACAACAATAACAGGGCATTTTCAATGGATTAAATAATAATAATAAAAGCCCTGGCCTTATAAAGATGATGCTGATTTTCTGCTTTCCCTATTTCAAACAATGCCCTATCTAATCTAGCGTTCTGGATCCATCACTTTTTTTAGAATATAAAAGTTGCGACGAGTTTTTTTCTGATGGCAGAACTCTTCAATTTGATAAGAATTTTGAAAATACTTTTGAAATACTTGCCTTGATTTTATTCTCCAATCAATTGCTAGAGATGGTTCTCTTTCTTCTATATCGTTGTAATTGATGGGTATTTCAAAACGCAAAACTGGGGATTGATAATCATATTGAATGGAAGCTATTTTTTGCATAAGGTCGGGTTTTTCTTTGAGACACAATCCCGTTTGATGCCTTGCAACTTCCATTTGTAACGTTGGGTTGATAATGGGTATCTGATCGATCTCATCCCTTGAAGAACAATAGGGATTCTCCATCCTTCTTTTTACTTCATCAGAAAGTACATCCCAACAAACTTCAAAGCGGTCTTCTGGGACAGTTTTTTGTAGTCGATTCTTAGCAAGATCGCATGTTGTGCCCATTGTTTTATACTGCTCTGGTAAGTATTGAACAATCCGTGCGCCAAGTTTTCGTATATTAATATTGGCATTGACACCTTTTAAAGGATCGTAAGTCCATACAATGTATCGAATTCTCATCGTAATGGCCAGAGAATACTGTAATTTTTTGACATAATAGCCTAGATGTTTTCTTTGGTATGCAGGTAAAAACCCCATAGAGTCAGCAAATAGGTAAATCCCTAAGGAAGAAGAGACACATGGAAAAGCAAAGTTATATCCCACCAATTGATTCTTATCAAAACAACCCAGAACAAGACCTCCTCTAGAACCAACTAACTTCATATAGTAGGAAGGGATCAATCCAACTTTACAAAATTCTGGGAGTCTAGATTGAATCGCAAAAGCAGCTTCAAATTCTTCTTCAAGGAGAAGCTTTCGTATCGTTATCTGCGTAGATGGTATGTGGAGAATTTTTTCTTTCATAAGAATAGTATATACCGATTCAACAAAAAAAGCGCACTTGCATAGAACTACAAGTGCGCTTTATCGATTCATTGTAAAAAGGAAGGAATATATTATTTCTTTAGCTCTTCAAGGATCGTTTTGATCTTCATTTCTTTTCCATCTCTATTGATCAGAAGTTCTACTTCATCTCCTGGATTTTTGGATCGAATATAAGTAATTAACTCCTGCGGTGTACCAAACATTCGATCATCAATACCAACGATAACGTCTTGTTTTAAAACACCGGCTTTTCTTGCATTTCCAGCTGGCACTTCTACGACAATGACACCGGTATTCATTGCAAGTTTAAGCGAAGCTGCAATTTCATCATTGTTCTCTGTAATAACGACTCCCAAAGAAGCCCACGACACAGTACCATATTTCTGTAAATCAGTGATTACTTTTTTTACTGTATTGGAATCTATGGCAAATCCTAAACCTTGACCTTGCGCGTCAATCAAAAAGTTCACTCCAATTACTTTTCCCTCTAGGTCAACCAATGGTCCGCCGCTGTTACCCGGATTGATGGCTGCATCAGTTTGTACAACTCCTACCATAGGGATATTGGCAGTGGGAGTGTTGGATTGTTGTTGCGGAGTATTAAAATCAAAATAGTCCTCAAATCCATCAAAAGGAGTTCCCTTAAATGGATTTATTGGAGGAGAGGAGGAGGTTTCTGGGATGCTTATCTCTCTCTGGATAGCAGAAACGACACCTTTTGTTACTGTGTATTCGTATCCATAGGGATTACCAATCGCAATGACTGTTTCTCCGACGCGCACGTTTTCGGATTTTTCAAATTCCAAAGAGGGCAGCCCAGAAGCATCAATTTGGATCAGTGCAATATCGGATATTGGGTCTGTTCCAATCAATTGAGCTTCATACTTTTCGCCGCTCTTTCTCTCTACAAGGATTTTGTGAGAACCATCTACAACGTGATTGTTTGTGACAATGTACCCATCTTCGCTAACTATAAATCCTGAACCAGAACCAGCCTTTTGCCATCCATAGCGCGTTTGAGCCAATACTTCAATCTTCACTACAGAGGGACTAACAGAAGCAGCTACTGTGACTATTGGGTCCTTCGAAATCGAGCTTTCATCTGCACCAGAAGAATCTGTTGATGGGGAAGATGAATCGGTTTTTTGGTCTTGAGAATCCTGGTATGCAATCGCAAAAGGGGTTTCAGGGAGTATAGAAGGGTTCCCCGCAATCCAATAAATGGATAGAAAGCTTCCTAGCATTCCACCAATGATGAATAAAATAATACCGACAAGGATCCCTCCTATTCGTTTTTTTGAGAGCAATGTTTCCTGTTGGTTGTCATAACGTTGTTGTGTATTTTCAGACATTTTGTGTCCTCCTTACAAAATCAGGTACATAGATACATTATATATTCCCATAATCGAAGAAAGTTACAGAAAAAAAAGCAATGTAACCCGAATGAAAAACTCACATTCGATTAAGCCTATTCAAAATAATCACTGAATCATTCCATAAAAAAGGTAACAGATTCCAAAGGTCGACTTTTAAAGATTTTTTATTTTTCTATATACTGTATATATGAACGTTTTTTGGAACCACTTCACCAATGATAATGATATGGATAGGATTGCTTTCTTAGTGCGCAAACAGGTAGAAGGTGATCGCCAAACGGCACGTTTATGTGGAAAAAAAGTAGGACTTCTTCTTCATCTTGGATCTCTTCCTTCCGATCTAGGACTCCGTCACATAGGTATTCTTTTGAAAATCTTATCAGAGTATTTTGCAAAGTCGGACCTTTTTCTTCTTTCTGATATGTTTTTCCCCACCTCCCATATGGTTTTTGAAAATTATCTCTCTGACATTCGATACATGCAACAAGAACACTTTCAAATCCAACCAAAACGGCGTCCTTCTATTCAAGTAAGCTTCTTCGGTGGAGTAAAAACATCTTCTTACTTGAGTGAAAAATACCTTGCAAACAGTATTTCTCAAGCTGATTACTTGATCTCTATTGCCGTGCTTGCTGAAGATCCGATTTTTACCATTCACGCCAGCACATCTTCAAATTTTTGGTTGCTTCCATCCTATTCAAAGAATGAGATTTTAATACAAGAAAATTTCCAACAGCGTTGTTTAAGTCTTCTTGAAGCAATCGGCCCCATACAAGCCAAAAACCATTTTTCTATAAATATATATAGTGCGCTAGGCAACTCTTTTCTGGTTCTTTCACCAAATTCTATTTCTGCAGATGCTGTAGCTAGTACCTTGTGTGGAATACCTCCAGCCAAGAACAAATTGTTAGGCAACGCTGACAAAAAAGGGTTTGGTAATTCTGTTTTATCACACATGACCATTTATGGTGATCCAATCAAAAAACCCCTTGTAGAATTCCCGTTTAGCGGGGATACTTACGCTATAGGAATTCACAAAGATCAATGCAATCTTTGTGAGGATTGTACTGTTTTTTGCCCATTGCAAGCGATGTGTATCTGTAATCAACATCTGTTTTGGAACGCAGAAAAATGCAACCGCTGCGGATATTGTATTTCCATATGTCCCCAATCAGCTCTTTTCAAGAGGAGGAAATGATGTCACAAAAAATTCTTGTTATTAACCCTGGTTCAACGTCCACAAAAGTTTCTCTTTATGATGAATCAAGCGAAGTGTATTTCCAAGAAATTTCTCATTCAAAAGCCGATTTAGATGCATTCAAAAATGTCTATGATCAAGAAAACTATCGCGAAAACTCAATTTTAGAAGCCCTATCAAAAGAGAATTATCACCTACAAGACCTTTCGGCCGTGGTAGGCAGAGGTGGTATGTTAGGTCCCATGAAAGCCGGTACCTACAGGGTTAATGATGATATGATCAAAACTGTTCAAAACGTTCAATTTGGACAACATGCTTCCAATTTGGGCTGTGTATTGGCATTGAAAATAGCACAACCGCTTGGAATTCCTGCATATGTTGTCGACCCAGTTTCTGTAGACGAATTTCAAGAAGAATCGTATATGACAGGCATTAAAAATCTCTTCCACAAATCCCTAGACCATCCGTTAAACTGTCGGGCTACAATGCGTCACTACTGCGAAGAAACAGGCAAAATTTTTAACGATACTTCTTGTATTGTTGTTCATCTCGGCGGGGGAATATCGGTATCCTGCATTAAAAAAGGTCGCATTATTGATGTCAACAATGCTATGGAATCAGGCCCTTTTTCTGCAAATCGAGCAGGAACTTTGCCAGCTATCGATGTTGTGAATATGTGTTACAGTGGGGACTACGACAAAAAGAATGTGTACAAAAAGTTGGTAAAAGAAGCAGGGCTTATTTCCTATTTAGGGACAAACGATCTCCGTGACGTCTTATCCATGAGGAAAAACAACGATCCGAAAGCCATGTTGGTTTTCAATGCTCTGATATACCAAATTGCTAAAGAGATTGGTGCAATGTCCGCCGCTATGGCTATTCGTCCTGATGCAATATTAATTACTGGAGGAATGGCCCATAGCGTTGATATGATTGATGGTATCAAAGATTATGTTTCTTTTGTTGCCCCTATTCATGTGTATCCTGGGAGTGACGAAATGAAAGCTCTGGCAGAAGGAGCCCTACGGGTACTTCAAAACGAAGAACAAGAGCTATCATATCCACCCTGTCAATCTCATCAATCAGCATAAACTTATTACATTTTCAAGGAGGGAATCGTGATTCACACATTTCAAGAAGCAAAAAAACGTGCTCTGGAGCTTACGCCTGCAAAGATGGCTGTTGTTGCAGCCGGAGATAGCGCAGTTTTAGATGCTGTCTTTCAAGCGTATAAGGATGGGTTTATTCAACCGATCCTCATTGACACACCAGAAGCTATACAAAAAGCATCGGATGGTCGCTATCCGCTGGATGAAGTTGAAATTATTCCCATTCAGTCATTTGTCGATCAATGCAAAAAAGGGCTTGAATTAGTAAACAACGGAGCAGCTAACATTTTGATGAAAGGCTTAATACCAACTCCCATTTTGTTTAAGGAGATATTAAACAAAGAGTATGGGATCCGCAAAGGAAAAATACTGTCTCATGTGGGCGTAATAAAAAGCCCCGTTTACCACAAAATGATATTGATGACAGATGGGGGAATCTGTATTGCTCCATCGCTAGAAGAAAAAATTGAAATCTTAAAGAACGCTTTGGAGGTTTCAAAAGGGCTTGAAATCGGGTGCCCAAAAGTGGCCGCAATATCTGCTGTGGAAACTGTTTCCTTAAAGATGCAGTCTACGATTGATGCTTCCATATTAACAATCATGAACCGCAGAAGACAAATTCCGGGATGCATTATTGAAGGACCTTTAGCAATTGACAACGCCGTCTCTGCAGAAGCTGCTGAACATAAAGGCATTCATTCGGAAGTCTGTGGGGATGTCGATATTACTTTAATGCCTAACATTGAATCAGGTAACATTTTTTATAAGGTTTTGGTGTATTTAGGTGGAGGCAAAACCGAATCTGCTGGCGTAACAGTAGGCGCAAAAGTACCCATTGTTGTTCCCTCCAGAGCGGATACTCCCGAGAACAAATACAATGCCATACTTATTGCTGCCTTAATGAGTGCTGCAAAAAAGGCATGAAGCACCTCAGCCATCCATATATACATACAAAGAAAGAGGACCTAGAATGAAAGATGCATTGATATTAGTCATTAATCCTGGTTCAACGTCTACAAAAATCGCGATTTTCCGAAACGAAACCAATGAGATGCAAAAGAATATTACTCATTCATCTGAAGAACTTCAACACTTTAAAACTCTCTTTGATCAACTAGAATACCGTAAAGAAAAAATTATTGATACCATTACCTCTGCAGGATACTCTTTAGAGGACATTACTGCCATAGCCTCTCGGGGTGGTGTCTTAAAGCCCTTAACCTCAGGAGTATATCCTTTTTCAGATCAAATGATCGATGACCTTCGTACGGGACGCTATATGCTTCATGCTTCCAATCTTGGGGCAGTCATTGGCCAGCAATTATGCCAACAATACAACATTCCAGGATTTATTGCAGATCCAGTTACAGTAGATGAAATGGAAGACTTAGCCCGTATTTCTGGATTAAATGGTATTCAAAGAAAATCGATTTGGCACGCTCTTAATCAAAAACACGTTGCCCGAAAAGCTTCCAGAAAATTACGCAAGCATTACGAAGAGGTCAACTTGATTGTAGTACATATGGGGGGTGGCATCTCCATTGGCGTTCATAAAAAAGGGCGTTGCGTGGATGTTAACAATGCATTGAATGGAGAAGGACCCTTTAGTTCTGAAAGAGCGGGAACTCTTCCAACGCTAGGTTTGGTTGATCTTTGTTTTTCGGGTCCATATACCCATGCAGAAATGAAAAAGCTTCTTGCGGGTCGTGGAGGAATGGTCTCTCACCTAGGCACAAACAATGCCAAAGATGTGGAGGATCAATCTGAAGAAGGGGCAGAAGAACCCAAAAAGATCATGAATGCAATGATATATCAGTTAGCGAAAGAAATTGGAAGAGCTTCTGCTGTACTTAAGGGACAAGTAGACAGTATCATTTTTACTGGTGGCATGGCCTATTCTCCCGTTATTGTAAAACAATTAAAAGCTCATTTAGGCTTTATTGGAGCCCCATTTGACGTGTATCCAGGTGAACATGAAATGGAAGCATTGGCTTCTAATATTCTTCAAGTATTGAACGGTGAAATGAAGGCAAAATCGTATGAAGGATAACCAAACATCTGCAAAGAATATTTGGGTTTTCATTGGAAACATGGGTTCGGGCAAAAGTGAGATATCGATCAATTTTGCTATTCATCGCAAAAAAGAACATCCCCAGCGTCCTGTTAAACTAATTGACCTAGATATTATTAAGCCATATATCCGTTTACGGGATCGAGAAAAAGAAATCACGAATCAAGGAATTGATTTATTGCTACCCGATAAGGCAGTTCGAAATATGGATATGCCAATTGTTCCCTCTCATATATATGATTTTTTACGAACTGACTCCTATGACCTTATCATGGACGTTGGTGGGGAAGAGAACGGATGTACTACGATTGCACAATTTCAAGAAGTACTCTATACATCCAACTTAGAAGTTTATCTTGTTGTGAATACTCTTCGTCCATTCTCCAATACTGTCGATCGTATAAAACACACTTTGCGCTCACTAGAAGCACATTCACGCCTTAAGGTAACTGGTTTAATCAGTAACACACATCTGCGATTCCAAACAGATGATAAATCGGTTTTAGACGGGTTACAAAAAGTCGAACAAGTTTCCAAAGATACTTCTATTCCTATTGCCTGGACAAGTATCTGGCATGAAATAATAACGGATCAGCTACTAGAGAGAATTCCCTATCCTATTCTACCCATTAAATTGTTTTTGACATTCCCATGGGAAAAAACTTCCTCAGAAGGTTTGTAAGAATGATTGCCTAAAAACTAATCAAGTAAAGACTTGCTTGTTGATTTGAATTAACAACGAAAACTGGTACCATATTCATACTCTACGTGCCCGTAGCTTAACGGATAAAGCGCCGGCCTCCGGAGCCGTAGACTGGAGGTTCGATTCCTCTCGGGCACAAGTTTTTATTATAGGGTTATGCTACCAATGAATGAAACATGAAACAACAATCTAACAAGAGACTTCTTCGTAAAGGACCTTTCATTGTGATTGCATTGTTTGTATTGCTTATTTTTGCTAGTGGCCAAGTCCTTTTATTCTTACCGATCACAGAATATCAAACAACCCCTCTGTTAAAGTCCAAGATAGAGAATCATATCCAACCTCTTAGTTTTATAGGATTCCTACCCGCTAAAACCCTTCTTTCTTTACCTATGAAAGAAATTGTGGGAGAATCGTATCAGTTTAAAAAAATCGAACGACTAGGTCTTTTTCGATGGAAAATTCAAATCACCGAACCAACCTCTGTCTTTTTTGTATCAATCAACAATTATCTATACCCTTGTGACCGCAATGGTACTATTTTAACAATTCCAAATGTGACAGGTTCTCTAGTGCAAGGAAACGAAGATATTCTTTATACAATAACAATTGCACGACCGCAAATCAAAGAATTTAATGAAGGCAATCCAACTGATTCAAGTTTCGATTTCACAGAAATTTACAATACGGAACTACAACCCTTTGTTGAATATATCGTGCAATCTTCAAGTCATCTTGGGCCTCAAATAAGCGACATATTGTATACAGTTGAAAACGGTATTGAGTTTACTAAAATATCCACTGCTGGGCACACAATTCAATGTATTTTTGGAAACGAAAAATCCTATTCAAGTTTAGAAAAAAAATTAGATGCCACTGAAAAATATTTAAAAAAACAAAATACATACGAAGATTTCAACTGCATTGATTTGCGATTTCGAAGACAAGCAGTTTGCTCGAATATTGAAGAACCTTCTTCATAAGAACAAGAAAAGCAGTCAAAACAGGAAGATACCAATGAAAATGGAACGAATTGCACACATGAAAACTAACATGAAGAAGCTTTGTCAATAGAATCAAAAAGGATTTTCCAAAACTTCTTACCATACGTAGCATTTTGTTTCCAATTTTAAAACCAAATGTAAAATAAGAACCGCGTGTCACTTTTTTTTTCATAAAAGTACAACTTTGTGTAGTATAATCTTGACAAAAAACTTGATTTTTGAAGTTCCCTTCCTTATTATTAAATCATCAACGAATGAATTTGTAAAATAGTATATACGATCATGAACAATACAAGTTCCTTTGAAGGGAGGCAGTAAATGTCAGAGAATTCTAGTGTAAACTCTTGGAAACGATATCCTAAAGTTGTTGTTGTAGGTATTGGTGGTGGAGGAACGAATGCTGTTAATAGGATGGTTGGCTATGGCCTGGATAAAGTGCATTTTATTGCAGTAAATACTGATGTGCAAGCTCTCGACCACTCAGAAGCACCTATTAAGCTCCAGATTGGTGCTCGTATTACTGACGGATTAGGTGCTGGAGCAAATCCAGAACTAGGGGAAAAATCAGCACAGGAAAATGAAGACGATATTCGACAGCTTTATGAAGGAGCTGACATGGTTATCCTTACCGCTGGAATGGGAGGTGGTACCGGAACGGGTGCTATTCCCGTTTTTGCCAGAATTGCTCAAGATATGGACATCCTTACAGTTGCCATTGTTACAAGACCCTTTCTTTTTGAAGGAAAAAGAAGAATTGAATACGCCGATCAAGGCATCAGAAAACTGAAAGATCATGTAGATGCAATTGTGACAATTGATAATGAAAACCTCTTAACAATGGAAAAAAAGTCTGCTCCAATGGAAGAGTCGTTTGGTTTGGTAGACGAAGTATTGCACCAATGTGTTCGAGGTATATCTGAACTTCTGTATGAAACAGGTTTTGTAAATGTGGACTTTAAGGATTTACAAAAAGTTCTCAAAGATTCAGGAAAAGCTTATTTTGGGATTGGCTATGCCAAAGGAGATCAAAGAGCTATTGAAGCAGCTCAAAACGCAGTGAACAATAGAATGATTGACAAAGACGTTCTAGAATCTGCAAAATCCATCCTTATCAATCTTCGAGGATCCACAAAATTTTCGATGGAAGAAGCAATGAAAAGTGTGAATGAAATTACCTCTTTGGCTAAAAATAATGGCTTAGACCCCGAAGTAATTTGGGGTGGAGGAAACTTTCGCAGCATTAAAGATGATGAAGTATATATCACCGTCATAGCAACCGGCATACCAGAAGACATAAAACAACCCTCCCCCAAAACCGTTGCAAAAAAAGCAACCTCTCTACCTGTAACGGAAGATGCATATGATGATAGCAATGAAGAAGGGTTAGATATTCCTGATTTTTTACGCTCTCAAATGGGCTAAACATAGTCATATTACCCAGAAAGGTTTTCTAGAATTATGAGATCAAAGAAACCGACCGATGCCGTATCTGTTGTTGTTGTTGCTTTTTGTTTCGTTATTGCCGCCATTATTTTAGTACAAATATTTCGAACTATTTCCTTTACCAGCAAAACTTCAACCCTACCATTGGATGTAACAAGAACAGAAATCATGATTCTAGCAGATGGGTTTAATTCAAAATCCGAAACCATTTATTATGCACCCACAGGTGGGGTAGTAAATCGAATAAAAATAGCAGGTGCTGTTGTTCGTATTGGTTCTCCTATGCTTTCCATTGAGAAAGATTCAACAAGCTCTGAAATTCAATCCAACACTCATGGCGTTCTTAGCTATATTCGAGACAACCTCGAAGATACTTTTACAATCGAGAATGCTTTTGAAGGTACAATTTCTTTAGAAGACATGCTCAATCCTCCAACACAATTCGAACGCGTTGAAGATGGAAAAAAAGTAAAAGAGGGTGATTTCATTTGCAAAGTAGTCAATAACGAAAGCATATCCTACCTGCTTCTTGTTGATTCAAAATATGCATCGGAACTCAATGTTGGTGTTTCACAAACCTTTACATTGACATATCCAGCAAATCTTTCTGTAAGTGGTACTATCACAAAAAAAGAACCTTTCAACGATGATTACGTGCTTGTTAGCTTCACCACTCCTCACTATGTAGAAACTCTCTTAAATACCAGAAAAGTTAGTGGTTATTTTTCATTTGGATTTCACAATGCCGCCATTCTTCCTCCTTCTGCTATAAAAAAAATTGCTCCTGGTCAGTTTGCCATGTATTATCTTCCTTTCGATAGCACAAAACCAGTATATACACCCGTTACTGTTAAGGGCTATCAACCTGGCACCAACTACTACATTGTGACTGAAATTGGCTCCGGAGATGATGTCAAGAAGATAGATGAATGCAGGGGAATGGAAGTGTATACAAATTGGGAACAAATCGAAAAAGAGTTATTCACCAATGAACCATGAAGAAACATTAGCATCAAAACTGCGCCACCTCCACCAAGAAATTGATGGTCTTGCAAAAAAAAGTGGCAGGGACCCATCTTCCATTCACCTTATGTGTGTATCAAAAAAAGCAACTCCCCAGGAAATAGCAGAAGCCATTGAACAGGGGGAGAATTGTTTTGGAGAAAACTATATACAAGATGCCCTTCCCAAAATTGAAACTATTCAACAAATGGTTCAATCCAAAGCGAAAGCGCAACAAAAACTAGCATTTTATTTCATTGGGCATCTTCAAAAAAACAAAGTAAAAAAGGCTATTCCTTTCTTTCAACGTATTGACTCTGTTGATTCTGTCAAAATAGCCACTACTATATCTGCGACCATCGAATCTCTTGTTAACGAGAATGCCTATCCGCATAAAAAGTATCCCTATCCTATTCTTCTCGAAGTAAAAACCACCCATGATACCGCAAAATTCGGGATTACTCCCCAGAATGTGCCTCTTGTAATTGAATCCATATTGATGCTAAAACATCTACAAATTGAAGGATTTATGACAATGGCACCATGGACAAATGAGGAGTACGAGATTCGACACTGTTTTTCCATGTTACGTTCTTTGAAAGAAGAGATGGAGTCCAAATTTAGGATCCCTTTCCCAGTCTTATCGATGGGAATGACCAATGATTATCCATACGCTATCCAAGAAGGTTCCACGTTATTGCGTATTGGAAGTGCAATTTTTGGAGGTTCACAATGAAATCAATTACTGAATTTTTTAAGAATTTATTCACCATTTCCCCCGAGGAAGAGGATGAAGAAGAAGAAATTGTAGAGTCTTCACCAGAACAAGACCACGTTGCTTATTTAAAAGAGAATTCACGTCATAGTGATACCACTCCCCAAAACAAGCCTCTTGTGCAAAAACGGTTTTTAAAATCCAACAATACTCAGCAATCATCCTCATCCTCTTGTTTAGAAATTGACTATATTACGATCCCTAAAGATGAAAAAGAAGCTCTTACTCTAGCAAAAGTGACGATCGACAAACTACAAAATGGTCACCCTGTTATTGCTTCAGCAAAAGAGATTATTCGAGACGGTAAGTATTATTTCATGCTTTTTGGCGCGTGTTATGCTTTGCAATGCAAAATTGAAAAAATTACTCAGTACAGTTACTTGTTCTTACCAAAAAACTACAATGTCAATGCATTGAACAAGAAAGAATTTATTCACCATGAAAGCAGAGAATCCTTTTTGGGCGATTTAGAAGATTCTTCTTTCTAGTATTCCGATGGGAAATCTCATAGCGAATGATCCACTTTATACATTTTTGAACTTTTATCACCTTAACTTGTTCACTATATATGGAATTTCCTTTGCAGAACACAAACTTTTCTTATTTAGGGACACAATTAAACGATTATCCACACGTTGTTTATTACAATTATGTTTTTTTACCACCCTTTTTTCCGTACAATATTACTATGAACCAGGAAGATAGAGTCCTTTTTACAGCGTATACAGAACAGTTTCACCAAGATGTTTATCGTGTTGCTTTGTATTTTGCAAGAAACCCTGACGATGCAAACGACATAACACAAGAAGCATTTCTACGTGCCTGGAAATACTTCCACACATTTGATCGGGCTACGGATTTTAAAAACTGGATTCTGCAAATCTTACGCAACACCTTTCTTTCCAGTATTCAAAAAAACAAAAGGATGATTCACCCTGAAAAAGGTTTGAGTCATCTTCCGGATAAAAGACCACTACATGATCAACAACTATTCGATAATCAACGCATCAACAATCTTCGTAACGCAATCCAGAACCTCCCCACAGATTTTAGAGAAGTTATTATTCTTTCTGACATGGAAGGATTGAGTTACGAATCCATCTCCCAAATTCTCCAGATACCCATTGGTACAGTTCGTTCAAGACTACATAGAGCACGATTGCTCCTCAAAGAAAGGGTAAATCCAGCAATATGAGTAAAAGACCAGATCCTTCCCTATGCAAATCAAAGCAATTACTTGTGAATGATTTAATAGACAACCGTTTGACGGAAATTGAAAAAGCAGATTTTTTACGTTGGATTCAAAATTGTCACCAGCAGTACCATTGTACCATCTGTCATGATCGCATTCAATCCTTCAGTAGCCTGAAAATACTTTGCAAAGAACTTGCAATTCATGTTCACGCGCCACCTGATATTCTTGATAAAATTAAGACACAGCTATACTGATAAGTTTTTTTTGCTTCTGTTTATTTCAACCAATAATTTGGAGCTTCTCGTACAATTTGTATATCATGAGGGTGAGATTCACGAACTCCCGATTGTGTAATTTGCACAAAGTAAGCATTCTCTTGCAGTTGTTGGATCGTTTGAGCTCCTAGATATCCCATTCCAGCTCGTAATCCACCCAACATTTGATACACAAATTCACCCAATCGTCCCTTGAAAGGTATTCTTCCAACAATTCCTTCGGGTACCAACTTGGAAGTATCCATATCGTCCTGAAAATAACGAGATCCTCCGCCTTCTTTCATTGCCTCTAGAGATCCCATACCACGATATTCTTTGTATTGTCTTCCCTCTAAATAAATCAAATCGCCAGGACTTTCTTCAAGACCAGCCAAAAGATTTCCGAGCATAACCGTAGAAGCACCTGCAGCTAAAGCCTTTGTGATGTCGCCTGTAAATCGGATACCGCCATCGGCAATAACAGGAATACCATACTCCTTTGCTACATCATAGCAATACATAATGGCAGACAACTGAGGTACTCCTACTCCAGCTATCACACGTGTTGTACATATGGAACCAGGGCCTATTCCAACTTTAATGGCTGAGGCTCCTGCCTCAATTAGATCTTTTGTTGCTTGCCCTGTAGCAACATTTCCAGCAATAATGTTCAAAGCAGGAAATGCATGTCGTACTTTCTTTAGAAGATTGATAATGCCGATATGATGCCCGTGTGCTGAGTCGATAACTAATACATCTATGCCGGCTTTTACCAACAACTCCACTCGATCCATGCAATCGGGTGATGTTGAAACAGCTGCTCCAACGCGAAGACGACCCTTGTCATCTTTGCAAGAATTTGGATATTTTTTGATCTTATCAATATCTTTTATTGTGAACAATCCAGTAAGTTTGAAGTTTTCATCCACAATGAGTAATTTTTCTACCTTATAATTCGAAAGAATATTTTTTGCCTCATCAATTGTAGTTCCTTTTGGAGCAGTAATAAGGTTTTTTTTGGTCATCACGCTTTCGATAGAAACAGAATAATCTGTAACAAAACGAATGTCACGGTTTGTTATGATACCAATTAGAGTGTTTTCGCCGTTCGTAATAGGAACACCAGATATTTTGTATTTTTTCATAATATCCAAAGCATCTTGAACGGTATTGTCTTTATGTGTTGTGACCGGATTGGTGATTAAGCCACTTTCAGAGCGCTTGACACGATCAACTTCATCGGCTTGTTTATGGGCGGATAAGTTTTTATGAATGATCCCAATACCACCTTGGCGTGCTAAAGCAATAGCAAGCTTTGAATCTGTAACACGGTCCATGGCTGCACTAACGATGGGGATGTTTAACTGAATGTCTTTTGTAAGTTGTGTGTGAAGTTGAACTTTTGCAGGCAAAACTTCTGATTTAGCAGGAACTAACAAGAGATCATCAAACGTAAATCCGGTTCCGATTATTCTATTTGAGATTGTTTTTTGCATTCATGCCTCCGGTGTTTTCGTATATATTGTAAGATGTTTTGGCTCCTTATCAATCACAATTCTAAAATTCTTTGAAATAAAGAATAAAAATGAAAAATCAGAAATATGTAAACAGTCTTTTTTTGTATAATACTACTTTATGAAAAAAATATGTACTTCTTCAAAAATATGGTTGTTTGATGTCGACAAAACACTTTACCCACCCAATTGTGGCCTATATCAAGAGGGCAACAAAAGGATCAATAGCTATATACAAAAAAACTTACAAATTCAACCCTTTGAAGTAAATGCCATTCGGAAAGAGTACATGAAGAAATATGGAACAAGCCTATTGGGTTGTATCAAAGAGAAAGGACTTGATGGAAATGATTTCTTGCAGTATGTCCATTCGCTTCCTTTAACAAATTTTCTGACATCACAACCCTTCTTGAAAACTTTTTTGGATACATTGCCAGGAAAGAAAATTGTATTCTCCAACGCCCCTACATTTTACATCTCAGAAATACTCTCAACCGTAGGTATCAAAAATGTCTTTACAAGCATATATGGGATTCAATCTTTTCGGTTTCATGGTAAACCCCATGCCTCCTCGTACAAAAGAGTTCTTCGATGGATCGGGGCCGAACCTCAACAATGTGTTCTTGTAGATGACATGAAAATAAATTGTGACACTGCCAAGCAACTTGGTTTTCATGCTATTTGGATTGATGAAAACCAGATGTATAATGATTACTATACTGACATTTTAATACCTAGCTTACAGAACTTTGTTACTTCACAAGAATGGGAGCTTCATTGATATGAATATTTTGATTTTTTTTGGTGGCATTTCTCCTGAGCATGAAATCTCTGTTGTTTCCTCTCAAACCGTAGTTAAGAACATAAATTTAGACAAGTATACTCCCATTCTAATAGGAATTTCTCGCACAGGTCAGTGGCGTGTTTTTTCTATAGAAGACTTCTATTCCATCCATAACGTGGAAGATTGTAACGAACCTCTCCCCATTTCTTTAGAGTTTTCGCAGCAGCCAGTGTTGCATGTTGGAGAACAGAATATCCCGATTCATTGTGCTTTTCCTGTTCTTCATGGGAAAGCAGGAGAAGATGGTTGCATCCAAGGATTGTTAGAATCTATGCATATCCCTTACGTAGGGTGTGATGTAGAGTCCTCCTCTTTGTGTATGAACAAAATCCTTACTAAAATTGTACTAAAGCAAGCTCAAATACCCATAACCCCTTATCAAATTCTTACCAAGCAACAATTTCAAGATCCACATTTCTCTCCTCAAAAGTGTATTGAAGCATTTGATTTGCCTTTGTTCATTAAAGAACCTCATGGCGGTAGCAGTATTGGTGTCGTAAAAGTATCTCGCCCAGATCAATTCTACCCAACATTAAACGATCTCTTTCAGAAAGAAAACACTGCTCTTGTCGAAAAAACAATTGTAGGAAGAGAGATAGAATGCGCTATTTTAACGACCATCCAAAACAACACTGTGCAGTGGATGGCTTCATTACCAGGAGAAATAATACCAAAGAGAGAATTCTATGATTATGCAGCGAAATACCTAGAAGACTCAACCCGACTAGATATCCCCGCTCAGCTTCCCAAAGAATTGATCCAAGAAATTCAATTGCTATCGATCAAAGCAGCAAAAGCTCTTGAATGTTTTGGCCTAGCAAGAGTCGATTTCTTTTTAACAAAAGAGAATCAAATCTTGATCAATGAGATTAATACCATCCCTGGCTTCACGTCCATCTCAATGTACCCTTCCTTGTGGAAAGCAAGTGGTATTGACACTCCTGAACTTATTGAAAACCTTATTCAATCAGCATTTTACCGAAAGGAATCAAACCAATGAATACAAAATATTTGTTTATTGTTGGAGGCGTAATGTCCTCTCTTGGCAAAGGCATTCTCACCTCTTCTATCGGGATGATATTGAAATCAAAAGGATACCAGGTGAGTATCATTAAGTTTGATCCCTATCTGAATGTTGATGCCGGCCTACAAAATCCTTACCAGCATGGAGAAGTCTTTGTAACCTCCGATGGAGCTGAAACAGATTTAGATTTGGGACATTATGAAAGATTTCTCAACCAAAACATGCTCCGTTCTTCCAATGTTACATCTGGGAGCGTATACCAAGAGCTTATTGAAAAGGAGCGTCGAGGTGAATATTTAGGAGCAACTGTTCAAGTGATTCCTCACTTAACACAAGAGATTAAAAATAGAATTTTAAGGCACACAGAAGAGACAAAAGCAGATATTATTATTTCTGAAGTTGGAGGTACCATTGGAGACATTGAAGGTTCCCCTTTTCTAGAAGCCATTCGTGAGTTTACCAACGAAAACAACCCCGAAGATATCGCATTGATTCACCTTACCTATCTACCGCATTTATGTACAACAGGGGAACTAAAAACAAAACCAACACAACATAGTGTTGCTGAGCTCCGCAGAGTGGGTATTAAGCCTACTATTATTGCTTGTAGAACAGATATTCCACTAGAAGACGATATCCGAAATAAAATTTCCCTATTTTGTGATGTAAAACGAGATTTTATTTTCTCGGTACAAGACGTAAAAAATGTTTATGATGTACCAAGGATGATTGAAAAAGAAGGCTTTTGCAATGCATTGGAAAACGTCTGGAATTTAAAAACAAAAAAATGCAATATGGAAACCTGGAATCAAACCATTGACAGAATGAATCATGTAAAGGATGAGGTTCGCATTGGTATTGTTGGAAAATATGTGGAATTAGGAGATGCTTATTTGTCTATGGTAGAGGCATTAAAACATGCCCAGATTCCGAACAATGTAAAGGTAGCAATTCACTGGTTTCAAAGCGAAGATATTGCCGTAGAAAATGCAGAGAAAAAACTACACAATATGCATGGAATACTTATTCCTGGTGGTTTTGGAGTACGTGGCATAGAGGGAATGATTATCGCTTCTCAGTATGCCCGGGAAAACAATCTTCCTTTCTTTGGTATTTGTTTAGGAATGCAAATCGCTGTGATTGATTTTGCTCGACATGTTTTAAAACTAGAAAACGCACATTCTACCGAGTTTGACTCAAACACTCCCTATCCAGTCATTGATCTGATGGCTGATCAAAAGAATCTTGACAAAAAAGGTGGAACCATGAGGTTAGGAGATTACAATTGCAAGATCAAAAAACCTTCGAAGGCCTATGATATCTATCAAGAAGAACTCATTGTCCAACGCCATCGTCATCGATATGAGTTTAACAATGCAATGATGCCTTATTTTGAAAATACGAACATGAAGTTGTCCGGTTTTAATCCAAAAAGAGGTTTGATTGAAATGGTTGAACTTTTAGATCATCCCTTTTTCGTTGGATGCCAGTTTCACCCCGAACTCCTTTCTCGGCCCATAAAACCTGAACCTCTTTTTACACATTTCGTTCAAGCCGCAAAGGAACGAAAAGAATCTATCGATAAGAAATCATAAACCATGACGGAAAAAAAGATCATTCTTCGTGGTGCTCAGGTACACAATCTAAAGAACATTCATTTAACCTTGCCCAGAGACAAGTTAATTGTTATTACCGGACTTTCTGGTTCTGGTAAATCCTCTCTGGCTTTTGACACCATTCATGCAGAAGGGCAGCGTCGATATTTAGAATCTTTGTCCTCGTATGTACGTCAATTTATTGGTCAAATGAAAAAACCAGAGATCGACCATATTGAAGGTCTATCACCCACTGTTGCAATAACCCAAAAAACAAGTAGTCGAAATCCACGCTCAACCGTAGGTACATTAACAGAGATTTATGATTACATGAGACTTCTTTGGGCGCGAGTTGGAACCCCTCATTGTCCTTCCTGCGGGAAAAAAATCGAAAGTCAGTCGGTGGACCAAATTGTAGATTCAATCCTTGAACAATGGGATCATAAGAAGATTCAAATCGTAGCTCCCATAGCCAAACAAAAAAAGGGTGAATACAAAAACATCTTCACCTCTTTGCGTAAAAAGGGATTCGTTCGAGTGTATGTGGATGGCACCCTTTACGATTTAGACGATGACATTGTTTTAAAGAAAACACACAAACACGATATATCCGTTGTTATCGATCGAATGAAAGTAAACTCTGCGGATCGAAGCAGAATTACAGACTCTGTAGAGCAAGCTCTTCTTTTAGGGGACCATGTCCTTGATATTATGTATGAAGACCAAGACAATCAATGGAAGATTAAAACCTACTCTGAAACATTTGCATGCCTTGATTGCAACATTTCTTTGCCTGAAATCGAACCCAGGCTTTTTTCATTTAACAATCCTTCGGGGGCTTGCCCAAATTGTTCAGGCCTTGGCTTTGTGCGAAAAGTTGATCCAAGCCTTGTTGTCCCAGATTCTTCTCTGTCAATATCCAAAGGAGCCATTTTTGTACCTGGCTTCCACAATACAAACGATAGCTATGTTCTTCGAAAGCTTGAACGATATATAAAAATGCATGGAGAAGATAGCGATGCTCCCTTCAAAGACCTTTCTTCTGATATGCAGCACATTCTTCTGTATGGAAAAGGTCGTTTTGAAGGAATCATTCCAACCATAGAAAGGCGTCACAGAGAAACCATGTCAGAGTCCTCACGTTTGGAATATGAAAAATATATGGTGACAACTCTATGTTCTTCATGCTCTGGAGCAAGATTAAAACCAGAAGCATTGGCCGTCACAATGCAAGAAAAAAATATCTTTGAAGCCTCCTCAATGTCAATACGCAACCTACTGGAATTTATGGAATCTCTCCATTTTTCTCCTTCCAAAACCATTATCGCTTCACGGATTTTAAAAGAGATTACGCAACGGTTACATTTTATCATCAATGTAGGGCTTGAATACTTGAACCTATCAAGATCCTCTGCTTCTCTTTCTGGAGGAGAAGCACAAAGACTTCGACTTGCCTCGCAAGTTGGTTCTGGACTGATGGGCGTATTGTATATTCTTGACGAACCGAGTATAGGTCTCCATCCAAAAGACAATGAAAAGCTTTTGGACACCCTTATGAAGCTGCGAGACACGGGCAACACTGTCATTGTTGTCGAACATGATGAAGAAACCATCCGCAAAGCGGATTACATTGTTGACATGGGCCCTCTTGCAGGAATTCAGGGGGGAGAAGTTGTTGCACAAGGTTCGTTGGAAGAAGTGTTGCGATCAGAAAAGTCTCTTACTGCCCAATACTTGAATGGTACAAGGTCCATCCCTTTACCCGAAAAAAGACGAGAAGGAAATGGAAATCATATTGTTTTAAAGGGTGTTCAAGAACACAACCTCAACAATATTAGCGTCACGTTCCCTCTTGGTAACATTGTTTGCGTTACTGGAGTTTCTGGTTCAGGAAAAAGCACCCTTATCAATGATGTTCTCTACAAAGCTTTCAAAAAAGAATTCGGGAGTCGCAATGTAATCCCTGGTAAGTACAAAAGTCTACAAGGAATAGAGCATATCCAAAAATGCATGCTTGTTGATCAGAATCCTATTGGGCGTACACCTAGGTCCAATCCAGCCACATATGTCGGCCTATGGACTGAGATTCGAAAAATCTTTGCTGCTCTTCCTGAATCTAAGATTAGAGGATATTCACAGGGACGGTTTAGTTTTAATGTTCGCGGGGGTCGGTGTGAAAGCTGCAAAGGCGATGGATTGGTCAAAGTAGAAATGCAGTTTTTACCTGATGTTTATGTCCCTTGCGAAGTATGCAAAGGAAAACGCTTTAATCGAGAAACCTTGGAAATCGAGTATCGTGGATCCAACATAGTTGATGTATTAAACATGACAGTAAATGAGGCTTTAAGTTTATTTTCTGCTTATCCCCAAGCGGTTCGAAAATTATCCCTGCTACAAAATGTTGGTTTGGGCTATATTACATTAGGACAATCTTCTACAACCTTATCCGGGGGAGAAGCACAACGTATCAAGCTTGCTCTTGAGTTAAGCAAGAGGACCATTGGTCACACCTTGTACATTTTAGATGAACCCACAACTGGACTTCATTTTGAAGACATCAAAATGCTTTTATCTGTTTTGCATCAATTGGTTGATAAAGGAAACAGTATCATTATCATTGAACACAACCTAGATGTTATTAAGTGTTCCGATTACATTATTGATTTGGGTCCTGGTGGTGGTGAATTTGGAGGCAATGTCATTGTTCAGGGCTCTCCAGAAGATGTCATTCGTAATGCAAAAAGTTATACGGGTTCTTATTTGAAACCTTTTTTATTACGTTGAGAGGATTGTATGTTACTAAAAAAACCACTATCCATTCGAAGTGATATTTTATCAAAAACAGGTGCCATTGAAGAATACTATGCAGATGCATGGCTCCATGCTTTTCAAATGCCCCAAAACCATCAGCTTACGATGGCAATTGCAAGTCCAACGTTTTGTAGTTCTATAAACAAAACACCTAGTGAATATGCCATATCCCGTCTTGGAACAATCATTGCTGAAAAACACCACCTAGAAGAAGGACAAAAACCCAAAGACTTCTACAATCGTGTTTTCTCCCTTATCCAAGAAGGTTTGCAAAAACGTTCTATCAAAACCAATACTGACATGACCACATCCTTGCTCGTATTGACCATCGATGATTCCAACACTGCCCATTATTGCAATGCAGGATATTGCAAAGCTTTGCTTTGGAATAAAAATTCTTTGTTTAGCTTGACTCCAACTTCTAATAGTGACAGTCAGATATCGCTTCCTCTTGGGATGATTGATCCTATTAAACTTTCTGTGACGAAGCCAGAGATTGAGTATTCACACGTCCGACTCCGAAAAGGAAATGCCATTGTTCTACTTTCCCCAGGCATTATTGAAAAAAAAGACATGCCACAAAAAATCAAAAAAATCCTTTTGGACAATAGGGACACAAAAGTTCTATGTCACCGGATTATGGATGCATATCAGAAAAGTATGCAGGAATCACAAGAACAACAAGTATCTGATCCCGACGATTTTCTTGCGGAGGATTCTACAACAATAATAGGATGCATCTATATCAAGTAAGTAGGAGAAAAATGAACACAAGCGGTGAAAAAAAAATTGATTGGGTGCGAAAACATATGCCTCTTCTCTCGATCCTTGAAGAACAATTGCAAAGTACAACCCCATTTCAAAATCTGACAATTGCAATCTGCATTCATTTAGAAGCCAAAACGGCTAGACTTGCTGAAGTACTTGTCCAAGGAGGGGCCAAGGTCCTTTTGTCAAGTAGCAACACACTTTCCACGCAAGACGATGTAGCTATTGCTGTTGCAGAACATGGGGTACAAGTTTTTGCCAAGCATGGTTGTACAGAAGCAGAATACAATACCTTCCTAGACCAAATGCTGCAACAAAAACCCGATATCATTTTGGATGATGGGGGAGATCTGACCAACCTTCTACATGAAAATTACGCCCAACAGATTCCTTCCATGCTGGGCGGATGCGAAGAAACTACCACGGGAGTGATCCGACTGCAATCTAGATACAGACAAAACCAGTTACAATTGCCCATGATTTTAGTCAACGATGCCCATTCCAAGTATCTTTTTGACAATCGATATGGAACGGGTCAATCCGTATGGACTTCCATTATGAACAGTACGAATCTTATTGTAGCAGGGAAAAAAGTTGTAGTGTCTGGGTATGGGTGGTGTGGAAAAGGAGTTGCAAGTCGAGCTAAAGCATTGGGAGCCTCTGTGATTGTAACAGAAATCAATCCAATTAAAGCCTTGGAAGCTCACATGGATGGCTTTCAAGTTATGACAATGGAGAAGGCTGCACCTTTAGGAGATATTTTTATCACTGTAACCGGTTGCAAAGAAGTAATCTCCTCTTCGCATTTTGACCTGATTAAAAACAATGCCATTCTTTGCAATGCCGGGCATTTCAATGTAGAAGTTGATATGAAAGCTTTAGAACTCAAAACGGTTAGCAAAAAGAATGTTAGAGAGCATGTTTCGCTGCATATACTCGACAATGGAAATCAACTTCATGTCCTAGCCGATGGAAAACTAGTAAACCTTGCATCAGGAGACGGTCATCCTGCAGAAATTATGGATTTATCATTTGCTTTGCAGATTTTATCTGCTTTGTATCTCGTTCATAATAAGCTACCAATAGGTCTATATCCTGTTCCTACTAGCATTGACAATCAAGTTGCTTCCATGAAACTTCACTCATTAGGTCTTTCTATTGATCAATTGACACCCTCTCAAAAAGACTATCTAGAGTCGTCGTTCATCCATTAAAAACAATTCTTTTTCTCCCATTTTTCCGTATTCTTTCCTTTAAAATTACTACTTTTTGTATTATACTTCTTGCATGAAGCAGGAACATCAAGGTTTACAATCAATTGCAATGAACAAAAAGGCTTTTCATGACTATCATATACTGCAAAAAATGGAAGCTGGTATTGTTCTTTCTGGACCTGAAATTAAAGCTATTCGGGCTAGACGTGTAAATTTTGTAGATAGCTATGTCACGATAGAAGAAGGACAGGCTTGGCTTCACAACCTACACATCCAGGCAGATGTTTCCTATGGAACCTATAGTCCCACTCATAAACGAAAACTTCTACTTCACAAAAAAGAAATTCATAAGCTTTCCCAGAAGGTTTTTCACAAAGGTCTTACCATCATTCCTCTTCAAGTAGTACTAAAGAATCAATGGGCAAAAGTGATCATTGGTCTTGCACAAGGAAAGACAAAATACGATAAACGCCAAGCACTGAAAAAGAAAGAAGAACGAAGAGAAGTAAGGAATATTCTATGAAGCTATGCAAAAGTCAAACCATTGGTTCTAAATGTGTTCGCATCATTGTAAGTGTACTTTTGTGGATATCTTTATTTCAACTACCCTCCAACGCTGAAACCTTACGTTATGCACTGATCAGCCCGGTAGTTAATGTCCGAAATGCAACCTCCACAAAAGGGGATGTAGTATATGTTATCGAAACTCCCGGAGAATATCTCATTTTACAGGAAAGCAAAGATACTGAAGGAAAGATATGGTACAAGATTCAAATAGCAGAAGATTTGAATGGTTTTGTGGCTAGTTGGGTGGTTGACTCTGTTCGTACAGCCGAAAAAGAAACTCCGGTTGAAGGCATGGTGGTTGTTATCGAACCTGGTGTAAAGATACGTACCAGACCAAGTTTACATGCTTCCATTCACTACATTACTACAGACCAAGAAGAGAAACAGGTTTTTGCTTCCATGAACGATGAAAACAACCGTAAATGGTATAAAATACAAATTGAAGGACAGCAGTATGCTTGGGTTGCTAGTTGGGTAGTTCAAACCAAAACTACCACCACAGAGCAAAAAAGTGCGACCGATAAATTAATCATTTGTGATTCAGTCAATGTTCGTAAAGGTCCAGGATTAGATTATCCAGTGGTGTATTTTATTTCTTCTCATCTGGAAACAAGAGGTATTGCAGAAGAAACAGACACAAACGGTAAAGTCTGGTATAAAATTCGACTCCCAAACAACATAGAGGGTTGGGTTGCAAGCTGGGTAGTTAAAGTACAAAACTGGTCAGATCAAAAACAGCAAGTCACAAATAAAATTTGTGCTATCGAACCTCCCGTTAATATTCGTTCTGGACCCTCCACTTCAGCCTCTATAGTTACTACTGTGGATCGATATGGTGAATTTGAAATACTCTACCAATCCAAAGACATGAATGGAAAAGTCTGGTATGAGATACGTATCGATAAAGGTACTGGTTGGGTTGCAAGCTGGGTAGTTACTGTAAAAAATGTAGGGGATAACAATGAAACACTGCAAGCTGTTAATGTGCGTAGTGGTCCTGGTAATATCTATGACAAGGTGTTTGAAATACCCCCCGGAACACCATTTACTGTGCAAGGCTCTATGATATCGGTAGATAGCGATGTTTGGTTTCAGATATTGATGGGTGGTAAAATAGGCTGGGTCTTTCATGATCTGGTTCGAGTTTCCCAACCGCCCACTCTCCCAGAGGTATACTTGAATCAAATTGTAGCAACCAAATCCCTGTCTTCATCTCTACTCCTTTTTGAAGGACCTGGTGAAGCATATAAAAAGATTCAGACAGAATCTCTTCCGTCGTCTATCCAAATTTCCGCCATAGCAAAAAACAATCAAGATCAGATGTGGTTTCAGTTTTCCACTAGCGGTACTATTGCATGGATTCAAGAAAAATGGTTGGACTTGCCACTAGAACCCGGATCATCGGAAACCCCCTCTCATAAACTTTTGAAAATTGATTGGGTAGATCGACTGGATAGTGTGAATTTTACTCTATCGTTTGTAAATGAAGGTCTCATATCCTATGAAAGTTATCAACTACAAGATCCCAATCGTAGCATTATAGAAATTAAAAACTGCATCCTTGAGTTCCCAGATGACCCCCAAAAAGAGGAGGCCTTATTAGTGGTTCAAAAACAAGGCATTCTCACTGCCCACATATTTCAATTCTCTCTTCGTCCAAACATTGTTCGGATGGTAGTAGAATCATCAACAGACGTTCGTTTTGTGACAGAAAGAAATGATCATTCGCTTGTTTTCCGATTCATGGACTATGCCAATTATGCCGGACCGAAGCTAACAGTTAATGGTGTTCAACTAGAGAACCAACTGGTGCTGAAAGAGTATAAAGGACACTTATATGCCCCATTAAAAGATATCGCTCATACCATTCGAGGAACTGTATCGTGGGACAATGTAAATCAGCAAGCCATTTTACAAGTTGGCAATACAATTTATGGATTCAAATCAGACAACAAAAATGTATATATAAAATCCAACCGAGAAGATCGTATCGCAATTCAAAATCCCATCGTTTCGTTTAACTCCCTTCTCTATATACCGATAGCAGATTGTAACACCATTTTTAATGCACACCTGTATGCACTTGGCAACCACTACTTCTTAGACAACAAGCTTACAGAAGTTACATTGGATCAAAGATTTAATGCCAGTATTTTTTCTTTTCAATTTGTATTCCCAGTGTCTCATACTATTTCAAAGGAAGAAAACCGTATCACTCTCCATGTTCCCAATTCCACCCTCTCAACTTCCCTTAAGCCACCCACCGAATCCGAATGGATCAAAGCAAACTCTTTTGCTCGCACAGTAGAAAAACAATCTGAAGCAACCATTGTTCTTTCTACTATTGATAAATCCCAGATTGAAACCGCTTTCATGTCTACAGACAACCGCTTAATTGTAACGTTAAAGCCTACGCTAGAAAAAGGTTTACAAAACAAAATTATTGCCATTGATCCTGGTCATGGTTCTTTTCGAAACAATGACTATTACGATGCAGGAGGAATTGGACCTACAGGACTCTTAGAAAGTGCTGTAAACTTAAAGATTGCGTTAAAATTGAAAGCATTGCTTGAAGAAAATGGTGCTAAAGTAATTCTTACAAGAGAAAAAGAACAAGACAAGATAAGTCCTGACCTTAAATCTCGCATTGAAATGATAAATACCAGTGGTGCTGATATGTTTGTTTCCATCCATCAAAATGCATCCATGAATCATAAAGTGAAGGGTATTCAATGTTTTTATTGGCATTCCTCTTCAAAAACAATTGCCAGCGCGATATCCGATTCTATATCGAAAGAAACTGGCCTGGAGATCTATCAAATCCTCCGACGCAAACTTGCCGTCACTGACTCAATCACGGCGATGCCATCCATACTGATTGAAACGACAGCCATATCAAACCCCGAAGAAGAAAAAATGTTACAGTCTGACAGTTTTCTTTCCTTAATTGCTGAAGGAATGTTAAAAGGAATAGAAACCTATTTTCATCAGTGACTTGAAAACCCGTTTTTTTCTGTATAATAATATCACTGTATGCGCCCATGGCTCAACTGGATAGAGCATCGGTCTACGGAACCGAAGGTTGCTGGTTCGAATCTGGCTGGGCGCATTTTTTTCTCCCCATCATTGCAAGAATCTTACTACTACGCTATCCTTTTCTTTATATGTATTGTACTGGAGGTTCCTATGTTTATATTTCCAAAAGGGTTTTATGTTGATGTCAGAATCGAAAGTGTTTTTGAGACCACAATTCGCATTACACAAAACACAATTGAAGACCTTAAAGAAAAAGAATACAAAGCTGCATTTATTCGTTTGTTTGATGGTAGAATGTGGTACTATAGTTCAACGACCGACATTGCCTCTATTCAAACAGAGATCAACACCCTTGCCGCCGTAGGACATCCCTTTCCAAATATAGACCAACATCCAGTTGTACAAAACTTTGAAGTACACAATATCCATCAAGAAGAATTCGCTGGACCAACATCTGTTTGTTCCATTTCCAAAAAAGACAAACGGACTCTCCTTGAGGATTATTCTGATCTACTCAACCAAAACAAGCACATAAAGCATTGGAAAAGCTACTATGTCGACAAGAGAGAGGTAAAAGATTTTTTTTCCTCAAAAGGGTCGCAGCTCCATTATGACTACGAAGATGCAGGTTTTGCACTCTACTACGACATGGTTTTTGGTGATACAAAGTTTTCCGATCGATTCGATACCAATGCTGTGTCCTTCGAAAAACTCAAAGGTCTTACAGCCACTAT
>Ga0334898_1000902_pt1 | contig 39628 bp, 42 predicted proteins | sample GraSluR3_MG_10_FD_207228 | JGI IMG/M metagenome (GOLD analysis project Ga0334898, IMG submission 207228) | Sludge microbial communities from methane-producing bioreactor in Wageningen University, Netherlands - Granular Sludge_3_08-R3 | ecosystem: Engineered > Bioreactor > Anaerobic >... | reverse complement strand
CCGTTTCTGGAAGCACTCGGGGGGATCTACGCTCAACCTTTGAGCAAGAGCCACAATCCCGCCCTTGTCGCCGGTGGCGAGATCGTGCCAAGTTCCCTTTTCATAATTGATCGAAAAGGAGGGGCTTCTATCTTCCCGCAAGGGGGAATGCGTAAGTGCATCGGCTCCGTTCCATCGAATCGGCTTGCCATTGTTGGGGACGTTGGACTCAAACCACGCTTTGACTTGCTCGGGGTTGATCTGCCAGACGGTCATTACAGCTCACCGCCTTCGGGGAACAGGCCCTTGGTGCTCCTGGGGGTTGCACTTATCAGCCAATAGCGCCCCCAAGATTTCCCGCCACCATGCACCATTTCGGTCAGGATGTTCCAGCCCTGATAGCGCAAATCCTTTATGCGGGCCCCGAGTCGCCAGCATTGGTAAAGCTGCGCGGCTTCCTGTTGCGTGAGAGGGCCTTTGTCTCTGAGATGGCGCAGCACAAGAGCCGTCTGGGGTTCGAAGACGGAAGAACGTTTCATTAGAGCCACCCCCTGACGGGAGAGGCCGCAATGGTGCGGTTGCTGTGAAAGGAAAAATCAGTAACTGGAAGGATTGCCGCTAGAATAAGTGTACGCTTTATGGTACAATTGGCGGTAGAAAAAAGCATCGAAAACTCTCTTTCCCGCCGTCATCGGAGGCTCCCCGAGACGGCGTTTCTCGTCTCGGGTCAGCTCATAAGCTCACCCCCTTTGCGGGACACATTACTGTCAAAAACCTGAGAAGCAAAAGTCGATGGTGGATCTGCGAAATGAAACATTGGCTGAAACGTCAATTCGTTCATAGCCTATAAGCCCCTCGCCTTCATTTTGAGATTAGATGCAGTTACTTCAATCTGCCGGGATTATGCCCCGGCTTTTTCCATGCCCTGATTCTGGGCCTCTCTCACGCCTGTAAAACTGCCTCGATGGGTAACTCTCGGGCTCTTCCTTCGGCATCCCATAGAACGGTCTCCGGGGCCTCATACAACCCACACAACAAGCTCCGCACATCCTCCGGGGCCTTTCGGGCTCCAGACTCCCAAGAACTCAAGCTTGCATAGCACTTTCCCGTTCTCCTCTCCACGTCTGCCAATGTGTAGCCTCGCAGACTCCGAAGCACGCTAACTCTCGTCATCCTCATGGATCGCCACCTCCCTTTCGTGCTAAAATGTTTTGAGCCAATGTTATTGTGCCTCGCTCTTAATTAAACCGCAAGAGACTTTAGCACTATATATGTTATGTTTTTTTGAGGGAACACAATATCTGTGGATATCTTGTGGATATCTTGGTAGGTATTTTTCGGAAAGTTCGAATGAAAGGAGATGGTTCTATGGAAGGAAAAACACAAAAAAACCGCCTATCTGACCAGAGATAGACGGCTGAATTAAAACTGTTTTCGTTTTTGAGATGATGCTTTTTTTCTCTCTTGGAAGATTATACCATCTTCAAAGAGCTTGACCAAAGGATTTTCGGCTTAACACTACCCGCTGCTTTTAAGGGTTTTGCTTTCGTTCTGTAGTGCGTCTTGCCAACCCTTGGTATTACTTGAAAAGTGGTGCCGGGGACGAGACTTGAACTCGTACGGGTCACCCCACACGCCCCTCAAACGTGCGTGTCTACCTATTCCACCACCCCGGCGACTGCAACGGCGCTAATTATACTTATCCATCCGGTTGCCGTCAATACCTTTTTTGAGAAATACCCCAAAAAATTCTCTTCTTCCTTCAAGAAATTCCTCTTCTGCAGAAGCAGAGGAGGAATTTCTTGAAGTCACTCGTGACGATTCCGGGTAAAAAGCGCTAGATGCGGCGCTCCTTGATACGGGCGGCCTTGCCGCTCCGATCCCGAAGATAGTACAGCTTGGCCCGACGGACTTTCCCGAGCCGGACGACTTCGATCTTATCCACGCTGGGACAATGAAGAGGGAACACACGCTCCACTCCCACTCCGTTGGAAATCTTGCGCACCGTGAAGGTTTCCCGAAGGCTCCCGTGCTGCCGGGCGATGACAACCCCTTCGAAAATCTGAATACGCTGCCGGGTTCCTTCCACAACCTTTACGTGCACCTTTACGGTATCTCCCGCGCGAAACTCCGGAACATCCTGTTTAAGGTACTTTTTCTCAACCAAAGCTACTTTGGGATTCATAGCTCTACCCCCTATCTGTCTGGCGGAAAGGTGGAGAAGATTCTCCGTCTCCGTTCCGCCCTGTAGTGTTGTTTCCGTGCCGCCTAGCGACACCCGAAAAACCTGTCCAGAATGATGGCCAGGCGGTCTTCCGGGGCAAAGTCCCCGGGTTTCCCATCTCCCCCCCGAAGAGGAAAGAGGGAATAATCGCATTGTTGATGCTGCGGTTCCGAGGCTCCTCCTGAAAGAACGAGGAGAAGCGGGAGTTGCCGTTCCAGGAGGGTCCGTTTTATCTCCAGGAGATGCGCCCTTGGGGCGGACGAGGAAGAGATTTTTTCTTCCATGGCCACCACCAGGGGAGAACGTTTTTCCCTGTGAGCAATCCATTCCCGGCACCGAGAAAGGCTTCCGAAAACTTTGAAAGATCCGGAGCCTCCGAAACTTCCCGCACGAGTTCGAAGATCCCTGTGAGGAGAGATACAGCAGATTCTGGCAATACCATAAGCATGAGCCAGCTTCAGGCTTCGCTCCAGAAGATTTGCAGGAAAGGAGGCTTCCATGGAATCTTCCAGCACGAGAGCCACATAGGCCTCTTTGGACATGTAGGGAAGAATTCCCGCACGACCGAGCACTTCGGGACGTCGGGAAAGGGTGCGGCGCACCGCCTCCTGGCGTCGCCAGGCAAGAATTTTTCCGTGATCTCCCGAGAGAAGTTCCTCGGGAACCGGCATATCCTCCCATACTCCGGGACGGGTGTAGTGAGGATGATCCAAAAAGCCCTTTGCGAAGGAATCCTCCTCCACGGCGCTCTCCTTGCCCACCACCCCGGGAATTCTGCGGGAAACGCTGTCCGCGATAACCATGGCAGCAAGCTCTCCCCCGGTAAGAACATAGTCTCCCAGGGAGACTTCCATATCCACGTATTTCTGCACGAACCGTTCGTCCATGCCCTCATAATGGCCGCAGACAATAAGCAGATGCTCCTTCTCCGCCAGGGTTTCCACCATGTCCTGCTGAAGCACCGCCCCCTGAGGGCTGGTACCCAGCACGCAGGCCTTGCCCCGCCGGGCTTGTACATCTTCCAGAGCATCCCGAAGAGGGTCCGCCATGAGAAGCATTCCTCCGCCTCCGAAGGCATAATCGTCAATCTGGCGGTAGGCCCCCCGGGCATAGTCCCGGATGTCCACCACCTCTACCGAAAGAAGCCCTCTTTCTACCCCCTTGCCCACAATACTTGTGGCAAAAAAGGTGTTGAGGAAATCCGGGAATGCGGTGATTACGGTGATGTGCATCAATCCCAAAGCCCTTCGGGAGGGCGAATGGACATGATTCTCCGATCAAGATCCACTTCCAGAATGACGGACCGTACTGCAGGAAACATGCGTTCTTCCCCTTGGGGTGTTCGCAGAACGTAAACATCCGACGCCCCGGTGGGAAGAACGTCGCAGAGCATCCCCAGAGATTCCCGGGTATCTCCATGAATGACCTCGAGGCCGAGAAGATCCTCTACCCAGAACTCCCCCTCTTCGAGAGGAGGACGATCTTCCTTGGAAACCCGAACCTCAAGTCCCTGAAGGGTCTTGGCCTCTTCGGGGGTGGTAACGAGGGAAGAGAAAGCCAAAAGATGAGGTTTTCCCGGAAGCATGCGCACCGAAGAGAGTGGGAGCTGGCGCACAAACTCTCCGCTTTTCCTGTAAAGGTTCAGGGATTTCATGGAGGAAAACCGCTCGGGCACGTCCGTGAGAGCGAGAAGACGCATGCCTCCCCGGATGCCGTGAGGCCCGAGGATAACTCCTACGACCACAGAGTGCATGGGAGGCTATTCTTCCTCCACGTCCACGTCTACCCGGAGACCTTCCTTGGTTGCCGCGGCACGAGCCACCTGACGCATGGCATTGATAGTGGCTCCGCGCTTGCCGATAACCCGACCTACATCTTCAGGTGCCACGCGAATCCGAACTACCTGGTGTCCCTCTTCCTTTTCCGTGCAGGAAACTTCCACGGCGTCGGGAGACGTGACAAGACGCTTGGCGATAAATTCGATGAGTCCCTTGTAATCGGTCATGATTGCTTACTCCCCTTCCTGGAGTTTATCCAATACGCCGGCTTTTTTGAGAATAGCCCGGGCCGTATCGGAAGGCTGAGCACCGTTCCGAAGCCATTGTACCGCTTTTTCCGCATCCACCGTAATTTCCGAAGGACTCTTGAGAGGATTGTACGTTCCAATCATCTCGATGAATCGTCCGTCCCGGGGAGAGCGGGAATCCGCCACCACAAGCCGGTAGTAGGGAGCCTTTTTCCGGCCATGACGCGCTAAACGAATACGAACCGCCATTTACGCAACACCTCCAATAATACAATATGGTTTCCTGTCTTTTCTTCGCTCTATGAACAGGTTTCAAGCCTTCTTCCGAAAAAGGAGATCCATATATCCTATCCGAAGGGAAGAAAATCCTTCATCCCCCGCATTCCTTTGCGAGGGCCACCTTTGCCGAACTTTTTCCACAGGGCCTGCATCTCCTTGTGCTGTTTGAGCACCTGATTGACCATCTGCACCGTGGTTCCCGAACCCTGGGCGATCCGCCTGCGGCGGCTCCCTTTGATGATTTCGGGATGAAGCCGCTCCTTTTTTGTCATGGACTGAATGATGGCCTTGATGTGAGTGATCCGTCGAGGATCCATCTCTGCATTTCCCATCTGCTGCTTCATCTTCCCCATGCCGGGGATCATGTCCATAACCTTTTCGAGGGGGCCAAGCTTCTGAATCTGTTCTATCTGAAGAAGGAGATCCTCCATGGAGAACTGTTTTTTCTGAAGGCTCTCCACGATGCGATCCGTATCTTTGCTGTCCGTGGCCTGCTGAACCTTCTCCACCAGGCCCATGATGTCTCCCATGCCCATGATGCGCTGCACCATACGGCCTGCATCGAAGATTTCGAGATCTTCAATGCCTTCGCCTACTCCGGCGAGTTTCACGGGAACTCCCGTGGCGGCTCGCACCGCCAGGGCAGCTCCTCCCCGAGAATCTCCGTCCAGCTTGGAGAGCACCAGCCCCGAGAGAGGAACCTTGGCATGAAAGGCTTCGGCTACGTTTACCGACTCCTGCCCCGCCATGGAATCCACCACAAGCAGAACTTCGTGAGGCTCCACGGCTTCCCGGATTTCCCCGAGCTGATCCATGAGCTCCTGATCCACATGAAGGCGTCCGGCGGTATCGAAAATGAGCACGTCATAAAGATGTTCCGCCGCATAGGCCAGGGCCTTTTTCGCCAGGATTACCGGATTTTTCTCGCCTTCCGAGGGGCCGAAAAACCCCGCGCCGGTATTTTTTGCAAGCACCCGAAGCTGTTCCACCGCAGCGGGACGCTGAAGGTCGCAGGCCACGAGGAGCGGCTTATGTCCCTTGCCGAGACGCTTGGCAAGTTTGCCGCAGCTGGTGGTTTTACCGGATCCCTGAAGCCCCACCATCATGTACCGGGTAGGAGGTTTGGAAGCGATGACAAGGGGTTCCGATTTTTTTCCCATGAGGGAAACGAGCTCTTCGAAAACCACCGTGGACACCTGCTGTCCCGGAGTGATGGAATCCAGTACCTCCCGGCCCACCGCCCGCTCCTTGATACGCTCCATGAGATCTTTGACGATCTTGAAGTTCACGTCCGCCTCAAGGAGGGCTCTGCGAATTTCCCGCAACGCCTCGGCGACATCGTCCTCGGTAAGTTTTCCCTTGCTCTTCAAGCCTTTAAAGATATTTTCGAGCCGTTCCTTGAGGGAATCAAACATGGGATACCCCACCTCTCTCTAAAAGCAGATCCAGAGCCTGCAGAAAACCCTGGGGAAGATTCTTTTCATGCACCTCGAGAAGAGTGCGAAGCTCCCCGAGAAAGGTTTCCTGAAGCAGAAATTTTTTATCCATTCCCAGGAGATTTTCAAAGGAGCAGAGCTTTTCCTTCGCCCGGGAAAGAAGATCATGCACACCCTGCCGTGAGACCTGAAGATGTTCGCTGATCTCCTGAAGAGACCAGTCTTCCCACTCGTGCATCTCGTAAGCCTGGCGCTGTTTCTCCGTAAGCAGAGCCCCGTAGAGGTCATAAAGCCGGTTGAGGCGCATCCGCTCTTCAAGGGAGTCGGGTTTCTTCATCAATACCACCTCCCGAAGCGCAAGCATTATAAACGGTGCAGAAAAGGCTGTCAAGGAAAAATACTTTACGGCAGAATCCTGGGGCCGTCAACTTCTTGAAACCCCTTTTCTCCATCCTGTGGTATTTTGGAGGTTCAGTTTTTCCCGGCATTCGGGCAATTATCAAAGAAAAAAGGAGGCGCCTCCTTGCCTGATTACACGGTACATCTTAAAAACCTTCGGCATGCCACGGTACTGGGGATAAACCCCCCGGTACAGGATTTCGCTTTTTTCGATTTCTGGGCCAAGCCCCTGGGTCTTCTCTATCTTCTTCAGGCTCTCCGGGAGCGGGGAAACCGGGTTTTTCTCCTGGATTGCGTTCAGGAAGCCAAGGAAAAAGATCTCTCCTGGGGAAGAATACGTCCCCGTCGCCGGAAGATAGAGAAACCTTTCCGCTACCGGGAGATTCCTCGCAATTATTACCACTTCGGCCTTTCTGAAGAAGAGTACATGGAGGCTCTGAAAAAACACCCTCGACCAGACCTGATATGCCTTACCTCGGGAATGACCTACTGGTATCCCGGGGTTGCCTGGTGCATCTCCCTGACGAGACAAATCTTCCCGGATACTCCCATTCTTCTCGGGGGAATCTACCCTCGTCTCTGCCCGGAGCATGCCGCATCCCTGGGCGCGGATCTGGTGCAAACCCTTTCCTGTTCCCTCCAGGGAAACTATCCCGCCATGGATCTTTACGATTCCATAGGATATGCGGTTTCCCGAAGTACTCTGGGATGCCCCATGCGTTGCGAATACTGTGCCTCCCGAATTCTCGACCCGGAATTTCACCTCCGGGAGATCTCCCTGACGGAGGAGGAAATCCGACATCAGAGGGAGGTAACCCCCGTGGAAGACGTGGCCTTCTACGACGACGCCCTTCTGGCGGCAAAGGAACGGCACTTCTACCCCCTCTGCGAAAGGCTCCGATCCGTCTTTCCCGGACTGCGGTATCATACCCCCAACGGACTTCACGTACGGCAAATCGACGCCCCCTGTGCCCGGGTTCTTTTCGACACTAACTTCCAGACTCTCCGGTTGAGCCTGGAGAGCGTGGATCCCCAGGTGCAGCGATCCGGCTCCTCCAAGGTGGCCCTCGAAGAATACCGCACCGCCGTGGCGGCCCTGAGACAGGCGGGTTTTTCAAGAGACCAGATCGAAACCTACGTGCTCATTGGCCTTCCGGAACAATCCGTGGAAAGTGTGCTCCATACGCTGGAGTTTATCCGGAACCAGGGAGGAAAGGCGAAAACCGCTCAGTTTTCTCCCATTCCGGGAACCTCCTCCTTCGAGAAGGCCGCCGAAAGGGTACCGGAAATCCGCCGAGAACCTCTGCTCCACAACAATTCGGTCTTCGCTCCCTATTTCGGAAAGTATCTCACTCCCTCGGAACTGCAGCAGATAAAGGACCGGGCGAAAGCTCCTTGAGGAACCTCCGCCCGGTAAACATCATGTCCGTGAAATCTTTCGTCATGTCACTCCGAATAAAGGAATAGAAAAACCTCCGCTATTTTTCCGTTCTTTTTTCGAAACAGGGGATGCAGTAGCTTTTTCCGTTCTTTCCCTGGCACAGCCGGGAGGCCATAACGAGCTCGCCGCAGCAGTCGCAGGGATGAGATGGTTCGATGGTCGCCTTGGGAGGAGGAGTTTCTTGAAGAAGCTCCCAGGAAAAAAGCTCCTCCAGAGGCGCCTCCATAAGATAACGACATTTTTCTTCCCGGCTTTCCCGAAGCCATACGGCTTCTGAAGAAGTAAGCGTGCCTTCTCGTTTTTTCCGGTTCCACTCACCCGCCCGAGGATCCTCGGGATGCGAGGAGGCTTTGCGGGATATGCGAATTCCCTTGCCGTCCCGGCGCCGCCAGAAGGAGAACACTCCCTTGCCGTAATCTCGGTAGAGGAGGTTCCCCTTGCCAAAGGTACAACTCACAAGAAATTGCACAGCATCCACGCCGCACATGTCACACTCCACCAGGGCCACGACTTCTTCGTCCGAGGAACGCCCCACTTCCCGGAGGGCCAGTTCCGCCACCCGGATTCCCAGAGCAAGTCCGGGGCACCAGTGGCCGTGAAAAGCTTTTGTTTTTTCGATGGCTTCCTGCGAAATAGTACAGGTCATATCAAGGGCCGCGTTCTTATTCCGGTTTGTCGGAAAAGAAGCGGCGTTTCACCTCCTCTATATTCATGGGCCGGGCATGAAGAAACCCCTGGATAGCCAGAGGAACCCCAAAGCCCAGGAGCACCTCTTTCTGCTCCGCCGTCTCCACTCCTTCCACCACGATGGAGAGCCCCAGGCTCCTTCCGAGGGAAATAATGGAGTGTATGAGTTCTCCCGAAAGTGAATCTCCCCCCAGGGGATCCACAAAAATCTTGTCGATCTTGAGCTCGCTCACGGGAATGTACCGCAGATACGCCAGGGAGGAGTATCCGGTGCCGAAATCATCCACCGAAAACCGTAATCCCAAACTTCGAAGGTTTCCTAAAAGGCTTTCCAGACTTTCTCTTCTTCCGAGCATGGCGTTTTCGGTAATCTCCAGCACGAGCCGCCTGGGATCCGCCCCGGTTTCCTGAAGGATCCGGGAGATCATGGAATAGAAATCCTTTCGGTAGAGTTGTTTGGCGGAGATGTTCACGGAAAAGTGTATGGCCGGAGCTCCGCTTTTATCCCAAGCCACCATATCCATACACGCTCGGCGGAAGACCCATTCTCCCAGGGGAACGATAAGCCCCGATTCCTCCGCCACGGGAATGAACTCTCCCGGAGAGACCACGTCCTTTCGCTCTCCGCAATGCCACCTGATCAAAGCTTCCACGCCCAGCACCTTCCGGGTATGGAGGTCTATCTGAGGCTGGTAGAGAAGAAAAAACTCCTCTTCTTCCAAGCCTCGCTGAAGTCCCAGTTCGAGAGAAGCCTTTCGCTGCACCGTCTGGTACATATCCCGGGAAAAGAAGGCGTACTGGTTACCGCCGCTCTTTTTCGCCCTATACATGGCGATTTCCGCATGCTGCAGGAGCTCTTCGGAAGATTCGCCGTCCTCGGGAAAAACGCTCACGCCCATGCTTCCGGAAAGCTGCACGGTGGTTCCGTTTTCGAGAACAAGAGGAGACCGGAGAAGCTCCAGAATAGTGTTCAGCCGTGGAATAAGGGCGGTTTTTACGGGAGTGTCCACAAAGAAAAAGGCGTATTCATCGCCCCCCATGTACCCCAGAGTCTCCTCTTCCAGGCCGGTCTCCTTGAAAAGCTGGGCTACCCGGGCGAGAACCTTGTCTCCCAGCACATGGCCGTAACTGTCGTTAATTTTCTTGAACCTGTCCAGATCCGCATAGAGTACCGCAATGGTGCTTTTCGGCGAGGCTTGGCGTTCTTTCTGCTTGATGGCCACGGAAAGACGATCCGAGAAAAGAAGGCGGTTCGGCAGAGACGTGAGGTTGCTGTGGTATTTGTGATGCGTGGCCTGGGCCTGCATTTCCTTGAGTTCCGAGAGATCGTAGAAAACCGACACGTACCGCTGCACATGACCGTTTTCATCGTATACCGCGGCGATTCGCAGATGTTCCGGATAGGCTTCGCCGCTTTTTTTGCGGTTCCAGATCTCTCCTTCCCAGAATCCTTCGAGGAGAAGGCGGTTCCACATGTCTTCGTAAAAATCCGGAGTGTGGTGTTCGGATTTAAGAATACGGGGGTTTTTCCCCAGAACCTCTTCGGCAGTATATCCCGTAACGGCGGTAAAGGCAGGGTTCACCGAAAGAATGGTCCCTTCCGGATCCGTCACCGCCACGCCCCCCCGGGCAACCTGAAGAATCCGGGCCAATACTCCCAGGCTCTGATCCGCCCAAAAAGCCTCGGTGATATCCCGGAAAAAAAGCGCTCCCCCGGATTCGTCCAGAAAGCACCAGCGCACCCAATATTTACGGATATGTGCATCCCGGCACCAGGCAAAGGGATAGGATTCTATCTTGGTGCGCTCCAGCCGGGAAAGGACGTCCCGAGCACGCTGCCGAAGAGCCTCGGTGGGAAAAATCTCCGTCACCTCTTGAGGCTCCCGGGATGTTTCAATCCATGGCAGAAAAACCCCCTGATCATTAAGAGATCGGCGGATATCTCCGGAAAAACCGAAAAGAAAAATCCGTTCTCGACAGGCCTCGCAGAGCGGCTGCGGAACCTTGCCGGAAGAAAAAAAGGCATGCATATTCCTGGACATGTCGTTGCAAACCGCCCTTCAACAAAGTATTATTGCCGTGACACGCCTTTATTGTACACGAAAACCGGATTCACATTCCACTTTTCGGAGGAATTTTCCATGGGCTTGAAAAAATCCGAAACCCATTTCCCGCACCCGTACCTGGTGCTCTGCATAGGCGCCCTGGCGGTTTCCACCGGAGCCATTTTCGCCCGGCTCGCGGAAGCTCCTTCCCTCGCCATAGCCGCCTACCGGGTAGGGTTCGCCACGCTTTTTCTGGCTCCCCCCACTCTCTGGGCGAAGAGGGAAGAACTTCGGAGCATTTCTCCTCGAACGCTTTTCTACAGCTTGGGGGCGGGATTTTTTCTGGCTCTGCACTTCGCCACATGGATAGCCTCTCTCTCCTACACCTCCGTGGCGAGCAGCGTGGTACTGGTGAACACCATTCCCCTCTGGACAGCCCTTATGGCCCCCTGGGTTACGGGAGAACGCCCTTCCAGGGAAACCATGATAGGTATCCTCATCAGCATCGCCGGAGGAGCCGTGGTAGGAGCAGGAGATTTCTCTCTGGGGCCTCGAGCTCTCTGGGGAGATTTCCTCGCCCTCCTGGGAGGACTGACTGCCGCTTGCTACATCATGCTTGGGCGCAAGGCCCGCCCCTCCCTCTCTCTTCGATCCTACACCTTTCTCTGTTATGGAAGCGCCGCATGCTGCCTCTGGGGAGCCCTTCTTCTTACGAAACTCCCTCTGGGGCCCTATACCCCTCAAACCTGGCTCATGTTTCTCGGCATGGCGCTCATCTCTCAAATGGTGGGACACAGCGCCTACAACTGGGCTCTTCGGTGGCTCTCTTCAAGCTTCGTGGCGGTGAGCCTGCTGGGGGAGCCCATCGGTGGAACGCTTTTAGCCTATTTCATTTTAGGAGAGTCCGTTTCTCTTCAGAAGCTCCTCGGAGGAGCCTGCATTTTAACGGGGATCTATCTCGCTGCCCGGGGCGAGAAAGCGTAATCCCATGGCTTACACCACCATATCCGTACCGGCCCTCAAGGCCCTGACGGCGGTGATCATCTGGGGCGGCTCCTTCGTGGCCACCAAGGCCGCCCTGCGTGAACTGGATCCTCTGACCCTTATCTGGGGACGCTTCGCCCTGGGAGCCGCCATGCTGATAGGAATACAGCTTTTCCGGGGGCGGCTCGCCCTCCCCCGGAGCAAGGAAATGCTCCTCTTTCCTCTTCTTGCCCTGCAGGGAGTTACCTTCCATCAATGGCTCCAATGCGTGGCTCTCCAAACCGCCAAGGCATCCACTTCCGGATGGATTATCGCCACCTCCGCCATCTTCATGGCCCTCCTGGGATGGGCCTTTCTGGGGGAAAAGATTTCCGCCAAACAGCTTGGAGGCATGGGGATTGCCACGGCAGGGCTTCTTCTCGTTCTCTGCGAAGGAACCCCCTCGAACCTTCTTCAGGGGCAATTCGGCTCCTTCGGAGATTTTCTCATGCTCATCAGTGCGGGAAACTGGGCGCTCTTTTCCGTACTTTCCCGAAAACTTCTGCACCACTCTTCTCCGGGAAATATGATGGCCTGGGTAATGTTTTTCGGGTGGCTCTTTTCGGCTTTTCTTTTCGCTCCCCGGGTGGAGCTTTCTCTCCTCTTCCACCTGAGCTCCGGAGGATTATGGGCTCTTCTCATTCTCGGGATTTTCTGCACAGGCATGGCCTACACCTTTTGGTACGACGCCCTGGAAGCCATGGAGGCATCCCGGGCGGGAGCCTTCATGTATCTGGAACCCCCTGCGGCGGTGATCATCGCCTTCCTTTTCCTCGGGGAACCTCTTCTTCTTCCGGCTCTCGCAGGAGGAGGCCTGATTCTTCTGGGAGTATGGCTTGTGAACCAAAACTAACGAAATTATTACTAAAAACAGCTTCATGTTTACATCAAATCACGTTAAAGGAGAGATGAAAATGGCCTCCCCCGTAATAGAGCGTTTTCTTCGCTACGTCGCCATTCCAAGCACTTCGAACCCAAAGGCGAATTCCGCCGTATCTCCCAGCACCCCCGAGCAAATGCGTTTCGCCACAATTCTCAAGGAGGAACTTACCTCCCTGGGCCTTGAAGAGATACACCTCTCTCCCGAGGGATATCTTACCGCCACCCTCCCCGCCAGAACGGAGGGATTTCCGGTAATCGGATTCATAGCTCACCTGGACACCTCCCCGGAGGTTTCCGGAGAAAACGTGCAGCCCCGGATTATCGAAGCATACGACGGAAAGGAAATTTCGCTGAACTCCCGAGAGTGTCTCACCCTGGATCCTCGGGAATTTCCCGAGCTTCTCGACTATCTTGGAGAAGACCTTGTCGTCACCGACGGAACCACTCTTCTCGGAGCGGACGATAAGGCGGGAATCGCCGCCATCGTCACTCTTTTGGAGGAGCTCGTCTCCCGGCCCGAACTTCCCCACGGAAAAATCCGCATAGCCTTTACTCCGGACGAAGAGATCGGCCGGGGAACGGATCACTTCGACGTGCCCGGTTTCGGAGCGGATTTCGCCTATACCGTGGATGGAGGCCCCTTGGGAGAGCTTCAATACGAGAATTTCAACGCCGCCTCTCTGGAGGTGTGTATTGCCGGGCGAAATACCCATCCCGGTACCGCCCGGGGAAGAATGATAAACGCCCTTACTCTGGCACGAAAGTACGCATCTTTTCTTCCCGAAGGGGAGGTACCGGAACTCACGGAAAACTATGAAGGCTTCTTTCACCTCCTCTCCTTCCGGGGTACCGTGGAAAAGGCGGAGCTTTCCTACATCATCCGAGATTTTTCCGACGAGGGCCTCGGAAGAAGAAAAAGCATCGCCCGGGAGGCGGCGGCACTTATCAACCGAACCTACGGAGACCGCATATCCCTGCAAATCACCGACAGCTACAAAAATATGCGGGAACCCCTGGAAAAACGCTTCGAAGTGGTGGAACTCGCCATTCAAGCTATGAAAGCATGCGGCATCACCCCCCAAATCGTTCCCATTCGAGGCGGCACCGACGGTGCCCGGCTTTCCTGGCACGGCCTCCCCACGCCGAATCTCTTCACGGGGGGACACAACTTCCACAGCCGCTACGAATTTCTTCCGGCCTCCTCCCTGGAAAAGTGCGTACAGGTGCTTTCTCAAATCGCCACTCTTACAGCATCCATGGACACCCTCGAGGATAAATCCTGATGCCTTCAATCTCCGGAGAACGCACCCTTTCGGTGGTTCTCTCTCCCGCGGAACCTCTTCCTGAAGCGGACGCATGGCTTGTCATGGATCTTCTCCGGGCAACCACCACCATGGTGACCTTCTTTTCCCTGGGAGGAGAACGGCTCTATTCCGTAGAAACCTTGGAAGAGGCCCGGGAACTTCGAAAAAAATTGGGGGAAAAGGCCCTGCTCTTAGGAGAACGCCACGGCCTTCCTCCGGAGGGCTTCGACCTGGGAAATTCTCCGAGAGATCTCACCGAAGAGATCTGCCGAAGCCATCCTCTGGCCATAATGACCACCACCAACGGCACGAAAGCGGTTCTCAAGGCCTCCTCTTCGGGAAAACCCGTTTTCGCCGCCTCGATCAGAAACGCTTCGGCGGCGATACGGGCCTGTACTCCCTTTTCCAGAGTGGGAATTCTCTGTGCGGGAACATACGGCAAAACCGCCCTGGATGACACTCTTGGAGCGGGATACCTGGCAGACATCTTTCTCCGGACCTTTCCGGGAATAACCCTCCGGGACGGCGCTGCAATCGCTCTCTGGACCTGGCAGCGTCAGGCCCCGGAAATTGAAAGGGCGGTGCGCCTCTCGGACCACGCCCGAACGCTTGAAAGCCTGGGATTCGCAGAAGATCTCTTCTTCTGCTGTACCCCGGATAGCTCCCGGGAGGTTCCCCGGTGGCGGCACCAACAACAACACTCCTATTTCGAACGCAATCTGGAATAATACACTCGTGACATACTCCCACCACCTTAGAGGTGGAGGATTTCTTGCCACTTTAAGGTTAAAGCCATGTCGCCGAAAGCTCCGGAATTCCCAGTTATCAAGGGAACTCCGGAGCTTTTTTCATGCTTCGGAAAGAGGTACTCAGAAATCAAAAAAGCGTTTTTTGTTTGACAATTTCCATCTTCAAGGGATACAATGGTTCTATGCAAGAAATACTTTTTCCATATAGGAAACAAGGAGGAGCGCATGTCGAGCATCGAAAAGGCTCTTACCATTCTTCGTCTTCTTGGAGATCCTCCCTATGAAATGGGACTCTCGGAAATCGCCCGGGAACTGGATCTGCCCAGAAGCGGCATACATAAGATTCTGGCTACTCTGAAGGAACAACATTTCGTTACCCAAAACCCGGAATCCAAGAAGTATCATCTCGGAGCTATCGTGCTCCGCCTCGGCAAGGTCTATAGCCGCCTTATCGGTATCGAGGAAATTACTCTTCCGGTGCTCGAGGAGCTTTGCAGCCTTACGGGAGAAAGCGTGTATATCAGCGTCTGGGAAGGAGACCGGGCCTATCCGGCGGTAAAGCGCTCCCGTCAGGGTGGAGTCTACGATTATCAGGATTTCATCGGCAAGTCCCTCCCCGTAAATTCCGGAGCTTCGGCAAAGCTGCTTTTCGCCTTTCAGGGAAAGGAAACGGTGGAACGCATGATTGCCGCCATGCCCTTCGAAAAGCGCACCCCCCACACCGAAATGAATCCTCAACGCCTCCTGGAAGAATACGAAAATATCCGCCGTCAGGGATACGCCGAAGAATGGGAAACCTTCAATCTTGGAGAGGTAAGTTTTTCCGTTCCCATTTTCGGAAAGAACAAGCGGGTCTGGTGCTGCCTTTCTCTGGCGGCACCCAAGGAAACCGTAACGGAAGAAAAAGCGGCCCTCTGGCTTCGGCATCTCCGCTCGGGGGCGGAGGACATCTCGTACAAGCTCCAGTTTCGTCGCTGAAAATTTTTAATTCTTATGAAAGGCAGGTGGTGCTCTCTTCGGCATGGAAAGTTCTTCACGCGGCAAGCGGAATGCGGAATAGTTCTATTATCTGGGAGAAATCGAAAGGAGAGTTCGGTATGGCACGAAACAAAAAGTTGATAGCGGTATTGCTTGGGGTAGCGTTTCTTTTGGGGGCATTCAGCGTTTCCGGAGCTTTTGCAAAAACTTTGAAGATCAAGGTAGCGGGCATATCTCCCCTGGAATACCGGGGCACCAAGAGCATTATGGCGGTAAAGGAATATGTGGAAGCCAAAACCGAAGGGCGCATCGAACTTGACGTTTTTCCCATGAACCAGCTTGGGGACTACACCCAGGTTTTCGAGGAAATTCGCCGGGGTACCATCGAAATGGGATTGATTTTCCTCCCCAGCCAGTTCGACAAGCTTCTCGAACTGGGATCCCTCCCCTATCTCGGATCGAGCTACGAACAGATCGCACAGCAACTTTCCCCGGGCTCCTATCTCTACGAGACCGTGGACTCTTCTTTGGATAAACTCGGGGTGAAACTTCTTCGCCTGTACGGAGACGGATTCATCGGTATCGGGGCCCGCAAAATGCCCAAGGATCCCGCCAATCCCGAGGTGGATAAGGATATGCTCATTCGCGTAGCCCCCGTGGCGGCTTACAAGCTCTGCGGCGAAGGCATGGGCTTCCGCACCACCACCATTCCCTATGCGGATACCTACAGCGCCATTCAGACGGGAGTCTGCGACGGATGGCTCGGAGGATCTTCGGTAATCAACTATCAGGTTTTCGGAGATGTCATCAAATACTATCTCCCCTATAACTGTCTTTTCGACCAGACCGCCTTCATGATGAACAAAAAACTCTGGGAATCCATCTCGGAGGAGGATCGGGCCGTTCTCATGGAAGCTGTCAATCAGGAAGCGGACAAGAGCTTCGTGGACTGCCAGGCTGAGGATGAAGACTATATCGGAAAGATGCGCGAAAAGGGCATCGAGATCGTGGAGTTCACCCCCGAGGAGCTTTCCAAAATCGCGGAACACGTGCGGAACGCCGCTTGGCCGGAACTCGCTGAAATCTACGGACAAGAGGTTATGCAGAAAATAGAAGAGTCTCTCCAGTAATCGCCTCTTTTCGATTTTCATTTTGTAAAGCACACCACTCGCGCCGGGCAGGCCTTTTTTCGGCCTGCCCGGCCTCCCGTAGCGGCAAAGGAGGAAGATTTATGGAAAGGCTTGAAGCTCTCAAGGCATCCCTCTTTTGGAGGATTCTGGTAAAACTCCAGCGTATCGTTCTGGTTGTGAGCAGCATTTTCGTGGTTCTTATCATGTGTGCCGTGGTCCTTCTACGTTACGTTTTCAAATCCGATCTTTTCGGCATCGAGGAAATCGTGGTAATTGCAGCCTTCTGGCTCTATCTGATCGGAAGCTCCTACGGAGTCTACGAGAAAAGTCACGTTACCGCAGACATTATCCCCCAGCTTCTGAGCCCGAAAGTTCAGAAGGTTCTTACCCTGGTCATTCACATTACCATGTTCGTCCTCTGCATCATCTTCTCCTGGTGGGCAGTGGAGATGGTAGGCTACAGCATTCGGGAGATGCCCCGCACCACGGGGTTGCGGATTCCCATTTTCATCTCCCAGTCTTCGGTGCTCGTGGGCTATCTGCTCATGACATTCTATTCGGGAGTCCACGTTCTCGAAGATCTGGCAGACCTGGGGTCCACAGAAGAACCCCGGCGGGCTTCCTAAGGAGGTTTCAGGATGGCCATTATCATTGCACTTCTCCTTATCATCGTTACCCTGCTTTTCGGACTTCCCGTACCTTTTTGCTTTATGCTTTCCACCCTTTTCATGGTAATTACTCAGGGGTACGACCCTTCCTTTCTCCTTCCCTACGGATTCAGTCAGATGAGTTCCATCGTGCTTTTGGCGATTCCTCTTTTCATCATGGTGGGAGGAATGATGGATAAAGGCGGAATCGGCACATCCCTGGTAAATTTGGTGGATGTCTTCGTGGGACGCGTCAAGGGAGGACTCGGAGCGGTGGCGGTGGTATCCTGCGCCGTTTTCGGCTCTATTTCCGGAAGCTGTGCCGCCACTCTTTCCTGCATCGGATCCATCATGTTTCCCCGGCTCCGGGAGAGCGGCTACCCCATGGGGCACAGCGCCGCCCTGGTTTCCTGTGCCGCCCCCCTGGGACTGCTGATTCCCCCGAGTTCTCAGATGATCCTCTACGCCTGGGTAGGACAGCAGTCGGTACTTGCATGTTTTCTTGCTACCGTGGGACCGGGAATTCTTCTTACGATACTATTAAGCGTACTCAATATTTTTATACTTCGCAACGATCCCAATATCCACGTCGCTCCGCCTCTTCCGGCGGGAGAAACCCTGAAGGTTCTGGGAAAACGTTCCAAAAGTGCTTTTCCTGCCCTTCTCATGCCCTTCATCGTATTGGGAGGCATCTACGGCGGGATTATGACCCCCACCGAAGCAGCGGCGGTGGCGGTACTCTACTCCATTCCCGTAGGATTTTTCATCTATCGAGGATTGAATAAGGACAACTTCATGGAAGTAGTGGTGGATACCGCCACTACCACGGGAGTGGTAATGCTTATGATGTTCTGCATCATGATGCTGAGTCGCATTTACGTGATGGAACGGCTCCCCTCCATGATCATGAACTTTCTGGGCTCCATATCCACCAATAAAAACGTGATCCTCCTGATGCTCAACATTTTCATGATCATCATCGGCATGATCATGGATGACGTGAGCGCCATGCTCCTCTGCACCCCCATCCTCCTCCCCGTGGTAACGAGCCTGGGAGTCCATCCCATCCATTTCGCCGCCATTATCGGAGTCAACCTGGGGCTCGGGAACGTTACGCCCCCCACGGCTCCCACTCTCTACTTTGGAGGGCGTATTGCGAAAACCCCGGTCTCTCAAATGCTGAAACCAGCCATGACGTTTATTATTTTCGCTTGGCTTCCCACACTTCTTGCGGTAACCTACTTTCCGGATCTGGCGTTATGGCTTCCGAAACTCGTTCTGGGAGGCCGATTCTAAGAACTCCAGGCTTTTCGCAAGACCAGTTTTTGTTTAAGGAGGATTTTTATGGTCTATTCTTCAAAATCTCATCCCCTTTACGATCTTCTTGTACAACTCGTGGCCATACCCAGCGTCAGTCCCGCAGCTTCGGAAGAAAACCGTATTGCCCGATTTCTCCATGATTGGTTTGGCCAGCTTCCCTACTTCCGGGAACATCCCGAGGATCTGCAGCTCCTTTCCGTGGAGGGAGACCCCCTGAAGCGGCACATTCCCCTGGCTCTTGTGCGGGCCGGAAAAAGGACGTCGAAAACGGTGCTTCTCACGGGGCATATGGATGTGGTAAATGCAGATGTCTACGGCCCTCTTAAAGATCTCGCCTTTTCCCCTGAAGAATGCACCAAAGCCATGGCCACACAACCTCTTTCCGAGGAGGCTCGAAGGGATTTGGAATCGGGAGAATGGCTCTTCGGCCGGGGCGTTTCGGATATGAAATCCGGCGTGGCCTCCGCCTCGATACTTCTTGCCAAGGCTTCGGAACATCCGGAAAAACTTGAGGCAAATGTGGGAGTTTTTTTTGTCCCCGACGAGGAGAATAATTCTTTGGGCATGCTCGGGGCAGTGCGGCATCTCGCCCGTTTGCAGGAGGAAGAGGGGCTGGAGTTTCTCGGATGCATCAATACGGAGCCCGTTTTCTCCCGTACTTTGGAAACTCTCCCCACCCTCTACACGGGAACCATCGGCAAGATCAACCCTTTTTTCTTCTGCCTCGGCCGGGAGACCCATGTGGGAGAATACTACGAAGGCGTGAGTGCGGGAGCCCTCATATCTTCCATCAACATACTTCTGGACGGAAATGCCGCCTTTTCTGACATCCATAAGGAACAGCGCTATTCTCCCTATGGATGCCACAAAATTCGGGATATCCGGAACGATTACTCCTCCACCATCGCCGCCAAGGCCATGGCCTACTACGGTTATCTCCCCATATACAAAAAACCCGGAGAAATTCTTGAAGAGCTCCGTAGCTGCGCCCGACAGGGCCTGGATGATGCCATGGAACGCCTTCAATCCTGGCGGGGTATGTTCTGGGAGAGCCGAAACGCTCCCCTTCCTTCCCGGGAAAAGGATCGGGTGCTCTCTTTCGACGAATTGAAACGGGAATATATCCGGGAGCGGGGAGAATCGGGGTACCGGGATATGGAGGGCTTTCTCGGCTCCTGCCCTCCCGAATGGGATGAGCGAGACCGGGCTCTGGGGCTTACGGAATATATGCTCGAAGAATGTTCTTTCGAGGGCCCCCTGGTGGTGTTTGGATTTCTCCCCCCCTTCTACCCCCCCCGGATCAACGAAGGAACTACTTCCGGAGACAGGGCAATTCTCGAAATGGCCAAGGCCGTGCAGGCCAAAGCCCGGGAGCTCGGCACGGAAGTCCTTCAGGCGGATCTTTTTGAAGGAGTCTGCGATCTTTCCTACTGTGGCTTTTCTCAGGGCCGAAAAGAACTCGACATCCTGGAACGAAACACTCCGGGATGGGGGTCTCCCTATCGGCTTCCTTCGGAGGATCTCATAAAACTGGACATTCCCATCTGCAACCTGGGCCCCGTGGGCAAGGATGCTCACAAGCGTACCGAACGGGTGCACCTTCCCTTTCTTCTCGATGTTCTCCCTCATCTGCTTCAGGAGGCAGTGGAGTGCCTGAGCCGCTCCAAAGAGTAAACTCAAAAACATATTCCCTGACGCCTCCTTTGCAGACACGCATAAAAAAGCCCTCCCCAGGGATCTCTCTTGAGGGAATCCCGGGGAGGGCTTTCTGCATGCATTTTTTGTTCAAAAGCAGATGATGGATTATTTCAGAGTCGAAATATTTCCCGCCTTGGCGTAGCTTCGATAGGCGGCCTTGCCTTTCTGCACCTGGAGCATTTTTTTTCGCAACTCTCCCAGGTGAAGTTCCACCTGATCCCGGAGCTTTTCCTCTCTCGCTACGATTTCGAGCACCGCACTGCGGAGGTCTTCCACGAGATCCGTAAGATAGGTGTAGGAGCTCTCCCCCACTTTCTCCTTCACGGCATCCCAGAAGGCAGCGCTCTCTCGCCCCTCGTGAACATCCAGAAAAGAAGAAAAGGACACCCAAGAATTCTGAAGCACTTCCTGCTCCGCAATGATGGACTGTTTATTCTGAAGGAGTTCCAAAAGCCCCTCCCAGTTCTCATCCTGCACGAGGACTTCCTCTTCATTCACCATCTTTTCGAGACGGGAATAGACTTCCCGTTCTTTCTGAAGAAGTTCTTCCAGATCCTGAAAAAGTTCAACCGGCAACGGTAAACCCCCCCTTGTTCGGAGGAGTCTGATACGAGCTCCCCACGGCAACTTCCACCATGGAGGTATCTCCAAGCCGAGGGGCACGTTCCTCTTCATCAGCAAGAAGTTTTTCCATGGCATTCACCCAAGTATTTCGAAGTTCCATAAGCATTTCCCGAACTTCCTGAACGAGTTCGGCCTTGCTCGAAACATTGGCCTGTACAAGTTGATAGAAGAGAAACTCGTACAAGTTCGTAAGGTTTTCCGCAAGCTCCCTATCCCGTTCGGGGTTCAGGCTTACCATGAGTTCCCGCAGAACCCTCTGAGCACGCTGAAGGGATATATTCTTGGTTTCCACGTCGTTTCTTGCAATGGCCTCTTCCGCAGTTTGGCATGCGCTGATGCCAATATCGTACGTGATGACGAGAAGCTGCTCCCGAGATGCCGTACGGATCTGGTTTTCCCTGTACGTATCCTGGGCATGCTGAAGTTTTTTCTGTTCCATCAGGCATCCCTCCTAGCATAAGTATCGGCAGAAAGAAAAAAAACCTTATGCTTCTTCTCGGAAATCGAGAAAGTTTTTCCAGAGCCCCAAGGAGGAAGAGCCTTTCTTATTACCGGGCACCAAGGCTCAGGAACCTTCAGTTTCCGTGAGAATTCTTTCCAGAAGAGCGCTTCGATTGGCCATGCCCACGAGAATTCCATCCTTCACCACGGGCCCCCGGATGTAGCCGTGCTGCACCAGGGTCATGGCTACGGTAAAATCGCTGTCATCCTCTTCGAAAAGGTCCACATCATCGGTCATATACTCCGAGACTTTGTGACGGCTTATTTGATGAAGTCTGGCCTGAAACTGCCCGAAATCGGGGATGAAAGAAGCGTCTTGAAGATAGTCAAAGTATCCCGGAAGGGCAGCCCGAACAATATCTTTTTCGCTGATAAACCCCACCACCCGGAGATCACCGTCCACCACGGGGATGCCCGTCAAACGATGTCGGGCAAGAATTTCGATAACTTCTCCTATGGTACGCTCGGGAGTTACCGAGGTAAGATCCCGATCCATAACGTCTCCTATACGCATGATTATATTCCTCCAGCTACTCCAGGCGCTCCACTCGAACGGTGGGCATGAGATCCTCCACGGCCCGGCGGTTTCGCACACCATGCTCCACATGAGAAGAATCTTCATAGGCGCAGGCCATGGCAAAGCGGATAGCCTCCTCTTCGGACATGTTTTCCTTTTTGCCCACGATAAATCCAGCCAGAAGAGCCTCTCCCGCTCCCAGCATGGAAACCACTCTTTCTCGCTCGATTTCCGCAAGGTAGACTCCTCCGGGAAGAGAGAAGACTTCGCCGTAGGAGCGATACGAAGTAAGACAGCAGTTCGCACCCTGGGCATGGGCTTTGTTAAAAAGTTCAATAATACCGTCCAGAGAGATGAAGGGAGTTCCGGAAGCTTGGGAAACATAACGACGATCGATTTTCGCAAAGGCAGGGCCAGCATCGAGAGCCGCCGCAAGGCTTACCCCCGCAGCATCCACGAAAACTTCGTTTCCCCCTTCCTTGGCGAGAGTTACGAGCTCCCGATAGATGTCCTGGGGAACCCCGGGAGGAAGAGAGCCGCCGATAAAGACGAAGTTTGCCCGGCCAAGCATACGTTTGTAATTGATGAGAAACCGTTCCAGAGCCTCTTCGGAAACGTAGGGGCCCGGTTCGGCGATTCCCGTTTCGAGATTACCCGTTTGATCCACGATGAAAACGTTGGTCCGGGTTTCTCCGGAAACGTGCACGAAGTTTGTGGTAATCTGATGTTTTCGGAGTTCATCCCGAACATATTCGCCGTTGTATCCCGCAAGAAATCCCATGGCGGCATTTTCGTATCCCAACTGGGCGAGAATGACCGAAACGTTGACTCCTTTTCCTCCGGCGGAACGCACTACTTTATTGGCCCGGAACCAGTTCCCCGCATGGAATTCCGAAAGAAAATATTCTTCGTCCACCGCAGGGTTCAAGGTTACTGTAAGAATCATTGTTTTCCCCCTTCCACAAGGAAAACCTTTGCCTGCCCTGAGAGGAGAAACGGTACTCTCCGCTCAATGGAAAGGTTTTCAGGGATTCCGACGGTTCCGTACAAACCACACTACCGGGAATTTCATCCGATCTGGGTGGTCACATCTTCCAGGGATTGGCATTTCTTCCGGGCCACTTCGGAGCCCTTACGGAGATGCAACAATGCAGGAAGTTCCGAAACCCCCATCTTCTGAGCCACCCCGGCATTTTTATAGGCGTCAATCAAAACTATATGAGCATCCTTGCCTTCCATCCAGTTCTCTACCTCTCCCGCAAGATGGGCATGCTTTTCGTCGATACTGGAATAGAAAAGGGCAAAGACTTCCTGGGGCTCCAGAAGTTTATGCCGAAGATGCTGCTGCTGGGAGATATAGCCGTAGGCGCTCATGGCAGCCACCGCACCGTCCCCTGCAGCGGTCACCACCTGGCGGAGAAACTTCTCCCGCACGTCTCCCGCCGCAAAGACTCCCTCCACGGAGGTTTCCATGCGATGGTTCGTGTCGATCCATCCTCCCCTGGTGGTTTTCACGAAACCCTTGAAGGCATCGTCGTTGGGAACGGTGCCCACGAAAACGAAAACCCCCGCTACGTCAAGATCCGAGGTCTCTCCGGACTTGACATTTTTAAGGACCAGTTTCTCCACAAGACCGTCCCCTTCGATGGATTCCACCACAGAGTTGTAGATAGGTTCGATCTTAGGGTTGCTCAAGGCATGATCTATGGCGGCCCGATCCGCCCGGAACTCGTCCCGACGATGTATGATATACACCTTGGAGGCAAACTGGGTGAGATAGACCGCCTCTTCCACCGCAGTGTTCCCGCCTCCGATAACCGCCACCACTTCGTCTTCGAAAAAGGCTCCGTCACAGACAGCGCAGTAGCTGACGCCTTTGCCGGTGAGCTCCGCCTCGCCGGGGCAGCCCAGCTTGCGGAAGGAAGCTCCCGTGGCAAGAAGAATGGCTTCCGCCTCGATTTCTCCCTGATCGGTGACCACTACTTTGGTACCCTCTCGCAATTCAAGACGCTCCACCGAGGTGGATCGGAATTCGGTGTTGAATTTCTCCGCATGCTTTCGAAAGGCTTCTCCCAATTCGGGCCCCGTAGCCATGAGAACTCCAGGCCAATTTTCAATTTCATCGGTAGTGTTGATCTGTCCTCCGGGAATTCCTTTTTCAAGCACCAATACATCCAGTCCGGCCCGCCTGCCGTAAATGGCAGCGGTCATTCCCGCAGGGCCCGCTCCGATAATGACAAGCTCTCTTTTTTCCACGTGCGTTCTCCTCCTCGTTCGATATCTCTTCTCAAAACACCCACAGGAAGCTGCGAAAAACGATCTTTCCGGAACTCCCGTCACCCTTAGGACTCTGGACTATCCGGATTTTTTCCAGAGAATAATCCTATCCAGTCCATTATAATCTTTTCGGACTTTTAGAGGAACCAGGTCTTTGCCTCCCATGCAAAGCAAGGGAGAAATCTGAGAGGAATCTCCGATCTCCACCGCCAAAACTCCTTCGGCAGAGAGGATTTCCTTTGCCCAGGGAAGGAGAATTCGGTAGGGCTCCAGCCCATCCTTCCCTCCGTCGAGGGCGAGAGAAGGCTCCTGGCGGACCTCCGGCATAAGTCCGGAAAGCATTTTTGTAGGAATATACGGAGGATTGCTTATCACCAGATCCACCCGCTCTTTCCAGGGTATGCTCCGGGGATCTTTTCCATGCCAGAGCAGCACTCTCGAAAGAAGACCATGCTTGCGGAGGTTCTTCCAGGCCCACCGCAATGCTCTGGGAGAGGCATCCGCTCCCAGGCAAACCGCAGAAGGAGATTCCAGCGCAAGTGATGCGGCAATGCAACCGCTACCGGTACCCCAGTCTATGATTTTCCCATGTTCCGGAAGATATGCAAGGGCCTCTTCCACAAGGAGTTCCGTCTCCGGCCGGGGGATGAGGCATCCCGGTCCCACGGAAAAAGATCGCCCGTAAAAAAAAGCCTCTCCAAGGACGTATTCCAGAGGGATCCGCCGAAGCCTCTGTTCCAGAAGGAGAGCAAGCCGCTCCTCCGCTTCTCGGGGCATGGGCTCCGGGGCATGCAAAAGAAGAGCCGCACCGGAATATTCCAGGGCGGCACAGAGCAGTATTTCCGCATTGCCTTCGGGGTTTTCTATTCCCTCTCGGCGAAAAAGGGCGATGAGCTCCCTCTTTCGTTCCCCCATGGATAAAGGGGACATTAGTCCTCCAGGCCTTGAAGCTTGGCGGTCTGATCAGCCATGGTAAGGCCATCCACCATTTCGTAAAGATCCCCTTCGAGCATCTGATCAAGCTTGTAGAGGGTAAGGCCTATGCGGTGATCCGTAACTCTGTTCTGCGGGAAATTATAGGTTCGAATGCGCTCGGATCGATCTCCGGTTCCCACCTGTCCCTTCCGTTCCGCCGCCTGTTCTTCCTGAGCTCTGCGGAGTTCCGCATCGTAAAGCTTGGCTCGGAGGAATTTCATGGCCTTGGCCCTGTTTTTGATCTGAGAACGCTCGTCCTGACAGGAGACCACGATACCCGAGGGGATATGGGTAATACGCACCGCAGAATCCGTCATATTCACATGTTGCCCTCCCGCTCCGCTGGATCGGTAGGTGTCGATTCGCAGATCCTCCGTACGAACCTCCACGTCTACATCCTCCGCTTCGGGAAGCACCGCCACCGTGGCAGTGGAGGTGTGGATGCGACCGGAGGATTCCGTTACGGGCACCCGCTGTACCCTATGAACGCCGCTCTCGTATTTGAGACGGCTGTAGACTCCCTTGCCGTCGATACGGAAAACGACCTCTTTGATGCCTCCGATTTCAGTTTCGTGAATATCCATGAGCTCTACCTTCCACCGCTCTCGCTCGGCATAACGGCTGTACATGCGATAGAGAGTACCCGCAAAGAGAGCCGCTTCATCTCCCCCCGCTCCGCCCCGAATCTCCACGATAACGCTTTTTTCGTCGTTGGGATCCTTGGGAAGAAGGAGAAAATGGATACGTTCCTCCTTGGATTCCAGCAGAGGTTCCAGTTCTTCCAGCTCTTCCCTGGCGAGAGCGTCCATTTCCGGATCCCCCGATGAGGCGAGCTCCCGGGCATCCTCCCGGCGCTTCGCAAGATCCTGGTATTCCCGCCAGGCCACCATAAGGTCTTCCAGATCTGCATGCCGTTTCGCAAGCTGCTGAAGTTCCTGGGGTCTGGATACCACTTCGGGATCCCCGAGCTTCGCCTCCAGAGCCTGATAGGTACGCTCGATTTCCTCAAGTTTTTTTGCTAGGTTCATAGTTTTCAGTTTCTACCCTTCTACCGTTTCGTTATGCGTCTTTTGTTCCGGATCCTTTCCAAGGGCAACCTCAAGGGAGGCTATACCCACTTCGAGCTGGGCCATGTCGGGCTCCCGGGTGGTAAGATACTGGAGATAGAGAGCCGGGGCGATGAGGCTTTTGCCCAGCCCGGAACTCTTGTCCGCCCACCGTATGAACTCGTAAGAAACTCCGATAACCACGGGAAGGAAGAGAATCCGAGAGAGAGCCTTCCACCAGAGAGGGCCGTTTCCCACCAGAGCGAAGACCACAATACTTACCATGACTACTACGAGAAGAAAGGAGGTGCCGCACCGGGGATGAATTCGGGAAAAGGTTTGTACCGATTCCAGGGTGAGAGGAGCTTCTTCCTCGTATGCGTTGATGGTTTTATGCTCCGCTCCGTGGTAGGCGAAAAAACGCCTCGTCTCTCCCCAAAGCCCGAGAACTCCCACGTAGCCGATAAAGACTCCCGCCCGGGCACAGCCTTCCACCACGTGGCGGATCACAAGTCCTCCTCCAACGTGGGCAAGCCAGAGATCCCCGAGCCACATGGGCAGCAGAAGAAAGAGCCCTATCACGCCTCCTATGGCGAGAGAAATGGAAAGGGCCATATCCTTCCACGTAAGGGATTCTTCCTCTCCCAAGGCGATTTCTGCCGACTGAGAGATGGCTTTCATTCCCACGGTAAGCATCTCCGCCATGGTGGCCATTCCCCGAAAGATGGGAAGTTTCCAAAAACCTCGTTTAGACCAGGGGTTGCCTCCCCAAAAGGTGCTCCATATATCCCCTTCGGGCTTGCGCACGCAAAGTCCCCATCGATTCTGACCCCGCATGAGAACGCCTTCGATGACCGCCTGACCTCCCACGGGCATCCGTTTTGATTCGGCTCCGAAAGCCTGAAGCCCCATAAGAATCAGGCCCCCCGCAACGGAGGTTACTCTCCGAGCAACTCTTCCATACTCCCATAGGGTTTTCCACATGGTCTCTCCTCCTCACAGGATCCTTTGAACACACAGGGAGGCCCCGCCAGAGCAAAAATGTGGGGAGCCCTTTCTCTCGCCTGGCGGAGCATTTCCTTCGCCAGATTTTGTATTTCCCATTGGGCGCGGCGGCAGAGTCGGAGGGAAAAGAAGTGCATCATTTCCCGAGCATTCATGGTAAGCACCAGGGATGTCTCGAAACCATGAGGCAGAAGGTATCGGGCATCTTCCTTGGGAATACCGAGAGAGCAGAGAGCGGTATAGGCTTCATGGGCGTTGCGCTGGGTCTTCTCGAAAATCTCCCGGGCTTCCTCCCGAGCTTCTATCGAAGGAGGGCAAATTACCGAAGGGACATCCATGGGCACATAACGTTGACTTTGCTGGCTGTAGCTTGCCAGACGGTGCCGTACGAGCTGATGTGAACAGACTCGGCTGATATGGTCCACTGCAAAGGAAAAGGTGACATGCTCGAAGGGAGAGAAATGTCCGCTTCGGGAAAGCTTTTCCAGAAAAGAATGAATTTGAGATTCCGTCATCTCCCCGGCACAGCATTCCGCCGCAGTTCCCTTGCTGTAACAGAGCCGGGCAGCCTGGGCTACGCAGCGATCGGGAAAAGGTGTATGGGCGATCAAACGGACAGAACTTTTCAATATCCCGCTCCTTTTAAACGAAAAAATTATAAAAAATCTCCCGAATGCAAAAAATGGGGAGCAAAGGCCCCCCATTTTCACAACAAAATGTTTTTCCTCTACTTTTCTTCTTGCTTGCCATATCCCGCAGCGGCATATCTCTGGCGGAACTTCTCCACCTGCCCCGCCTGCTGGGCTCTGCCGCCCCGCTCACCGGTATAGAAGGGATGGCACTGGGAACAAACACCCATTTTGATCTCCGACTGAGTGGAGCGAGTTTCAAAGGTATTGCCGCAAGAACATTTCACGGTACACGTTTCATAATTAGGGTGAATTTTATCTTTCACAAGGAACACCTCCATAGATTATCTGCACTATACAACAAGCAAGGATAATAACACCGAATTGGAGAGAATTCAAGGAGATTTTTCGGATATCCGGGATAAAACGCCAAGCAGAAGACATGGAGTTTCTTTCGCGGAAAGAAACGTTTTTGTCCTGATCAAGAAACCATAACGCATCCTTTCTTTAATAGAAAGGGGGCGAAAGAACGGGAAGCATGCCAAGAACAGGGAATTGTTAAATATGCATGACTCCAAGGCCGCAACGCTCATGGTGGGCCACCGCATGATATGCGGTATCTCCCACGATGGCTACGGCTATCCAGGCATCGTTGCGAACTATGGCAATCTTTGCTCCCACGCTGGCTTCGAGCATGCTGGGGCTCATAAACCCTCCGGTAGCCTCCAGGGCGGCGTGCATGAGAGCGTGCATTTCGTTGCTGCGCTTTTCCACCACTCCCGAATTGAGAGCCGCTCCCACCACTGCCCGGGTAACTTTCTGAGGAAGTCCTCCGGCAAGGCCTCCGACTTCCGTGGCTACCGCCTTCCATCCGGCTCCGAAAATATTTTCCCGTATGTGGCTTTCTTCACCGTCATCGGTGGTAGCCGCCAGAATAAGGGCCACTCTGCCTATCTGGCTCCGATCCTTTATGGTAAAGTGCACCCGCATTTCAAGGAGTGTTGCGGGCTCTCGTTCTTCTCTCGTTTCCGCATGCTCTTCTCGAGCCTTATCAGGTGAGAATTCCATATCCTGATCCTCTCGTTCCGTAGATTTCTCTTCGAAATTCCCCTTGTTTTTCCAAAACATAACAGGCTCCCCTCCCAAATTGGCCTCGGCCACTCGTTTCTGTGGTACTATAGTATCGCCTATGAGCCGCTACGCCAATATAATACACGAAGAGAAAGAGCCAGATTGCGTAATTAACGAAACGACTACGTTCGGATGGATGACGCGCTTTTACTCTTGATGATACCAGCGACTGATAATATACTGTAATGGAACTTTTGTGAAGGGGGTGGGGAAAAAGAGTTTTCGTATGCGTGCAATTTTTTTGTTTAAAGGTTAGGTTTTTCGGTTTTTTCGGGAGAGCTCTTTTTTGATGGTTCTCCATAATTGAGGGGAGGATGTATCGTATGAAGAAAGCAACTATTTTTGTTCTTGCCGTATTCGTTCTTGCCGCGACCTTCTGCGGCGCCGCTTTTGCCAAGGAGTTTCTTTCCATCGCCACCGGAGGCACCGGGGGCACCTACTACCCCCTGGGCGGAGGCATGGCGGAAATCCTGAACAGCAACGTTCCGGATGTCCAGGTCACTTCCGAGACCGGCAACGCCTCGGTGGCCAACATGAACCTCATCGGCACGGGACAGATCGAAATGGCCTTCGTCCAGAACGACGTGGCCTTCTGGGCCTGGAAGGGCGAAGAGATGTTCAAGAAAGCCTTCCCCAACATCCGGGGCGTGGCGGTGCTCTACCCCGAACACGTGCAGATGATCACCCTGAAAGAAACGGGAATTAAAGCTTTCGAAGACATCAAGGAACAGCGCATCTCCGCAGGGGCCCCGGGCTCCGGCGTGGAGGCCGATGTTCGTGCCCTTTTCGACGTGGCAGGACTGACCTACAAAGATGCCAAGGTGGACTTCCTGGACTTTAACAACACCACCTCCCGCTTCAAGGATGGCCAGATCGATGCAGGCTTCGTGGTAGCCGGCTTCCCCACCGCTTCCATTATGGATTTGGCAACCCTGAAGGATATCGACCTGGTAAGCTTCAGCGACGAGTTCCTCGCTGCGCTCTCCGCGAAATATCCCTACTTTGCCAAGAGCATGATTCCTGCAGGAACCTACACCGGAGTGGATCACGACGTACAGACCCCCGCAGTTATGGCTATGCTCGTCTGCCGGGAAGATCTTCCCGAAGATCTTATCTACAAGCTTACCAAGGCTTTCTGGGAGAACGTCCGCGACCTGGACAAAGTGCATGCCAAGGCCAAGCTCATCACCCTGGAGACCGCTCTCGAAGGGCTTTCCGTGCCTCTCCATCCCGGTGCAGCGAAGTACTACACCGAAGTGGGAATGGAGATTCCCGAAATCAAGTAGCCACGTAACGACATCTCCGTTTCTTATTCTGGAACAAGAAACACAAGGGGGGGAATTCCCCCCCTTTTTTCGTTGACATCTCCATGCCATGGTTAGGGAAAACCAGTGAACTCCCTTAAAGAGTTCCTTTCCGGTCTTTCCGCCTCCGGGCGTTCTGAAGGTTCTGCTCCTCCCTGGCAGCTTCCCGGGCCGCCACTCTTCCACGCTCCCTTGCCGTAAGAGCCAGAGAATGGTCGTCTTCCTCAAGGGCCCGCTTTTCCATAAGAAGAGCTTTTTCTCCAAGAGATTTCGATTCTCTTCCCAGAAGGAGCGAGGCAAGTTCTCGTTCTTTTTCCGCCGCCTCCCGGGAACGATCCTCGAAATATCGTTCTCTCTCTTGGTTGATTTTGTCCAAAGCCTTCTCTCGACTCCGTTTTTCCCAGATTTTCTTGTTTTCTTCAAGTCCTTTTTTCACTATCTCCTCATGCCGCTCCATCATGTCATCCTGAGCAGTGTAGAGATTCTTTGTGGCGTTTCGGAGAGCCTCCGCAAGATCCTCTTCCCGAGAAGGCTTCTTTTCCGATGGATTTATGATAAGAAATGCCTTAGCTCCGATACGATTTACGGGATCCACAGCATCTCCCCCTTTCGGGCGATTTTTCTATCTACTGTTTATATCGGATCCAAGGGTTGAAAAATAAAGGAAGGAAGCCCCGCCTTTTCCGGAGCTCCCTTCCTTATAGCATCTATTGTCTCTCCCAGGCACGAGCTACATGCCGAGATAGGCCTTCTGCACTTCTTCGCTGGCAAGAAGTTCCTGGGCAGATCCGCTGAGAACGATCTTTCCCGATTGCAGTACATATCCCCGGTCGGCAATTTCCAGGGCATCCTGCACCATCTGCTCCACCAGGAATACGGTGATTCCCGCCTTTTTGATATCCCGGATGGTTTCCATTACCTTTTCCACCAGGGAAGGCATGAGTCCCAGGCTCATTTCATCGATCATCACGAGTTTCGGCATGCTCATGAGCCCCCGGGCGATGGCAAGCATCTGCTGTTCTCCCCCGCTCATGGTTTCCGCCGTCTGGGGAAGCCGCTCCTTTACCCGGGGGAAAAGGGAGAGCACAAACTCCAGACGATCTTCCACCTCTTTTTCATTTTTTTGGAGATAGGCTCCGAGAAGAAGGTTTTCCCGCACCGAGAGCTTGCCGAAAAGACGCCGCCCCTCGGGGACATAACAGAGGCCTTTCGCCACCATGGATGCCGCGGGAAACCCCGTCACGTCTTCATCACAAAAGGAGATCGAACCTTCCCAGGGTCGCATGAGCCCCGAAAGACAACGCATGGTGGTGCTTTTCCCCGCTCCGTTAGCTCCTACCAGGGCTACCACTTCTCCCGGCCGCACCTGGAGAGAAATGTGGTGAAGCACCGCCACATCATCGTATCCTGCGCGAAGATTGCTCACCTTAAGCATGGGAAGATTCCTCCTTCCGCTGCTCCATCTTTTTCTGGCGCTCCGCATATTTTTTGCCCAGATAGGCTTCGATAACCCGTTCGTCTTTGACCACCTTGTCCGGAGAATCTTCGGCGATTTTTTTCCCTCCGTCGAGCACCACCAGTCGATCCGCAATAGGCATGATGGCCTCCATGATATGTTCCACCATGAGAAGGGTTATTCCCTGATCCCGAAGCTTGAGCATGAGCTGCACCGCAAGGCGTACCTCACTGCTGGTAAGCCCCGCCATAACCTCATCCAGAAGAAGGATTGCAGGCTTCGTGGCCAGGGCTCGGGCAACTTCCAGGCGTTTTTTATCCCCGATGGTAAGGGACGAAGCATTGGCCTCCTTGCGCCTATCGAGTTCGCAAAGGGAAAGCACTTCCTCTGCCACCTTGCGGGCCTCCCGGGTATCCCCGGTACGGCAAAAGGCTCCTACCATGACGTTCTCCAGGACCGTCATTCCTCGAAGGGGCTTGACCACCTGAAAGGTTCGTACGAGGCCCATCTGGCATATCCGATGCGGAGAAAGCCCCGCCACGTTGGTTCCCTCGAAAAGTATCCGCCCTTCCGAAGGAGCGTAGGTGCCGCTTACGCAGTTGAAAAGGGTGGTTTTTCCGGCTCCGTTAGGCCCGATAAGCCCCACGATGGAGCCCTTCTCCACGCAAAAGGAAACGTCATCGTTTGCGAGAAGTGCTCCGAAACGCATGGTGACATTTTTTACTTCCAGAAGAGCCATATCACTTCACCTCCCCGGAGTCGTCCGCATCTTCCGCAATCCTAGGCTCCCGGGACTTTGTAAAACGGCGCGCTATGCCGTAGAGAATTCCCATCACTCCCGTGGGTTGCTTAACCACCACCAGGACAATAAGAAGTCCGAATATGATGAGATCCACTCCGCCGCCGGTCCCTCCCAGCCAAATGCGGCTGTATTCCTGAAGAGGAATGAGGATGGCCGCCCCGAGAAGAGGGCCCCAGAAGAAGCCGCATCCTCCGAGAATGGTAATGAGCACGAATTTCATGGACATATCCAGAGACATTACCATGGGGGGATCCACCCGGAAGTTGTATTGGGCATAGAAGGCACCGCAAAGGGCGGCGAGAAACGCGGAAATACCCATGGCCACGAGTTTCACCATGGTGCTGTTCACTCCGAGGGACTCCGCCGCCTCCTGCCCCTCCCGGACAGCCCGGAGATAGTACCCCAGCCGATGCTCTTCGATCCACCGAACCACTCCGAAGACGATTGCCAGGAGAATGAGAGCTCCGTAGAAGTAATATCGTTTGCTGTCATACCAGACGAAGGTGAGCCATCCCTCATCGGTGAGGCCGTAATCGAGCCCCAGGGCTCCGCCGATCCAGTCCCACACCATGAATAGGCGGTTGAAAATTTCCACGATGGCAAAGGTGGCGATGGCAAAGTAATGGCCGCTGAGCTTGAAGCACGGGTAGCTTATGATCATGGCCACCAAGGCTGCCGCAAGGGCTCCCAGAAGAATTCCCGGCCAGGGAAGAAGGCCGTATTTCACCACTGCCATTCCCGCACCGTAGGCCCCGATACCGAAGAAAACCGAATGCCCGAAAGAAACCTGACCGCAGTATCCCCCTATAATGTTCCAGGATTGGGCCATGCTGGCATACAGAAGAATAAGAATCAGTACGTGGTAGGTAAATCCGCTCGTGATTAGATCCGGCACCAGAGGAAGAGCTGCGAGAATGCCGAGAAAGAGGAGAAAGAGCGCGGTTCGTCCTTTATTTCGCATAATCGTCACCACCCGAAAAGTCCCTTGGGACGGACGAAAACCACCACGAGATAGAGACCGAAAACCGCCACGTACTTAAAGACCGGGGCGATGTAAAAACCGCTGAAGGCCTCTACCAAGCCGATGAGAAGGGAGGCGAGAAGGGCTCCGGGGATGCTGCCGAATCCACCCATGGCCACGCAGACGAAGGCCAGAAGGCTGAAGAGCCCTCCCACTTCGGGGTGCACCGCCAAATAGGAAGGCATGAGCCCCCCCGCCACTCCCACGCAGGCACCTCCCAAACCGAAGACGAGGGTATAGATCCACTCGGTACGAATTCCCATGAGCTCCGCCGCTTCCTTGTCCATAGCGGTGGCTTGAATCGCCCAGCCCAGACGGGTGCGCTTCATGAGGTAGTACAGAATGAAGATCATTCCCAGAGCGAAAAGCCCCGTTATGAGCTGGGGAACGGGGAAAATGATGTCTCCCAGAAGAAAGGTCTTGCCTCCGAGAATCGAATCGTGAAGGATGCGAAAGTTCGGAGAGAACCGGTTAAGGCAGATGTTCTTGAGGAGCATGGAAAGACCAAAGGTGGCCAGAAGGGCGGACATGGCGGACTTTCCGATGGTGTGCTTGATAATCAGGCGATAGGTGAGAGCCCCGAGAATAAAGACGAATACTCCCGAAGCCACCCAGGAAAAGAGAGGGCTCACGTGCATGATGAATCCTATCCAGTAGGAGACATACATGGCCACCATGAGAAACTCTCCGTGAGCGAAGTTGATGACATCCATAACCCCCCAGATCAGGCTCAGTCCGGCAGCCACAAGGGCGTAGATCATGCCGTTCAGAAGCCCGTCCAGGGCGATCTGCAAAAAGAGTGTCATGCCTTTCGGGTTCCTCCTTTCGATACCGTGCCAAAAAACAGGGGCTTTCACTCCGGCAAAACCGGAATAAAGAGCGCGCTGAAGACAGTATAAGGGGGGCTTCGGAAGCCCGGGCTTTCCTCTGGGTTTTCCTCCGCCCCCATGCATTGGTGATGGTCACTCTCCGACGGTGCCATATACTCGTCGAAGGTTTTCGCCTATACCTTCAGGCTAGCGATCGCTCCAGGGAGTCATGGGTAGCACGGGCTCCACATCCGCGAGATCCTTGGGGAAGATTCGCTTGTAACTTCCTTCCTGCAGCTGAGTGATCATGCTCATGGCCTTGGAGTTCTGCCCTCCCGGGATAAAGGCTACCTTGCCGCCCATGGAGAGCGGAGAATCCCAGGTGTTGGCATACAGGGTTTCGATAACTTTATCATAATCCAAAGTTCCCGCCTTTTCGATGGCCTGAGCCATGACGAAAACCGCAACAGCTTCCTGAATGGAGTCACTGTCGAAGGGAACGCTGGGGTTCGTTTTTTCCATGTAGATTTTTTCTACCGCCGCCACCGCAGGCATGAGTTCCGCAAACTCCGGAGAATACCCCGTACCGCCCATAAAATAGTTGGCGTCGTCTTCGAGCTGCTTGGCGATCATGGGATCCTGATACCCTGTGCAGTAGTTCAGGGCAGCCTTGGGAAGCCAGTTGACCTTCTTCATGGTGCGTACCCAAAGAGTATAGTCTCCGCCAAGGCACGCGCCAAAAACCACGTCGGGATCCGCAGCCTTGAGAGTGGCCACTTCGCTGTCCAGGTTGGTAGCTCCGGGGTTAAAAGCCACGTCAGCGGTAATTTTATATCCCGCATCTTCAGCAGCCTTCCGGCCCTCTTCCGCAGCATGTTTTCCGAATTCGGTATTCTCATAAATCAGGCCCACCGTCTTCAGCCCTGCATTTCGGTCTTCGTTAAGCCAGTTCATGACCTCTACAAATTCGAGAGATTCCGTCTCATCCGTGGGGGCCATACGGAAAAAGCGTCCGAAATCTCTCTTAGTGAGAGCCGCAGAACTGGAGCATCCGCACATAAAGAGTTTTTTCTTGCGCTCCGCCACGAAGCTTGCGGGTTTGGTAACGGCGCTGTTATAGCTTCCGATGATGGCATAAACGCCTTCCTGGTCGAAAAGGCGTTCTGCCTCGGATTTGCCCACATCAGGCTTTCCCTGGCTATCTGCGTGGATCAATTCGATTTTGTATCCGTCGAGAAGCCCTTCCTGGCTTGCCAGAGGAACCTGAAGCTCCGGATGGCTATTGTTGATAACTTCCACCGCAGTCTCCACTGCCGCCTGGCAACGCTGCCCTGCAAGAGCGCAGGGGCCGGTGAGAGGGAAAAGGGTTCCGATCTTGATGACCTTATCTGCCGCGAGAGCTCCCCCGGAAAACACCATTACCGCACAAAGCCCTAAAAGTACAACCTTGCTCCATGATTTCTTCATTGCGAAACTCGTCCTCCTTCCAAGAATAAAAAATACACCCAAATGCTCCGCAGGATACATTACATGTTCCGCACATTGTATCCCATTAAAGACACCATACCATACTACTATACCGCATACGGGAGGTCAAGAAAGAAGCGTCTCTCTTCACATGGGCATGTTTTCGAAAAGCTTTCCTCAAAAGAATATTCCTGTCACATTTCTCCAAAGTACAGATTCCGTGGTACTATAGTGGGATGGCATTGGGGGTTCTAAAGGACTATTCACTTGCTCATATGCGAAAAACCGCAAAGGTTTGGGCAAAGCACACTTGAATAGGGTATTCCTCACTCAAGCGCGCCTTGCCCAGAGTTTCGGTCATACAACACAAAATCACCGGATTATTCCGGTTGCCCTGGTGCGCATTTTTTGCACTTATATGGAAACATATTCCGGCTCTGCCCATTCTGTCACATTCTGAAAAGAGGTGCTTTTTCGTGCGTTCTCTCGTTATGTATTATTCTCTTCAAGGCAACACCAGGTTTATAGCAGAAAACATAGCCCGGGCTACGGATTCGGAGATTCTGGAACTTCTTCCCCTCAAGGACATACCTTCCAAAGGATTTTTCAAATATTTCCTCGGCGGCAAGGTAGCTCTCACCAAACAGCAGCCTCCACTGCACCCCCTTGCTCTCAATCCTCAGGAATTCGATCTTCTCTTTATCGGAACTCCCGTGTGGGGAGGCACCCATGCCCCGGCGCTGAATACGCTTTTTGCAGAGCATCCCTTTTTCGGAAAAGAGCTGGCCCTTTTCTGCTGTCACGGAGGAGGAAAGGGAAAAATCTTTTCGAAGATCGAGACAGCCCTACCCAAGGGAAATCACCTTTTGGGATGCAAAGATTTTTGCAATCCCTTGAAAAAAGACTCCTCCCAGATCATTTCAGAAAGTGGGGCCTGGGGACGGGAGATGCTGCAAAAAGCCGAGGAGAGCCGAAAGGAATAACTTTTTTCTCACTCCTTGAGAGGAAGCATGCCGTATATGTTTCCAAAAAATTCCCGAGATTTTTCAAGAAGCTGTTCCTTTTGGAGCGAAAAGCATATAATGGCCCCTTGCAAGACTTTCATACAATGCTTTCTATACGGAGATGAGTCATCGTGTATCACGGACATTACAGGGTTTTCGGCGTCGTTCAGGGCGTGGGGTTTCGTCCCTTTTGCAAAAACCTCGCGGATGCCCTGAATCTCAGAGGAAGCGTCCGTAACACCGGAAGGGGCGTGGAACTTCATCTTTTCGGTTCCCGAGAGGAAATCAAGCACTATATGGCCCAGCTTTCCCAAAAAGCTCCTCCCTTGGCAGAGGTCGCACAAATCGAACTGCTCCTGGAGGAGAAGGCTCCCTTCGCTTCCGTTCCCGGAGATTTTTCCATCATTTCCAGCGAATCTCGAAACAAGGGAGAAAGTTTTATCCCTCCGGATATAGCCACCTGCAAGGATTGTATACGAGACATGGAATCTCCGGAAAATCCTCGACATGCCTATCCCTTTACAAATTGTACCAACTGCGGTCCTAGGTTTACAATCATCCGGAATCTCCCCTATGATCGACCCAACACGTGCATGGAGGCCTTTTCCCTTTGTTCACTCTGTGCCGAGGAATACGCCAATCCGGAAAACCGGCGTTATCACGCTCAGCCCGTGGCATGCCGGGAATGCGGTCCCGTTCTCTACGGATCCCATAGGCGAGGCTTCACCTTTATGGAAGAGTCGGCCCTGGAAGCTACCGTAGAAACTTTGCGGGCAGGAGGGCTTGCCGCCATTAAAGGGCTTGGAGGTTTTCATCTTGCCTGCGATCCTCGAAACACTCCTGTCTTGGAAAGACTCCGGCATCATAAGAGACGGAAGGACAAGCCCTTTGCTCTCATGGCAGCCACTCTTGAGGAAGCGGAAAAACTGGTTCTTCTTGAGGAAAGAGAGAGAGAGCTTCTCGCGTCTCCCCAGGCTCCCATTCTGCTCTGTTCCGTGCGAAAAAATGCACAAATATCTCCCCTGGTGGCCCCTAGACAATCTCGGTTGGGAATTATGCTTCCCTACACGCCTCTCCACATATTGCTTTTCAAACACTTTTCATCCCTGGTGATGACAAGTGCAAATCACAGCGGGGATCCACTCATTACACAAAACGAAGAGGCTCTGAACCTCCTTCTGAAAAAGGAGGTAGATCTCGTCCTCTGGCACCATCGAGAGATCGTACATCCTCTGGATGACAGCGTCCTCGCCTCCTGGAAGAAGGGATTCTTCTTTCTTCGACGTGCCCGGGGGTACGTGCCAAGCCCCTTCTTTCTCCACGAACAAGCTCCCTCCATCTGCGCTGCGGGGGCAGAAATGAAAGCCACCTTTGCCCTATCTCAGAAGACCACCCTTCTTCCGGGGCCCTATCTGGGAGATCTTAAAAATCTCGGAACCCATAGCCTTTATAAGCGCTCGCTTCGCCACTTTCTCGACCTTTTCCGCTATCGTCCGGAGTACCTCGCCTACGACCTCCACCCTCAGTATCTCTCCACAAGAGCCGCTTCGGAGGTGCTTGAAATATCTCCCGAAGATGCCCGACGGGCAATTCCGGTGCAGCATCATCATGCTCACCTGGCAAGCTGCCTTTTCGAACACTCCGTGCAAGAACCTGCTCTGGGAATTATCCTGGACGGTACGGGATATGGCACGGACGGCACCATATGGGGAGGAGAATTTCTCCTGGGAGACTACTCCCATTTTTCCCGCCGAGGATCTCTGCATCCCTTCCCTCTTCTCGGGGGAGACCGGGCGATCCTTGAGCCTTGGCGTTCTGCGGCATCTCTCCTTCTGGAAAGTTTTTCCCTCTCCGAGGTTCGGGAGCTGGTGCTCCGCCTTTGGCCTCAACGAAGCCTCCTTATCGAACAGATCCCCCGAATATCTTCCGCAAGCATTCTTACCAGCTCCACGGGACGCTTTCTCGACGGCATAAGCAGCCTTCTTACGAAGAAGGCGGAAAGCAGCTATGACGGGCAAGCTCCCATGGAACTTGAAGCTCTTGCCCTGGACACGAGAGCTCCCGAAGCTCCCTTTGGTTTTTATCAAAAAAATGACATGTATATCATCGACTGGCGTCCCGCCGTACGATGGCTCGTGGAAAAGATCCATCATCTTCCTCTGGAAAGCCTCGCTTCGGGAATACACAAAGGTTTTGCTTCCGCCCTGGCTCATGCTGCCGGAAACATTTGTGCAGCCCAAGGAATTGCCAAAGTGGCTCTCTCGGGAGGAGTATGGCAAAACCGCCTTCTTTTGGACGCAACCTGGGAAAGATTGGAGCAACAAGGACTTCTTCCTCTGGCACACCGGCGTATAGCTCCCAACGACGAGGGAATTTCAGTGGGGCAAATTCTGGTGGCCTCGAAAGTTTTGGAGAAAAGAGAACACTAAGCCCTCTCATGTGGGGAAATAATCGATTATACCGACCCACCGTTTCTCCCTGGCAGCTAACAGGAAACGTGCCGTAAAAAGCCCCGGGGACATGGAGGCGGCGGAAAGGCTCTTCCGAAAAGACAAAGAGGGACAAAGAGGCCTTGAAAATTTCTCCGTATGCCCCAGAAGAAAAAGCCTCCTTCGGCGGAGGGGGCTTTTTCTTCTCTGAAACATACCGAAAAGAGGCACGAAGAGTCTCCCCGGGCAGGGGAAGGCAAGCCCGGATAATCCGGAAAAGAGAATATACGCAAAGAGCCGGAAGAATCTTTTCAAAAAGATTCTTCCGGCTCTTTGCGTAAAAATAAAAGAAAAGGTTCCTGGCAGCGACCTACTCTCCCACGG
>Ga0334898_1000898_pt1 | contig 39686 bp, 41 predicted proteins | sample GraSluR3_MG_10_FD_207228 | JGI IMG/M metagenome (GOLD analysis project Ga0334898, IMG submission 207228) | Sludge microbial communities from methane-producing bioreactor in Wageningen University, Netherlands - Granular Sludge_3_08-R3 | ecosystem: Engineered > Bioreactor > Anaerobic >... | reverse complement strand
TTGGGCGTTCAGAAAACATCATTTCCACTGCGAAGGTGATTGAAAAAATCACCGCTTCTTCCAATCATATTGTTGATGAAAACGCGGTGCTGCGTGCCCGGTTATTCGACATTGTAGTAAACGACTGGGACCGGCACGAAGACCAGTGGCGCTGGGCCGGTTTTGAACAAAACGACAAAACAGTTTACAAACCCATACCGCGCGACCGCGACCAGGCATTTTTTGTGAATGAGGGCATTATCCCCTGGATTGCGGCCCGCAAATGGCTGCTGCCTAAAATTCAGGGATTTGACGAATACACCGAAAACATGGAGGGCCAGTCGTTCAACGCCCGTTATTTCGACCGCTCCTTTCTTATCCAAAGCAGTTGGGACAAGTGGCTCCGGCAAATCGATTCGCTACGGGTATTGCTGTCTCCTGAAAAAATAGATTCGGCCATGTATGCATTCCCAAAAGAGGTTTATCCGCTTTGTGGTTTTGAAACCGCTCGCATTTTAAAAGCCCGCCTTGAAAACTTGGAACCCATGGCCCGGAAGCTCTATTTATCCTTGGCAAATGAGGTGAGCATTACCGGCACGGAGGAGTCTGATTATTTCGAAATCAAGGCGCCTTCAGACACAGTACTTCAAATTTCGGGATATAAGATGAAAAAAAACGGACAAAAAGGCCGGAGATTTTATCAACGAACATTTTACGCCTCCGAAACAGGAAAAATACACCTTTATGGCCTGGATGGAGACGACCTGTTCGAAATAAAAGGTAATCATTCTTTAAAAATTGATTTGAATATTATTGGCGGAAAAAACAAGGATTCAATCGTTTCTGATGAACTGTTAAGTACATCAAACATTTCGGTTTTCGATAAAAAGAACACGGAGGTCCCACAGGAACTTTCCGGAAAACTGAAATCCCGGTATGACCCGGAAGCACTGAAATACGACAGAGAACATTTTGAATACGATGTGGTTTATCCGGGTATATTTTCCGGTTACAACCCCGACGACGGTATTTTTGTGGGAGGCGGCCCGGATTTTACCAAATACTCAAGATACCGACAACAACGCTATCAAATTTTGGGAAATTACGCGGTTGCAACCAATGCTTTTAACCTGCATTTTGGCGCACAGCTGAGTTTACCGCTTCGACGGGTGGAAATCAACTTCAATACACAATACAATTCTCCGGAATATGCCGGGAACTATTTTGGCATGGGAAACGAAACAGAATGGGAGGTTTTGCATTCTGATAAAGAATATTACCGCCTGCGTATGAGCCGGTTTTACACGGAGCTCGATTTTGTGAAAGGACTGGATAAGGGCAGAATTCATAAAGCGGGGCCAGGAATGTTTTTCAGTTATTCCGATGCCGAAGAAACCGCCGGGCGTTTCATCTCCAGGCCTGAAAACGGGTTAAACGAAAATGACCTGGCGGCTCACGCTTATACCGGAGCTTATTTTAAATATGAACTGAATACTTTGGCCGGTATGAAGCGAAAAACCGAAGAAGAGTTCGCAGGTAGCAGCACCTTCCCCACCCGCGGAATGTATTTGAAAACACGGGCAGGTTATTATGTCGGACTCAACGAGAAAACAGACCATTTTCTGAAACTTTCAGGCGACTGGGTTACATACCTCAGTTTTTCACAACGGCCCCGTGTAGTGTATGCCCTGCGTGTAGGTGGCGAAAAATTGTTTGGCGATTATGCCTTCCATGAAGCAGCTAAGCTAGGGCGCACCGAAAATTTGCGGGGATACCGGGAATCCCGCTTTTACGGTGATGCTTCAATTTATCTCAATGCTGAAGTGCGCATCCGCATGAAGCAGTTTCAAACCTATCTGCTCAATGGTACGGCAGGTGTGTTGCTGTTCAACGATACGGGCCGGGTTTGGTTAGATGGAGAGAATTCACAAAAGTGGCATAACGGAACCGGTTTGGGCTTGTGGCTTTCTCCTTTCGATATGGCTGTTATGAGTGTTTCGTATGCTGTAAGCCCAGACGACCATCTGTTTAATTTTTCGGTAAATTACCAGTTTTAGTATGAAAAAGATATCACGCAAAGGCACAAAGGCGCAAAGGTTCTATAAAGCTTTTCAGCATATTGTTTTGCTGATACTGATTATTTTGCCGGAGATGACTTCTTTTGCCAGCCCGAAAATATATTTGATTCGCCATGCGACGGTTGATTTGGGAAAGCCGGGATGGGGAACTTCAAAACAATCGGCGGAATACAAGGAAGCCTACAATTTTGCGGGAATTGAAACTTTCAATCCTGAGGAGGTTTTGCAAAAAATTAAAAACATTAAAGGTTTAGACACCGTATTTTGCAGCCCGCAACCCAGGGCACAGGAAACAGCCGTGATGCTTTTTGGTGAAAAAGTTGTATTGAAAACCGACAGTATATTAACCGAACTCGATTACCCGGTGGTGCATGTTCCGGTTATACAACTTCCGGTAAAAGGGTGGCTTTTTGTTTCACGGGTTACCTGGATGGCCGGCATAAACCGGGGAGAAAAAACCGGTTACAGAGACCGTTTGGAAGAATTGAATGCCTTCTCGGATGAATTGATAAAATTTGCTTACCGGAATAATCTGGCGGCAGTGGTGGCACACGGCATGTTAAACCGTGAGCTGGTGAAAATTTTAAAAAACCGCGGCTGGGAATATTGCGAAAACGGAAAGGATGGATACGGAAACCTTTCAGTGAATTGCCTGAAAATCCTTAACTCTACTCATGTTAATAATTATTAACTAACTTTGTTCAAAATAAATTATAATGAAAATATTGAATTTGCTTAGAATGATAATTGTTGGAGTTCTGGTATTAACATCAGTCCCACTTGTGATAACTTATTTGGGTAAAATTGAACGCCAGCATGAGTTTATGGTAATCCTGCATGTTATTTCCGGTATTTTGTGTTCATTTAGTTCAGGTACAACAATATGTTTCAAGTATTAAGTAATATTCATATTCTTTCTTTATATCATTATCAATTCAGCGTTAAACGCTGTTATCTTATATTTGCAGTTCGATAAACTTCTCTTTAATAGTGACAAAATATGCAAAAAAAAAAATCAAAGTACTTTTCAAATGAGCCTCGTAATAGTCAATTAATCGAAATACTAAACCAGATTTCTATCCAGTTAATAGAGGTTAAAAATGAATCAGAAATTTATAAAGTATTAATAGGTGGAATAAAACAAATATTACCTAATACATATTTTTTAATCTCCAAACTTCAATCAGATGACAAAAATTTTAGGATTGTAGAGAGTTTTGGATTTGAGAACTATTTTAATGCTATTAAAAAAATTGTTGGTAAAGATCCCTTTAAAATAGATTTTCCTTTTAAAAATTTAACTGAGGAACAATTTGATGCATTTGAGAGCAGAAAAATATATCACTTCCCCGGAGGTATCTATGATATTGTAAATGGTGTAATAAACAAAACTATATGCGTTGCAATTGAAAAGTTGATTAACATTTCTGACGTATATGCAATAAGTTTTTGTGTTGAAAAAAAATATTTTGGGGGTATCTCGTTTTTTATTCCGGCGCCAGTTATTAAGTCAGGGATATTTAATCGTGAGACAAAATTAGCTATTGAAACAATTTCTAATCAGGCTTCTTTTTTAATTCAAAAATTAAGAGACAAAAAAACCATTGAGCAAAAAAATGAGGAGTTGTCAATCAGACAAACCAGATTTAATAATCTTGTTAGTAATTTAACTGACATTGTGTGGAGAGCAAATATCGATGGTTCAGGGATTGAGGATATCAATAACTCATTTGAAAAATTTTACGGTGTTTCCATTGTCGATTTCCATAAAAATCCAAAATTATGGATCGAATTGGTTCATCCTGAAGACCATAATATTGCCTTGGAGAGCAATAATAACCTATTTAAAGCGGGAAGCTCTTCTGCGGAATATCGAATTATAAAACCGGATGGGAATATTATCTGGTTACATGATCGCAAATCTTTAATTTATGATATAGCAGGAAATCCCATTGAAATGGGAGGAATTGCATCAGATATTACACAAAGGAAGCTTTTGGAAGAAGAATTAAAAATAAAAAATTATGCACTTGATGCCGCGCCGGTTGCAGTAGGTCTTTCAGATCTAAATGGGTTACTCATATTCGCGAATAAAGCTTTTGTGAATCTCTGGGGATTTCACAACCAGGATGAGATAATTGGAAAACATATTTCTGCGTTTGCAACCTCATCAGATCAAGTTGAAATAGTTTTAAAGACTATACGTAAAGGTAAAATGTATTATGGTGAAGGAAAAACCATTAGACCGGATGGTTCAAAATTTGATTCTATTATCTCTGCAGCCTCTGTTAATTTCGAAGGAAAACCTCGCTGCTTAATGGCGGTGTTAACCGATATAACAGAACTAAAATTGTTAGAAACTAAACTTAAGGAGAAAACCGAGCAATTAGAAAGGCTAAATAAAACGAAGGATAAGTTTTTCAATATTATAGCTCATGACTTAAGAGCACCTTTCAATGGCATTTTAGGCTTTTCAAATCTACTTTCGAATGAATATGACGAATTAAGTGATGCACAAAGAAAACAATACATTGACATACTGAATTATTCACTTAACAATATATATGAATTACTGAGAAATCTTCTTAATTGGGCCCGATTGCAGCTTGGAGCGGTTGACATCAAAAAAGAACGAATCAATCTCAAAAATCTTGTAAATAATAATATTGCTATCTTTTATTCAAATGTAAGAGACAAAAATATCACATATTAAATCGTGTAACAGAGGAAATGATAATCTTTGCGGATTTGGAATCGATAAATACTGTTTTTAGAAACTTACTAAATAATGCAATAAAATTCACCCCCAATGGAGGTAAAATAACCATTGACTCATTTCAAAATAAAAATGTTATGGAAATTGCCGTTAAAGATACAGGTGTAGGAATGAATCAAATTACCATTGATAATTTATTCAAAATGGAAGTAATTAAATCGACGCCAGGCACGAACAGCGAAAAAGGAACGGGATTAGGCTTACTTTTATGCAAGGAATTAATCGAAAAAAATAGTGGTGTTATTTCAGTTGAAAGTGAATTAGGAAAAGGCAGCACTTTCAAGATAAAATTTCCTATTTCAAATCTGCAACATTAGAGGATATATATAAATCAACAAATAAAAAGGATTAAACGGAAGTAGAAATTAATTTTTGCATATTGGAAAAGAAAGGAATTGGTATTGCTGCCGGAATTCCCGTAGCGCAAATTTAACGTTGCACAGAGCCTTGGTCGACAACAAAATCATAAACACACTGTGCTTTTTTTTGATAGGTACTCTTAAGTAATTTTTAAATTAAATCAATATTTTGTGTGTTAGTTTTTATTAACTAACTTTGTCCGAAAGTAAATAGTAATGAAAATATTGGATATGCTTAGAATAACAATTGCTGGGGTTCTGGTATTAACATCAGTTCCACTTGTAATAAATTATTTTGCAGGAATTGAGCGCCAGCATGAGTTTTTGGTTTTCCTGCATGTTATTTCAGGTATTTTATTTATTTTGGTTGCCATTTCAATTACTGTAAAAGAAAAACAACAAAAACAATCATTAAAATGATAACAGAACGGCAGCAGGAAATTATTGAAACATCCCTCGGGCTAATTAGCGAGAAAGGAATTCAGGGGTTGACCATCAAAAACCTTTCAAAAAAGCTGGGCATAACCGAACCGGCCATTTACAGGCATTTCGAAAATAAAATTCAGATTCTTATTGCTCTTCTTGATTTGCTGAAAAAGAATACCAGTGTGATTTTTGAGGCTGAGCTCAATTCTGATGAAACGGCTGTCCTGAAAATCGAACGGCTTTTCGAAAAACACTTTAAATCGTTTGCAGAAATGCCGTCGCTGGCGTCGGTTGTATTTTCCGAAGAAATGTTCAGGAATGAAGAAAAGCTGACGGACAAAATTTCGGAGGTAATTGAAGCCAACAACAAAACCCTGTTGACTATTCTAAAGCAGGGACAGCAAAATAATGAAATCAGATCCGATATCGAAGCTGAACACCTCGTTATTTTTATAATGGGCGCGTTGCGGCTTTTCGTAAAAAAATGGCAGTTTGCCAAATTCACTTTCAACCTTCAAAAAGAAGGCAATAAATTAATACAATCCGTAAAACTCATAATCTCGAAAAAATGAAGATAACAAAAGTAAAAGACCAACAAATTGCAGAAACACAGCACAAAGTGGATGTGCGAAAATTGTATGATCATAACAGTGCCCAGACCATGCACATTACCCTGCAACCAGGCGAATCGTTAAAACCGCACATTACTCCTGTAGATGTGTTTTTCTATATTCTGGAAGGAACAACCGATGTGAGGGTGGGCGATGAAACCATTTCGGTGGAAAAGGACTCTCTGGTGGAAAGTCCAAAGGACATTGTGCATTGCCTTTCAAACAGCTCCGGTTCAGTAACCCGCATTTTAGTGGTGAAAGCACCCAGACCAACATCAAAATCGAGACTTTTATAAAAATTATTTCGTTGTCCACACTTTTTTAAACTGCATTGCACAGAAAATACTTTTTAGCAGAAGAAAAATAAAAAGTGAAGTATATTTTTTTAATCGCGTCTTTTAATGCCTTATTTTTTACGGTGTTGCTGGCCCAGAAAAAGGGTAAAGCTCTTCACGATAAAATTCTGATTTACTGGCTGTTGTATTTGGGGTTCTACACCGGTATTTACGGTTTGTCAGCACCACAGTTGTTTACAAACTACCCGTTGTTATCCGCTGCGTTCATCTCCCTTTTGCTGCTGCACGGTCCGTTTCTTTATTTGTATATCCGGGCGTTAATTATTCAATCATACCGAATTGAACCTGCTGACTATTTTCATTTTATCCCTTTTGTGTTGTTTAATCTTTTTTTGGCCGGTGTTTCATTTTTTCCTGAAACTGCGGTGAAAATCAGACTTGACCATTTGGAAGGAGAGCACGGTTCTTCTGCTCTGTTCAATTTTTTTCTTGTACTCACGGCATTATCCGGGCCGGTTTATTTCGGACTTTCCCTGGCTTTGTTCAAAAAGCTGGACATCAATATCTTTAATAATTTTTCCTCAATAGAAAATATCGACCTGGGCTGGTTACGAAATCTGGTTTATACTTTTGGAGCCGTTTGGACCATTTTAATGGCTGCCGCAGCGTTGCATCATATTTTCCATCTTTTTTCCTGGAATTTTTGCACTAACGGGCTTTCACTGTCGTTGTCGGTTTTTATCATTCTCATTGGCTATTTTGGATTAAAGCAGAAAGAGATTTTTTCAGGTTTCGAAAAAGACCAGTTCGTAACGGAAAGCAGTTCCGTTGAAAAGTATGCAGGTTCAACCCTGAAGGAAACCGATGCCGAAGCGTATGCCGAAAAACTGAAAATTTACATGGCCGAAAAAAAGCCTTACCTGAATCCCGATTTAACCCTGCCGCAACTGGCCGGCGAACTGAGTATTCCCTCGCATTATTTATCGCAGGTTATTAATAAAAATCTCGGGCAGAATTTTTTTGATTTTATTAACCACTACCGGATCGAAGAAGTGAAATCTAAAATTATCCACCCCGGCTACCAAAAATATTCGGTTTTGGGAATAGCCTTCGAGGCTGGATTCAATTCCAAATCGGCGTTTAACCGGGTATTTAAAAACATTACCGGACAAACACCCACGCAATTCAAAAAACAGCAAACCGGCTAAATTTGTCATCTGATTCCATAAAAACAGGTCTTTTTCCCAAAAAAAGGAGTACCCTTTTATAAAGTAGGTCGCACACCTTTTCGGTCCATCCTATGTTTGTGGTGAAAAACTGAATTATTCATCACAAAAATTTTAAAAAATGAGAACAAAGAAAAAAAGACAACAAGAAAAAGTTAGCCTTTTCAATCGGACAGTAAATGGAAGTCATTTCTTTTTTGCTGCTTTATTTGCAGTATTGGCTGTAATTGTTTCAAATCCCGCTTCGGCGCATTGCGATTCGTATGACGGGCCCGTGATTACCGATGCCCGAAAAGCACTGGAAACCAACAATCCGGAACCGGTGTTGAAGTGGATTTCAGAAAAGCAGGAAGATGAGGTTGTTTCGCTTTTCAACAATACGGTTGCCCTGAAAAACGGCGACCGGGAGATTTATCAGGTGGTTGAAAAGTACTTTTTTGAAACGCTCGTCCGCCTTCATCGCGAAACCGAGGACGCTCCCTACACCGGATTAAAACCGGCCGGGACTACCAAACAAATTATTCAAATGACCGATAAAGCCCTTGAAGAGAGAAATGTGGATGATTTTTTGGCAAAATTTAATAGCCATATCGATAAGGTAGTTCGTGAAAAATATCAAAAAGTAGCAGAACTCGATAAAGTAAAGGATAATTCAAAAGAGCAAGGCAGGGCATTTGTGATAGCTTATGTTGACTACACACATACGGTTGAAGCGCTTCATGACGTGATGGAACACGGTAGCGACTCACATGCGGGGCATTAAAAATCTATTAAAAACGGAAGGACTCAACCATCTTTGTATTTGACGGCAGAGATGGTTTTGTTTTGCAATTCAAAATTTAAGGTTGTTTTACTTCAAAAGATTTATTTTTCCATAGTTTTTCCATTAAAATTCCTATTATAATGATAATTGGCAGTGTAAAGAGTGTTCGTAAAAGTGAGAACTTCCAACCTAAAAATCCAATTTCAAATGTAATCATGGGTATCTTTATGGTACAAAATGCTCCTATGTAAATAAATATGTTACGGATACTGGCTCCTTTTTTCCAAAGTAAATAGGTTACCGGAAATGCTCCATACAACGGACCAACCTGAGCCATGGACAAAAAGATTACAAGTACAATCCCTTTAAATCCCGAATCTTTTCCAATATGTTTTTCAACCTTATCTCTGTTAATCCATATATCGCCGAGCCCAATAAGGATAAACATAAGAGGCAAAAACAAAATCATCTCTTTAAAAAAACTGTAAAAATGGTCTGTAAAAATGTTTTCGCCGGGGCTGAAACCGAGATAGAATGAAAGGGCTGTAAAAGCGGCAAAAGCAGCTATGATGATAAAATTCAACCAATTTTTCTTTACTATTTCTTTCATTACAAATAAAATAAGCCAATAAAAAAACCAATGAGCAGCGCCCCAAAAAAGTATAAGGTGTTGCGGATAAGCGAAATACGCATGCCAAAAAACTTAATTTCGATGGGTAATGTCATAACTCCCACCATCATTAAAGTGGTTATAAACACGGCAATAACCGGATAACTGACGCCTGTTTTTACCAACATTCCCGATAAAGGGTAGGCTATAAATCCCGGAAGTAAGGCAACCGAACCGGCAATGGCAGCAAATACAAAACCCGTTATTCCGGCTTCTTCACCCAAATGTTTAAGAATTAACTCATTGGGAAGCAGCGAGAGAACAATGCTGATTAAAATGAGTACTGATAAAATGGCCGGCAGAATTTTTAAAAACATGACTAATCCTTTTTTAATTCCGGCCCACGTTTTATTTCTGTTGGCAATAAATGATACGATTATAGCTACTACAGCTATGATGGTTAGTATTTCCATATTGTTAAGTTTCTTTTTTTATTTGAATACCCAAAAGGCGTGTTACGCTTAATGCTTTCATCGAAAATGTTCCTGGCTCAGATACCAGTAATTCCCTTTCTTTGTTTAATACTGCTTTTTTGTCATTAACTGTAATTTCCACTTCACCGGAAACCAACGAAAATATTACATAAGAACTCATAAGGCACTCAGGAAACTTTTCATCCTCTTCAAGTTCAATAATTCGCAATTTAAATTCATCAACCTCAAAAAATACATTTCTCTGCCTTTCAGAATAAGGGTGAGCATGCAATGCTTTTGTGTCAAAAATTTTCATTTTCTGTAATATTAGATTGTAATTGATCTATTCATCATCTAAATCTAATAGTTCAATCATTTCGTCATATTCAGATATTGAAATCTCTCCCTTTGCAAGTCTGAGTTTCGCTGTTTGAATATGTTCGTTTTCATCACCATCTTCAATTTTCTCTTTGATTTCAATAAATTTTTCCTTATTGATTTCACCTTTGACAAAACGTTCTTTAAGGAAATGAAAAGGGGTTGCGTTTTCATAGTTGTTCCCTTTCAATGATTTTGAGAAACTTTTATAAATGACAATACCTAATAACATCAAAACGATAATTAGAAGAACAATCACTATTGGCGATAAACCGTTGTTGTACATTTCATGATTTCTATGTTCTCCAAATACCCGAATGGATGATACAATCATTGATATAAACAGAAAATATATTTTCTTCATCTGATTTGATTTTAAATTATTAAAAATGAGTTATTTTATTTTGTTCCAATTTTTCCGATATTACCAGAAAGTAAAATGAGTAAATGTTGTTGTTAAAAAAAAATTGTCAATGATTTTTTATACTTTAACATACTTTTTGACTTTTATGTACCGCTCTGCTTTATTCACTTCTCAATGCTTCAATAGGATCAAGAAGTGAGGCCTTTCTTGCCGGATATACCCCGAAAAACAGACCCACTGCCAATGAAAACAGAAACGAATAAATTATGGATGGAATTGAAATACTCAAAGTCCAGTTGGTTGCAAATATAATAATCACTGATATTAATATTCCCAGAATGATACCTATAATCCCCCCGCCAATACTGAGGATGGAGGACTCGATGACAAACTGGAGCAATATATCTTTTCTGCTGGCCCCAACTGCCATGCGCAGACCAATTTCATTGATTCTTTCCCTGATGGCAATAAGCATAATGGCGAGGATACCTATTCCACCAATCAGTAATGAGATGCCGGCTGTACTTACAATTAGTGCAGTAAAGGTGTCGGTTGTTTCTTTCTGAGCTTCCAACAGTTCAACCTGGTTTTGTATGGTAAAGTCATCGGGTTTGTTTTGCTTGTTCAAACGATGTTGTTCGCGCAATATTTCAGTTATTTGGCTGATGGCATCGTCCATTTTTTCAATTGACGTGGCCTGAATATTTATTGTATTGATGTAATTCAGGTTAAAGACCCGGCGCAATGCGGTTTGAATGGGGATGAAAATTTGGTCGTCCTGATCCACCCCGTTCATGTCGGTTCCTTTTGCTTCCATTACCCCAATTACCGAGAAAGGAACACGACCGACACGAATTGTTTCACCAATAGGGTTACTCCCGCCGAATAAGTTATTTACAACAGTTTGGCCCAATACCGCATACCTTAAAAATGCTTTATTCTCTTCTTCAGTAAAAAATGTGCCATCTGCAACCTTAAAATTTCTGATAGTTTGATAATCTGAAGCAGTTCCCGTAATAGTGGTGTTGGTACTCACGTTTCCCCATTTTACCTGCATTTTTTTAGTTTGAACAGGAGCTGCCCTATTTACATCGGGGCAGTGGGCTGTTAAAATGTCCACATCTTTGAGCGATAAACTGGTAACTGTTCCCTGTACCTGTTGCCGACCGGGAGATTTTTGTACCTGGCCCGCATTCACGATAACAAGATTGGTCCCCATTGATTCAATTTTTTCCAGTACTTCCCGTTGAGCCCCGTTTCCAATGGCAACCATAATAATCACGGCCGAAACTCCAATAATTATTCCTATTAAAGCAAAAAATGTCCTTAATTTATTGGATAGCAACTGGCTACGTGATATTTTTATGCTTTTCGATATTTTCATGGTACTTTAAACAGTTCATTAGTACGAAAGCTCAACCGGTGCTTTTATTTCAGGGCTTCAATGGGATTTAGCCGGGCTGCTTTTTTTGCCGGCTGGATGCCTGCGATTATCCCGATAATACTTGCAGAAATAACACCCACCAAAATACTTTCCCATGATACAGATACAGGCATTTGCATAACTTTTCCGAGCACAATGGCGCCGCCGCCACCCAAAACAATACCAATAATACCGCCTGAAATAGTTACTGCAAGCGCTTCAAACAAAAATTGCAGAACAATTTTGTTACTGCTCGCGCCAACGGCTTTTCGTAACCCGATTTCTTTTTTTCTTTCGTTGACCGAAATCGTCATAATGTTTGCAATAACAAATCCTCCCGTTATTAACGACAAACCTGCGAGCAGCGCAAGAAAGATATTAAAGGTTCCCGAAACTTTCTCGGCCATTTCTGTTACCTCAGTTGGGGTAATTATAGTAAAATCATCGGGCACTCCTTCTGCCAGTTGATGTCTCTCTCTTAAAACCTGTTTGATATTTTCCGCTACAGGTTCTATTTGTTTCGAATCGTGTAATAAAACCTTAATTCCCGATAAATAATCGATATTGGCAACACGCCTTAAAAAGGTGGTAAGCGGAACCATAATGCGGTTGTCCATATCGCCTCCTCCGGGACTGGTCCCTTTCGGTTCCAGAATTCCTTTCACTTCAAATTGAATGTTGCCGATTCTGACGAGTTCGCCAATTGGATTTTTTTCACCAAAAAGTTCTTTTTTAACCGTTGGCCCGATTAAGCAAACCCGGTTAAGCGTTTTCATGTCCTCGTCAGTAATGTATTCCCCCTGAGTGACATCCCATTCCCACACCGAAGCATAGGAAGGGGTAGCTCCGAACACAGCTGCGGTGGTTGATTTTTCAAAATATTTTATATCTCCCGAATTTCCTTTTCGGCTGAATGGCGCCAAATCGATAATTTCAGGGATTTCACGCGCTAAGAATTCGACATCTTCAGGTTTTAACGTAGTGCTTCCCTGTGCAGCATCCCGCTGTGACAACTGAATACCTCCGCCGGCAAATACCATCAGGCTTTTTGTTCCAAATTTATCCACCCGTTCCATTACCAGGTCTTTTGCACCAAAACCAACCGAAACTATGAGCGTTAAAGCCAGGATGCCGATAATTATCCCAATCATCATCAGGAATGAACGGAGTTTATTTTTGCCGAGGCTTTTCAGCGCATTGATAATTATCCTGTTAGTTTTCATTTTTCACCTCCTTTATTAATTTATCGAGTTCGTTTTTTGCATTTCTTGGCGATTTGTTTACTTCATCACTGATTATAATGCCATCTGAAATTTTAATAATCCTTTTGGCATGTTCGGCAATATCCTGCTCATGAGTGACCAGAACGACTGTCCGGCCTTCATCGTTTAGTTTTTGGAATAGTGACATAATCTCGTAGCTCGATTTTGTATCGAGGTTTCCGGTGGGCTCATCTGCTAAAATGATTTCCGGGTCGTTTACCAGGGAGCGGGCAATAGCAACCCGTTGTTGCTGTCCACCGGATAATTCGCCGGGGTGATGGTGCATTCTGTCTTCAAGCCCCACTGCAATCAGTGCATCTTTGGCAAGTTTTCTGATATTGGACCGGTCGGAATAAATCAATGGCAGTTCCACGTTTTCCAACGCGCTGGTTCGCGCCAGCAGGTTATATGACTGGAACACGAACCCGATTTTTTTATTCCTGACCCGGGCCAGGGCCTCGTCATCCAGTTTATTCACTTCCGTTTCGTCGAAATAAAGTGAGCCGCTTGTTGGTTTATCCAGGCACCCGAGGATGTTCATTAGCGTGGACTTCCCCGAACCGGAAGCGCCCATTATTGCTATGAGTTCCCCTTTGCGAATTTCGAGTGACCCATCGCGCAGTGCGACTACCTCGCCGCTGGCATTTTTGTTGTAAATTTTGCTTAGCCTTTTGGCTTTAATCACTACGTTATTCATTTTACTTAATTTTTATTTATAATCATGGTAACAAAACAATTTCTCCATCGGTCAAACCATCAACTACTTCTGTGTAATTACTGTCGTACCAGCCGGTTTTAATTTTTTTACGGGTTTGGACATCTCCATTTATTACCATTACAAATCGTTCGCCTTTCTCCCGTATAATGGCATTGGAGGGAACAGTCAATACATTTTTTCTGCTCTCTAATTGGATGGTAACAACAGCCGTCATTTCAGGCCTGAGTATTTTTTTCTGAAAATCTTCAATCTCTACCACAACAATGTAATTAACAACATTATCCTGTATGACTGCTTTGGGGTATATAGCTGTTACTTTCCCCTTAAAATCTGTTTCAAGGTAAGTATCCACTGTAAAGGTGGATTTCTGCCCCTTCTCAATTTTCCCAATATCCGTTTCATCAACATAAACCTGCACTTCGAGCCGGTTTAAATCGATGATATTTACAAAGGTGGGGGCTGCCAGTCCTGCCATCACGGTTTCACCTTCCTGGGTGGATACCGAGGCGATTACACCTGACGTTAATGCATAAATTGTTGTGTAGGAAAGTTGCACCTTTGAAACCTCTACATTGGCTTCGGCCTGCTTTAACTGAGCTTCTGCTACTTTGAACGCATTTTCTGCAATGTCGTATTGCTGTTGCGAAATATAATTTTGATTGAGTAAAGACTTTTGCCTCTCCAAATTTAACTGTGCGTATTCAAAGTCGGCTTTTGCTTTAATTAAATTTGCCAGGTTCTGGTTCAGTTTAGCGGTGAGTTCGGCATTGTCAAGTTCGGCAATCACCTGACCTGCCCTGACATAATCACCAATGTTGGCCCGTAGTTTTTCCACAACACCCGATATGCGTGAGCCCACTTTAACCTCGGCCCCAACCTGCGGTTTTATTATTCCCGTAGCCAGTACGCTTGATCCGATGTCTCTTCTGACGACCTCCACAGTTTGAACGTTTTTTTCGTTTTTATCCGTAGGTTTCAAAACGTAAACCCAAACCAGGAGTGCTGTTGTTAAAATAACCAGGGGTCCAACTATTAAAAATGTTTTTTTCATAATGCTATTATACTATCTTTTTATTTTCCAATGGTTCTTTCCAGTTCTGCGCATGAAATTTTATAATCCGCAACCGAGCGGATATAATTCTGTTCGGAAGTTACAAAAGTGGTCTGGGCATCGGTAAGCTGAATGATTGATCCGATGCCTTCTTTGTATTCACCCTCGGCAATGGCTAAATTTTCCCGGGCGCTTTCCAGTCCTTTAGCTGAAGTTTCAATTTTTTCCAGAGATTCTTTAACAGCAAGGTACGCGTTCCACACCTCCTGGCCAATTTGTTGTTTTAAGGCTTCAAAATCTTTTTCCAGTCCTTTAAGTGCAAGTTCTTCCCCTGTAACACGGGCTTTAGTTGAGAAGCCTTTGAAAACAGGAATAGAGAGCGAAAGTCCCAGCCACCAGTTCCGCTGCATACCCGATATTTCTTCACCGGCAAAATTGTAATTGGCATTTGCACTTACCGACGGATAAAATTCCCCTTTGGCAATATCGATGTAACTGTTTTGTGCATTTAGTAAGGAATAAAATCGTTTGATTTCGGTACGGGAATTTAAAGCTTCGCTAAACAGCGAGTCGTACGACAATGGAATATTTTCACTTTTGATAGAAAGATTGTCGGTTAGTTCCAGTGGATTATTGGAAGGCACCCCCATCAGTTGATTCAGATTTCCTTTGGAACTTAACAGGATGTTGGCTGATTGTATCCGGTTTAATTCGGCATTTGAAAGTTCAACTTCGGCTTTAAGTACATCCGAACGGGTAACTATTCCTGCCTGGTGTCTTGCACGGGCATATTCCAGATGTAAATGCGAGTTTTTTACTGCTTCTTCGGCACTTGTTAAAATACGTTCTGCCTGTAAGGTTTTGTAATAGGCATAAATAATGTGAAGCGTTAAATCCTGTTTGTTCGATTTATGTTGGTAAACGTTGGCGTCGTAACTCTCTTTTGCCGCATTGTAAGCTGCTTTTGTTCTAAACCCGTTAAAAATAGTGTAGGATGCTGAAACACCTGTATTATAATTCTCATATCGCTGACTGCCATTATTTTTTGAATAAGCGTCTGCATTTGAATTGATATTTACCGTGGGATAATAACCTGAATATGCTTCATCTATTTTTGTTTTGTTTTCATCCAGAAAAATTTGCGACGATCGAAATCCGGGATTGTTTTGAAGTCCGGTATTAATACAATCCTCCAGGCTGAGCCGGTCAGGTATCTCATTTTGTGCCGACAGTGTCAGTACAGAAATGAACAGTGTGGTAAATAATATGAATTTATCCGATGTCATCATGTGCTGATAGCTTAATTTTTAATTTAATGTTTACCGGTTGGGAAAGTTCTGATCTCCCTCCCTGCATGGCTTGAGGGTTTCTCCCCATTCCGCCGCCCGGCATGCCAGCTCTTCCTCCCCGACCGCCGCCCATGGCACCGCCTGGTTTACCTCCACCTCCCGAAGGGTTCACCATTTCCATTTTCCCCGATTCCATGTGTATGCTCAGTATTGTTCCATCTTTTAACGTCTTAATTCCAATTCGTTCCATGGGTATGGTAAGTTCATACAACATGGCACCATTTTCGCCCAATTCAACATTTCCCCTGATGTCGTTTTCATTTCCGGCATAGAGATGAGTAGTGCTTTTTTTGCCTTCGAAGCCAATAAGCTCTATTTCGTTTAATTGATTGATTATACTGGTTCTATTCTCCTGGCTGGCCCTTCTGAAGTCTCCTGAACGGTTCATTTTACTTTCCACAAATTGTTTTCGCTCGTTACGGGCGAGCGGATACTTTATTCCCATTTGTTTTTTGTTTCTGGCGGTTGTATCTATCCAAACTGTAAAACCAAACATAAGTAGCTTTGCCTGAGTGGTTTCATCAATTGCGTTCAATTGAACATAAAGGTTATTGCTGTCGTTCGTAATCCGGTAAAAAAGTTTACCTTCCCTGTCATATTGGTAACCTGTAACCAGAATATTTTCGACTTGCTTGTGTTCCTTACTGTTCCATGCTGAAGTAATGTATTTTGGCTGGGAGCAACCTGTAAAAAAACCACAACCCACCAGAATCACAAGCAATAGCCCCGTCATTGTAAAGGTTGTCTGAACTTTTTTGAATAATCTCATAAAAAATTATATTTTCAGTTATTGCATTTCAAATATATTCAGGATGGCCTGACCGTAAAAGGATGGAAAGGGTGAAGCGGACAAAAAGAGAGGTGAAGCGAAAAATGAACCGGTATTCAATTCCCCGATAACCAGTTTAGGAAATCGCTTGATCTCTCCTTGCTGACAATTATCTTTTCATTGAAAGACGGGTTAAGATTGACCGATAACTTCCGGGCAAAATATTGCGATACATTGTTAATGGCTTTGCGGTTTATAAGAAATTGCCGGTTAGCCCGGTAAAAATCATTTCCTGTAATCTTTCCTAATTCTTCAAGTGTTTTATTTACGGAGTAATATTTTTGGTTAAAAGTTATCAGGCGGGTCACTTCATTTTCAATAAAAAACAGGGCAATGTCATCCATTTTCACCGGGATAATGTTATCCTTGTGGTAAACCAGAATTGAACCTTGTTTTTGGTTTTTTCTGCTTTCCAAAAGTTCAAGGATTGTTTTGTAGGAAGGTGGTGCTTTGTGGGTAAAACTGTCTTTAAGGGAGGTAAATTTTTTCAGCGATTCTTGAATGATTTTTTTTGTAAAAGGTTTTAGCAGATAATCAATCCCATTGGCTTTAAACGCTTTTAAAGCATATTCGTCGTAAGCCGTACAAAAAATTACGGGTGAACTGACCGGCACTTTGTTAAATATCTCAAAACTTAGCCCATCTCCTAATTGGATATCACAAAAAATTAAATCCGGTCTTTCATTGTTTTGAAAATATGAAACAGCTTCTTTTACCGACTTTAAGCTTGCCATAATTTGTGCTCCAGGTTCAGCTTTTTTAATGGTTTCCACCAGGTCCTCTGCTGTATGTTGCTCATCTTCAATAATTACGATCTTCATTTTTAATAACTTTAATACTTGCTGAAAATTGATTAGCTGATGTATGGATTTTTATTTCGTCGCCTGATAATATTTTGTACCGCTCAGCAAGATTGATTAAGCCCGAACCGGTTGTGGTTTCTGCAGTCAGTTTGGGTTGCAGGTTGTTTATTACCGTAATTCTTCCATCTTCATAACTGATTTTTATTTTTAATGGTAATTCGTTGGTTAATGCATTATGCTTGATGGCATTTTCAGATAACAATTGAAGTGAAAATACAGGAACAAATCCTGTTTCACAAATTTTTTCGGGAATATCGATCGTAAATTGCAAAGCCTCACCGTATCTGATTTTTTGTATTTCGAGGTATCCAAGGCATAATTTCATTTCTTCTTCTATTTTTACAATGTTGTCATTTCCTGCAGAAACAGAAACTCTTAAAAAATCGGACAACTTTATGAGATAATCTTCTGCAACTTCCGGTGATTTATTTATTAATGATTTGAGGGTATTTAGAGCGTTAAACAAAAAGTGAGGGTGGATTTGTTGTTTTAACTGTTGGTATAATGCTTCGCTGTTTTTTTGTTTCAATTGGGCATTCTCAATTTCAATTCTTGTTTTTTTCGCTTTTAGTAAGATTAAATCCAGGATAATTAAAATGACTGTATTGAGTGAAATTGCCATTACAAAGGTTGCGAGGGGCGAATGAGGCCGGGTTATCTCACAAGAGGTAAAAATACCGGAAAAAAATATTTTGCGCATCCGCATTGCAAATATAATAAAGGAAGCCGAAAGCAGGTAGCTTAAAAAATACCTGAGAATATTGAATGATTCATTTCTGATTTTAAATTTTTCCCAAAAATATATTATGGAAATATTTATCATCCAGGCTAAAAAAATGATAAATGTTAATGAGAGAACAGACCGGGGATAAATTTGAAAGGGTACCATCCTGATTATAAACATTGGAGTAATGGCCAATATTCCTATTAATGGCGATGTGTAGAGTGCGACTTTTAGAATCTTTCTTATGTTTGAAACTATTTTCATTCGAATGCATTATCACACAAATTTAGATTTTAAATTCTGTATTAAATTGAATTTTAATTTCAGACAGGCAAAATCAATCTTGTAAAGGACATATTTCAGGATGAAAATTTCAGTAATTAGAAACGATCCGTTTTTTTTTAAAAGAACAAGATTTTTTCATTTTTTGTAAGACTTTGCATTGACGTTTTAATTGGCTTTTCGGAGCAGGCTCATTAGTGTAGCATAAAATTTGCGCCCTTCTTCTTCAATATCCAGCTGATAACCGGACAACTTCCATTTCATTACCAACACGCGAATGGTACCAATAAAAAGAAGTGATATATTTTTGGCATCAACCCCCGTGGTCAGTTCTTTTTGGGCCTGCCCTTGTTCAATCACTTGCTGAATATAGAGTTGCATAGTATTAAGTACGTTGAAAATAAAAACCCGCAGGGAGTTATTGGCAAAAATCAAATCTTCGGCAAACAGAAACGATTCGTGCGCCGGATTCTCTTTAAAATCAAGTAAAACAAACTCAATAATATTTTTTAATTTAGACGAAGCTGTGTCATTTTGAGCGATGATTTCCCCAACACGCTGGGTCATTCCCAGAAAAATAGTATCCAAAATACCGCGAATGATGTCATCTTTTGATGAAAAATGACGATAGATAGCACCGTCGGTAAGTGAAATACGCCTGGCAAGATTTTTAATAGTAAGTGCTCTCATACCTTCCTGGCCTGCAATATTCATTGCGGCTTGCATAATCTCTTTTTGTCGTTTGTTAAACATGAAGTTTTACGTAAATGAATTCGTACAAAACTACCATATTTTTTGTAACATTTTACGATCCCAAAATAATGATAAACATAACGAAAACCATGTACAGTGATGCCAACTTAAAAAGATGAAAGTTTATTTTGGAGTCGGGATTGTACATACTTACTGTGGCGACAAAAATAAATACCAACGCGATAAAAAGGAGCATAGCCAAAAAAGCCGAGGAGAGGCCCAGTAGGATTGCACCCAGTGCAAAAGCCAGAGTGGAAGCTATGGAGGAGACGGCTATTAAAATTCGTGTGTTTTGAAACCCGTACTTTGAGGCAAAGGTAGGGATGCCGGCATTGTTGAAATCTGAAAAATAACGGATATTCAAGGTCATGATATGAGTGGGAATCCATAACAAGATGGCCAGGGCAAGCAGAATACCGATGGGGTCTATCGAGCCTGTTCCCAACACTCTGCCAGCCAGAATAGGCATACCCCCGGAGATCCCTCCCCACACGACAGACCAGGCCGTTTTTCGTTTGAGCCAGATTGTATAGATGACGAAATCGAAAAAAAAACCGGCAAAAATAACCAGTCCGTATAAAATGGAGAGGTAAAATGAAAGAGCCAGTCCGGATATTAATAATACGAGGCCTAAAATAACCGAATTTTTGATGCTGACTTCACCTGCAGGCAGTGGCCTGAAGTGTGTGCGTTCCATTTTGGCGTCAATGGTCCTGTCCCAAATCATGTTGAAAATCGTAGTTCCGCTAATGGCTAAAAACAGACTGACTACGAGCATCAGAAATAATTGCCAGCTAATAAAAGTGCATTTGGAACTTATAAATCCTGTAATTCCTGTAAAAACCAACAATATCGTCTGCAGGCTTTTTATAAGCTTCCAGTAGTTTTTTAAGGTGAATATAATCCTGCGTAACATGATAACTAAAGTTTCAATTAGCAATTAATCACCCGTGGTGGTTTTTGCATCGCGCACGCACCTGAATCCCAGGTTGAAGCTGCAGTAATCGGGACCTGCCGAATTGCGGCTCCAAATGGTTAAAAAATGGGCGTAGTTGGAAAAACTGCCGCCCCGCATAAATTTGTAATGCACGCGGGGATAATCATCGGCCATCCATTGCCATACGTTTCCGGCCATATCATAAATACCGTAAGGGCTGCTGTTGTCGATGGTTTGCAGTTCCTTATATTTTTTTCCATTGTAAAAGCCTGCCGGTGTGGTTCGTACTACCTTTGTTCCCAGCACTGGTTTCAGCGATTTTGTGCTATGGATATAGTTCACAGTTTGCTCATCAATTTCATTGCCCCAGGGATAAGCTCTTTGGTCACTTCCGCGAGCCGCCTTGGTCCATTCAGCTTCGGTGGGTAGGCGATAGCCATAAAACCGGGCATACCACCAGGCCCCAAACCAGCTTATCATCACCACCGGGTGATTCTCAAAACCGGGGACTATAGAGAATTCGTTGTTGTGATAGCTGATGTGATTGCCGGGTACATTGAGGGGCATGCAAAGGTACAACCCCGCGGTTATCTTCTCTTCGTGCCTGAACCCGTTAAATGGCTCTCCCGGAAACCACCCGTAAACACTATCTGATTTTATCTCTATTTTACCGCTGTCGAGTGCTTCTTTAAGAAATTTCACATATTGGCGGTTGGTTACATGAGTAACCATCATCTCATAATTGTAATCAATAACAGAATCTTTATTGTGCAGGCCGTAATAGAAATTACCCGCAGTTACTCTGGTCCAGGCATCGGCATCGATATCTGTATTGATGGGTGTGATTTCCCGATTGATTACCGGCGTTGTATTGCAGGCTACAGCCATCCCCAGCACAAGCGATAAAGCCAAAATGTTTTTTTTCATTTCTCATTTCCTTTCGTTGAATAACTCTTTTTAGAAAAAGCAGGAATGTATCCGGCGGTTTTGTTCACCTCCAATTCCTGATTAATAGTCTCTTTGCGCCACAAGCCATTATCCTTAAATAGATCGAAGAGGCGCCATAATAGCAGCACAAACATCAGTACCAGCACAATACCTAAACCCAAATCGGCCAGTATCATAGTAGTATCCATCAGCTGTTGCTGGGCGGTTTCTACCACCATCAGCCGTTTCATAGAAAAAATAGTAACTGAGGCGAACGCCACATCGGAGCCGATAATGAGCAGCCAGCCAAACCATTTTCTGGCCTTACCTTTTAACCCTGATATGTCGGCATAATACATAATGATGATGGTAGCAACAATGGCCGAAAGGATATGCCAGTGCCCGGTAAGGGTAATACGTTCTTCGCGCAAAGGCCACACGCGAAAGATTTCGTCCAGCTTAACAGCCATGAATATACCCACTCCGCTGACAGTGAAGTTCATAAACACCATCTGCCAAAGCGGCCCGAATTTAATGGGGTCATGTACCAGGGCAGCAATTTTTTTTATAAAGCCAGCCCTTTTCAGGTTCTGTTCTTTCAGCCGGTCATTTATCAGCTTTTTCCAGCCGAAAATTACCAGAAACAAAGCGGCCAACATCACAAACACCGACCCCACGTAAATAAACGTGTGGGCCGAATGCGTCCACACTACCGACCATGCGCCGCCGGCAATAATGATAGTACCAGGAATCATCAACCACATAGCCATCTTGTGAAAGATGCCTTTAAAGTCGAGCCAGCGTCCCACTACCAGCGTAATAGCCACGGCAATAAGAGTTAGCATAATGTGGAGGTGACCAATGATGGCTTTTTGTAATGCTGTTTTATCGGCTTCGCGAATGATGTCTTCCCCGAGAAATGTTTCGTGTCCGTTGCCCCAGAAGGAACCGGTAACCGCACCAAACGCGGCCGAGATAAGGGTCATCACCGCCATCACAAAAAAGGCCATGCGTTCCAAATCCATACCCTTTTTGGTGTGGGCATAAGCCTTGTCGGTAATACGATAGTCCTTATTCCAAGGGTTGAGGGCCACGGCAAGCATCAATCCGGCAAAAAACATGAGCGAGAGGCCTACCAGGAACAGCCCGTGAAAAGCCCAGTTTTGACCCCAGTAGGCAAAGCCGAGGCCAAAGAACATGGTGGTCAGGTAGCCAATAGTTACAACCGTGTTTATGTTGGTTTGCTGATAGTTTTTCATAGGAACGGCCGAGGTAATCATATACACTTCGATGGCAATTACAGCCATGGCTATAGTATGATAGAGCATAATAATACGCCCCGCCCGTTCAGCGGGTTTTAAATCCATGTGAAGGTATCTTACTACCAAATCCTTTACACCCCATTCAGCCATGGGGCCCGACAACATACCAAAAATGGCTGTTGCAACCGACACCATAACGATAGCCACAAGGATCAATCCCTTTGTTGAATTAAAAAAATAACCCGCCCTGTTCATAAAAATCTGATTTTGTTTATGTTTAAACCCTTATCAAAACCCATTGCAAATGATACACTCATAAGCAACAGGATAGGAGTCAGAATAGTGAACACTAACTCATTTGTAAATATTCCAAAAAGGGGTTGACCAAAACCCAGCGAAGCAAGAGCCAATCCACCAACACCAATGAGTGCGCCTCCCACCCCTACCCAAATAAATTTTACAGGGGCTAATTTGGTGCGTGTCGCTAAAACAGGCAGAAAGAAAATAGTTAACCCGGTTATTGCATGAAAAACAGGGTAAACCGCTCTTGTTTGTAATACGCCGGTAGTTGCAAGTGAAATCAGAATAAAACCGATAATTAGAAAAATCAGGTAATGACGGTAATATTTCGGATAAAACTCGCCTACCAGGCCCAAAGCGATACCAAAAGGAATAATTGTGGCCACTATTTTAATAAAAGCAAAGGCAAGTACATTAAAACCAAATAGTGCCGTTAGCAGACCAGCTATAAAAAGTACAGCGAAAGCTGCTATATACCACAGGTTGTACCTCTTTCCCGTTTTAAAGGTATTGTATTCATTATAAAAAGAATATACCAGATAAAGCGCGACTATACCGGTAACCAATAAAATAATCCGATCGAGAACAGTAATTTCCATTGTTTTTTAATATTTTACAAGAAGATGATTGTTTTTTATTTCATAAAAAGGGATTATTCAACGCCGGCCTTTTGTTCCTCTATCAGTGTTTTTGCGTGCGGCGTAAGGATATAAATAAGCAACCCTGTAGCTATTACTGCTGCTGGCAGATAAAGGCTGAACACTCCGCCTTTTTCAGTCAGTTCAACTATGGCCAGCGTATAACCGCTCAATATAGAGTTTGCTGCAGCCATTATCCCCAGAGGAAGGGCCCATTTCCGATGTCTAAATACCAGGTAAATAAAAACAAGCCAGGTAGCAGCCCCCATCCAGGTGGACATCTGCACTACCGCATACATCCCTTTTAAAACCTTGGGGATATCGGTTTCAAAACCCAGATGCTGATAACGTGATATTACTGCCACACCGTTAATGTAAGTCAGAACATAAGCCAGGCCGGCCACGAAAGTGAATGCTATCACCTTACGGTTTACCTGGCCCGCGTACATCATTCCAAACCACAACACCAGGGCGATAATAAAAACCGGCATGGTTGCCGCAGGCAGATCAATACTTTTTGCAGGTATTGTGGGAAAGAAACCCGCCAGCATTTGTAAAGCGGAAGCCACGGCTCCCCATCGCCAGGCCCATTGTTGATTATTTCTAAAACCATAAAGCACTGCAGCCCACAAAGCACTGGCAATGATTCCCAGTGAGCCAAGAATGGAGTGGGTAATCTCAACGGCTATCGCCTCGTCAGGCCGACCACCTGCAATTTTACCATCTACTACAATCATGTAGTTTTGGGCCAGTAAATAAAAAAGCAAAAGACCTGTGAAGATTCCTGCAATCGATAAAATAATTCCGATGTTCTTGTAGCTGAAGTTTTTCATCTCTTTTCCTCCTTATTATTTGTTAATATTTTGATTGAAAATGTTACAAACATCAACATACTTATCAGTAAGTTAATATTCACTAACAAAAGTAAAGATTATTTTTTTTTAAACAAATTTTTAAACACAGGCAGATACTATTAATATTCAGTCTTAATAAACTTAAAAAATTGTTTTCAAAATATTTGGAAGTTAGTTAATATTTACTAACTTTGCCTTGAATTACACTAATAAAAACAGAAAAAAACGGGAATATTAATTTGAGCATAATGAAAAATAGTAAGCAATTACCCAACAACTATTTGCCGATAATTGACTATTACGATAATAATGTTTGCCCTGAAAAAAATAAAAACTGGCAAATGAAATATATTTTATGCCTGCTGGTTGGTTTTTTTATCTTTACTTCCATATCTGCCAATTCGGAAGCATTAACTGCCAAATATAAAATTTTCATGTTAGGCGCAAATATAGGTGAATTTTCTGTCACTCAAACAAATAGCCATGAAAATGTAAATATTGACGCAACAACAGAGGTGAAAATAAATTTTCTTTTTTCTTATCGAATTAAATATGTTCAGAATACAGTTTACAAACAGGGAGTACTGCAAAATGCGCATGTTAAAACCTATAAAAACGGCAAGTTGAATTCAACGATGTGGATGAAGCTTAATGAAAGGGAATATCTGCTTATCGTTGATGGAGATACAATAATTATTAACGATCCTATTACTTATAGCGGGAGTTTAATATACTTCAATGAACCTAAAACGAAAACACGAATATTCAAAGAGAGAGATGCGGAAATGAGGCAAATTTCTCCGGAGGGCAACCACACTTATGTTATAAAAGATGAAAAAGGAAAGTTGCTCAACCGGTATTTCTATGACGATGGAATATTACAGCATGCGACTATGCGACACGCGCTGGGAAATGTAGAATTAAAACGAGTAATAGAGTAATAACAGCAAAATTGATGATTGAATTTTCAGAAATAGAATCCATTTATTATCTATTGCCTTTGATAGGATTGCTAATAGGTTTGTTTGGCACTGTTTTGGGCGGCGGTGGCGGTTTTTTCTTTCTGCCCGCGCTAACTTTGCTAATCGGGGTGCCTGCCCAAACTGCGGTAATTACTTCGCTGGTTGCTAGTTTGCCTATTTGCATTGTTGGCTCGCTGGGACATTTCCACAAAGGAAATATAGACTTTAAGTTTGGGCTGAAGTTTGCCTTTGCAGGAATAATAGGCGCTTTTGTTGGTGCTGCAATTACAGGTATCATTACAGCCAATCAGCTAAAAATCAGTTTTGGAATATATTCCGTTGTCATAGCGCTAAATATGGTTGTGGATACCTGGAGAAAAAAGCAGGCTGAAAAAAGTGGAATTGAAAGAGGAAATTTAACCGTTTTGGGTAAAAATGTTCGGAGTTTATTTTTCGGATTTCTGGCAGGAACGATAACCGGAACATTTGGAACAAGCGGAACAGCGCCGGTTTTAACAGGGCTTTTCGCCTTGCGATTGCCCTTGAAACTGGTAATTGGTACTTCGTTGCTAGTAGTTTTAAGCAATACTTTGATTTCGATTGGGGCTCACTTTGTCGTTGGAAAAATCGATCTAATACTAATCTGTTTTCTAACTGCGGGGTCTTTTTTCGGGGCTGTAATCGGCCCCAAATTCCTCTCGAAAATAAAAACCGGAAAATCGGAAAATAAACTGAGGTATTTGTATGCCACCGTGATGGTTGTACTGGGAATTTTAATGATTACCGGTTAAAGAAAAAATAAGATATTTAAAATGATACACACGATTTACTATATAATTTTGAGTTATTTTCTGCTAGGCGGATTTGGTTTTTACTGTATTAATCGAAAAAAAGACGCTGAAATTGCACGAAAAAGCTACACTAAATTTGGTGTATATTTTATTATTGTCAACATCCTGTTTTTTAGTATTGTCACCAATCCAATTGCATTTCGGTATTTATCAATATTAATTATTGGCGCAGGATTAGCTGAACTGTTTCGATTATTCCAGAAATCGGGTTTCCGCAACAAAAGGTTTTACTTTTTCTCTTTTGTGGTTTACGGAATTCTTTCCTATGGATTCTTCCTTTTGGGTGCTTTGCAAAAAGAGCTAATCCTGTTTTCTTTTATTGTGCTTTCCATTTTTGACAGTTTTAGCCAGATTACAGGGCAACTTTTGGGACACCGAAAATTGTTTCCGAAAGTCAGTCCCAATAAAACTTTGGGTGGGTTAATTGGCGGTGGAATAATCGCATTTGGCAGCTCTTTTCTATTATACAGTCTTTATCCTGTATCGGTAGCAAAGTCAATTTTGTTAACTGTTGGCGTGGTATTTTTTGCGTTTACGGGCGATTTGGCTGCTTCGTTTTACAAGCGAAAATTTAATGCAAAGGATTACAACCACATAATTCCCGGGCATGGAGGTTTTCTCGATAGGTTCGACAGCCTTATTGCTTCCGGGGCGTGGGTTGCTTTCAATGAGTATGTTTTAAAATTTTAAGAGGAATGAAATGGTTAATATAATTGTACTTTCATTTGTTTATTTGGTAGGAATCAGCCTTTTGTTGATTTTCAACGAATTAAATTATCGTCGACTGAAAATAAAGGGAGAATTTACACGGAAATTTGCCCATTTTACAGCAACTCTCGCCGTGGTTCCATTTCCCTATATATTTACATCGCACTGGCAAGTACTTATATTGGCAAGTATATTTTTTACAGTGTTGTTTATCTCGAAGCGCATCAAACAATTAAAATCAATTCACGACATCGACCGAAAATCCATGGGTAGCTATTTATTGCCACTTTCGATTTATATCACGTTTTTAATTTCTGATTTATCCAACAATAAATTTGTATTTATTCTGCCTATGTTAATACTTGCAATCAGCGACCCGATGGCATCGATTCTGGGGACCAACATTGAAAATTATAACGGTAGAATCAACGTTTTTGGTCGTAAACTCGCAAAAACGTATCTGGGCTCGGGAGCGTTTTTTGTATCTGGTTTTGTTATCAGCATAATCGCATTTTATTTTCATTTTAAAGTATTCAACTTACAAACTTTTTTCGTGGCTTTTACAATAGCCATAACTGGTACGTTGACTGAAATGATTAGCTGGCGTGGCTCCGACAACCTTACCATTCCGTTAAACGTGGTGGTGGTTTTATTACTATTTCTCTAAACTGAAATTTTATTATTGAACAATTAAAAAATAGCATTATGAAAACGATTATTATTAATGGTGCAAACGGCTATATAGCATCGCATTTCATCCATAAATTACTGATGCAAGAGTATAAAGTTATTGCGTTGGTGCGGCCAGGTTCCAACTCTGCGCCAAAGGAAAGGATGGTAAAAACGTTGACAGAAATCAACTATGGAGCGTATGTAAATACGGCCAACCTAAAAGTACGCGCTTACTCGCTGTTACACAAAGATTTTTTGATTCCGCCGGAAGAGTTGGAGGAAATATTTAGCGGAGAAGTGGACTATTTCCATTTTGCCGCCAGCTTGAAATTCGATTTCAATTCGAAAGAAGAAATTTTTGAAACTAATGTTGGTGGAGTTGAAAATTCAATCCGGGTATTTTCAAAATATACAAATGGTAAGTCCCGTTTCTTTTTTATTGGTACCGCCTATTCTTGCGGAAAATTTTCAGGCCTGTACGAGGAGAAATTTTATCCCAACGAAGGCATAAAAAAGTTCAGGAATTATTATGAACAGTCGAAACGTTTTGCCGAAAATGTGATAAAAAAACACATCGATGAAAATGGTTTAAATGGCCATGTTATACGCTTGTCGCAAGTGGTTGGTAACAACAAAACAGGTGTGACCAAAACCGATTACGGTATTTTTGATTTTGCAAAACGGATACACAACCTGGCATTTCGGCATCCAAACCAATCCGTACGTGTGCATGTTGACCCGGTAGCAACCCAAAATTTAATTCCAATTAACACAGTCGTTAATTATTTAATACGAACAGTGGAGGTAAAAAATGTACCAACAATAATGAACTTTGTTGCCAAAAATCCGGTAAAAAATATCCATATTATAAAAAGCATCAACAAGTTATTACCTGTAAATATTGTTCCTGAGTTTCAATTAAAGCGTGCTGAAATGAACGCTTTGGAACGAATAATTTCCGCAGGGATGACTTTTACCGAAAGTTATATCGACACGAATTTGCTATTCGATACCAAGAACATGGATAAAATCCTTATGGTTAAAGGTAACGAGGTAAACAAAAATTCAGTTTACAAAATGTTGGAATATTTTATCGGGAACCTTGCCATTCAAAAAGAAAAAAGGGTGATGGTTTCGACACTTTGAAACGGATTGCGATATTCTTGTCCTGATTCTTTTGTTTTATATCCTAATTTTCTAAAAAATAAAAATGAAGAAAATAATTATAAAAGGGGAAAGCGTTTTAAACGTTCCGAATCTAATTAGTTTTTACCGGCTTCTGGTATTTCCGGTAATTCTTTTTATGGCGCTTACCGGACGCGAAAACTGGTTTATCATTCTGTTGTGCATTAGCCTGGTGAGCGATGTCCTTGACGGAAACATTGCACGGATTTTTAAACTGCAAACCAACTTTGGCGCAGCTCTCGACAACCTGGCCGATATTTTTACGTATGCTATGGCCCTGTTGGGCTTATTCATTTTTAAGTGGACTGAAATTGAACCCCATGCCTGGATTTTATACATCTTCCTGGGAGTGTTTGTATTAAGTTACATTATAGCTTTTGCCCGGTTTGGAAAAATACCCGGACTACATCTCTATTCTGTCGTTTCTTCCGGATATGCCCAAAGTATATTCTTTTTTATTCTGTTCGTTTTTGGGTTCTATTCGTGGATGTTTTACCTGGTTGTTATTTGGGGAATAGCAGCTTACACCGAGAAAATTTTTGTCTTGCTAAAACTCGATGATATTAAAATTGGTGTGAAAGGATTGTATTGGGTAATAAAAAAAATAGACAGGAATCTAATATAATGCATAAAATCGCCATAGCTTTTCTAATGGGCATTGTCAGTTTTAACAGCACAGCAAGGGAAATATCCGGGTATGTGCAAGATGAAAAAAACAATGAGCCCATCCCGTTTTCCAATGTCTGGATTAAGAACACTTATACGGGGACAATGACGGATGTTAACGGCTATTTTAAATTAGCAATGTCTGAGACTGATACACTTTGTGTTTCCTCAGTTGGGTATCAACGGGTAGAAATTCCGGCAAAACAAATTACGGATATCCCCCTGATTATTTATCTGGTTGAACAAGTACAGGAACTTGGTGAAGTTACGGTTAAACCCGAAATTTCGCGCGCTAAAGTGTTGTTTAAAAAAATTCAGGAGCATAAAAAGAAAAATAGGGAACAGATATACCGTGTTCGCAACTACAATACACTCGAAACAAAAACGGTCTATCTTGCTGTGGACTCTACTTCGAAGATAATCCGGTCGTTTGGTAATTTGAATGATGTAACGGTAAAAATGGACAATCAAACGCTGAGGTTTTCGCCGGTTTATCTTTCCGAACAGGCCCGGGTTTTTTCCAACGACAGTGTATATGAGGTTTATGATAAAAACGAAGGTATTTTCCCCCGGATTAAACAAACCCTTGAAAGCGTGGTTTTAAACAATGTGGTTGTGGACATGGACTTCTATAGAGACCAGATAAACATTATGGACCGCGGGTTTATTTCACCATTGAACAATTCGGCCCTGTCGCACTACAACCTTTACCTGAACGACAGCACCCTCACCGACAGCAGCAAGTACTTTCATTTTTCATTTGCCCCTAAAAACAAATACGACCCGTTGTTTACCGGCCATTTTATCATTGAAGACGGGAGTTTTGCATTAACTGCAATTGATGTGTATATTGGCCGAACCGCCAACCTGAACTTTGTAAACGGGTTTAAAGGCCATGTAAAATATGAAAAATTGTCGGACGGCGGTTGGTTTTATCGCGCACAAAACACTGAGGTAAACCTTTCACTGTCCTTAAATAAAGATTCTGTTTCAACTTACAGTTCACAGCGCGTAAATAATGTTTCCACAGGAAACCGGCTCATCAGAAAACATGTTCAGTATTCTACCTCGGAAAGACTGGATAAAGTTAAGGGCAGTGAATGGAAACACCAGCCTGAGTTCGCTTTCGACCCTGAATTGCCAAATGCGTATTCGCGTGTGGATAAATTAAGAGAGCATGAAGTTGTTAAGGGTATCGACAAAGTTGGAGGAATGGTGTTAACAAGTTACTTGAATGTGGGCAAAATTGACATCGGACCTGTATTTGACATATACAGCACCAATACCATTGAAGGACAACGTATTTCAATCCCGTTACGTACAAGCGAACAGATGTTTAAACGTTTTTCAGTAGGCGGGTTTTTGGGCTATGGCACCCGAAACAACGAATTCAAATTTGGGGCAAACCTGGTAGTTCAACCTCAACCAACCGACAGGTTTATTTTCCGTTTCAACTATTCGAATGATTATAACTTGGTTTCTCAGGATAAATTTCTGCGGTTCATAAAAAATAACCCCAACAACAAAGGCACCGGTAATTTTATCGCTCTGTTCACCAGCAGGGAAGAAAACCCGTATTTAAAAGAAGAAGAACTTTTTGAATTCAGGATGGAGTACAATGCGCGAAACGATGTCCATTTTGAAGCGTCTCCATATTTGCTGTCGAGCACAAGCACCCCGGGTGTACGTTTTATCAGGAACACTACGGAATATAATACTTACAAAAATTATGGCGTACTCATGGACCTTCGGCTTGCTTTTGGTCAGCCTTACGATAAATTTTACTTCGATCGCATTTATTATATCAGCAACACGCCTGTGGTACATTTAAGTTTCGACATAGGGCAAACCTTATTGCCCGGGCAAAAAATGAAAGATGCCGGGTTATACGCCCAGTTCCATGGTTCTGTGCAGGGAAGGTTGACCAAAGGACAAGTGTTTATGAACTACATTGTGAATGGTGGCTATTTACTTGGCGATGCACCCTTCGACCTGCTCGACCAGCCTGTTGGTTCCATGTCGCTGGGCTATTCCAAAGACCGGTTCAATTTGCTGCACTTTGCGTCGTTTGCGCACAATGTATATACCAATGTACATTTGCATGTAAACGGGGGCGGAGTTTTGTTTAACCGAATACCACTGATTAAACAATTAAAACTGAGGGAGATTATATCATTAAAAGGCCATGCCGGGGATTTAAATAACGCATACAAACCTGTATTCGATTTGCCGCCCTATTATTCAAACGAATCTAACAAACCCTATGCAGAGATTGGATTTGGGTTAACAAATATTTTCAAAGTGCTGCGTATGGAATATGTCCGGCAACTGGGAAATACATATAAAGAAAGTGACTTTACCGATAAGCATGGGTTACGGTTTAGGGCAGAAATGAGTTTTTAAATAAAAAAGTGAAGAAAAAATTTGGAAGTTAGTAAATGTTAACTAACTTTGTTCCGAATTAAATGGTTTAAAGAGGGAAAACCTGAAATTTAATTGGAAAAGGAAACAATGGTGTGCAGATAGTTAGTGAATATTAATTAACAAGAAACAATGAATACAAAAACAGAAAAACAGATTATTGAAGCAACCGGAAAGCTTCTCAATGAGAGCGGACCCGGTGAGTTTACCCTCAAAAAACTCTCTAAACAGCCGGAAATGCTTGAATTCGACATTTATGCGCTGGTTAAAAATGAAGAGCAGATTTTTGAACAGCTTTTGCTTCAACTTGAAAAAGAAATGAATGCAGTTGTTGCGGAAATTTCGTCAAAATATGATTCGCCGGCTCTGGAATTTGAAATGCTTTTTAAGCGGTTGCACAGGTTGTTCAAACAAAAACCTTACTACCTGACAGTAATTTTCGACACGGATTTGCTCCGGCAATACAGTGGAGCTGTAAAGGTGATTACGCGAATAAAAGGAGTTGCAAAAAGGTATCTCGCCGGATTAATCGACCGTGGAAAGGCACAGAAGGTTTTTACTATAAATACTTCAACCAAAATTTTGGTTAAAGAAATACTCGACAGTTTTCAGGCGCTGATGAGTGACATACAACTTACCGACAAGATGGTTCGGGATTTCAGAAAATACCGATCGGTAAACGAATAAAATGGATAGATATGGAAAAATTCCGGGATAAAATATTTAAACCCCGAATCAGAAAATGTTCTGATACTGAGTGAGATAAAACTATGGTATATGTTTCAATAATATGGTTAGTAATTTTTAAATTTTTAATCTATGAAAAAAAAGAATGTAAAAAGGTTTTTACCTTATTGGTTTCTGATTGTTGTGCTGGTGGCTTTTAATTCGATTGCTTATGCACAGCAAAAAACGGTTAGCGGAACAGTTACCGATGATACGGGACTGCCCCTACCGGGGGTTTCCATTGTGGTAAAAGGTACTACAAACGGAACGATTACCAACGTTGACGGAAACTACACTTTGAGCAACGTTCCGGAAAATGCGGTACTTTTATTTTCGTTTGTTGGAATGACAACCAGGGAAGTTGCGGTTGAAAACCAAACGACAATCAGTGTTGTGCTGGAACAGCAAACGATCGGAATTGAAGAAGTTGTTGCAATTGGATACGGAACCCAGCAAAAGCGGGAGGTTTCCGGTTCGGTCAGCAATGTTTCTGAGAAAGACTTCAACAAAGGATTGACCCGCGATGCGGTAGATCTTCTGAAAGGGAAGGTTCCCGGGCTTTCAATTACCTCCGGGAGTGGTGATGTTACCAGCGACCAAACAATCAGGCTTCGCGGAACGTCATCCCTTACAGGGAGCAGCGAGCCTTTTGTTGTTATCGATGGGGTACCCGGACTAAGTCTCAGTTCTGTGGCTCCACACGACATTGAGTCTATCAGCGTGCTAAAAGATGCCTCGGCGGCAGCCATTTACGGTTCCCGTTCCGCCAGCGGAGTCATTCTTGTTACAACTAAAAAGGGGAAAGAAGGGCTTAGCAGGATTGAATATGATGGATATGTTTCAATCAGCGATGTTACCAATGTACCTGATGTGCTCACAGCTGACGAATGGCGCGACTATACATCAAGCAATAATATGGATACGGGGGGACTGGATTTGGGCGCCAACACCGATTGGTTTGATGAAATTATGCGTACCGGTATCAGTCATAACCACAACCTTTCCCTATCAGGTGGAGGAAAGAACAGCAATTACAGGGCATCTGTCTCCTACCTCAACCAGGAAGGAGTGGTCAAAGATAACCAGTTGGAGCGTTACAATGCCCGGTTAACTTTTAATCAAAAAGCGCTGAGCGACAGGCTGGATATTACCTTTACCGGTGGAATAACCCAACGTGATTATTCACCCACCGACACCCGTAATTTTGTGCTGGCATATAATATGCTGCCTGTTGTGCCGGTTAAAAACCCCGATGGCACTTGGTACGACTCCCGGGAATATGATCAGGGAAATCCCGTGCGAAACATTGAATACAATTCGCAATTGCATAAAAACAGTCTTTATTTCGGGAACATGAATGTTTCGCTTAACCTTTTTGAAGGTTTTACAGCCGGAATAAGGCTTCACAAAGAAAGAGAGTCTGATGATTACGGACAATACTACAACTCGGAAACCGAACGCGGCAGGAACGATCAGGGCTATGCAAAAAGAGAGTACTGGACATTAGACAAAGAGCTGTTGGAAACAACACTGAGTTATGAAAAGAACGTAAGAAAACACCGCATGACATTTTTGGCCGGTTATTCTTATGAAGACAACTATTTCCAGATGGCCGGCGCTCAAAACCGGCAGTTTGTAACTGATTATTTCGGCTATAACAACCTGGGAGCCGGCGAAAACCTTCGGCCTTCTGATGTTTGGTCGGAAAAAAACATGAATGAACTGGTCTCGTTTTTCGGAAGAGCCACCTACAATTATGATATGCGCTATATTTTTACATTCTCGCTCCGTCATGACGGGTCTTCAAAATTTGGAGAGAACGAAAAATGGGCTACATTTCCGTCGGTTTCGGTAGCCTGGCGTATTGGCGAAGAATCGTTCATGGAAGGAGCGGGTTACCTCGACGACCTTAAATTGAGAGTTGGATATGGTGTGTCGGGAAATCAGGACGGCATCGATCCCTACAAATCCCTTCAGCTTTATGGTGCCTCCGGGCAATATTACGACAACGGCAATTGGTACCGTGCCTATCAGATCAGCCAAAATGCCAATCCGGATCTTAAATGGGAGGAAACCACCATGTTCAATATCGGACTGGATTACAGTTTTTTAAACAGCCGCATTAATGGTACTGTCGAGTATTACGATAAGCAGACTGATGACCTTTTATATACCTATCAGGTTCCTGTCCCTCCTTATCTTTATCCCGAGATGCTGGCCAACGTGGGTTCCATGTCGAATAAAGGTGTTGAATTTTTAATTAGCGGCGACATCATCCGGCGACCAGATTTTCGATGGACCGCTTCCATAAATCTGGCCCACAATAAAAATGAAATTACCAGCCTTTCGAACGATGAATTTTCTACCAGTTCTATTAAAACAGGTGATGCCTGGATACGCGGAGGCTCACAGAATACTACCCATATTGTAGAAGAAGGCAGGGAAGTAGGTACTTTTTATGGATGGCGAAGTTATGGTCTCGACGAAAACGGAATGTATATTATGGACGATATGGTAGATGGAAAAGAGGGTCTGACAAACGACGACCGAACCTACATAGGTTCGGCGCAGCCAGATCTTACCTATGGGTTTTCGAATACGATAACGTATAAAAACTGGGAGCTTAACTTCTTTTTTCGTGGTGTTTATGGAAATGACCTGCTCAACTTTTCAAAGATGTCGTATGCTACAACTCAGTGGTTGCCAGGGGCAAACGTTTTGAATGACGCGCTCACTATTGGGCTAAATGATAATCCGAAATACAGCAGTTATTACATTGAAGACGGCTCTTACCTGCGTCTCGACAATGCCAGTCTTGGATACACCTTCGATGTGTCGGGAATGAGAGATATCGAGAAATTAAGGGTTTATGTAACAGGACAAAACCTGTTTACTATAACCAATTATACCGGGCTCGATCCGGAAGTGGATATGTCAGGGCTCGATCCAGGCGTTGAAGGACGTGAGTATTATCCAAAATCACGGACGATTTCCGTTGGAGTAAATGTTAGTTTTTAACCATTAAAATTTAGTCATTATGAAACGTACAAAAATAATATCGCTATTTTTCGTAATTGTCACTTCGTTATTTTACCAGGGGTGTACCGATTTGGAAGAAGAAGTGTACGACAGATTACCTGTTGATGAGTTTGGTCAGACACCGGAACAGATAAACGCGCTGACGGCCCCAATTTACAGGACGCTTAAAGGTCTGTTCCCCGGTAATTATTTTCTTTTAAGTGAATGCTCGGCAGATATGGCCATTACCCCTACGCGCAAAGGAGGCGACTGGTGGGATGGCGGACAGTTTAAAGAACTGCGTCTGCACACCTGGACACCCAATACAAGTTTGGTTAAAAGTTCTTATGACGCTGCTGTGGAAAGCATTTCAAGTTGTAACAAAATTTATTCGATGGTAGAGGAAATAGGGAAAACTCAGCCCATTGCCGACGAGCAGAGGGTATTGGCCGAAATCAGGGGTATTCGTGCTTTTTGGTATTACATATTAATCGATTATTTTGGGAATGTTCCCGTTGTGACTGATTTTAACGATACTGCGAATCCAACAACTGCATCACGGAAAGAGGTATATGAATTTATTATTAACGAACTGAATGCCATAAAAGACGTGGTGCGCGACGACGTAACACCAGAAAGTTACGGTAAAATTACAAAAGGTGTTGTTTACACCTTGCTGGCAAAAATGTACCTGAATGCGGAAGTATGGAACCCTGAAGACGGTGCCAAATGGCAGGAGGTGGTCGATGCATGTGATACAGTAATGAGTATGGATTATGTGATTGAGCCCGATTTTAAGTCCAGTTTTGTGGTACAAAACCAAAATTCAAAAGAGATCATTTTTCCCGTTGTGTTCAGTACTGCTGATGGGGGAAACCATATTCACAAGCGGACGTTGCATTATCTCGATCCGATTCCGCTAAATCTGAATGTTGGTACCTGGAACGGTATCAGTGCAATGCCTGGTTACGTAAAAGCTTACGAGGAAGATGACAAACGTGTGGACTGGTCATTTTTAACCGGGCCGATGTACGACGCGGAGGGTAGTATTCTAATTACAGCTCATGGAAGGGAACTAATTCATACAATCGATATTGATATGCAATACAATCTCGATGCCGACGGCTGGGGACAGGTTGAGCAGGAGGAAGGTGCCCGCTGCTCAAAATGGGAATTTGAAAGTGGTCTTAACGGCGACATGGAAAATGATTTTGCCATTTTCAGATTGGCGGATGTTTACCTGATGAAAGCTGAGGCCCTGGTAAGAATGGGGGATGACAACGAAGAAGCATCCCGATTGGTAAATGTACTTCGCCAAAGAGCATTTGATGATAATTCGATGTTAAAATCGAGTGTAACGCTTGAAGATATTTATCAGGAAAGACGTTTTGAACTGGCCTGGGAGATATTTGCCCGTCAGGATATGATTCGCTTCGGTACATTCCTCGATGAAATTCCCGGATGGAAACCTGCAACCAGTGAAGTGAGGTTATTGTTCCCGATTCCTCAATCGGCCCTTGACGCCAATCCTGATTTGACACAAAATCCGGGTTATTGAGTAAATAACAAATTTAAACAAAAGCTGCATGTACAAGAATATATGCGGCTTTTGCTATTTTTTCCCGGATTAATAAAAACGAAAGCTATGTTATATCATGTGCAAATATGACCAATCTTTTAAATTAATCGTATGATTCAACTAAAAAGTCAATTTGAAATTTGGCAGTTAGTAAGTATTAACTAACTTTGTGGCAGTTATTACTTACTGTTCTATTAAAAATTGATTTAAAATTCATATTCTGAGCAAACTTTTAATGTTGGAATTAAAAAAACAATGAAAACAAAAAATGGAAATTTAACAGTGAAAGTAGGGGAAAAGATAATTATTCTTTCAGAAACAGATGTATTCTCTGGAACAAATCAGACCAATACAACGGATATAAAAGGTACTGATCTTTTAGAAATCATTAAATATGAGGAGGATATTATTGAGCTGTTGCTTTTTAGTTTTGAAATTGAACTAATAGAAATGGTTAGTCAACTAAAGTGTGAACAGAATTCACCTGATGTTGAAATTGATTTTTTCTTTAAGCGATTGTTTGCTCTGTTAAAACAAAAACCCTGGATTACTACTTTGGTTTTCAATAAAAATATAAACACAAAATATAGAGAAATTGAAATAATAATTTTTCGAATGAAATCATTTTTAAAAAATTATTTATCAGAATTAATGAATAATGGGAAAAAGGAAAGTATTTCAATTACAATAAAAGGTTCAAATTTATTGAGTGACAATCTTCTATCGTCATTAAGGAAATAAAAAATTATTGTCATGTAGAAATGACGATAAAGCCGAGTTAGTATAAATAAACAAAAAGTTGAGTTAAATATTATGGAAATTTTGCAGGATAAAATATTTAAATTCAAGATTGAAAAATCCTCTGATTTTAGGTTTGATAAATCAGTTGTAGATGTTTTTGATGATATGGTTGTCCGATCGGTACCATTCTATCTTGAAATTCAGCGAATGATTGCAGAAATTTCGCAGGAATATGCCCGCCCCGGTAGCTCGGTTTATGATTTGGGGTGTTCTACAGGTACAACATTAATAGGGCTCGATAAAATGGTTGATTCCTCTGCCAGCTTTGTGGGAGTAGATGAATCGGAGGAGATGCTCGATAAATGCAAGACCAATTTTGTTGAAAATAATCCAAGGCGGCAGATGAATGTTGTGCATGCTGATTTAAATCACGGCCTAATAATCGATAACGCCTCAGTTGTAATCTTGTGTCTTACACTTCAGTTTGTCAGACCGATAAACAGACCCCGGCTTTTACAATCAGTTTACAAACAATTGCAGCCCGGGGGCGCCCTTATTCTTGTAGAAAAAATTTTATGTGAGAATTCAACTTTTAACCGGCAATTCATAAAATTTTATTACGAAATGAAAAAACGAAACCATTATGATGAAATGGAGATAGTGCAAAAACGCGAAGCACTTGAAAATGTATTGATTCCTTACAAAATATCAGAGAATATTCAAATGCTTGAAGAGGCCCAATTCAAATCTTCAGAGGTGTTTTTTAAATGGTATAATTTTGCAGGAATTGTGGCTATTAAATAAATAGTATAAAATGAACAAAATGATTATAAAATTTGGGAACTGGATTTTTACTTACAGGAATTTTTTGTTTCCCCTGCTGTACATTTTCCTCTTCATCCCCTCGGAAATGCTTTTAAGAAACACTGCACTTGCAACTTTTATCGGCCTGTTCTTAATTGTAGTAGGCATTGTTATCCGAAGCCTTACTATTGGCTTGGAATATATCAAAAGAGGCGGATTAAAACGAAAAATTTATGCAGAAAAATTGGTAATCGGAGGCATTTACAGTATATGTCGAAATCCAATGTACCTCGGAAACCTTTTTATTTTGGCCGGGTTTGGAATTTATGCCAATTCTGCTCTTTTTACGTTTTTCATTTTCCCAGCATATATTTTTATTTATTGGACAATAATAAAAGCTGAGGAACATTTTCTGACCGAAAAATTCGGAGACAAGTTTATCCATTACAAAAATCAGATACATCCTCTGATTCCTGATTTCAGCAAAATGAGAAACCTTTTTAAGAACCAGAAATTCAAGTGGCAAAAAGTATTATTCAAAGAATACAACTCATTTTTTCTGTACATTTTTGGATTATTAGCTTTGACTCTTTATCTGAACAGAATATCCTATACTTCTTTCACCATTATTATAATCATTTCATTATCTATATATATATTAATAAAGGTAATTAAATACAAAAATAAAAAAGATGGAGCGAATAAATAAATTTACCAGCACTTCCGAAATTAGCAAAAAATACTAATCTATGATATTGTATTAGGGTAAAGAGTATAATTTTCCCATTCACAGCGTTTTGCCGGATTGAAGGGTTGGTTCGCACAATTTTTTATAAGTTTCT
>Ga0334898_1000896_pt1 | contig 39704 bp, 30 predicted proteins | sample GraSluR3_MG_10_FD_207228 | JGI IMG/M metagenome (GOLD analysis project Ga0334898, IMG submission 207228) | Sludge microbial communities from methane-producing bioreactor in Wageningen University, Netherlands - Granular Sludge_3_08-R3 | ecosystem: Engineered > Bioreactor > Anaerobic >... | reverse complement strand
ATAAGGCTGTCTTATAAAAATCAGTTTATCGTAGAATATAAAAAGGAGGTCTCCTATGAGAAAACAGAATAAAGGGAAGTTTCATTTTTGGAGTTACATAGGAACTCTTGGCTTTGGACGACAATTTGAGGCTTGTTGATACCGATGAATAAATTGGATATTTGCAATTTCGGGTGCCGCCTGTTAAAATACCGCAGTTTGTATTGAGGTAAAAAATGAGCAATTCAAAGTTTAAGATTCTAAAATACAGAGCCGGAAGCTACCCTATAATTGAGGGGGATTTCAGTAATCGTTTTTATATAATCAGGCAGGGAAAACTCAAAAGATTTTCATCTATGTATAAAGATAATCGAAACGAGGAAATAAAGACGGGGGATTTTTTTGCAGTAGTGTCGTGTATGGCAAGACGTCCCGCTATCGAAACGGTCGAGTCTTTGACACAAAGCGAACTTATAGCAATTGAGCGAGAGCAGTTTGTGTCATTAATAAATATAAACTCGCCTATCGCTATGAAAATTATTCGTTATTTCAGTATGGAGCTTCGCCATTTTAATTCAATCCTTACCGAACTTTCTCTAAAATCAAGTTTATCCGAAGACCCCAAAAATCTTTATAATATAGCTATGTATTATTTGGAAAGGAAGATGAATTATCCCTATGCGGTAAACGCATTTGTAAAATACCTGAAATTTTGCCCCAACGGGGAATTGGTTCAAGATGCTAAAATCAGGCTTTCCAAACTATTACCTAAATACAAGCCCGAGTTAGCGCCTCAAAAAGAAGGGCATTTCCAAATAGTCAAAGACAAGGACGTGATTTTTTTTGAACATGAGCCGGGTAATGAATTGTATATTATACAGGAGGGCGAGGTCAGGATATTTAAGATAGTCAACAACAACGAGGTTTTATTAAATATACTGAAACCGGGGGATATATTCGGCGAGATGGCTATACTTGAGAATAAGCCCCGCAACGCTACAGCCACCGCATCGGGAACAGTCAAACTTATGGCGGTATCTAAAACCAATTTCGATTTTGTAGTAAAAAAACACCCCGAAATTGCCGATAAGATTATCACTCTCCTTTCGGAAAGGATTTGGTTTATGCACAGCCATATCTCCAATATGCTAATATCCGACCCGGAAACCAGATTGTATGATGCGCTTTACCTTCAATTGATTAAAAACCGCGTGAATATTCGCAAGAACGAGGAGTATGTTTTTGATTTTGAATTTGACGACCTTATCCGATTTTCGGGGTTGGAATATCTTACGGGGGAACGGGCATTGCGTTCAATTATCGGGAACGGGGAAAAGTTTTTTATCAAAAACGGGAAAATTGCCTGTAAAAACACCGGCGACATAGAACGAACTATGAACGTTATCAAGCGCAACGCTCAGGTCAAGCAGGGGAGGTAAAAGAGCATACTATGTAGTATATATACTACATAGTATGCAGTAATATATCAAAAAAAATCGGCATAACATATTATGTATAAAGAAAATAAGCTATGAAAATTGACTTTTTTTAGAGTATTCTATAATGTATATATACATTATAGAATACATCAAAATGAATTAGAAGGAGTAAATATGCCGAGATTAACAAGACTCCAAATAGCCAAAAATGATATAAAGAAAATCTTAGAGGAAACGAAAAATAAGATTTTCACACCAAGCGATATAGCAAAAATACTGTCTGAAAACAGGGGATTTTTGCGATTGCCCGTGTCTTTAACATCAAAGGGTTTTACGGATTTTTTAAAAAAGGAAAAAATTATATCTGAAATTGAACTTAAGTTTCCTAATAGAAAATATGTTAGATATTTGAGAAACGAGGTTTCCGTATTTGAAATTGCATTATCTCTGCATCCGAATACTTATATTTCTCATTACTCGGCAATTTATCTCCATCAGCTTACCGAACAATTTCCTAAAACCATTTATATAAATTTAGAGCAACCTAAAAAAACAAGAACTTCATCCGAACTGTCTCAGGAACGGATAGACTTTGCTTTTAAAGGTAAGCAAAGAGTATCTAAAAACAGGTGTAAATTTCACGACAACGAAATTTGTATCTTGAACGGAAAATTTACCGGTAATTTCGGGATAATAAAAATGATTACCCCGGATAACTCCGGTTTGTCGGTTACCGGCATAGAAAGAACATTGATAGATTCTGTTGTAAGACCTGAATATTCCGGAGGGGTTTTTGAAATTTTAAAAGCTTTTGAGAATGCAAAAGATATTCTTTCCATAAATGAAATGCTTGCGACGTTAAAAACAATTGATTATACATATCCTTACCATCAGGCTATTGGTTTTTATTTGGAAAGAGCAGGATATCCGGAAAACAAAATTAAATTAGTTGAAAGAATGGAACGCCAATATGATTTTTATCTTACCTACAATATGAAAGAAACGGAATACTCTCGAAAATGGAAATTATTTTATCCCAAGGGATTTTAGATTATTGCATACACATTCAATTACAAAATTAAAGTAAAAATCAAAGTTTTCCAATTTTTCTCCGGGCTTTATTGTATCTTTTAAAGACGGATATCCCTGTCTATGAATTTCCTTGTATTGCGGTATTTTGAATATTAAGTTTAAAGGAACTTTTTTAGCATCGAAAACAGGTTTTAAGATTTTTAAATTTTCTATTGACATCAAATCCTCATCTGAATTTTTGACTATCATATATATATCGAAAAAGTCTCTGGCTCTTTCTCTTATTGTTAATGATTTTACAATTTGCTTATATTCATTGGTTTGCTGGCATATTGCTCTCAACTTTTCAAATAAAATCAAAGAAGGCAGATAAACGTATAGAGTGTAATTATCCAAGTCTTTCAACTCTTTATTATCACAGTATTCATATTTACTAATATCAATTGTGAATTTTCGTTTGTTTGAAATTCCGTATGAAATCGCTTCTCTCCTTAAACGTTCAATATTATTGTCTTTCATCTGATTTGTTAGTTCTGCCTTTATGACCTTAAATTCTATTTCATATCCTCCCCAGAAATCTTCTAAACTTTTTTCTATTTTAGACGGTTTTTTCGTTATCTTTATATCAAACACCCAAAAACCTTCTCTTTTAAAAATCCTTTTAAAGTTTTTTTCTAATGTCTTTTGCAAATTTTGGAATTCTTCTTCTGAAAAGTCATCAGCCATTGAAAAATCTATATCTTCGGAAAATCTTTTGCTTTGTTTTTCATAAAAAAAATTCAGTGCCATCCCCCCTTTTTACACTAATTTTTCCATCAAAAAATCGTCGGCAACGATGCTTTGTATTGCCAATTTTCTTATTTTTTCGGTTTCTACTAAATTCAAATCTGCCCCCTGAGTTTAATCAATTATATTATATATAAACATCCTTTTTTCAACAAATTTTTCGTATTGTGCGTATTTATTCCACTTAAACGAAAATCCATTTGTTTTTTGACTAACCTCAAAACTCAAGAAAAAATTTCAGGGGTTTGTGGAAGCAAATTTTATAAAAGCGAGTAATTTAGTCCACTCGGATATATTTTTCTCCGGTAGAATCTAAAATTTCTTCTGCTCCAAACCTTATGATTAGAGTATCGTTAGTAAATTTGTAAGCGAATTTTCGTTCAACTCTTTGATAATTTCCGGTTCCACCTAAAAGCAAATCTTCCCGATAACTACCTTTTCCCTCGCCTGCCTTATAAGGATATTCCTTTTTACGATTGTAATCAATTAATTTCGTTCGCGTAAATTCATAAGCGTAATTAACATTACTTTCGTCATCAATAAAGCCCCATTTTCCGATTAAATCCGAATCAGCCGCACATCCGCAAAGCGCTAAGAAAACGACAACAACAACCAATCTTTTAAACATATCGGCCTCCTTTAAGTCAACTCAAATTTTATTTTGAAAAAGTTTTTTTTGCACAGTGCAATATTATTATAGTTCAAATAATTGTTAAGTCAAGTGAATTATTTTATTTTTTTGAAATTATTTCTAATTTTTTTCCCCGATTGTTTTTCGTTTATTTTGTTTTGCCTTTAATATTTGTGAAAGGGGTAATTTATCACATTACCTTCTTTTTCCGCTTGACTTTTATAAAGGTTTTTTGTTTTTATTATATTTTGTTTTGCAGACCTAAGTTATCAGATATTCCCGTATTCAACTTGATTTCTTATTTATTTCCTTTTATAATCATAACGATTGTAAGTATATTGATGTGGAGGTATTCTTGATTAAGAGAATGAATTTGAAAAATTTTAAGTGCTGGGAGGATAGCGGGGACATAAACTTTTCTAAAATTACAGGATTTTTCGGTTCAAACAGTTCCGGTAAAACAAGTATTATACAGTCTTTGCTGATGCTAAAACAAACTACAGAATCAGCCGACCGAAATTTGGTGCTGGAATTCGGTAATGATAAATTATACGTGGAATTAGGAACTTTTGAAGAGATAATATTTGAACACAACGAAAATCTCAATCTGGAATTGGAAATTTCTTGGACACTTAATAAAGAGTTAAAAATAAAGGGGCCGGACAAGTCGGAGGATTCCGAAAAATTTGAGTTTTCCGGTAGTGAGATTAAATTCAAGACTAAAATCACCCGGAAAGAGAAAACTCGTCAATTATGTGTCGAGAAAATAGAGTATCAATTTGCAAATCTAAATTTTCAACTGTCTAAAAATGAGAAGAGTAGCGGATATGAATTGGGACTTGCTCCGAAGGATAAGTTTGAGTTTAAACGGACCCGGGGCAGACCTTGGCAGCTACCTCCTCCGACAAAATGTTACGGTTTTCCGGATGAAATTAAATCATATTTTCAGAATGCCTCGTTTTTATCGGATTTTGAATTGAAATTTGAGAACCTTTTTTCCAATGTTTACTATTTAGGTCCTTTGCGGGAATACCCGAAAAGAAATTATACTTGGAGCGGTGCAAAGCCTTCGGATATGGGGCGGAAAGGAGAGCGCGTTATAGATGCGTTGTTGGCATCTAAAGAGGCAAATATATACATATCACGGGGACAAAGAAGAAGCCGAATGAGCGTGGAAGAATACACGGCTTTTTGGTTAAAAGAACTCGGATTAATAGAAAGTTTTGAAGTTAAACCCTTGAAAGAGGGCGGAAACTTATATGAAGTTTGGGTTCAAAAAAGCGAGGGGAGTTCATCTGTTCTTCTTACCGATGTCGGGTTTGGGGTATCTCAAATCCTGCCCGTAATTACCTTATGCTATTATGTTCCTCCGAATTCCATTCTGATTATTGAACAACCGGAAATTCACCTACACCCTACCGTTCAGGCGGGATTAGCGGATGTTTTTATCGACGCTATGAAATATAATGAAGTTCAAATTATTTTAGAAAGTCACAGCGAACATCTTTTAAGACGACTTCAACGTCGAATTGCCGAAGAAAAAGGAGTTAAAAATAATGATATTGCTTTGTATTTTTGCAATTCTAAAAACGGAAAATCTCAATTAGATACTTTGAAAATTGATGAATATGGAAACATCACTAATTGGCCCAAAGATTTTTTCAATGATGACTTAAAAGAAATTGCAGCTATGACGGAGGCTATATTTAAAAGAAAATCGAAAGGCAAAAAAAGATGAGCAATGTTGTTATTGATACGAATGTTCTTATTACGGCAAACGGGGATTGCAAACAGGCAGCCCCAAAATGTGTCGAAAGTTGCGAAAAAAGTTTATTGAGAATATATAACGAAGGAATAGTTGTTTGGATAGATGACAGATACTTAATCTTGAATGAATATAAAAAACATTTGAATTTTTCGGGACAACCCGGAATCGGCAACTTCTTTTTCAAAAGATTACATGACTTTCAGGGCGATGAAAATGTGGTAAAACAAGTGTCTATTACCCCTATAGGTAATTCTGAATGCCCGGAAAGTTTTAGTGAATTTCCGGATAATCCGGAACTTGAGGGTTTTGACCATTCCGACAGGAAGTTTGTAGCTGTCGCAATAGCAAGCAGGGTATATCCGGATATATATAATGCAACGGACTCCGATTGGTACAATTTTCAGGAAGCACTTGAAAGGGACGGGCTTAAAATAATTCAGTTATGTCCTCACTTATTTGAAACTTGCTGATTCATCTCCTTTTGGTATAAATAACAAAGCCTTTTCAAACTTATAATATAAATAAACACCCCCCCCGTAATATTCCCGTATTCAACTTGATTTCTTGCGCATTAGGTTTTATAATCATCGTGAGGTGAAACTATGAAAGAAGCGATGTTTTTTGAAAAAAGGGATACGGACAGGGTTAAATGCTTTCTTTGTCCGTTGGAGTGCGTTATATCCGAGGGGAAATCCGGGGTATGCGGCGCAAGACAGAATGTCGGAGGCGAACTTTTCAGCAGAAACTACGGCGTTGTCTCATCCGCATCTATGGACCCGGTTGAAAAGAAGCCGTTGTATCATTATTACCCCGGCGAGATGATTTTATCGCTCGGGACCGTCGGGTGCAATCTCAAATGCCAATTCTGCCAGAACAACGGGATTTCGAGATACTACGACAACGAGTTTAGTATGCCTACCGAGGTTTTTACCCCTCAGTCGGTAATCCGCGCGGTTAATGAAAGCGGGTCTTTCGGCGTGGCTTATACATATTCCGAGCCGGTTGTATGGTATGAATTTGTTTACGATGCCGGAAAAATAGTTGCGGAAAGCGGCGCTAAAAACGTTCTTGTTACCAACGGGTTTATTAACCCCGAGCCGTTAAAAAATCTTATTCCATTAATACACGCGGCTAATATCGACCTCAAGGCTTTTAGTGAGGAGAACTACCGCCGTCTCGGAGGGAAACTTGCGCCGGTGCTTGATACTATTACCGCGATGAAAGATGCCGGAATTCATATAGAGATTACAACCCTTGTCGTTACAGGGTTAAACGATAATCTTGATGAACTCGGCGCTTTGATTAAATGGATTGCCGATTTGGACAAGAATATTCCATACCATATTTCAAGATATTTCCCTCATTATCATTACAACGAGGTGGCGACCGACCTTGAGTTTTTGAATGAAGTCGTGGATTTAGCTAAAACGCATCTGAACTATGTATATCTTGGGAATACCGTTGCGGATAATACCACATATTGCCCGGGTTGCGGCAACCCTTTAATCCAACGTCATGGATATTCCACCTCAATGCCCGGATTAAAAACCGATAACGGCAAAGCGGTTTGCGCTAAGTGCGGAAGGAGCGCCGATATTATTGCCGGTAAGGTGATAAAGTGATAGAAATAGTTCCCGCTAAAAACGGGGCGGATACCGTTAAAATCAACGGAAAATTTATTCTATCCGCCTATGACCCTTTTAAAGATGCCGTTCGTGTCGCGAGAGATACGGAAACGGATAAAAAAATCTTCTTCCTGTTTTCATCCTCGTTAGGATACTTAATTGATGCGCTTATCGAAAGGGGTGTTGATATATCCGATATTTTCGTATATGAACCCTGCAAAGAACTTATGCATTATACCCTTTCCCGTTATCCTGAAATCCGTATAGCGGAAATATCGGAGTTTTCCGGAATTATCGAGGAGGGGTTACTACGTGGAAAGCGTGCGGAAATTATCGCGGTAAATTCATTCAAGACCTCGTTTCCAAGCGAATACCTTGATTTTGAGGATACTTTTTACCGCTCCTTCAGAAGCGCCGTTGAAAACCTCAAGGTAAGCGCATATTTTTCCAAAGTCTGGTTTGCGAATTTTCTTCGCAATATGCTTTCATTAACGAGCGCGACTAACCGCTTTGTATTCCACGTTACGGGCAATATCCCGAAATCGCACGGAGACGTCATAGTTACCGCATCGGGCGTATCTTTGGATAATCATATCGAAAAAATCAAAGCCGCGCGCGACAGGTTTTATATATTCTCGGTTTTATCATCGGCAAGGACTTTGCTTAATAACGGGATTATTCCCGATGCCGTTATTGTTAGCGATGCCGGGGTGGGTAATAAATTACATTTTGCGGGATTACCGCAGGATATTCCCATTCTGGCAAGCCCATACTCATCAAGCGCGCTTTTATGCAATATCAAAAATCCCGTCATGTTTTATTTTACCGATGATACAATCGAAAATCCGCATTTCTCGCCTTCCTCACCCTCGGTTACCATAGATGCGGGAATTATTGCGCGTTCGCTTTTTAAAGGAAAACTTATCTTTGCGGGGCTTGACCTTGCTTACAGTCTTGCAGGATGTCATTCCCGTTACAATGCTTTTAATGAAATTTATGCAAAGAAAAGCAACCGTCTTATTCCATTTATGAATTTCGGGCTTTCATTTTTAAGACGCGGGGATATTGCCGAAAACGGCAAAAATTTCACGCATAGCCAATTCCTGATGGTGCGCGATTTTGTTTCCAAGACTTTCGGCAAGGAGTTTTATCTTGAGGGGGGATTGGGGTTTGATACTATGAACTTGGTAAAAAGCCTTGATAGCTTCGGCGGTCGATGCAGGGATTTTTCCGTCGATAAATTCGGGAAAACAATCGAGGCAAGCACGGTTCGCGATATTATCCTTGATTTATGCAAAAAACTAAAAAGTCGGGACAGCGATTTGTTAAAACGGGTTTTTGTCCGCGAGTTTGTTACGGGGAGTTTTAACCCCGAATTTGCGGAATATTACGCCGGTAAATTTGCGCGGGGTTAGGTTATGCTTATAACCCGAAGTTTCGGGAAACGTTCCCTGATGATGTTAGCCTCGTTTTTATCGCGGACAATTATAATAATTTTCTCAGGAGGGATGGGTTTTAAATCAAGGTCGCCGTTTATTCTCCACTCGTCTTCATCGGTCCATCGCAAGTCGCGCCCGTGAAATTGGAAAAACGGCTTATCATTATCGGAAAGATTTTCATAGACCGTATCGTCCCCGTAGATAACCTTTCGCGCTCCCGTTTCTTCAATAATATCGTGTTCTATTGCTATACCATAAGGCTCATAAGTGTAATTCACCTTGCGGTTTCTCCATCGTATAATTTCGGGAAATTCGGACGGATGCTTTGAGGTAAAAGATATTATATCAAACTTCCCGCGGATTTCGGTTGATGCGGCGGAAATTGTGCCTTTCTCAAGAATATGTATAAGCGTATTAAAAGCCGAGTGCGAATACCCGTTACGGCAGTTCACTATTGATATATAATAACCGGCGGGGGTTTCATCGGGGTAGGCGTTATAAAACGTTCGCGTGAGATGGGTCAGATAGTTCCATTTGAGAGATTTAAGAGCGGGGTTTATGTTTTCGGCGGATAAAGGACGAGGCGGTTGCCAAACTCCTTTGCAATATTCGGTTTTAAATCTTAAATCGGTGTTGCGCTTATCGGAGCATATCTTATCCATAAACCCGCCCTCACGTATTGAAACGGGGAACAAAATATCCGCTAAATCACGGATAAACTTGTCGCGGGTTTGCCATACCCGTTTATGGAATTTTTTATCCAAGTCTGTTTCAAAAAACAGGAATGATATTTTATCGGGGTTGCATCGAAAATCGCGAATTATGGAATCGGCGATTTGTTGCGGGTCTTGATTTTTAAAAAGAGGCAGGACTATTGTCTGTATCGCGCCTGTTTCGGATGCATAACCGAGTATCAGTTCATAGGTGTTTATTCCCGTCGATGATAAAACGACAAGGTTGGATGAGCGGGCAAAATCTACGGCGCGGACAGTATTTTCGACCCACTTATCGCGGGATACGGGGGTTTTACTCTGACGTGAGTTTAGTATTGCGCATTTCGGAAAGCCGAACTCCCTCCCGATAAGAATTGTTCGCATACCGACTTTTTCCATCGAAACGGCTTACTCCCATTCAATAGTGGCGGGGGGTTTGGATGTTATATCATAGACAACGCGGTTGACCTCTTTTATGCGGCGTATAATGGTATTGCCGATTTCATCAAGCAGGGTATAAGGAAGTTCCGCGCGGTTAGCGGTCATCCCGTCCACACTGGTAACGGCACGAAGCGCGATAACGTTGCCGTATGCTCTCTCATCGCCCATAACCCCGACACTCTTAACCGGCAGAAATACACAGAAAGCCTGCCAAACCTTGTCATACCATCCGCTTTCCTTCAGGGTATCTATAAAGATTTTATCCGCCTCGCGAAGAATAGCAAGATTTTCCTGTGTAATTTCCCCGATAATCCTTACCGCAAGACCGGGTCCGGGGAAGGGATGGCGGTTGAGTATATCATCGGGAATATCAAGGAGCTTTGCCACCTTCCGCACCTCGTCTTTAAAAAGATAACGGAAAGGCTCAATGATGCGCCCTTCTTTTTCAAGTTTTTCTATTTCGGAAACGCGGTTGTGATGGGTTTTAATGGTGCGGGAAGGACCCTTCACCGGCGCGCTCTCGATAACGTCGGGATACAAAGTTCCCTGCACAAGAAAGTCAAACTTTTCAAGCGCCGAGAAAAACACCTCGACAAAGGTTTTCCCGATAATTTTACGTTTTTCCTCGGGGTTCTCGATTTTATGAAGTCTTTCAAGGAAAAGCTCGCTCGCGTCAACATAACGGATTTTGAGTTTCAACCTTTCGCAGAGATTAAACAAGACCCGCTTTTCTTCATCCATCCTCAACACGCCGTTATTAACGAAAACAGCCATAACCTTATCACCGAGTGCGCGCTGGACAAGCACCGCAAGCGTAGTGGAATCAACCCCTCCCGATACCCCAAGCACAACTTTTTTCCCTTCGCATTTTTCACGTAAAATACGAATTTCCTCATCTATAAAGTTTTGCATACTCCAGTTTTTTTCCGCTTTGCAAATATCAAACAGGAAATTGGACAGGATACTTGTCCCCTCTTCGGTATGCGCCACTTCGGGGTGGAATTGAACGGCATAAATATTTTTATCTTGATTTTCTATAACGGCAATAGACCCTTTATCCCCGGCATCTCCGTCAATATCTTTTTCCGTTGCCGCGGTAACCTCAAACCCGTCGGGGAGTTTAACAACCGTATCCCCGTGACTCATCCACACAACGCTATGGTTTTTTACCCCTTTCAAAAGAGGGGTGCAGCAATGTTCAATACAAAAGATTGCGCGTCCGTATTCCCGTTTATGTGAGCGCTCGACTTTTCCGCCGAGAAGGTAGCTTATAAGTTGCATCCCGTAGCAGATACCGAGAACCGGCACGCCGAATTTGAAAATGTCTTTTGATATAACCGGGGCATCCTCATCGTAAACGGATGAGGGACCTCCCGACAGGATTAATCCGGCGGGATTTAACGCTTTTATCTCATCAAGATTGTGGTTGTAAGGGTAAATTTCGGAATATACCCCGAGTTCGCGGATTCTTCTTGCGATTAATTGGGTATATTGAGACCCGAAATCGAGAATAACTATGGAATTCTCCATTTTGTCTCCCTGAAATTAATTATTTAATAGTCCCGTAAGCGTGTTTATTTGGAATAATTTTCCCAACCTTCGCTTTGGAGTTTTTTATCTTTTTCGGCGACTTCATCTTTGAGTTTAACCCTGAAATCGCGCACTTTTTGTTTTAGCGCGGGATTGGATAGCGCAAGTATCTGTATTGCAAGAAGTGCGGCGTTTTTAGCGCCCGCCTTTCCTTTGCCCATAACCCCAACGGGGATACCGGGAGGCATTTCTATCATAGATAAAAGGGAGTCAAGCCCTGCAAAATCCCCCGATGATAACGGGATACCGATTACGGGAAGCGTGGTATGCGCCGAGACTACTCCTGCAAGATGAGCGGACATTCCCGCCGCCGCTATAATTACTTTGCCTTCTCCGTTTTCAAAATCGGTAACAATCTCCAAGGTGCGTTCAAGGCATCTGTGAGCGGAACTTATATGCACCTCAAAATCAACGCCGAAATCCTTTAAGACCGACAATCCGTCGGATACTACCGGAAGGTCGCTGTCGCTTCCCATAAGTATCAAAATTTCCGACATTATTCACCTCTCTTATTATTTTTAATCCAAATCAATAAATTTTATATCTTTTAGGTAGTCTTTAACCTTATACGTTGTGAGTTTTTCAACCTTTGTTACAAGTTTGGATAACTTTTTTGAAGCGTCTAATATCATATCCAACAACTCTCTTAGTTCGGGACTATTAAAATCTCCGTTTTTGCCCATCAGTCCAAGCATCTCAGCCGAACCGATAATGGTTGTAAGAGGTTGGTTAAAATTATGCGCAATGGCGCGCCCCATCTCGCTGACCGTGTTATCCTGATAAAGACGAAGTAACTCTCGTTTATGTTCCTCAAGTTTTAATACGTTTTCTATCCGTATCAGAAGCTCTATTTCGTTAAAAGGCTTGCGAATATAGTCAACGGCGCCTGCACGGTATGCGTTTTTAAGCGAGGCTATCTCGTTTAATGCGGTAACCATAATGACCGGCATTTCGGCGGTATGCGGGTCGGACTTGAGTTTCTCGCATACATCTATCCCGTTGCCGTCGGGAAGCACTATATCCATCAGAATTACATCGGGACTAAATTCTTTTGCAATACCCGCTACCGAACGTGCCTCCCCCGTTATTCTGATTTCAAACTTGTCTTCTCCGAGTATCTGCCTGTAAGCTTCCTGTTCGATTTTTGCATCCTCAATTACGAGGATTTTATATTTTTCCATAAAATAAAACCCCTATTTAATACGACAATAAGTATATAGTAAATTTAGAAATTTTTCCATTAATCGGAAGGAAAAATCTCACGTGCAGTATCAAACAAAATGCAGTCGGCGACATAACCCGCACTATGTAAAACAACAGGGGATAATCCCTAATCTTGATTTTTATTACGGAAAAAGTTATCATATTTCATATACGGAGGGGAAATGGGAAGCATAATAGTTTCTATAATAATCTTTGGCGTGGCAATCTTTTTGTTCTGGAAAACAAACCGCAAGATTAACGCAATCAAATCGGAAATCATACAGGAAGAACTTCGCGATGAGATGGAGAGCTTAATTACCGAATTTAACCGCACCGCCTCCCGTAATATTGAGCTTATTGAAGACCGTATAGAGGAGTTAAAACGGGTTATGCAAAAGGCGGATAATAAGATTATCCAGATGGAAGAACGTATTGAGCGGGCAAAAAAACCCATTGTGGTTGAAAAAGTCGTGGAAAGAAAACCCTTGTCCTCTGCTTCCAAATCCAAATCCTCTGATAAAAAAGAAAAACCCGTCAATAAACAAAAATCCGCTGAGAACGAGGTTGCGCATCCTTTTTCGCAGGAAGACACCCCGTCTCCCGAAAACCATACTCAAACCTACTCCGATAAAGCGGCATTTCGCACCCGTGAAAACAAACCGGAAACAACGGAGGAAGCGCCCGTCCCACAACCCACCCCCCAACAAAAAGAGGAAAATCCCGATAATAAATTGTCCCGGGCCGACCTTCTTAAAAAACTTATCGGGGAGGGCAAAACCAAAGAAGAGCTTGTCGATATGGGTTTCGTTGAAAACGAGATAAACCTTTTGAAATTTCTTATATCGAAAAACTGAAAAAACTTGACTTGGAAGCGTTTCCAATATATAATAGCATAATACCGATACGGGAGTAAATTTTGTCAACAATTAAGGATGTTGCCCGTCTTGCTGGAGTCGGGGTAGGAACGGTCTCGCGTGTGCTTAACGGAGGGAAAAATGTCAGGAAGGATACAATGGACAGGGTTTTGGAATGCGCGAGGATATTAAATTACCGCGTTTCCAAGTCCGCCCGCGACCTCGCGCGTAAGGGGTTTTCCACAGAGACTATCGGTATTACCCTGCCTATCGCAGTGCATCCTTTTTACCTTGAAGTCCTGAAGGGGGCTTATGCCTATCTCAATGAGCAGGGGTATAATCTGCTTATTTTTAATATCGGGCATAAGACCGATGAGGTGTTTCACAGGATTGTTGATGAGATTCTCGCGGGGGTTATTGCCGTGTCGCGCCCTATTCCCGATGAGTATAAACGTCTTTTCGAGATTGCAGGCACTTCATATATTTGCCTTGACTATTTTTCTGAAAACGGAAAATGTCTTTATATCGACAACCGCTACGGGGGCAAGCTTGCCGCGCGGTTTTTAATTGAACGGGGAGCGCGTAATATCGCTTATATCGGGGAAAGCGTTTATTCCCAGCAACAGGATGAGAGAATCGCGGGGTTTCAGGAGGAGCTTTTCGCTAACGGTATTTCTATTAAATGTGAAAAGTATATCAGCATGGACGAGCAGGAAGCGTTTAATATTACAATGGATATTATCGGGAAATTTGATATTGACGGTGTTTTTTATTTTTGTGATGAGTTGGCATACGGCGGGCTTCGCGCAAGAACAGAAAGTGGGAAACGTTTTGATATAATCGGCTATGACGACAGGGATGCATCGCAGTATCTCGGACTTTCCACCATCCGTCAACCGGCGTTTGAGATAGGTTTTGACGGCGCTAAGAAAATTGACGGCTTTATTAAAAACGGAAATCAGGGACTTTCGCCCACCCCTTATCTGCCTAAGTTGATAATCAGAGATTAAGGATATACTATGGAAAAATTTGTAAAAAAAGACGGAATCAATACCCTCAGCGGAAGACCTTATATCTACGGGGCTACTCTTTATCCTGAGGGGTGTAATTTTGCGCTTTTTTCAAAAAACGCCACCTCGGTTTCGCTTCTTTTATTTAACGACTACAAGGACAGCGAACCCGCCCATATTATCGCGCTTGATAAACGTCTTAATAAAACCGGCGATATGTGGCATATTTTTGTCGAGGGTATTAAAGAGGGGCAGTATTACGGTTACGCGGTTGACGGACCCTACGACCCTGTCAACGGACACAGGTTTAATGTCAACAAATTATTGATAGACCCTTATTCCAAGGCGGTTTCGGGACATTATCACTGGAACAAGAGTTCCGCCTACGGATACGACAGAAACCATCCCGACCGCGACCTTTTTTTCTGCAAAATCAAAAACTACGACACCCATTCCAAAAGCATCGTTGTAGATGACAGGGATTTTGACTGGGAAGGGGACAAACCCCTGCATATCCCTATGAAAGATACTATTATTTATGAAACGCACGTCCGTGGTTTCACCCGTCATCCCTCATCTAAAGTAAACCACCCCGGCTCGTATATCGGCTTAATAGAAAAAATTCCGTATCTGAAAGAGCTTGGTATTACCACTGTCGAGCTGTTGCCGGTGCATGAGTTTAACGAACTTGAAAAAATAGAAACAAACCCGCTGACGGGCGAAAAACTTGTCAACTATACGGGGTATTCCACCCTTGCGTTTTTTGCCCCCGATTCGTGGTATTCGACAAAGCGCGAGGGGCTTACCGCGGTGCGCGAGTTTAAGGAAATGGTCAAGGCTCTTCATAAAGCGGGGATTGAGGTTATACTCGACGTGGTTTATAATCATACGGGCGAGGGTAACGAGATGGGACCCACGTTGAGCTTTAAGGGCTTGGATAATTCCATATATTATATGCTTGAAAACGGGCGGTATTACAAGAACTATTCCGGGTGCGGAAACACTATGAACTGTAACCATCCCGTTGTAAAGCGGATGATAAAAGACAGCCTTCGCTACTGGGTTGTGGATATGCACGTTGACGGGTTTCGGTTTGACCTTGCGGCTATATTGGGGCGTGATGAAAATGGGCATTGGGTTCCCGATTACTCGGTGCTTTCCGAAATAAGCCATGACCCGATTTTATCCAACACCAAACTTATAGCGGAGGGGTGGGATGCTGCGGGGTTGTATAAGGTCGGAGGGTTTCCCGAAGGATGGGCAGAGTGGAATGGTAAATTCCGCGATGATGTCCGCGCGTTTGTCAAGGGTGATGCGGGGGCGGCTTCCGATTTAGCTAAACGTATCTCAGGGAGCGCGGATTTATATTTTTTCGGCTCACGGAAGCCGTATCACAGTATAAACTTTATCACTTCTCACGACGGGTTTACCCTCAACGACCTTGTAAGCTACAACAACAAGCATAATATCGCCAATGCGGAAAACAACCGCGACGGGGATAGCCACAATCTCAGTTGGAACTGCGGGGTTGAGGGCGAAACCGACGATAAGAAAATCCTTGAGCTTAGGGAACGGCAGATGCGTAATTTTATCACTATACTTATGATTAGCCAGGGAACGCCTATGTTGTTTTCCGGTGATGAGGTCAAGTTTACTAAAAAGGGCAATAACAATACTTACTGCCACGATAATGAACTGAACTGGTTTGACTGGAATCTGATTTATAAAAACCGTGACTTTTTCGAGTTCTGCAAGGCGCTTATCGCTTTCAGAAAAAAACATCCCTCGCTGCGAAGAGAGGATTTTTTCCTCGGCGAGGATTTTTCGCAAAACAATCTTAACGATATAAACTGGCACGGCGTTAAATCGGGCAAACCCGATTGGAGTCCTTCATCCCGTTCGCTTGCTTTTATGATAGACGGTTCCAAACCCGAAACCGGCAGCGACAAAAAAGACAATGATATTTATGTTGCGCTAAACAGTTATTGGGATACGCTGGAGTTTGAGTTACCCACTTTGAAAAATAAAAACTGGCATTTAGTAGTAAACACCTATGAAACCTCGGGGTTCTATCCTGAGGATACCTCCCCAGTTGTAAAAGAAAATAAATTTAAGGTGCGTGAAAGAAGCGCTATTGTTTTGATTTCAAAATAAATTTTCGGAGGTTATTATGAGAAATTTGATTTATTTGCTTATTGGCGTTGTGGTATTACTATTTATAGCCGGGTGCGCCGCGCAAATCAGGAGTCAGAGAGACCAATATGACTCAGGGGCTTTGTTAAGCCATACGGTTACAGATGGTGTTCTTGAACTTAATTATGAAAATATGTCGGCGCGCTTTTCTTTTGTAAACGGCGGAGTAATCCATTTTGAGGCTTCGTATTCCCCGGTTATTCCTCATAAACACGACTATGCTGTTGTATCCCGCGAAATTGACGTATCTTCCGCCGTAACGGAGAAAAACGGTGAAATTTTATTTGCACGCGGCGATATTTCAGTTCGCATCAGGAAAAGGTCGTTTCAGGCAACCGTAAGTCAAAACGAAAAGCATCTTTACAGTTTCGGCGTTTTTTCCAAAATAGAGGGCGAAACCCTTTACGCAGTCTCAAGATATAAAAACGAACGCTTCTTCGGTTTGGGAGGTAAAACCGGTGATTTTGAACTTACCGGACGCTCTTTTGAGATGTATAATAAAGATACCTACCGCTATGACGGTAATACCGACCCGATTTATTCCTCATTTCCGTTTTATATAACTTTTACCGATAATTTCCAATACGGAGTGTTTTTCGACAGTCCTGCGCGGTCTTTCTTTAATTTTAAAGCGGATGATTACTCCTATTCGGTTGTTGATGATAAGATTTCGCTTTATGTTTTTACCGGCGATACAAAGGATATTATCGGGGATTATACCGTATTAACCGGAAAGCCGTATATGCCTCCGTTATGGGCAATGGGATACCATCAGTCCCGTTACAGTTACACAAATCAGGCACAATTTTTATCGGTTGCCGAAAGTTTCCGCAATAATAATCTTCCGCTTGAGGTGCTTTATCTTGACATAGGATTTATGGACAGTCACAAACCTTTTACCTATGACCCCGTTAAATTTCCCAACCCCGTTGCGATGATTCGCGAGCTTCACAGGGACGGGGTGAAAATCGTTGCGATTGTTGACCCGGGTATTAAGGTTGATGAGGATTATGAGGTTTATACCTCGGGTGAGGAACTTGACGTGTATTGCAAATACCGTGAACGCCCCTACCGCGGCGCCGTTTGGCCCGGTATGTGTAATTTTCCCGATTATTCCCTTCCGCGTGCAATAGAATGGTGGGGCGATTGGTATAAGGTCTTAACCGATATGGGTATAGACGGTTTTTGGAACGATATGAATGAGCCGAGCGTATTTTCGGGTCCTAACGGCACAATGCCTCCCGGCGTGATGCACTATAATTTCGGAAACCCCGTTCAGCATAAATATATCCACAACGTTTACGGGCTTACTATGATAGAAGCTACAATGGACGGGATTACGCGGATTAACCCATCCGAGCGTCATTTTATACTGACGCGTTCCGCGTATAGCGGCGCGCAAAGAAGCTCTTTTTTATGGACGGGTGATAATACCGCAAACTGGGAGCATCTCCGTATGAATGTAAGTATGATATTAAATCTCGGGCTTTCCGGGATGCCGTATTGCGGGGCGGATATCGGCGGATACACCGGGTCCCCGTCTGCGGAACTTATGGTCAGATGGAATCAGCTTGGGACGTTTATTCCCTTTATGCGAAACCATACCGAAACGGGAACGCGCTTTCAAGAACCATATAACTTTACGGAAAACATAGATATTTTGCGCAAATATATCTCGCTACGATACAAACTTATGGCGTATCTATATACTGAGGTATATAAAACTCATATATCGGGCTTGCCGATAGCAAAACCGTTGTTCCTTAACTACGGGCGTGATTTCTTAGATGAAGCGCAGGCTTTCCTTTTCGGCGATGATATACTTGTCGTGCCGGTGCTTGAAAGACGAGCGGAAACCGTTACGGTTACCATTCCCGACGGGTTATGGTATGATTTCCACGGCGGGGATACGTTTAAAGGCGGAACTCACACAATACCCGTTACGCTTGAGGATATACCCGTATTTGTCAGGGGCGGAAGCATTGTCTCTCTATATGCCAAAGATGCGCGTAACACGTCCCAGCTTAAAGATGCGGATATTCGGATTGTCGTATATCCCGATAACGAAGGGAGAGCATCCGGCGTTCTTTATGAGGATGACGGCAAAAGCCATAAATATCTTGACGGGCAATACCTGCTTAGCGAATTTGATATAGAAATCCGCGAGGGTGTCGCTAATGTAAGAATTAAGCATAGCGGGGATTACGTGCCTAAACGAAAACTGACTTTCAAGTTTTCCGAAAGCGTTACTGAAGTGAATATTACGGAATAACCGCCAAGAGGCACGGAGCGGTCGGCGGGCATTTCGATAACGGTCGCCTCGATACGCTCGTTTCACTCGCACTCGGCGACCGAAGCATTATATAAAAGTCCTCTCTTAAACCATCCGGTCATCGAGTTCTCCCGCACCAATTTACCCGCTTCTCAGGGTTTCCCAATAAATTGGTGCGGGGGTGTATCGAGATAACCCCTACGGTGTCATTCTGATTTTTGCTTCTTTAGCTTTTCCCCTGAAGAATCTACTTCCGTTAAAGGAGACACTTCACCAAGTCAGGCTGACACGGGTATAATCGGCATAGCACGGCGGAGCGGTCGCCTCGATACGCTTGTTTCACTCGCACTCGGCGACCGAAGCATTATATAAAAGTCTTTCCTTAAACCATCCGTTCCCCGAGTTTGGTCGTAAGACCAAGTATCGAGGGGAACGCCATCCGGTCATCTCGATACTCCGAGCCTTTGCGAAGGAGGGGCTTGGTATTGATGGGAAAAGTAGGCTGTGGAGAGAGGCGACTACCGCCCTCTCCAAACCTCATTCCCGCCGGCTGTTCCGCCTATGACGTATATAGCCTCGCCGTTCCCGTCATCAAACACCACCGCCGTGTGGTATGATCTGCCTGAAAATCCTGCATTGTTTATCTGATACCAATTGTTGCCGTCGGTGCTCCAATATACGGTGTTTACATTAGCACCGCCGGTATTTCCCCCTATAACCCACATCTTGTTGTCATACACAACGGAGGCGTGACTGTGTCTTGCAATAGAGGCTGCGGGATGTGTTGTCCAGTTTTCGCCATCTGTGCTACTATAAACGTTATTGATTAATTGCAATGACCCAAACCCATCATCTTCTTCACCTCCAATAATCCACAATTTGTTATCAAACACTAAGCTGGAGTGTCTTGCCGAACCAAAAGAAAGGGGGCTATCGGTAGCTTCTGTCCAAGAGATCCCATCACTACTATACCATATTCTATGATTAGGTTCTGCATACTCAGTATTATGAGATTCTCCACCAATAGCCCATATTTTATTATCAAAAACCACGCTTGAATGAAAAGCGCTTGCCTGTGCGTTCCAGTCATTAACAAAATTAATATTGTTTTCATATGTCCAGCTTGGGTCATTGCCGCGCGACCAAACGTCATTTGTGTAATTGTCGGTTCCCTCTATCACCCCACCGATAACCCAGATTTTGTTTTGGAATCCAATGCTTGAATGTCCGAAACGCGGGGAGAAAACTTCCGTAGCTCCCAATTCTGTCCAGTCTGCGCCATCGTAGCTATAATATACATCATTGAGTAAATTACCATCTTGTCCGCCTATAATATAAATTGCTTCTCCAGTGCCTATATCAACCACAACGCCGGTATGACCGGAGCGTGCGGAGAAAATGTCTCCGGTTATTGTCAATTTTTCCCAGACCATATAGCGACTGAGGGCAAGTCTGGTATTGGTTGGCGAATGGTTACCCGCGTTATCTACCGCGAAAACCTCGTTGGTAAGCTCTATTCCGAAACGGGGAACGCTGAAATTGGTTGACCAGTTCTCGCCGGTAAGGTCAGCCTTTTTAAATTCGCCCACTCCGCCGAATCTGACCCAAACCTCTTTAACTCCGCTGCTGTCGGATGCCGTGCCGGAGAAACCGTAGGATGCGTTTATAATTTCCGCGCCGGCGCCGGGAAAATTGATATCAAGCGTAGGATGTATAGTGTCGATAGTGATTGTTACCGGCTCGGAATTGACGTATGCCCCGTCGACGACCCTTGCCCGCGCTGTAATTTGGTATTCGTCGTCGCCACCAAAATTTTGCACAAATTCCCAGTTTACATCGTTTCCCGCGGTGAAGTTTGCAGTCTGCCAAGCTCCCCCGTTCACCTGAACCTCTATTTCCGTTATTATATGAGGCTCTTCGACCACTGCCGTTCCTTGAATTGTAATAGACGTTTCATTGGTGAAAGTACCCGTTATCGGAGAGGTTATATAAATCTCAGGTTCGGGTAATTGCAAGTCAAAAGTAATATTTAACACGTCTGTTTCATTGGTTTTATTATTGCTTCCTATAGCCCGAGCGACTATGGTATTGTTTCCGTCAATTAGATTAATATTTATATCCCACTCCACGTAGTCTCCCGATGTAATCGGCACGTCTTGCCATGTTCCGTTTACATTAACCTCAATTTTTTCGATAGAATAGGGATTGTCGATACTTGCATAGCCCGATAATTCGATAAAATCGGTTATAACTATGTCCAAATCGGAATGCGAGGTTATATAAATCTCAGGAATACTCGGCTGATATTCAATAATCCAATCTCCCGATGAGGCGGATTTTCCGTTGTCGGCAGTTACCTCTACAATTATAATATTATCGCCTTCCTCAAGCGTAAGGTTTATTGACCATTCGGTAGTGCCTATCGCTTCTTCCCACGTTGCTCCGCCGTTTGTGCTTACCTTAACGCTCGTAATAGATGCTCCATCTACACTCGCAGTCCCGCTTAATGTAATGTTTGCCGTGTTGACTATTTCTCCGTTATTGTGAGAGGTAATAGTTATCGTAGGCGCCCCCTCTTCATAATTAATAACCAATTCCGCCGTCTCCGCAAACTCGCCGCTATCGGCATAAGCCCGCACAATTATTGTATTAGCGCCCTCGTTTAGCGTAAGTTCAATACTCCAGCTTTCCTGATTAAACGATGCGGTTTCCCAGTCCGCGCCGTCTAACCGGACGGAAACGTTTGTTATCAGGTTCGGGCTGCCCACGCCCACGTTTCCGCTTAATATAATTACGCTTTGATTAACGGTTACGCCGTTTGCGTGCGAGATAATAGACACCCACGGCACACCGCTTGAACGCGTTACCCATACGCTTTGCGTTACCGATGAGTTATTCGATATATCGGTCGCGTAAACGTAATTGGTATAAATCCCGTATTCGGTTAGATTAATGTCGGCAAACCAGATGTTTTCGTTTAGAGAAGCATCATAAAATGCCACGCCGTCAGGTGAATACATCACGGTATCTATATCAAAACTTCCTTTTATAACGCTACCTATAAAGGAATACATATCTCCGACTTCCTGCCCGTTGGTAGGGGATGAGATAGTTACCGCCGGTAGAGTAAATTCGCCGTCTTTATCCGTGTCATCATCAATATCTTCTTCGCTTAGATATTTTGAAATATCCACGGTATCAACCCATACAGGGTAGAAATTTAAGAACTCACAAGCCGACACGAATATTACCAAAAACAGAACCAAAAAACCGAATTTTTTCATATTATTGCACCTCCTGATTTTTAAACAGTCGCTCAGAATTTTGAACTTATTAACAGTTGCGTTTAACAGGTATATTATACCGTAATCAGAGAAATAATCAATCAAAATCATATATAATTTATAGTAAAATTTTGTGATAGGTTTAAACACAAGCAGTTAATTTTACAATACATTTCTTTATAGGGAAAGGAAAATACTCTTTGTGATTTGACGGGGATTGGTGTTTCTTATACAGATAAAAAGAGCAATATTAAAATCGGAGCAGGATGAAACCCGAATATGCTTAATCGGTCGGTTCAATAATCAGGACGGACATATCATCTTCACGGGGGCAATCCTGTTTGAAGCGGTAAAAATCATCCAACAGCGCACTTTGGAACTCCTCCCCTTTTTTATCGCTGTTATGCTTTATGGTTTCCATAACTCTTTCAAGTCCGTATTTTCTGCCGGAGAAGTTTTTGGCATTGACAAAACCGTCGGAGAAAATCACTAATTTGTCGCCTTTTTCAAGTTTTGAGCTTGAATAATTAAATTTTACTATTTGAGAATTAAAGACCCCTATCATAGAGGATGATGTGGAAATAAGTTCGCAGGTGGCGGATTTTTTATGGAAATGCACTGCGGGAATATGTCCCGCACAGAGATAGTCAAAACTATTGTTTTTATGGAGCAACACAAAAAACATCGTAAAATAATTAATATACTTGATTTTCTGCTTTGTCATCAGAGAGCTTATTTTAGAATTTACCGCAAATACAATATCCTCGATATTTTTATGTTGCTGGATGGAATAAATCGTGATAATTTTGGTAAGCATACTTACAAGCGATGCCGGGATACCGTGTCCCGAAATATCCGCAACGTAAGCCGCTATAAAATCATCTTTTTCGATAATATCTATCAGGTCGCCCCCGATTTCTTCCATCTGCTTAACATAGGGCAAAAGACTAATTTTATGCCATATTACAGGTGAGGGCATTATTCCGCTTTGGATTGAGCTTGCAAACCGTATTTCCTGTAATTTCAGCGCTTCCCTTTTTTCAAGCTGGATAAGCGCAAATTGTAACTCATCGGTTCTCGCATCGATAAGTTCATCAAGTTTGTTATGGTAAGCTTTGATATTATTACGAATTTTTTTAAGCGAGTTGCCGATTTCATTTATATAGCGGCTTGCATAATCGGGGAATTCCACGTCAAATTCGTTATCGGCGATTTTGCCTGCCGTTTCGCTTAACCGTATGATGGGGTCGGCTATTTTTTTGTTTATTTTCTTGAATACCAGAATAAGCGCGGTAATAAATACAGTAATAATTACGAAAACGATTAAGTAATGCTCGTAACCTTTATATTTAAGCAGATATTTTCTATTTACCGTCCCGATAAGATACCAGTCCAGTGTTTGCATATAAGGGGAATCAAACCGCGATATAAACATATATTGAGGATTTTTGTCGGATGAGTAAACCTTAGTTGCGGTGTTATGAGGTATTCTTTCCACAAAACTTGCATGTAATTTCAGATGGTTTGTAATATTATTGTGTTTCTGGGGAATACCGGAATTATAAAGGATATTCCCGTTTCTTTCGATTAAGTATATTTCAAATGCTTCATCCGGCAGAGGGACTTTAAAATTCTTTTTGTCCGAAGGGATAATGGTGTCTAAAAGCTGACGGATATCGTGTCCCACCCCGAAAACGCCGAGAAATCTGCGACGGTCATAGATTTGTGCCGTTATCCACAGGATTTCCGATTCAAAATTTGAGCTTTTGTAAACATAAAAATTCAGTTTCTGTTTGGATTCGCGTATTTCCGAATATTTTTGAAAAGCGGTCTCGTTTTCATCTAAACGGTATGCAAATCCCTGCCCGGTGAATAATTCTAAATTCGGTTCTCTTATTAAGAACGGCATCAGCGAATACGTGCGGTTGATTTCGCGCAGGAAGGTTTCGGTAGCTTTGCTTTCCCGTATATCGCTATTGCAGAATTCGATTATATGATGCCTTCGGGAAAAAAACAACGCAAGGTTTATACTTTCTTTTAGAGTATCGTTGAGTTCTTCTTTATACCTGCCGAAATACTCATAATATATGTTGTTAAGCAGATGAGCTTTTTTAATAGACCGGAATTGCAAAATACCGTATCCCGCGCTGATTATTAAAAAAAATATGATTATGATAAAAGCGATTAAAAACATCTGCTTTGAGGTTGGCGGTTTTCTTTCTTTCATAGATTTCTCTTTAAACTTAATACGTTTATATTAACAAGTTTTTTTGTTAATGTAAAGAACTATTTTGTTTATTTTCTTGTCGCCAAACTCTTTGCTTATATAAATTTATTTTTATTCTGAAAAATGCTATAATTAAATTGCGGATTATTCCCGCTTTTGCACGGTTGAAATACTCAATAACAAAACAGGTTAAGGAGAAAAAATTGAAAAGCGCTATTTTGCATGATTGGCTCGTGGATTTTGCCGGCGGGGAATCGGTGCTTGAGGCTATCTATGAGATATATCCGTCCCCCGTTTACACCCTGTTTGCCGATAAAAAATCGCTTCAAGGGAGTTTTCTTAAAGATGCTTCGGTTTATACATCTTCACTGCAGAAAATTCCGTTTATAACGAAGGCATACCGAAAACTTCTCGCTCTTTTCCCTCGCGCCGTAGAGGAGTTTGATTTTAGCGGGTATGATATTGTCCTGTCAACATCGCACTCGGTAGCAAAGGGCGCTTTGACTAACGCCAATCAGCTTCATATTTGTTATATACATACGCCGATGAGATACGCGTGGGATTTGTATTTCCAGTATTTTAGAGAGGCGAATATTCGCGGACTTAAAAAAACCTATGCATCCAAAGTTCTTCATGAGATACGGAAATGGGATATTATTTCGGCAAACCGCGTGGATTATTTTATAGCCAATTCCAAATACATAGCCCGTCGTGTCCGCAAGGTTTACGGCAGGGATGCATCGGTTATATATCCTCCTGTCGGCGTAGAGAGATTTCCGCTTTTTACCGGTAAGGAAAACTATTACGTTACCGCCTCAAGGATGGTGCCTTATAAAAAAATCGACCTGATAGCAAAGGCGTTTGCTATGATGCCCGACAAACGGTTGCGGATTATAGGGGACGGTCCCGATATGAAAAAGGTCAGGGCGGCTGCTAAGAACGCCGGCAATATCGAGATTATGGGGTATCAGTCGTTTGAGACGCTGAAGGATACGGTATCCAAGGCAAAGGCTTTTGTGTTTGCCGCGGAGGAGGATTTCGGGATTGTGCCTGTGGAAGCTCAGGCATGCGGAACTCCCGTTATTGCTTACGGCAGGGGGGGGGCAAGGGAAACCGTTTTGGAAAATAAAACAGGATTGTTTTTCGATTTACAAACCCCGCAGAGTATTATGGATGCGGTTTTGAATTTCGAGAAAATCGAGGATAAATTCGACCATACAAAAATCCGCAAGCACGCCGAAAGTTTTTCTAAGGAAAGGTTTATCAACGAATACAAATCTTTTGTAGAAGAGAAATACGCAAAGTTTAATGCTTAAATTCGTTTTGCATAAAGTTTGCGAACGATACCCGAAAGTTATTCAGCTTGGCGGCAACCAAAGTAAACTCTTCGGTAGTTTTGCGTATATTTTCAACGGCTTCGTTCATTTCCAAACTTTTCTGCTTCTCTTCCTTGATGTTTTTTACCATCCCGTCTATGAAGTCGCTTGCTCTGTTTACAAGGTCAAGTAATTTGCTGTTGAGATGCCCTTCTTCCTCGCTTTTCCTGCGGTTTGTAAACGCAACTTTGCTTAAGTAATCCATATCTTTGGAGATATTTTCCGCGTTGTCTTTTAGTTTATCGGACGAATCGATTACGCCGAGTATATATATAAACAATCGCTCAATATTGGAAGAGAAATTGGCAAAAATTTCGCTGATTTCGGAAACGGCGTTTTGTCCTTTCTCGGAGTTTTCAATTACTTCGATAATAGAACGTTTTATGCTTTCCGCTTTTTGAAGCGTGGAGGATGAAACGTTGCGGATTTCTTCGGCAACGACGGCAAAACCCTTGCCATGCCCGCCCGCGTGTGCAGCCTCTATTGCCGCGTTCATAGCAAGTATATTTATCTGCTCGGAAATGTCATCAATAATTTCCACTATATGAAATACCTTTTCTACCGATTGCTTGATATTTTCCATTGATTTAACGTTGTTTTCAAGAAGGATTTTCCCGCTGTCGATTTTTTCAGTAAGACTTGAAATAGCCTCCGCCATTTCATTGCTGTTAAGATTTATGCCTTCCACCGCTTTGGAAAGTTCCGATATAAAATCCTCCGTTTGCTTAACCGCATCTTTTTGCCTTTGCATAAGTCCCTGTATTGTTTTAAACACGGTAATATTCTTATTAACAATATCCTTGGATTGGATAATGGTTTCGCTTCCTTCATCCGAAAACTCAATAAGTTTATCCATCGACTGCGAGCTTTCCGAAACCGATACCACTATTTTATCCGCATAATTGCCGACATCCGCGGTAAGGGTAGTGATATTATCCGAAACCTTGTCGAAATTCGATGCCATTTCTTTAAGCGCATCAATTAGTTTTTCCAAATAAACTCGATTTTCCATCACCCGTCTATTGCTTAAAAGCATTCGGGTTATAGTGGAAAAGGCAAAAAGCATCGTAGAGACAATTAATCCGAATGAGAATGAGTTTTGCACGGTTTCTATTACGGGAACTTTCAATACCCTTGCTACTTGAAATAACCCTCCCGCTGCTACGATAAAGCTTCCCGTTAATATAATAGTAAAACCTTTTCTATCGGTTTTGCTTAATGATGAGTATTTGCGTATCATCATTATCAATCCCATTATGACCATAATATACAGGTATGGGACAAAAGCAAGCATAAAAAAGCGCCCGTATTCGGGATACATTAATCTCATCCCATCGGAGGTCATAAGTGATTCTTTGGCGGAGGTGATTACTAAATCGGTTCCTATTACTAAAGCGGTAAACAAAATCGCAATCGTAAGAAAAATTGCCGATATTATCTTATTTGATGGTTTTTTAAAATTAGCTGAAATTATGCTTAAATAGACAAATAGAGCTAAAGCCGAAAACAAGATAAAAACACTTTTGATTTTTGTAAACAAAACTATTTGACCGAAATTTTCGGAAAGAACGGTTAAGGTATCGAAACCGAGATACCCGCTTAAAAAAACGGCAAGCAACATTACGGATATTGCTTCAATTCTTATTTTCCAGTCTAATTGACGCGTTATAAAAAAGAATAATAAAAACAGAACCGCAATGAAAAAGGTTACTACAAATCCGATATACGGAAATAAAAATGCAACCGAAAGATTTAATTCAGGATTTGGCATAAAACAATCTCCTTCTACACATCCCATTTATTCTAACATTAAAACTAATTACTTTCAAAATATATATTAATTTAGTTTGAATTTCCCCGTTTTGTTCATTTGAATTTGGCAAAATAAAAACCCGTCTATCCGGAAACATTTCTAAATTAGTAAAAACGGTATATTTCCGTTTTCTTGATACAAATTTCTCTCTTGTTTTGATTTATTCCATTCTTTCCATTATAATATGCGTATATATTCGGTTTTTTCGGAGGGGAAATTTGGAAATACGAACCCGTGATAATTTATCGAAGGATAAAAAATCCAAGCGTTCAGGGCAGAAACAACTCTCTACAAGCGAGATTTATCAAAATGCGCTTCGCAGTTTCCGTAAAGGTAAGCCCGCCGAGGTGTTGGCTATACTCAAGGATATTGTCGAAAGCGATACCGACCATATTCCCGCTCTTAAATTAACCGCATTTTCCCTGATTGAAACGGGGCATCTTGATGAGGCGAAACGGCATTTTATCCGTCTCTTGCAGTTTAACCGAAACGACCCCGAAACCCTCAATGCCCTTGCTTATCTTGAGCTTTCCGAGGGCGATGCCGCTAAGGGGATTAATTACCTGCTTGATGCGGTTTATGTAGATGATGAAAACGAGAGGCTTAAAAAGAATCTTGAGATGCTGAAAGGGGTTAGGGATGCTAAACTCGCTTTTTCATTAATCAAGCCTAAGGACTTTCTTTTTATTGAGCTTCCCCAGCCAAACGCCTCGGAGATTATGCGTGAAAAACTTTCCGCAATATTCGGCTCGCCTTTTGCAAGAATTTCGGTTATAGTGTCGGTGTTGGTTATTCTCGGCGTTTTGTTTTATCTGTTTTATCCGTCCATAACCAACTGGGCGATGGATTACCGTTACAGGCGCGGCTTTGGTCCTCGTTACGACAGGATTGCCATAGCGGAGATTGATAAACTTGTCGAGGATAGACAGCGTTACAGTATCCGTATCAGCGAGGAGGAAGTTAATCGCGATATGCATTTAATCCGTCAACATATAGAAAACAACCAGAGGAACCGCGCTTTAGTGCTTATCAACAAAATCCTGCATTCCGATGCCGATGAACGCATTAAGGAACGCGTGAGAAATCTCCAACTGTTTGTTCCCGAACCCGACCCTCAAAACCCCGGATTTGTTCCTAATTACCGCGACGTTGTTCGCGCTCCGTTTTTATACGAGGGGGTTTATGTCAGATGGAACGGCACCGTTGCAAATCTTGAGCATCGCGGAAGAGACCAAACCTCGTTTGATTTGCTTATTAATTTTGTCGATGAGGCGGTTGTCGAGGGGATTGCTCAGGCTTATTTCAGCGGATTTATTCATATTATAAACGGCGAGAAGGTCTCTCTTTTCGGCACTATCACCGGCATTACTCTTGATAACCGCGTTATTATCAAGGGTAGCAGAATTGCAAGGATAGGCGGGTAGTATGAATCCCCATTCTCTTAAATTCTTTATTGAGACTTACGGTTGTCAGATGAATACCGCCGAGTCCGATTCTCTGAAATCTATTCTTGCCGATGCGGGTTTTTGCGAGGTTGACAGCCCGTTGGATGCCGATTTTGCTATACTTAATACCTGCAGTGTCCGTCTTACCGCGGAGGAGCGTATTGAGGGGCGTATCGGGTATTACCGGGGGCTTAAGCGCGATATTTCGGTTGTGCTTACGGGATGTATGGGGCAGAATGTCGGGCTTGAGATTAAACGCAAATTTCCCGACGTGGTAAAATTAGTCTGGGGGACTTACAACAAAGAGGGGCTTGTTTCCGCGCTTTTGAATATTTCCAACAGCAATGATTATCTTTCACAAACCGATTATCGTTTTATGCCTGCAAAGCCTCAAAAAAAATATCCTTTCAAGGCGTTTGTTCCCGTATCTCACGGGTGCGATAATTTTTGTTCTTACTGTATCGTGCCGTATGTTCGCGGACGTGAGATTTCCCGCAAATCGGGTGAGATTATCGAAAACGTTAAACAACTTGCCGATGAGGGCGTTATCGAGTTTTGTCTTCTGGGGCAGAATGTCAATTCTTATCGCGACGGGGCAACGGGATTCCCCTCGCTTTTAGATAAAATTGCCAATATCGACGGGGTTGAGCGTCTCACGTTTTTAACCTCTCATCCGAAAGACTTTTCACGCGAGCTTGTCGGGGCTATAAACGCCAACCCGAACGTTATGCGATATATCCATCTTCCGTTTCAGGCGGGTTCAAACCGCGTGCTTAGCGAAATGAACCGCAAATATACCCGCGAGGATTATTTAAAGAAAATCGAAACGGCACGGGAGATTGACGATGTTGTTATTACCACCGATATTATGGTAGGCTTCCCCGGCGAAACGGATGCCGAGTTTGAGGATACTATGGATATTGTCGAGAGAGTGAGGTTTAACGAGGCTTATATGTATCGCTATAATATCCGTCCGGGGACAAAGGCGGAAAAATTGCAAAATCAGGTTGATGAGGAAACGAAATTGTCCCGCCTTGCCCGTCTGATAGAAACGCAAAGCCGTATTACCAAAAAAATTTTGCCGGGTTATACCGGGCGCGTTTACCGTTCGCTTGTCGAAAGTGTCAGCAAAAAGGACGAAACCCGTCTTTGCGCAAGGACGCATAACGGGATTATGGTTTTTTTCAAGGGGGATAAATCGCTTATCGGGCGGATTGTCGAATTAGAGATAACCGGCGTATCGGGGACGGGGCTTACCGCAGTTATTCTTTGATTTTCTTACCCATTCTGGATGATTAAACGTCTTTTGGCTTGACTTATCGGGATTTTACGTTATATTATGTCGTGGAAGGTATTATCGGGCTTTGATTAGTCCAATTATTCGTTAGGAGGAGATTAATATGAGTTTTTTGAAAAAATTTGGTTTTTTTGCGGTTATCGCGATGACGGTAATAGGGTTTTCCGTCTGTGGTCCCGATGATGAGGAAGAGAAGGATACAAGGCTTTATATTGATAATATTTCTTTTTCAAGAAGTTCTATTACAAACTATGGTGGAGATAGTATTACCATTGAAGCAAAGATTTACGACCCATCCTCAAGAGCCGTGCAGGTCTTTATGACGGGTAGTTCTTTGGGATATTTTTCAGATATTATTTTTGAAAAGAAATCGACAAAGGGCAATATTGTTACATTTTCTTCAATTATAGAAACCCCGAATGTTGACCCGGGAGAATATGCAATAGAAGTTAGTGTCGAGGATAATAAAAAAGTTGTCGACACAAAAAGCCGTAAATTGCAAGTTTTGGGAACAATGCTTCCCGTAATAAACAGTATTACTTTTGTTTCTGCCGTTACTAATGGGTCTAATTATACCATTAAGATTAATTCAAGCGACCCTGACGGAGATATTGATGATGTTGTTGTTGATTTTTCCGAATTGGGGCTTAGTGAAAATTTAAGTTTGCCTGCCGTAGGTGGAGACGAATTTGAAACTCAGGTTATACCGGTTAGCGGAGTTGATAGCGGAAACGTTGTTATTACCGTTATAGATAATTTAGGCGCAACAAGAGTAACAAATCTTGAAGTAATGCGGTATAATCCCGTAGTAGTATATTTTATTAACGGGTATGGATATAACTCTCCACAAATTCATTTTTGGAAAGAAGGCAGTTCGGGAAGCAGTATATCGTCGAAAGCATCCGCTGTCGAAATAGGCGGTTGGGAATTTGAAGTGTTTGAAACCTTTGTTAATTCTGTTGCTACTTATCGCTTTAAGTTTAGAGATGGTAGTAGATGGGAAGATAATATTAGCGTTGATAGTGTGCAACGGGGAATCAATGTCTCCGCAACTTCCTCGCCGATTACTAATTTTGCCGTCTCACATAACAGGACGGTTTTTGAAGATTTTGCCTCTCTTGATGAGAAGGTTGCCGTCAGCGGGTATAACCTCAGCGCCCCCTTCGGTGCGGAATATGTTTTACCCGGGGCGTGGAAAGTCGGTGAGGGGTCTTATTTATTTACTGTTCACAGTCCAAAGTACTCGCGCGCCCGTATTACCGGCGAAATTGTCGAACCTAACTGGAGCGCAAGCGCAGCTATTGATATGAAATTAGACCCTTACACCGGGTATTGGTGGGTTATTGCCGATGCTAATGTCGGGGATATGTATAAATTTATACTTAGTGGGAGTACTTGGATTTCCGACCCTTACGGCAGGGCTTTTAACAGTTCTGATAGTATGAATGCGGTGATAATTGATACGGACTCTTATACATGGCAATCCTCGTTCACTCGTCCGCCGAAGGATGAGCTTGTTATTTATGAGATGCACGTAGGAGATTTTACCCGAACCCGCGATGACGTGGTTGATAAGGGGAAATATCTGGGGATGATTGAAAAAATCGATTACCTTGTAGCGCTTGGGGTGAACGCCGTTGAGCTTATGCCTATACAGGAATGGCCCGGAACGTGGTATTCATGGGGATATAACAACTGCGGATTTTTCGCTCCCGAAAGCTCTTACGCTACGGATAATACGGACGGCTCGGCTTATGATGAGTTCAAGGAGCTTGTTGATGCTCTCCATGAGGCGGGGATTGCGGTTATTATCGACGTGGTTTATAACCATACTGCTAATAATGATAACTGGCTTTGGGATATTGACAATGACTATTATTTCGACCCCGAAGGCACTCCTTGGGGTAACAAAGTCGAGTTCAGGAACGAGATGGTTCAAAAGTTTTTCCTTGATAATCTTAAATACTTTATGGATGAGTTCCGTATTGACGGGTTCCGCTTTGACGCCACCGAGGAAATTCATCTGCCGAGTTTGATTTCCATAATAGAAAAATTGGTTGATAACGGTTACGACGACCGTTACTATATCTTTGAGCATTTTGCAGACCCGACCGGAATACGAAATTTCAACAACAGTCAGGGCAGCGCGGCAATCTCCTCGTGGGGAACGGGGTATAAAAATACTATGTGGGGCGCTTTAGGCGGAAATACCGCCAATAATATGGGTAAGCCCACTTATTACCATAAGGACGACGGATGGAACCGTCCGCAGGAGGTTATCCATTATTTCTCCTCTCACGATGAGGGAACTTTAGTAAGACATGTAGGAACCAACAAACAGGAGGTTAAACTCGCCGCAACCCATCTTTTGACCGCGCTCGGCGTTCCTATGATATGGATGGGCGATGAGTTTATGCGGGTGCATTACGGGAATTACCCGCCATCCGGCAGGGGTATTGATGAAGCAAACAATGTTGTCGATTGGTCGCTTACGAATGATAACGCCGACCTTATAGATTACTATAAGGGGCTTATTAAGTTGCGTATAGAAAATCAGGCGTTGCGTATGACCCACAGCGACCCTGCTAATGCGGGGAAATTTGCGTGGCGCGTAACCCCGACGGATTGGAAGCAAGCTAACTGCACCGTTCAGGCGGGCGTTATCGGGTATAGCCTTAACGATAACGGGAGTGAGGGCGATAAGAAGTTTGTTGTCGTGCTTAATTTCGGGACTGCCGACAGAGACGGGCTTATTATCCATTTTCCTGAAAACGGGGAGTGGCTTGTGGTTTCCGACGGCACGCAGGTTGAAGAAACGGGCATAGGCGCTCCTGTAAACGTAAGCGGAGGAACTGCGACCTACAACATTAAAGCCAAGCACGGTTATATATTTATGAAATAGATTAGTGATATATTAACAAAACCGCCCCGCCGTGTCATTTTGATTGTGTTTTCCGCTTTACCCTTGAAGAATCTGCAAAACAGATAAGATTTTTCAGTGGTAAAACTAAAGAAGCGGAAATCAGAATGACACGGCGGGGCTGCGGGGTGTGGTCATCTAAAAGTCTTTTCTCAAACCAATCGGTCATCGAGTTTTTCGCGAAGCGAAAAGTATCGAGATTGCCGTCCGCTTTACCCTTGAAGAATCTGCAAAACAGATAAGATTCTTCAGTGGTAAAACTAAAGAAGCGGAAATCAGAATGACATTTGGCGGGGATGCGGGGTGTGGTCATCTAAAAGTCTTTTCTCAAACCAATCGGTCATCGAGTTTTTCGCGAAGCGAAAAGTATCGAGATTGCCGTCCGCTTTACCCTTGAAGAATCTGCAAAACAGACAAGATTCTTCAGTGGTAAAACTAAAGAAGCGGAAATCAGAATGACATTTGGCGGGGATGCGGGGTAAACCCATTCTTTCTCACGTCTTCGTTTTTTTCAAAAAAAATTAAAATTTTACTTGACTTTTTTTGTTGATGGGAGTAAACTATATTATATATTCATAGTGAAATAATATGTTTTTGGTAGAGAATTACAGGAGGGCGGCGATGGCTAAAGGTGTTGTTTTATCAGGTGTGCTTGTTTTCCTGCTTGCAGGATGCAGTATATACCCTCCGTGGGTTGACCTGTTGGAGGGCGTAATAGGGGAAAACAAACAAACTTTGCGTGATGATAATACTCAAACGGATACGGGTTTTACCGTAAAAAGGGTTTACGATGATTGGTATCATTACGGGGGGTTTTATAATCCCGTTATACATAATAATTCCGTTTATTTCGGCGGAAACGGCTATTTATACCGTTACCGAAACGGGGTTATAAGTTATATAGATTATGTTGACTTTAACTCGCCTGTTATATATGACGGGTATGTATATTTTTACGATACATATTGGAATGAGCTTTACAAGATTGAAGGGGATAACGCAATATTAGTGGATGAAGATTTTAGCACCTATATTACAGGTTTTAACAGTCCTATAGTTTTTAAAGGCGAGTTGTTTTTCGGCGGGGACTGGGAAGGAAATAGAATAATTCGCCATTATGCGCCTGATAGTTTTTCACAATGGCTTGATGGAGGGTTTTTTCATTCGCCGATAATTAAGGACGGTTTGCTGGTTTTTGCAATTAACACTGCTATTTGGTGGTATGATGGGGTTGACTATAATTCCGCATATTTTGGGGGCGTTTTTAATAATCCGATTTTGTATGACGGCTATATTTATTTTGAGGGAGGAGACGGGACGGAGTTGGAAGTCCGTAAAACCGATAGGGCAAACCTTTATGATTTAGATTATGATGACATCTATTACAGCGACTTTAAAAATCCGGTAGTTTTTAATGATTCCCTCTATTTCGGAGGAAGGACGGATGCCGCGGGTAATATAAGAATTTTCGGTTTACATAACAATGTAGTTTTCAGTATAGAAAGCGCGGAATATGATTACTGGTTTGAATTTCCTGTTGTGTATGAACGGTCGAATGAACTCATTTTCGGAGGGTTAAGCGGGGGCGGCGCGGATATGGTTGTATTTTCCTATGACGGTAACGGCGAAATTCGTAAAATTCCCGCTCATCCCGAATCGGGTTATACGCACGGTTTCAGTAATCCCGTTATTTTCCGCGACTATATCTTTTTTCAGGGTATTGGGGATACGGGAACTAAACCGTATTACTATGACGGCGAGTATATTCGCCGGGTTAATATAGCTCCTGATGCCGAATACGGCGGGGGATTCCACAGTCCTATAGTTTTTGAAAACAATTTGTTGTTCGGCGCAATGGGTGCTTACAGCTATATATCGGTATTTGTTATTGATTAAATGTCTTCTTTGATAAACAGATAAACCCAGCTACTTTTCATTACCGGCGTCCTGACTTACCAAACCGAACGGGAGGCCCCCCTGCCTCCCGTTCTCATTTTATCTAAGCCTTTTTGGTTGTTCTTGATTTTAGCAAAGATGCTATCAGAGCCGTGGCGGGTATTGTTGTCGCCATTCCCAGAGAACCGATTATACTTCGTAATATTTCCATAGCGATTTTTTCAAGGTTGAGTATGTTTTGTAGCGGGGTGTGTCCCGCGTATTGTATATATATCAGGATTATGAAAGGCAATGCCGTTCCCACGTAGGCAAAAATCAGCGTATTGACCATCGTTCCGAGCAGGTCTTTTCCTACGTTGAGCGAGGATTTAAACAGTTGCCATACGGTATAACCGGGGTTTGCCTTTTTAAGCTCATCTACGGTAGAAGCTATCGAGATAGCCACGTCCATTATAGCCCCGATAGCGCCGATAAGTATGCCTGCGAAAATCAATTCGCCTACGTTAAAGGAGGTTGTGTAGCGAAGGCTTACCATATCGGAATCCATCACGCCTGTAATTGCAAGCGCGCGTCCGAATATCAACACAAGAAACGCCGCTATAACGAACCCGATAACCGAGCCTAATGTTGCGCTTATCGCTTTTTTGGTAAAGCCTGCTATTATCAGAAAAGTTATTGTGCTTGCGATTAACGCAACTAATACGCTAAGCCATAAAGGCGATGCTCCGTCTATTACCGCAGGTATAAACATTACAAATACCAGCACTATTGAGAGCGACAATGCTATAAGCGAGAGCAAACCCTTTACTCTTCCAAGCGCGATTATCCCGATAATGAAAAGGAGAATAAGTATGATTATCGGGACTAACCTGTCCTGCCCGTAAATCGCGGGGTTATAGATATTACCCTCATTATCTATAAGATACCCGATAAGAACGCGCGAACCTATATCGGGTTTTTCGCGGAAAACGTCTTCACGATACAGCGTAAAGTCCACTTTAATTATTTGGTCTTTGAAATGTCCGTCAAGCATCCTGACCTCAAGATGGTAACCGTCGTAACCGCCGAGAGGGATTTCCTCTTTGAGACGTTCCTGTGAGTAAGGGGATTCTCCGGTTACTATTCCGCGACTTTGACGCATCCTGCCGCGGCTTTCCTGAATTAGCTCGGTTTCATCGGCAAGATACCTGTCCCATTCCTGTTGAAATTGGTCGGCAAAAGCCGAGACGGGAAAGGTTAATGTAAAAGCAATAAATATTTTGATTAAACTGCGCATAATACCTCCTTGAAATAAAAGAGTAAATTTACTCCGAGAGTCTTTTTATTGCATTATCGCCTAAGAGCTTGATTACCGTAATAATATCCGGGGAAACCGTTTTGCCGGTGAGTTTTATTCTCATAACCTGAACCAAATTTCCGAACTTTATTTCGTGTTTCTCGGCAATTTGACGGAGGTCGCTTTCGAGAGTTTGCGTTTCGTTGTCGCTGATTTCGGAGAGATTGGGTATTTTGCTTAGCGCCGTTATGACATTTTTCAAAGCGGTCTGGATTGAGGGATTTTGATATAACTTATTGAGCTTGGTTTCGGCGGCATCTTCTATGGTTAGTGTTTCCTGAGTATATGCCTTGATTTCATTGTAGATATCTTCAAGGGTGTAGTTTCTTTCACGGACGGCGATTAAAGCCTTGGTAAGCCAGTCCTTGTCTAAAGCAAGTCCCGTTTTGGCGATACCGCTTTCCTCAAGGCAGTCATCGAAATATTTTAAAAGTTTTTCGGGTTCGGCTATTTTGAGATGTTTCCCGTTGACCCATCTCATCTTTTCCTCATCGTAAACGGCGTTGGCTTTGTTGAGTTTATCGGTGTCGAAATATTCTATAAGTTCGTTGATTGTAAAAATCTCATCGTTACCGTGAGACCATCCGAGACGGGCGATATAATTTATCAGGGCATCGGGAAGGATACCCGACTTGCGGTAATCCTCTATATTGGTACCGCCCTTTCGCTTGGATAATGGGGAGCGGTCTTTGCCGAAAACAAGCGGGAGATGCCCCCATGCGGGAGGTTTCATATTGAGGTATTCGTATAAAACTATTTGTTTTGCCGTGTTAGTGATATGGTCTTCTCCGCGAAGGATATGCGATATTTCCATAGTAACGTCATCTATAACCACGGCGAAGTTATAGGTGGGAGAATCATCACTTTTCCACAGGACGTAATCATCAAGTTCTTTGGTATTGACACGGATTCTTTCGCGGACAAGGTCTTTAAAAATAATATCGCGCTCCTCGCCGATATTTATACGAACAACATAAGGAGAATTCGGACGGGAAACATTGTCCCTGCAATGTCCGTCGTATTTGGTAGTTTCATCGAAAATGCCGCGAGCCTTATTGCGTGCTACTAAATCTTCTTTAGAGCAGGTGCAATAATAAGCCAGATTATCATTTATAAGCATATCAATATATTTACGGTAGATATCGAAACGTTCGCTTTGACGGTAGAACTCATCGTAGTCCATACCGAGCCATTGCATATCTTTGATTATTGAGTCGATAAAAGCGGGGTCGGAGCGGTTGAGGTCGGTATCCTCTATACGAAGGATAAATTTGCCCTTGCAGTGTTTGGCGTAGAGCCAGTTAAATATTGCGGTTCGGGCGCTTCCGAGATGGAGTTTGCCTGTCGGGGAGGGGGCAAAACGAACCTTTATCATAGTATCTCCTTTTTTGTTGATTGGGTTAATATTATAACGGCGCGATGTAATTTAATCAAAAAAAGGGGGGATAGGCGTAAACGGTTTTTAGAATAGATGTTTTTCTTTAAAACAAAAAAAACACTTGATTTTTATGAAAAATAGGTTATCTTAAAGTAAAAAAATATTGTTGGAGGTTGAATTATGAAGAAGATTACTTTATTGTCTCTTATTGCTGTAGTAGGAGCAGGGATATTTTTGGTTTCGTGTAAAGCTGCAGGCAGCGGAGCGTCAAAATCCGGGAAACATACTTACAGGGATGGTATATTATTTAGCTATATACCGGAGGAAGGTGAAAATACGGAACAAGTTTTTGTTTCAGGTGGGTTTAATCGTTGGCGTTCAGACAATCCCGGGTATAAGATGAAGGAAAATGAAGATGGTGTTTTTGAAGTTATGCTATATATTTTTCCCGGAAAATATGTATATAAGTATGTTATCAATGGTTTATGGGTTATGAGTATGGAAGATATTCAGGACAGGATTACTCCAAAGCCTAATAAATTTGTTGGTGATGGATTTGGCGGGAATAATGCGTTTATTGAGGTCGAATAGAAAAGTTGCGGGAGACTTAATAAACTAAAAATTTAACCAAATCGAAATAAATATTTGCTTTTAAAATGAAAAAATACTTGATTTTTACGAAAAATCAGTTATCATAAAGTAAGAAAAAAAATTTCGTTGGAGGTTACATTATGAAAAGAATCACTTTGTTGGCTCTTATTGCAGTAGTAGGGGCAGGGATGTTTTTGGTTTCCTGTAAAGCTGCGGGCGGCGGGTCTGCTAGACCCAAGAAAAAAGCTTCCGCTATTATGGACGGAATAGTGTTGTTCCAGTATACACCTGTTGCAGGTGAATACACGGAAGAAGTGTTTGTTGCAGGCGATTTCAACGGATGGAATCCTGCTGATCCTAACTATATGATGGAAATGAATGATGACGGCGTTTTCGAACTTGAAGTTGAACTTGACCCCGGTCAATACAGATTTAAGTTTGTTATTGACGGTCAGTGGCCTCCCAGCATGGAAGAATTGGCAGATCAGGTTTCGCCTACCATATCGACATTTGTTGATGACGGTTTCGGCGGTAAAAACGCAGTTCTTGAAATTGAATAACTCAAAAGACCAAAGCGGGGAGCAATTCCCCGCTTTTTCTTTTTAAAAATCCGTTCCAAAATTTGCAATATTTATCTAAGTCTGATAAAATAATCAACCGTGTTTAAGGGAGGAAAGAATGTCTAGAAAATGTGATATATGCGGTAAGGGTCCGTTATTCGGCAATTCAATTTCCCATTCTCATAAAAAGACAAGAAAGAAATGGGAGCCTAATCTGAAGCGTATGAAGATAAAAACCGGAGAGGGTAAAAAGGTCTTAAAGGTGTGTATGGATTGTTTGAAGGCGGGTAAGGTAGAGAAGTATCAAGCGCAAATCTAAAAAAAATATTTGCGAATTAACTTGACTTTTTGTGGGTGCATATGTTATAATTATAGTTGCCACTACGGGGTGGTATAGAGCGTTAGCGCAGGATATTGCGTTTTGCTTTTTATATTCGGTAATAAGACTAAGGCGAGTGGAGAGCGAAGGTAAGGAATAGAATAGAGAGAAAAATGAAGATAGGATTTAGACTTTAGAAGTTATTGTTTAAATAAACAATGACGGAGGGTTTGATTCTGGCTCAGAGCGAACGCTGGCGGCGTGTTTTAGGCATGCAAGTCGGACGG
>Ga0334898_1000894_pt1 | contig 39802 bp, 37 predicted proteins | sample GraSluR3_MG_10_FD_207228 | JGI IMG/M metagenome (GOLD analysis project Ga0334898, IMG submission 207228) | Sludge microbial communities from methane-producing bioreactor in Wageningen University, Netherlands - Granular Sludge_3_08-R3 | ecosystem: Engineered > Bioreactor > Anaerobic >... | reverse complement strand
GGTGAGCCAGTTCTACTTTCAGCAGGCCTTCAACAACACCCTGCTTGGTCCCTGGAAGAAGATCGCTGAAGGTTACGGCAAGATGGTTCTCGGATACTTCGGCAAGACCCCGATCCCGGCGGATCCTGAAATCATTAAACTTGCTTCCGAACAGCTCGGTCTGGAACCGACGGACAAGAAAGTCCTGGAAATCAACGACGCCGACCCCAAAAAGGGTATCGCTGCCGCCAGGAAGATGCTCCAGGAAGCCGGTATCGAGGAAACCGAAGAGAACTTCTTTATTGCCGCCACCTGCAAGGAGAAGGGAATTACCTATCTGAAAGGTGAGGCAAAATCCGGTGTGCGCAAGATCGACAGAAGCAAACCCGCCGAGGGCGGCGAAGCTGCTGCCGGCGGATATACCGTAAAGCTGGACGGAAAGACCTTCAAGGTCAAGCTGGAAGGCGACAAGGCAGTTGTCAACGGAAAGACCTTCACCGTTGATGTTTCCGCCGGGATTGGTGATGAAGCCGGTGCTTCTGCCTCCGGTGATGGCGAAAGTGTCAAGGTTGCTGCTCCTTTACCTGGAATCGTTCTGCGGCTCAACAAGGACGAAGGCGATTCCGTCAGCGAGGGCGAGGTGATCATGGTCATGGAATCCATGAAGATGGAGAACGAAATCCATTCTCCGGCATCCGGGATTATCGCGAGCATTCCCGTAAAGCAGGGAGATCAGGTAGCAGCCGGCGACACTCTGGTAGAAATCCAGTAAAGGGGGCCGGAAATGAATTTCGGAAGCGCATTTTACGATTTATGGACCACAACAGGTCTCTACGGCTTTATGCAGGAGGGCGGCTGGCAAAGTGTGATCATGATCCTTGTCGGCTTTCTGCTCCTGTACCTTGCCATCAAGAAGGGCTTTGAGCCCCTGCTGCTTGTGCCCATCGGACTGGGGGCGATTCTGTCGAATATTCCCTTCGCGGAAATTGCAGCCCACACGGTGATTACCGGAAATATCAGCGAGACCGCTCTGGCGGTAAAGGAGATTTCCGGCGGATTTATCGGGCTCTTCTACGACTTTGGTATCGGCTCGGGGCTTTTCCCGCTGCTGATCTTCATGGGTGTAGGCGCCATGACGGACTTCGGACCCCTTTTGGCGGACCCCAAGACCTTTCTGCTTGGTGCCGCCGCCCAGTTTGGAATCTTCGTTGCCGTACTCGGTGCCGTTTTCCTGGGAAAATATGTCCCCGGAATAGACTTCGACCTCTTCGCCGCGGGTTCCATCGGAATCATCGGCGGAGCAGACGGGCCGACGGCTATCTATGTCGCCTCCCGGCTGAAACCGGAGCTTCTGGGAGCCATAGCCGTCGCGGCTTACTCCTATATGGCCCTTGTACCGATCATTCAGCCTCCCATCATGCGTGCCCTGACCACGAAGGAAGAGCGGCAGATAAAGATGGAGCAGCTGCGGCACGTAAGCAAGCGGGAGAAGATCCTCTTTCCCCTGGTTGTTCTGATTACCTGTATCATCCTGCTGCCCTCGGCGACCCCGCTGATCGGTGCCCTGATGTTCGGTAACCTGGCCCGGGAATGCGGAGTGGTGGACCGGCTCTCCGACACCATGCAGAACGCCCTGATGAACATCGTTACCATCATGCTGGGACTGGCGGTAGGCTCCAAGATGCAGGCCGAATCCTTCCTGAACATGAACACCCTCGGTATTCTGGCGCTCGGTCTTATTGCGTTTGCCATCGGGACCGCGACCGGTCTGCTCCTGGCTAAGGGCATGAATAAGATCTCCAAGAAACCCATCAATCCGCTGATCGGTGCCGCCGGTGTTTCCGCGGTACCCATGGCGGCCCGGGTCGTGAACAAGGTCGGCAAAGAGGAGAATTCCCAGAACTTCCTTCTGATGCACGCCATGGGGCCCAACGTGGCCGGCGTTATCGGATCGGCGGTTGCTGCCGGTGTGCTTCTGGGTGTTATTCCCAAGCTCGCAGGCGGTTGATACAGCATTTTTTACGACGTTCTATCAAAGCCCTCCGGTACGGCCGGGGGGCTTTTTTTGTTTGACTAATGTTGTGTATGGTTGTATAATGTTGATATGAAAGACGAACAGTTTTATACGATCAGTGAAACTGCTAAAAAGTTGGGAGTCAGTAAACAAACTTTAAGAAGATGGGATAATAATGGAAAGTTTACTTCACGACGCCATCCAATCAATAACTATAGAGTATATTCTAGTGAACAGATCACAGGACTTGTTGCAGAGTTAGAATCCCAAGATTATTTAAATTATAACGAAAAACGGATTGAAGATCTTGAGAGTTTCTTTACTACCAAATTAGGTAGGCTATACAATTGTGATGCAAACACGTTTCTAAAGGCTTTTCCCGATTCTTCGATTGGTTTAATTTTTGCTGATCCTCCTTATAATATAAAAAAAGCTGAGTGGGATACTTTTGAATCTCAGAAGCAGTATATTGACTGGTCATTGAAATGGATCAGAGAGTCTCATCGGATTCTTACTGATAACGGTTCTCTTTATGTCTGCGGTTTTTCAGAAATCCTTGCTGATATCAAATGGGCGGCCAGTTCCTTGTTTAAGGGATGTAAATGGCTTGTTTGGTATTACCGAAACAAAGCTAATATGGGAAATGATTGGGGAAGATCCCATGAAAGTATTCTTCATTTGAGGAAGACTAAAGATTTCATCTTTAATATAGACATGGTACGTATTCCATACAATGAACATACATTGAGGTATCCAACTCGCCCTCAAGCGGTTACTTCTCAGTATGGAAATGGTAAAAAATTTGACTGGTCGCCACATCCACTTGGTGCCAAACCAAAGGATGTGCTTGAGATACCAACTATTTCAAATAAATCCTGGGAAAGGTATAATCATCCAACACAGAAACCGGTTGAATTATTACGCAAGATTATACTTTCTTCTTCTAATATAGATAGTGTTATTGTGGATCCCTTTGGTGGGTCAGGTACAACATTTGCCGTCGCTGAAGCTTATGGGAGGCGTTGGTATGGAAGTGAGATAGATAATAAGTATTGTGAAGAAATTAAGAATAGAGTCAGCGATTCAACCCATATTGCCCGGATCTACTCAGAATTAGACCAGGTGGAGTCGGAGAAGCGGCGTCTGAAATTACGTGGAGGCATCCAGTAGATTTCTTGCATCCTGCAGAAGGAATTTAGAAAATCTCTTTATATACCGTGAATAAGGGATTTTTTTTGCATGAGGTGGTGGATCAACAAAATAGATACCATCAAGGTTAGTGAGAAACTTGGTGTAAACCATAAAAAGTCCCGCCACAAACGTGCAGCCAACTTTATCTTTTTCTTTACGTTGGACATCATTTAAGAATATCCCGATTACTTTTACATCTCGGTTAACAAAGCGACTCATAAGAATTTTATCGATAAATATTTTACCCATTCTGTCTTTCGATGAGGTTTTAAGCGATACGACTATTTCATTTTCTTCGATTCTTGTGCTGTCTGACTTAACTGCTTTATATGGGGAAAATATAAAGTCTGTTTCACATGAGTAAATCCCTTTATCTTCATATGGAATTTTTAGTACAATTTTCTTGTTTGCTATCCCGATTGTAGATACCATCAGTTTTATCAGTTCTTCAAATCTATTCCCAACATGTTTTCTGTTGGCGTTTTGGTTTCCCAGTAAATCCAAAGATATACTTATGGACTGCTGAATTGTGTATGTTACCGTATCCACTACTAAATAGTCTTCTTCTTCGAAAACATTTCTTTTATCAGCTGCCTTAGAGAGAATGTGTAAAAAATGTTCAAATTTTTTATCAAATATTTTTGGATCCTGGATAAACAGATTAGTTCTGAAAGGACGAGAATACTTTTTTGTACTTGCTTGAGTCGAGTGTATAATTGTGTATCCTTTATTCTGTGTAACAGACGAGGTTACCTCAGGGAGATAGTTAAGCGTTCTAATTGTTATTCTTTTAAAGGACTCCAAAGACGTTACCGGTTTTTGTAGGTCTTCTAATAATGCCATAATAAATATTCGGTGATTCCTATTAGCTGCTGAAGGAGAATATTTGTTCTGATCTGACAATATTTTTACTTTGAGTTGGCTTGCCATTGCATCCCTGTTTTTTCGGATGATAGAATCCTGTGTACCGGAGGAACCATGGCAACGGACATGCACTACAGCTTTTCCCATACCATTATCTACAGCGAGATCGACACACGGGGGTGTCTGGCCCTTCCCTCTTTTTCCGCGATTTTTCAGGAGGCGGCGCTGCTCCAGGCGGAGGAGCTCGGTTTCGGAGAGTCCTACTGCGCGGCGGAGGGGCGGATGTGGGTGCTCTCCCGGCTGCGGGTCGAGTTTGAGCGCTCCCCGGCCCATCGGGAGTGCATACGGGTGGAAACCTGGCCCAAGGAACCCCAGGGGCCTCTGGCGCGGCGTGATTTCCGTATCTTCGGCGCCGACGGGACTCTCTGTGCCCGGGCTACCAGCGGCTGGATGCTACTGGATACGGCCGGCATGCGTCCGGTACGGCCTCAGCAGGTATTCAAGGACTTTGATTTCTCAGACGTGGGGGAGGCCGTCCGGGGCTCGGCACCAAAGGTTCCGGGTTGCGACGGAGAGGGAAGCCAGGTCCAGGTTATCGCCAGGTACTCGGACCTCGACCAGAACGATCATGTCAACAATACCCGCTATGTGCGCTGGTTTCTGGACTGCTTTTCTCCCCAGGACTTTGACCGTCTCGAGCTGACCAGCTTCGATATAAATTACTCCCGGGCCGCCGGCTGGAACGATACTGTAACGCTGAAACGCTGCGATATGCCCGGATCCACAATTGTCCGGGGATATCTTGATGACGGCAGCGAGAGCTTTGCCGCCATGCTGCACTACCGTGATGTTGTCCCCCAAGCAGTTGACGATTCCGGTGAAAAGGATTAAAAATAAAAGAACTCATTTTACGGGAGGTAGTGTTGATGAGTGTTGGAATGTGCGGAAGCCTCCGCGAGCGGGTCGCTTGATACCTGATGCGCCATTTTGACCTGTCGGCCATCTAAAAACGTATCCCTCCAAGAACCCGTTTTTTAATACTATTCTCACAGCGGAAGAGTTTCCGATTCAGTTTTCTCAAAAACTTCGGATCTGCACGATATTGCTGCAGGAACGTGATATCCCTGCGTGTTGTATACCCAGGGAACGGAGACTTTTATGTCCAGAAACAGAATACACCATACTCAGGAAAACACGGCCTTTATCTGCCGACACTGCGGCCGGATAGTACCCCCTTCTCTGTCCGGTACGCAGCATAGAAACCACTGCTGCCATTGTCTGTGGAGTCTGCACCTTGACCTGCGTCCCGGAGATCGGCGTTCAGGCTGCAGGAGCACGATGGAACCGGTGGGTATCTGGGTTATGCCCGATGGAGAGTGGTCGTTGATCCACCGCTGCACAAAGTGCGGCATGCTCAAGCATAACCGGATCGCCGGAGATGATAACGAGGGCGCCCTGCTCTCTCTGGCCCTCAAGCCGGTGTCCCTGCTTCCTTTTCCGGTATCCACAATTGCGGACAGAATGGCAGGCTTGCATAATCTGGAGGAGGCTCCCCATGGCGGAAGATAGGAAAACAGAATGCGAAAAGAATTTCCCCGGCTGTTCTCCAGGCCGGGTTGTGGGCGAAGGTCTGCACCTCTACAAGGTCCTCTGCGGCGAAGATGAACTCCTGTGCCGGGTGAGCGGTGGCTTTCGCCATGCCGCGGCCAGAAAAGAGGATTATCCCGTTACCGGGGACTGGGTAGCACTGCGGGGTGAAGATTGCCTGATAGAGGGTCGTCTTGCTAGAAATGCCTGCATTGCTCGTGCCAGCGCGGGAGGGACCACGGAAAAACAGATTCTGGCCGCCAATGTGGACCTGGTTTTTATTGTCGCAGGACTGGACGGCGGCCGCAACCTTACCCGCCGGGGAATAGAACGCTACCTGGTAATGGTCCGGGAGAGTGGGGCAGAACCGGCACTGGTGCTGAACAAGCTTGATTTGTGTACCGACATTGTCAGTGCCCTTCAGGCTGCAGAGGAGGCTGCTCCCGGTGTCCGACAGATCCTGACGAGTGCTCGTACCGGTGACGGCATGAATGAACTGGCCCAGGCTTTAAGCCCGGGGATGACCGGGGTGGTGCTTGGCCCTTCGGGGGTGGGAAAATCGTCCCTGATAAACGCGCTGATGGGAGAAAAACATCTGGCTGAAGGAGAGGCCCGGGAGAGCGACCGCCGTGGAAGGCATACATCCACCAGCCGTAATCTGGTTGTTATTCCCGGTGGAGGCGCCCTGATCGATACACCGGGCCTGCGTGAACTCCGGCTCTGGGCCGGGGAAGCTTCCCTTGATGAGGTTTTTCATGACCTGGAGCATCATGCCCGGAACTGCCGCTTTCGCGACTGCAGCCACCAGGGTGAGCCGGGATGCGCGGTGCAGCAGGCTTTGGCCGACGGAGAGCTTTCCCATGAACGTTACGAGAGCTATCTGGAACTGCGGAAGGAGCTCGATTACCTGCATCGCAGAAGCGATGAACAGGCCCGGGCCGAGGAGGAACGGCGCTGGAAGCAGATTTCCAAATCGGTTAAGCAGTTTTATAAGGGTAAGAAAGGATACTAGGCCATGCGGCCTGATCAAGACGGGGCCTTCCATTCCTTTGGGAGATGAAGGCCCCGGATTAGTTGAATACTAAAACGTCAGCAGTTCCCGTACTTTGTAGGGACGGTCGTCCCGAACAGATTTCCAGACAGCCTCGCCGGTGGCAACGGCAAGGGCTCCGTCCAGTGAGCCTGAAGCAATCTCGTAGTCCCGTGAAGGATCCGGTCCCAGAAAGACATCTTCCAGCAGAACCGGGTCAGCCCCATGGTGACCGCCGGGGCGTTCAACCACGTGGATGATCTCCTTGGAGCCGAAGAGGGGGTAGTATTCGATTGTCTGATGCTCTTCGAAGGGAAAAGGAATGCGCTGGGGCATGTGATATTCCGTGGATTCTATCCGTCCTTCGGTCCCGTTGATGGCCACCCGATAGCCTTCCCAGGGGGTTGAAAAGTTGACCGAATAGGAGAGCATCGCCCCCTTGTCGTAGCGGATGGCAGCTGTATAGGTATCCTCGATCTTGATGTCTGAATCGAAAATACAGGCGTCGGTACGGTAGCCGGTAAAATTGGCCTTCCTGGCCTCGTCCAGGTCCAGGTGGTCGTCCTTTACCTCCGCGTCGCCGGTGCGGTGGTTCCAGCGGCGGTAGTAGATGCACTGGTCTTTTTCCAGGCAGGTCTGACAGAAACGGCCGTCTTTTTTTGACGGGTTCTTCGGCCCCTCGGGACCGTAGTAGTTCAGTGCTCCGAAGGCGAAGATTTCCTCCGGTCGCTGTCCGGTCCACCAGTTTACCAGGTCGAAGTGGTGTGACGCCTTGTGGATGGAGAGCCCTCCGGAGATTTCCCGGTAACGGTTCCAGCGACGGAAGTAGCTTGAACCGTGATAGGTGTCGATGTACCAGTTAAGGTCGATGGAGGTAATGCGTCCCACCTTGCCCTGGAGAATCATCTCCTTGATCCGCCGATGTATGGCGGTGTAACGGTAATTGAAGGTGACCTGGACACGGCCCCTGCTCTTCTTTTCCGCGTCGATGATCTTCTGGCAGTCCTCGGCACTGGCGGCCATTGGTTTTTCTACCAGGGAATCGATATCGTGTTCCAGAGCTGCGAGGACGTACTGCGCGTGGGTATTGTCCCGCCCGGCAATGAGAAGTACGTCGGGCCTGCACTCCCGGATCATTTTCTCGAGCTCTTCTGGCCTGTAGCAGGGGAAATTCTTCAGCTCCGGATACTGTTCACCGGCAACTTCGAAGCGGCGGGGATCCGGGTCCAGGAGTCCCACAAGCTCCGTCTGTTCATGAAAGAGGGAAAGCATCGGCTTTACAAACATTTTTAAAGCCCTGTTGCTGACGCCGCACACGGCATAGCGTTTTCTCATCAAGTCCTCCATCATCCTATAAATTTAAAATTCAAAACCCATTATTCGGAATCTGACAGACGCCGTCAAGCTGGAAAACAGGCTTTCTCCTTGACCCGCGCTACAAAAATCTCTATTATACTTCCCGGAAACCTGTACGTAGATCCGGTATGGGACACCGGTTTTTTCTACTATAAAATTCCTATCAAGAACGGAAGGAGCTTATCATGTTAGAATTGAAGAAAGGAGTAGACATCCTTTCAGACGTCGGCGGCCTGAAAACCGTAGACGAAGCACGCAAGGTCTTTGAAGCGAATCTGGATTCTGCCAATCTGGCGAAAATTTCAAAGATCAAGAACGAAGAGGCCCTGCTCAAGATCGCCAATGCGATCGCTATGTGCGAGCCCGACAATGTTTTTATTATCAGTGATACCCGGGAAGACGCGGCCTATGTAAAACAGCGAAGCCTCGAGACCGGGGAAGAGAAGAAGCTGGCAATCAAGGACCACACCATCCACTTCGATCTTCCTGAAGACCAGGGACGTCTGGTCAGTCAGACTTTCTACATCATAAACGAGGATGAGGACATCAGCGCTCTGGCCAAGAAGCAGCTGCGTTCCGAAGCCCACCAGTACATTCAGGAGAACATGAAGGGCATCATGAAGGGCCTTACCATGTATGTCTCCTTTCTGAACCGGGGACCCGTAGGGGCCAAGGCCTCCATTCCCGCCCTGATGATTACCTCTTCCACCTATGTTCAGACCAGCGGCGACCTGCTGTACCGGAACGTATTCTCAAGCTTCGACAGCGAAGCAGAGCGCTGCGGAACCTTCTTTACCAACGTTCACAGCCAGGGACCCAACCGCTCCGAAGACGTACCCAAGGCCCGCATCTACATGGACAGAAGCTGGCAGACCTGTTACTCCACCTACTGTACCTATGCCGGTAACACCCTGCTCCTCAAGAAGGGTAACCACCGTTTTGCCGTAGACCGCGCTACCTACTACAAGGTCGAGGAAGAACTTTCCGAGCACATGTTCATTACCGGTATGACCGGCCCCGGCGGACGGAAGACCTATTTTGCAGGCGCCGCGCCTTCGGGATGCGGAAAAACCACCACCGCCATGGTTGGTACCGACTTTATCGGCGACGACCTGGCCCAGATCTGGATCGACGAGGACAATGGGACCGTTCGGGCAATCAACCCCGAAAAAGGTATCTTCGGTATCGTTGAAGACGTAAACTGGGAAGGCGATCCCCACCTGATGAAATGTCTGCGGGAAGAGAAAACCACCGTTATCTATTCCAACGTTCTGATCGACGAGAACCTGAAGCCCCGCTGGGTCGGCGACGGCGAACCCATCCCCGAGAAGGGAATCAACTTTCAGGGCGACTGGTGGCCCGGAAAGACCGATGCCAACGGCAAGCCGGTCCCCATGTCTCACCCCAACTCCCGCTGTACCCTGCTGAACTCTTCCATCGACAACTATAACGAAGAGGCTGCGGAAGATCCCCATGGAGTACACGTTAAGGTTGTTACCTACTCCGGACGTGACGCCGACACCATGGTTCCCGTATGGGTAGCCCGTACTCCTGACGAAGGTGTCGCCATCGGTGCCTCCGTTGTTTCCAAGGCTACCGCTACCGAGGTTGGAGCCACCGGTGTAAACCGTCAGCCCTGGGCCAACGCACCCTTCGTTCCCGGTGCTCTCGCCGACTATATGGACGCCCAGTTCAAGTTCTACAACTCCGGCAAGATCAAGGACAAGCCCCTGCTTGCGGGACTCAACTACTTTCTTACCCACGAAAACCGCGGCGGATCCGGCAAGGGCCTCCTGGGTGAAAAGAAAGACGTAAAGGTCTGGCTCGGCTGGCTCGAGCTGTATGCCAACGGAGATGTTGAAGCCATCGAGACTCCCATCGGTTTCATTCCCAAGTACGAGGACCTGAAGAAACTCTTCGACGGAATCGACAAGGAGTATCCCAAGAGCCTCTACGACATGCAGTTCGCCCTGTACGTCGACAACATCATCAAGAGAATCGATCTGCAGACCGAAGCCTACAGCAAGGAGAAGAATCTTCCTTCACAGCTGTTCAAGGTGTACGAAAAGCAGAAGGCTGAACTCCTCGCCCTGAAGGAGAAGTTTGGAGCTGTTGTTTCCGTTGAGCAGGTTGTCGGCAAATAGCCGGCACTGAATCTCAGGATTATCGGGCCCGATTGCCTTGCGGCGGTCGGGCCCTTTGTTATGGCGGCGCGTCCATTTTCGTGCTATAAACGAGGGAGGGGGAGCATATGATACAGGAAGGATTTTTCTACGGATACAAAGGCAGGGAACTTTTTTACCGCTATGCTCTTCCGAAGGAGCCGATGGCCTCGGTGCTGATCCTCCACGGCTACGGAGAGCATTCCGGCCGCTACCCCCATGTTATAGAGAGCTTCGCTGCCCGGGCTTATGCCGTTTTCGTTCCGGACCTCCGGGGACACGGCAGAAACGCCCGATGCCTGGGGGATATGGAAGGACGGGAGAAGATCCGGGAGGACGCGCACATTCTTACCCAGACGATAAACCAGAAGTGCCCGGGATTGCCGGTGGTTCTCCTGGGCCACAGTATGGGAGGAATGCTGGCCCTGTATCAGCTGCTGAAGTACCAGGACCAGTATGCCGCCGCGGTTTTAAGCGGACCCGCCATACTCCTGCCCGAGGGTATCAGCCCCCTTATCAAGGCCATGGCGGGGTTCCTCGCGCGCCTGGCGCCGAAACTCCCTGTCCAGGAGCTCGACCTGAGCGAGGCCACCAGGAATATGGAGATGCGGGCGGAGGACGACAGGGACCCGCTTCAGTATAAAGGCAAGGCCCGGGCCAGGACGGGGAACGAAACAATCCGTGCCCAGCAGGAGGTTCAGGACCGGCTTGGTGAGATACGCCTGCCGCTTCTGGTTATGCACGGCTCCGACGACAAGGTTATCGATCCGGCGGCAACGGAGATCGTCTACTCCCGGGTTTCCAGTCAGGATAAGACCAAAAAATTCTGGCCCGGACTCTACCACGAGCTCATGAACGAACCGGAGCGGGAAGAGGTGTACAGTTTTATCTTCCAGTGGCTCTCGTCACGCCTGCCCGCTTAAACAAGGCCGATAAGCAGAATCTGCAGGGGTATTACCAGCGCCAGCAGCAGGGTCGTTACCAGCCATGCGGCGTTGGCCAGGTCCACATCGAGTTTATAGATCGACGGCGGCACCATGGCAATGAAGCCCACCGGCATGGCCGAGAGGATCAGCACGACCTTGAGGGGCAGTCCGCCGTAAATGGATCCGTAGCCCAAAAGGGCGGCGCTTCCCACAACCGCGGCGGGAATAATCAGATACTTTATCCCGGCGACTATAAATGCCTCTTTCATGTAAGCCCCGATTCTGCCGAAGCGCATGGCCATGCCGATGGACATGAGGAGCAGCAGGCTGGCGAGGGGCACGAGAATGGAGTTGAGAGGTCCGTAAAAGGCCGGACGCCCGACCCCTGCAAGGTTGAGAACGAGCCCGGTGCCCAGGCTGAAGAGGGTTACCAGCACGAAGGGGTCGACGAAGAGGGAGAGTACCCGGCCGCGGCTGCCGACCTGCGAGGCTGCCTGGGAGGAGAAGCTCTTTGCGATGGGAAAACAGATGCCGTAGTAGGTAAAGAGCTCGAACAGCCGATAAACCGGAACCATGGCGTAGCCCGCTTCGCCGAGGGTAATGAATACCACCAGGGTACCCACAGAGCCCAGGTTCGACATTGTCCCGGTGGAAAAGAGGGCTCCCCGCCGCGCCGTATCGAAGTTCAGGAACTTGCCGATCCCCAGGGAGGCCGCTGCTCCGGCGACAATGGCCAGAAAACCCAAAACGGGCAGGAAGAGCAGCCGAAGGGTGTCGATCTGAAATATCCAGATGGCCCCCATATTGGCCAGGGGTAAAAACAGGAGCAGGGATATCCGCTGCAGGTATTTGCGAGCCCTCCCAAGAGACGGATCGGCTTTGATTATTCCCGCCCGCACAAGACGCTGAAGAGCGTATCCGATGGACATTCCTGCAATAATGATTCCGAGAGAAAAAAGCATCTGCCGCATAATGGAGAACACCATATCAGCTGGAGCAGTCCGATTCAAGCTTGAATAAGCTGCTTTAAAAGGATTACCTTGGCCGGATGAGACGCATTCGTGTAACAGCTGCTGTTCTGCGCCGGGGTGAGTATATCCTCCTTGCGAGGCGTTCGGCGGAACAGTCCCGACCGTTGTTATGGGAATTCCCCGGAGGGAAGGTGGAGGACGGGGAGGACGACCGGAGCTGCCTGACCCGGGAGCTGCGGGAGGAGCTGGGGATCGAGACCCGGATCGGCGCAAAAATCGGGGTTTTTCCCTTTTCGTATCCCGATATCAGCATAGATCTTGCGGTGTATGAGGCAGGGATAGTCGAAGGAGAGCCCCATCCGAGGGAACACCATGAGCTTGCCTGGGTTCGGTTAGATGACCTGCTCACTTACGAGCTGGCGGAGGCTGATATTTCTGCGGCTAAATATCTGGTTCACAGAGCGCAGGGCCCGAAATAAAATACACGATTTGTGGTTTTCCGCAAAATGAATTATACTTTCGATATGTTGGGATACTGTCGTGTACTCCTTACTGTTCTTCTTGTTCTGACCCTCGGCAACCCCCTGACATATCTGAACGCCCAGACCGGGAATGAAAAAAAACCAGTAAAAATCAGCGCCGCCATTAGCGGGGACACAGACGGTCAGAACCTGAGCAGTCTGTTTCTGGAGAGTCTTCAACTCGAACTCGGACTGGCGGGATTCTCGCTTACGGATTCATACCTGCCCGACCCGGATATCCTGATTCGCGGCGACTATGATGTTATCGGTGATACCATCAACTTCAGGCTGACTGCCGAAGTCCCTGGGGAGGATATTACCCTCTTCTCCACACGCGCGCAGGAGGAGTTTCGCTTTGCCCTGGATACGGTACTTCTGAACTATGCCCGGAACCTGACGGAATCGATCAGCGCGTTTGTGAAAGAGAATCCGGATATTTTCGCCGCGGATGAACTGCCCGAAGGGGTTGAGGAGGCCGGGCCGGAACCTGAACCTGCGGAGAAAGAGATCGTGGAAGTTCCGCTGAGAACTGCGGACACGACAATCACGGATGAGCCTTCCGATAAGGAAGAATTGACAAAAAATCTTCTTCTGTCCGCCGATATGGGCCTGTTTCTTGCCGCGGGAGAGGCCGGACGCTATATGAAGACCGGTTTTGCCCCCTCCTTCTTCGGAGGCTACCGTTTTAAACCGGGGATGTACGGCGGCGTTAACCTGGGGGCCATGTATTTTCAGGCCGAGGGCTATGCCACCGAAGCGCAGGGCTTTATCGTTAGCTTCTGTCCGGAGCTGCGGCTGAAGTTCGACGAGGGCGGAAGCGCAGTACCGGGTCTCAGAGCCGCAGCGGGAGGGGCCGTATTCATGGTGACCCCGGATGGAGGAGATACCGAGACCAAGCTGGTACCGGCTGCTGAAGCGGGAATGACCATGGATTTTGCCTTTGGGAAGATTGTGCTGACCGCAGCAGCGGATATGGCCTTCTTCTATGAGAACGGGGCGCTTTTATACGGATTTATGCCGCGGATCGGGGTAAATTTCTAGCTGTACGCGCAGCAAAGGAGCTTTTTATGTTGCCGCGGGCTTTCGGCTTACCGGCACGGATAATTCAGATTTCTCTTTTTTTTCTTTTTGTTTCATCCTGCCAGGAACCTTTTTTTCTCCAGACGGTGGTGGACGGAAGCCTGGAAGGGGATGAGATTACCGCGAAGGAGGCCTTCGTCGATTACGCGGTGTCAGCACCTGAGCCGAGTGATCCGGGTCCGTACAGCATCAATGGAACCCTCAGCGGAACCTTTGATATAGTCAATACAGGAATAACAAACGGCGTTAGTTCCATTCAATGGGGAGTGTATGCTTCAAAGAGCAACCCTGTCTGGGGTACGAACGATTATCAGGTGGCCTCAGCTTCCGTAGCTGCGCTGGCCGGCGGGACCGGGACGACTGTCAATTTCAGCGGTACCTGGCCTTCTGCGTCGGGTAACTACTACCTGATAGTAAGAATTTCTTCCATTGATGACAGTAACAGCAATAATAACGAGGAGAGCAGCGGCCCGTATACTGTCGATTAAAACGGACAGGATTGTCTCCTTGCATTGTTTGTCGCAGTAGTCGATACTTGAATGGTGCGGACTTTGGAGGAAAATGGTGCGGTTCCCGAGGGTACAAGCCCGGTACATTCTTCCTGTTCTGATTGCCATTGTTTTTCTCACGGATTCCTGCCGGGAACCCTTTAGCCTGGAAGAGCTGGTTGACGGTCCCGACGGCAAAGCCCTGAGCATTTCTCCTTCCTCCGCGACCCTGCAGATAAACGACTCCCTTCCCATCGATACCTCCGGGGGAATCCCTCCCTACAGCTACGGGGTGGTATCCGGTTCCGGAACTTTTAGCGGAAATACCTATACCGCGCCGGCAAGTCCCGGGGTAACGGTGATACGGGTAAAAGATAAGGCCGGAACAAGCGTGTACGGGGAGTTCAGCATAAACAACCCCGGCCTCGCTCTGGGTATAAGCCCCGCCAGCCAGAGCGTCCATACCGGTGAGAGCATTAATTTTTCTGCCCTAGGGGGGACGGGCCCCTTTTCTTTTTCCGTTACCGGAAGCAGCGGGGCGCCGGCAATGGGCGGAAGCACCTACACAGCGGGAACCATGGCAGGAACCGATACGGTAACGGTAACTGATACATTCGACATGAGTACGGCTTCCGCCACTGTAACGGTACAGGCCAAGCCTCTCTCCATCAGCCCCCAGACGATAACGGTCTTCGTGAACCAGTCGATTACCTTCAGTGCGGTCGGCGGCGACGGGCCTTTCAGTTATGGCGTGTCCGGAACCTCAGGAGGGGTAATTAATTCGTCCACGGGGGTGTATACCGCCGGACCGTCTAGCGGCAGCGACACGGTCAGCCTGACGGACGGATATGACGGCAGGACCCGGTCCGCGACGGTTACAGTGGTAAATGCCGCGACCGGTGTGGATTACGAGGCGGGGGAAATTGTGAACATCCTTTCCGCGGACATCCTTACCGGCAGTGCCTTTGACGCGGAATTTTCAATTACCAACAACGGAAGCGCCGACGGTTCCAGGGATATCAGCTGGACGGTTTATGCCAGTACCGACATCGCCATAGGGGGTGCGGACGACCGGATTGTGGCCTCAGGATCGATTCCCGGAGGTCTTGTCGCAGGGCCGGGGACCACTGTCCGGCTTTCCGACGGTACCGGAGGCACCTGGCCTTCGGAGCCGGGAAGCTATTACCTGCTGGTGGACGTATACGCCGCCGACGATCTGGAACCAGGGGACAACCGGAACCGGTCCTCAGATCCGACGATAATCTACGAGCCCGTGTCTATCAGCCCGGCGGTAGCATCGGTATACGTGGGGCAGAGCATCAATTTTGTGCTGAGCGGCGGAACCGGATCTTATAATCACTACTTCGCGCAGAACGGTTCAGGGTCTCCGAGCTTTAACGGTACAAGCTATACCGCCGGAGCGTCCGCCGGGACGGATATTATTGAAGTAAGCGACGCTGCCCACGGCAGCTGGACTGCTCATGCAACGATTACCGTCAGCGATTTTCCCGCCCCCCCGGCGGGGGACATAGAATATCGTGTGGACAGCTTTACTGCGATCAATCCGGCTCCGGATGCCGGTTCCGCCATCGGCGAGAGCTTTACCCTGCGGAACGACGGTCTTGACGATGGCGGGGCCAGCATAAACTGGGCTGCCTACGTGTCCCAGGACAACAGTCCCGGACTGAGCGGCGGGGACCGTATAATCGATTCCGGCAGTGCGTCAGCTCTTGCCGGAGGAGGAGATGCCGTCATTCCCCTTGGCGGCTACTGGCCTGTCACCGCGGGAACCTGGTACCTGAAGGTCCGGGAGTGGGCGGACGATGAGCTGACACCCGGGGAATGGTTTGTCAGTGCCGCTTTTACCGTGCAGCCGGTCAGCGCCGGGTCGGATGTGGATTATTACGTGTCCATAGCGCCGGCAGGGGGAAGTGCCCAGCTGGGAGACAGCGTGTCGGGCAGTTTTACCGCCAGAAACCAGGGGACCGACGCCGGAAGCTCTCCGGTGGAGTGGTCCGCCTATATTTCCGCGGATCAGGTGTACAATACCGGGGACATTCTGGTGGACAGCGGCACTTTTTCCGCCCTGGGGGCCGGTGCAAGTTCTGCTTCCATACCGATTAACGATGGAACCTGGTCGGCTGCGGGCAACTGGTATCTCCTGGTGCGCCTGCAGGCGGCGGACGAGGTCAATACCAGCAACAACATACGGGCCAGCAGCAGTATGTACAATGTCACCGATCCCGGGGCAAGCGATCCTGATTACAAGGTCAGCGACATAAGCATGTACGCCCCCTTTGTAACCAGCGGCAGCCCTGTGGAGGAGAGTTTCAGTATTGCCAATATCGGAACCAACGGTACGGAAAATGTTACCTGGACCGCCTATGCTTCGTCAAACACTGTCCCTGATCCGGGAGAAGAGATCGGAAGCGGCACTGTGGGACCTTTAAACGCCGGGCAGACCTTGTCAAACATTCCGACTCTGGGTGCCGCATGGCCTGCGATACCCGGGGAGTATTACCTGATCATTGCGGTGTCAGCCTCCGACGAGGTGAATAGCGATGATTATGCCGTATCCGCCGGCAGGGTTACCGTGAGCGATCCTCCTGATTACGGGATTCACTCCGTGACCTTTCCCCTGGAGGCGGAAGTAGGTACTTCGGTTACCGGCGGATTCTCTATAGAAAACAGCGGGAGCGGAGACGGCAGAAAAAATATCTCCTGGGAAGCATTTTTAAGCTTCGACACGGGATTGAGCGATGATGATCTGAAGATCGGCTCCGGTTCGCTGAGCCCTCTGGATGCGGGGGCAGGTTTTTCCATTCAGGCAGCTGATCTGGATATAAGTAATTGGCCCTCTTACGGTCTGTGTTACATTCTGATACGCATAAGCGCTTCCGATGACGGGGATGCATCGAACAATGCCTATAATTCACCTCTCATGGAACTCTTTACCTATGATATCGAGGGCCCGGTTCCCGGCGGTACCGCAAACGACGGATCCGGACCCAGTAACGGTCCCATTGCAAATACGCAGCACCTTGGTTCACTGCGGCCTGGACAGACATTGGTAGTGCGGGGCTGGCTTGACTCGTCAAATCCTCCGGGGGGCAGCTGGGATACCTACGCTGTAACTGTTGCGGATGGTGTAACAACTCTCAGTTCCTATGCTCTGTGGAGTGCAAATGATGATATTGGTCAGTTGCATATCTGGGATGAGCTGAATTTTGAAGCTTCCAGTGCAACATCGGTCAACGGCAGGGAACCTGGCGTGGGATGGTTGAGTGTCAGCGGATGGGTGCCGCCAGAGACAGGCTATGTCGGGTTCAGATCATACAGATCGGTGTCATCGGGGGACGAGTATCCCTATACCATCTATATCAAAGGCGGAAATTGATCCCGCCTAGCCCCCCAGCAGCTCCTCCAGGTTCTCCAGAAACTGGAGCAGGAGTTCCCGCTGACGGGCGCTTTCTGCTGTTTCCGCGGGAAGTTCTGTGCTGGGACTGTCAGTAAGGTAATCGGTGATGGCCACTATATCCCGCAGGGCTTCGGTTCTGCCCTCCCTGCGCTGCTCTTCACCGTAGGCCTCAAAAACGTCGTCGGCGCTTTGGTAGAGCTCGGGGTACTTCTGCCGTACCTCATTGCTGGCCAGGGCCTGCCGGATCAGCAGCTTGGTGTTCAGCAGGCTGATAAGGGCCTCCTTGGAGGCCTGCGCCTCTTCGGCGCTCGAGCCTGCGGCAAGACGGGTACGGATAGTTTCCAGTTCATCACGCAGCCGGCGCCGCCGCTCATCGGCAGCTCTGGATTTTTCGATGATTTCCCTGTCTTCCGCCGGGATTTCCTCCCGGATGATCTCGGTTATGATTAGCGGTTCCGGCTCTGCCTCGTTTCCTCTGCCCAGCCGGTAGCCTGCGTCCATTAACTGTGTAACAAGCTGATCCAGGGGCGGCGCCTGCTTTTCCAGAATTTCCAGGGCTTCCCGGTAGCGGTCCACGGAGGCCTGATACCGGGCTTCCCGGTAAAGCCGGTCCCCTTCTGCAAGACGTTCTTCAAGAAGACCGCGTTCCTGCGCCAGTCGACGTTCCTCGATTTCCTGAAGTCGGGCATACGCTGTCTCAATATCCGGAATTGTGTTCAGGGCGTCCGTATAGGCCCCCAGGGCTTCTTCAAGCTTTCCTTCGCTGAAGAGGCGGTTTCCGTCCTCGACTCCGGCGGAGATTGACATCAGCAGAGGTTCCAGGGTGGGCGGCCCTTCAGTTTCAGCGCTTTCGACGGAAATGAGGCGGCGCAGGGAATCCACCAGGAACTGTTCCACTTCCATCCTGTTATTCTGAAGCAGCAGGGTTTCCGCTGCAGGGCTGTTAATAAACTCCTCGATGCGGTCCAGCTGCAGGGATGCTTCACGGTATTCCCCCTGCTGCAGCTGTAGATTGACGGTGTCATACATGGAAAGCAGGTGATCTTCCACAAGCCCTTTTTGTCTTCCCTGCCGGTTGAGTTCCTCCAGCCTGGCCATGACCGCGCTTCGGTCGGCGTCGGCTTCTTCAATCGCCCGGGCGGCCTCTTCCCGGGCTGCAGCAAGTCTCGCCTGAATCGATTCCCGCTCGGACCGGGCGTCGCCCAGGGCCTGGCGGTACTCCTCCATCTGCCGGTTGAGTTCCGCGGAGCGTTCTTCCAGGCGGGATTCAAGTTCGGCGTTTACCACCGCGAGCCGTTCCTCGTATTCTCCCTGCAACTGTGCCTGATACCGGGAGAGCCGTTCATCTACATCGGTCTCGTTGAGGCCGGCTGCAATCAGGCGCTGGCGCTCCGCTTCGAGCTCCCGGGACATCTCTTCCTTGAGCTGGGCTTCCCTGCGTAACAGCTCGTTTTCCGTTTCAGCTATCAACGCGATTCTGGCATCTTCGGCTTCCCGGAGCTGCCGGTTTATGGAATTGATCTGTTCTTCCTTGCGGGCCAGTTCCTGCCGGGATTCCTCCCTGACGGCGGAGATTATTCTGCTTTCCGCAGAGCTGATTCGCCCGGCAGGATCAACCTGTGCGGCTTCTCCCCGGTTAAAGATGAAAAAGAGGCCTGCTCCGACCACGAGGGTCAGAGCGGCGGCAGCCAGGTTCAGCATGAGCGGAAAGCGGGCTCCTGAAGAGACGGCGGAGAACTTCAGGGTTTCATCGGTAACGGCAAGACGGTTCTGCCCCAGGATGGAGTCCATCTCCGCCATGATTTCCTGTTCCTTTTGCCGCAGCGGATCGATGTATTCTGTTCCTGCGGGAGGCGTCCCCGTGATTCTGCCCCGAAGGCCACGGGCTTTTCTGAGAAGACCTTCCGATGGATACCGGGGCCTCTCCCGGAGCAGCCGGGCCCGTGAAAGCAGGCTTCCCATTATCCGCTGCTCCAGGTGCCGGCATTAAGCAGGTTGACTCCGGGGAAATAGAGTTTATACTCAAAAGTACCTATGACCATACGGCGAAAGATCATTCTGATTGTCCTGCCCCTGTTGTTGACGCCTCTATTACTGACGGTTCTGGTCTCTTCATTATCGGCACGCAACGGTATAAGTATAATAGCCGCTGACTTTCTGCGCTTCAAGAACGACACGGTTCTAAACTATGCCCGCAGCCAGTGGGACCTGCTGCGGGATAACGGTTTTGATTCCGATCCCGAGTTTGTGGCCGCCGCCAAAGAGGCCGTTTCGAGCTTTGCGGGAACAGTAATCCGCAGCGATACCGAGCTTATCCTTGCTGTGGATACGACGGGAAGCCCGGTCCTGGCGACCCGGAAGCTAGAGCTTCTGCCGGAGGAGCAGGAATCCCTGGCTGAGAGTTTTGCCCGGGGGCGGGAAGGCTGGCTGAGGCTGAATCTTGCAGGGGAATCCTACGTCGGTCAGGCCGCCTTCTTCGACCCCTTTGACTGGTACCTTCTCAGCACGGAAAAGGAGGAGGTCTTCTACGCCGCCATAGGGCAGATCTACCGACGGACGGCGATAATCCTCGTTCTCTCCCTGGCGGCGGCTGCAGTGTTCCTGATTATTTTTTCCAATATCCTTACCCGCCCCCTGAACGCCATGGTGGATGTCATCAGGGAAATCATCTCCACCGGGGACCTGTCAAAAAAGGTACGCCTCCGGTACCAGGACGAGACCGGTCAGCTGGGCCACTACTTCAATCTTATGACGGGAGAGCTGGATAAGGCTTACAGCCAGATAAAGAAATACGCCTACGAAATGGTCCTGGCTAAAAACCGGGAGACACGAATCCGTCACATCTTCCAGAAGTATGTTCCCAATAATGTGATCGAGCAGTTCGAGGAGGCCCCGGAATCGATGCTGAAGGGGGACAACCGGGTCCTGGCGGTGCTCTTTTCCGACATCCGCTCCTTTACCACCATTTCCGAGAATATGTCGCCGGAGGTTCTGGTGGAGTCCCTGAACGGCTATTTTGAAAAGATGGTGGATGTTGTTCTCGACAAGAAGGGCATCGTGGACAAGTATATCGGGGATGCCATCATGGCCTTCTTCGGCGCACCGGTCAAAAGTGATAATGATGCGCTATTGTCGGTGGAAGCCGGCCTCGGGATGCTCAAGGCGCTGGAGGATTTCAATCTCCGGCAGCGCAGTCAGGGGATTCCGCCCTTCAGGATCGGGATCGGGATCAACTACGGTGTCGTAACGGTGGGAAACATCGGTTCAGAAAAAAAGATGGACTACACCGTCATCGGAGATATGGTTAACCTGGCTTCCCGCCTGGAGGGGCTTACCAAGATCTACCATGAACCGATTATCGTTTCCGAATCCGTTCAGCAGCGTGTTGCGTCTACATATCCCTGCCGTCTTGTGGACCGGGTGATCGTGAAGGGAAAAAGCACGGCGGTGCGCATCTATACGCTAAAGGAGTCCCTGTCCGTCAAGGAAAAAGAGGCCTGGGACCTGCATGCCGCGGCCATGGAGCTCTATATCAAGCGTTCCTTTGAGAAAGCCCTGGACCATTTTAATCGGGTGCAGAAACTGCTGCCCAATGACTATCAGGCGAAGATGTATCGGAAACGCTGTGAAGGTTTTCTCAAAACCCCTCCCCCAGGGAACTGGCAGGGGGAATCGGTTATAACAACGAAATAAAAGATCCCCCGAGAGGCTCGGGGGATATCAGAATCGGGAAAACCCATCTATTTGCGAAAGGGCATCTCGACCTTGTAGTCCGGGAAGTCCTGCCTTTCGATCTCCAGAACAATGGCCGTACCCATGGATACCGGTTTGGTAAGCTGGTAGAACTTGCCGGTCTCCGGGCAGGAGAAGGAGACGGTCAGGCCGCTCATGCCGCCGGATACATTAAAGTCCTCCACCGTGGCTTTCCCGAAGTCATAGTATACGTTGCCCGATGTATCGAGAATCCGGATGTTCTCCACCGAAAGCTCCCATACCGCGTCGTAGTTGGGGTCCAGCCATGTGCCGACGGGAAAATCCCCCATATCGATACCTTCTGCGCCCAGGAACACCAGGGAGAAGGTAAGTAGAACCAGAACAAACAGTGTTTTTTTCATGCTTCACTCCTCATTGTATGATCATTACATTGTACGACCCGGGTACGGGAAAAGCAAATGCCGGCATCCATATTGCGGCACAGGACCTTTTTGTATAAGCTCCCTGTATGCCGGAACGACGAGCCAGAATCATAGCCCGGGCTTCGGTGATAGGTATAGTTGCCAACGCCCTGCTCTCGGCGTCGAAAATCATCGTCGGGTTCATTGCCGGCAGCTATGCGGTTATCAGCGACGGAATCGATTCTGCCACGGACATCCTTACCTCCGCCATTACCCTGGTAACCATCAACATCAGCGAGAAACCGCCGGATGTTAACCACCCCTACGGACACACCCGGGCCGAGACCATCGCCACCAAGCTGCTGAGCTTTATTATCTTCTTTGCCGGCGCGCAACTGGCGATCATTACCATACAACACCTGATCTCCGGAGATGTCTCCTCGGTTCCCCGGGCCGCCGCCCTGGTGGTGACGGGAATCTCGATCCTGGGAAAACTCTGGCTCGCCTTGTACAAATACCGGGTCGGCTGTTCCACGGGGAGCTCCATGCTGATTGCCGATGCGGCGAACATGCGGAACGATATCTTTATCTCCCTGACGGTGCTGGCAGGGCTCTTTGCAACCCACGTGCTGCATATGCCGGTGATCGACCCCATTATCGCTTTTATACTCAGCATCTGGATCATGCGGGTCGCCCTGGGGATCTTCCTGGAAACCTCGGTGGAACTGATGGACGGACAGGCCGATCCTGATATCTACCGGAAGATCTTCTGTGCGGTAAGCGAGGTCGAGGGGGCCATGAATCCCCACCGGACCCGGGTACGGAGGATCGGCAGGCTGCAGGTTGTGGATCTCGATATCGAGGTCGACGGCAATGCCACGGTTCTGCTGGGACACAGGATAGCGGGACGGGTGGAAGAGGCCATAAAGCGGGAGATCCCCGATGTGTACGACGTAATAGTCCACATCGAACCCCAGGGTAAAGGGGAGCATCGCGAGCGTTACGGCCTTTCTCAGCAGATCATGGACGATGAAGAGAACAGCTGCTGATCAGAGAATCACGCCGTCCTTGAATATGGCTATCTCCCGGTAGCCGTGCTCTTCGTTTCGGGTGCGCTTTCCCGAGGCATGATTAAGCACAACACCCATTAAATCCTTCCGCAGGGTCTCCATCAGGGTCCCGGGCTTTGAAACAAGGTCTCCGGCGCTGAAGTCGATCCAGTGGGCCTTTCTGGCCGCCAGATCGTTATTGCTGGCAATCTTGACCGTAGGAACGGGTGAACCCAGTGGGTTTCCCCTTCCGGTGGTAAAGAGGATTAACTGGGCCCCCGCGGCCGCCAGGGCGGTTACCGAGACAATGTCGTTGCCGGGGCCCTGGAGCAGGTTGAGTCCGGGAGTTCTGAGTACCTGGCCGTAGTGGATAACGTCCGCCACAGGGGCGTCCCCGCTTTTCTGGGTACAGCCCAGGGATTTATCCTCCAGGGTAGATATCCCCCCCTTCTTGTTGCCGGGGCTGGGGTTTTCGTAGACCGTCTGGTTGTGCCTGATAAAATATTCCTTAAAGGAGTTGATGAGGGAGACGATCTTGCCATAGACTGTTTGGTCTGCCGCGCGGTTCATGAGGATCGTCTCGGCACCGAACATCTCCGGCACCTCCGTAAGAATTGTGCTGCCTCCCTGGGCGATCAGATCATCGGAGAAAGCCCCCACCAGGGGATTCGCCGTAAGACCGGAGAGTCCGTCGGAACCTCCGCACTTGAGACCGACGACAAGTCTGGATGAAGGAAGCTCCCGGCGCCGGAAGCCCGCGGCATAGCTGATGCAGCGCGTAAGGAGCTCCCTGCCGGTCTCCAGTTCATCCTCCACATCCTGGGTAACCATCCACTGGATGCGTTCATCGTTCCAGGAGCCCCGCTCCCGCAGGAGCTCGATAAAGCTGTCCATCTGGTTGTTCTCGCAGCCCAGGCCAATGAGGAGCACGGCTCCCGCGTTGGGGTGCTCCGCAAGGCCCGCCAGGATACTGCGGGTGTGTTCGTGGTCGTCCCCGAGCTGGGAGCAGCCGTAGGGGTGGGGAAAGGCATGGATGCCCTCCACGTTTTCCGGCAGAGGAAGGCCGCTTTCCGCAAGCATCTGGGTGGTACGATTCACACAGCCCGAGATTGGGATAATCCAGACCTCGTTGCGGGTGCCGGCCTTTCCGTCGGGGCGCAGAAATCCCATGAAACTGCGGGAGTCTGCCGCCTGAAGGCGGGATTTTACCGGATCGTAGTCGTATTCCAGGGTGCCGGAAAGCCCGGTTTTCAGGTTATGAACATGGATGTGTTCCCCGGCTTCGATATTCTGCAGGGCTGTACCGATGGGGTAGCCGTATTTGATTATGCTGCTCCCCGCCTCGATACTGCGGAGGGCGAACTTGTGGCCCCGGGGAATCTTGTTCCTGCAGGTAACCTGCACATTGTCGATGTTCAGGGTCTCTCCGGCCTTCAGATCTTCAACTGCTACAGCTACATTGTCTCTGCTGTGAATGCGATAGGTGCTCATCTGTGGGTGTATCTTCCTTATAGTAGGTCTTTTATTGCCGCGAGCATTCCCGCCCGCTGAATATTTTCCAGGTGTGTGCCGACGGCTGCAGAAAGCCCGGACAGCTGTGTCAGGTCCTCTCCCCAGAGCCGGGTCTCGGCAAGGGCGGTTTCCGCCACCTGGGCCAGAGTCTTTGAGCCCTCGGTCTGTTCCGTCCACAAGCTGCGGAAGAACTCCAGGTTGTCCAGGTTGTCGGTGATACTGTAGGTTCGTCCTCCCCGGGTGCCGGTAAGGCTGCCGTTTTTGAGCTCGCTCCCCCGGTAAAAGCGGATCAGTGCCGCCATGGAGAAGCTCAGGATCACGGGTACCTGGTTTTTCTGGCTTATGTAATCCTTCAGGGACGGGAGTACCCGGGCCTTGAACTTGGAGATCGAGTTCAGGGATATGTCCAGCAGGTAGTGGGTAATAAAGGGGTTGGCAAAGCGCTCCAGCACCTCGTCGGCATACTCCTTGAGCTCCTTTTTGGGCATGTCCATGACGGGCATGATCTCGTCAAAGATTCCCTTCTTCATAAAGGAGGCCACCACGTTGTCCGCCAGACACTCTCCCACGGTTTCCATCCCCGCCAGGTAGGCCGCGGGAACGGTCATGGTATGGGCTCCGTTGAGGATCCTCACCTTTCTGGTCCGGTAGGGGGTCATGTCGTCGGTCCAGACCACCCGGATGTCCGCTTCCTGGAGGGGGAACTCATTCTTCAGGTCCGCCGGTCCCTCGATGACCCAGAGGTGAAAGAGCTCTCCGGTGTCCAGGAGTTTGTCCCGGTAGCCCAGTTCTCCTTCGTACTCTTCGGCCTGCTCACGGGGATAGCCGGTTACGATCCGGTCCACCAGGGTGTTGCAGAATACATTGGCCTCCAGTATCCAGTTGCTGAAGTCCTTCGGCAGCCTCCACTCCCGGGCAAGCTGCAGAACGATTCTTTTGAGGTTGTCGCCATTCCGGTCGATCAGTTCGCAGGGGAGAAACACCAGGCCCTTGTCCGCCGCACCCTTGAAGCTGGAAAAACGCTGATACAGCAGCTGTACAACCTTCCCTGGAAAGGAGACCGACGGGGCATTCCGGGGAAGCTCCTCCGGGGTGAAGCTTATTCCCGCCTCGGTGGTGTTGGAGACGACGAAGCGGAGTTCCGGGTTATCCGCGGCCCTGAGGAAGGCATCGAAATTATTGTAGGGGTTTATGCCGCCGGCAACGGAGGCGATTACCTCCTTCTGCTCAATGACAGAACCTTTCCTGAGGCCCCGCAGGAAAAGGGTATAGAGGCCTCCCTGTTCGTTCAGTTCCTCCACCATTCCCCGGGAAATGGGCTGTACAATCTGAACGCTGCCGTTAAAAGCCCCGGTGCGGTTCATGCGGTCAATCATCCAGTCCGCGAAACCCCGCAGGAAATTACCCTCCCCGAACTGCAGGACCCTTACCGGACGGACAGTCAAATCCGGGGCCTGAACATCCGGGGGGAACGTAAAAGACGCGGCGCTTTCCCGTGATAACTGTTTCATCTGCTTACTCCTTCATTCCAATAAACGCTGAGGTACTCTCCCGGATGATCAGTTCCGCTTGTACCAGGGTGGTTTTGGGAGGATCTTCTCCCTCCAGGACCTTCGACAGGATTGCAACGGCGGTTTCTCCCATCTCTTCGGGCCTGCTGTTCACCGAGCTCAGCTCCGGATCTGTGCTTCGCGCAAGAAGGGAATCGTTGAAGCCGGTTCCCGAGACCTCCCTTCCCGGGATCCGTCCCAGCTTTTTCAGCCCCTTGATGACCCCGGCGGCACAGACATCGTCGCCGGTTACAACGGCGCTGAAGGAAATCCCCTGTTCAGCGGCCTGCAATACCCCGGCGGTTCCGCCTTTGATTCCCTTTTTCGTGTCGATGACGACCCCTGCTTCCTGTTCAAAGCCGGCCTGCTCCATTCCCCGGCGGAACCCGGAAAGCTTACGCATGGCGCTGTAGGTGGAGGCGTCCTTGATGTAGATGATATCCCGGTGTTCCCGGTCGGCAAGATGCGCTACGCAGTCGGCGATTCCCCGGGCTTCATCGCAGACCACCGACCAGATATTCTCCCCCTGAAGTTCCCGGTTGAGCATGATTACCGGAATTCTGCCTGCCACAAGGCGTATGGCCTCTTCGAGCTCCCGGTTGTCGAAGTAGGAGCCTACCAGAATGATACCGTCCACCTTTTTGGTGGTCAACAGATCGAGATAGTGGAGCTGACGCTCGGGGATGCCTCCGGTGTTGCAGAGTACCGTGGTATAGCCCGACCGGGAAAAAGCCTGCTCTATGGAGTGGGTAACGGTGCCGAAGTAGAGGTCCCTGACGTCCACGGTCAGAACTCCGATGGTATGCATGCTGCCGTAGACCATGCCCCGGGCAAAGGCGCTGGGAGCGTAGCGGTGTTTTTCCAGTATCTTTTCAATCCTGTTTCGGGTGGATTCCTTGACCTTCGGGCTGTCGTTCAGCACCCGGGAGACTGTGGCAATGGATACCCCGGCTTCCCGGGCAATGTCGTAGATGTTCACAGCGGGAACTCCAGAACGGTAACATTGGTCTCCGAGCTCTCCCGCCGCAGGCTGCCGCCGAGCTGCTCTGCGAAGGCCTCGTTCAAGCGAAGTCCCAGCCCTTTTTCCCGCGCATCTACGCCGGGACAACCTGAATCCTGGTACCTGAGGGTCATGAGCCCCGTATTGTCCAGCTGGGTGGAGATGGTAATCCCGGGTTTACCGTTCCCGGGGCTGCCAAAGGAGTGCTTCAGGGAGTTAGTTATGAGTTCCGCCACAATCATTCCGACAGGAATCGCTGTTTTTATTTTCAGTTCCACCGGATCGGCATAAATCCGTACTACAGGTTTCTTTTCGTCATCCTCCGCGGCGCCCGCGTTTATCATGTTGTCCGTCAGGTCCTTCAGGTAGGCGTCCAGTAGGATGTCCGGGGTGTCCGCATTGTCGGAAAGATGCTCATGGACCCGCTGGATGGAATAGATCCGGTTGGTAAGCAGGGTCAGGATCTCCTCGTCCCGGGGGTCAAAGAGATTGCCCTTCTGCAGCTCCAGAATGCTGATGAGCATGGAGAGGTTGTTCTTGATCCGGTGATGGTTCTCCCGCAGCAGCACCCTGTTTGCCTCCAGGGCCCGGGTCAGCTCCTCCTCGGCTTTCCTGCGCTGAATGATCTCCTCGCTGGCAAGCGTATGCAGGCGCCGGAGTTCGGTGCTCCTGTTGTGTTCCCTGGTCACGTCCTGTACGGCAAACAGGGCCAGGATCTCACCCTCGTCACCCTCGATGGAGGAGACGCTTATATGGTGCACCTGCCGGGGAATCCCCTGTTTGCGGCTGGGAAAGAGTCCCGAATGGAGCTGGGGCGAAAAGATCGCAGGGGGCCCTCCGTCGAAGAGCAGTTTGAGCCGGGAGGAGTAAATCTCTTTGTTGAACAGGGGAAAGAACACCCGGATATCCCGGTCCAGGATTTCCTCCGGGGAGATTCCTGTCCAGTCCTGCATGCTGATATTCCAGTACCGCACCCTGAAGGTCTTGTCCAGAAGGCAGATGCCCAGGGGAATGCGGTCGAAAATGGAGTATTCCATTCCTCAGGGTTCTCCCTGACCGGCGAGGTCAAAGTCTTTCAGGCGGGATGTGAAGAAGTCGAAGGCCCCCAGGGTAAAAAAGAGCAGGATGTGACCGCTGATATCCAGCTTGTTTATGGAAAAGCGGGTCTTTACCAGTATTGCCATGGAACTTTTTATCTCTTCCGTTCGCTGGAGGAGTGTATCGATTTCTCCTTCCATGTACTGGGGGACCGAAAAGTTCAGATGCAGACCCAGGCTGTTGCTCATGGTACCGATAATGGCGTTTATGACCACGTTCCCGACTTCGCTGATGGTCGCGGCCCGCAGTCCATCCAGGTCGGTCTCCGGACCAAGGTCTTCGGTAATCGCGGAGGCCAGCCGGGCGGCTTCGGCGGTGTTGAAAATGAGTTCCACTTCGCCGCTCAGTTCTCCGGCATAACCCATGCGGACCCCCGCCAGGGTTCCCCGGTACTCGGACTTGAGCTGCTTTTTCAGCTCCTCCATACCTACAACCGAGAGAATGGGGGTCTCCAGTTTTATGGGGCTGTTGAGCATGGCGTTCAGGACCTCGGCCCCCTGCTGTACCCCGGCATTTATGAGTGTCTGGATATGCTGCTTTTCCCGGCTGGATATGGATGTCATGCTTCAGACTCCATAAGCTCGGCCACGACACTCTGCAGCTCCTCCGGCCGGGGCGGTTTGGTCAGGAAGCGGCGGGCCCCGAGAACGAGGGCCTTTTTCCGGGTGGAATCCTGGATATCGGCGCTCAATACGATGACCGGAGGTTTGCTGTGTTCCCGGGAGAGTCTTTCCAGCACCTCAAGCCCGCTGATTCCCGGCATCAGCAGATCGAGAATGACGACGTCGAAGGAGCCTTGAGGGATCTTTTCCAGGGCCTCCTCTCCGGAGGCGGCGGTATCGATGCTGTAACCCTTTGGTGCGAGATACTTGCTGAGCATTTGCCGGGAGATCATGGAATCGTCCACGATCAGTACGCTGTTCATGTCGGGCTCCTGTTTCTCCTTAAGCATAAAGAAAAACCCCCTTCGTATCCAGTATGTTTGCATACAGAAAGCGCACTTGCGGCTCTGCTTTGCTCCGGAGTAGTATGGGATTGTACCGAAATTACGAGGAGAAAGCGGTGAAGCTGCGGATCGTTCATGCACCCCAGGTCCCCTACGCCGAGGCTCTGGCTGTTCAGCAGAAGCTGCGGGAGCTGCGTCAGGGAGAGGAAATTCCGGATACCCTGCTCCTGCTGGAGCATCCCCCGGTGGTGACTCTGGGCAAGCGGGGAGACCATGGAGATCTGCTGATTTCCAGGGAGATGCTGGCGCAGAAGGGAATAGACCTGGCGGAGATCGACCGGGGAGGCCAGATTACCTACCACGGTCCGGGTCAGCTGGTGGGCTACGTAATCGTAAACCTGTATCATCATCAGCGGAAGCTGCGGCTCTTTGTCGAGCGCCTGGAAAGCTCGGTTATCCGCTACCTGAGGGAGTTCCACGATATCGAGGCGGGGCTGAGCGACGAGCATGTGGGGGTCTGGGTACGGGACGCCAAGATCGCCGCCCTGGGCATCAGCATCAGCCGCGGGGTTACCATGCACGGCTTCGCCCTGAACATAAACTGCGATCTGAGCCCCTTCAGCTACATAATTCCCTGCGGGATTACCGACAAGGGTGTTACCTCCACCCGGGTGCTGACAGGCAGAACCGCGGATATGGAGCAGGCTCGCCGGGACTATGCCGGGATTTTCCGGGATACCTACGGCTACAGCGAAACAGAGGAGTTGTCATGGAACAATCTGAGCATACCCATCGGCGAAAACCGGACTGGCTGAAGATTCCCGTCCGGGGAGGCCGGGACCTGAACAGGGTCAAGGCGCTGTTGAAGCGGCTGCATCTGAATACTGTCTGTGTGGAGGCCAACTGTCCCAACCGGATGGAGTGTTTTGCCTCCCGTACCGCTACTTTTATGGTCCTGGGCTCCGTCTGTACCCGGAACTGCCGCTTCTGCAACGTGACTCCCGGCAGCGCTGAGCCTGTCGATCCGGAGGAGCCTGTCAGGCTGGCGGAGGCTGCCCGGGAGCTGGGGCTGCGCCACGTGGTGGTGACCTCCGTAACCCGGGACGATCTGCCCGACGGCGGAGCAGGGCATTTCGCGGCGGTAATCCGTGAGCTCCGGAGCCGGCTGCCCGAGGCCAGCGTGGAGGTCCTGATTCCCGATTTTCAGGGTGATCCCGAGGCCCTGGCCAGGGTAATCGAGGCCGGGCCGGAGGTGATCAACCATAACGTGGAGACCGTCCCGCGGTTGTATCCGAAGGTGCGGCCCCAGGCGGATTACCCCAGGTCCCTGGAACTCCTCAGGCGGGTGGCGGAGTGCGGAAAACCCATCGCGGTAAAAACCGGACTGATGCTCGGGCTGGGAGAGACCCGGGACGAGGTGCTGGAGCTCTTTGACGACCTGCGCGAATCGGGCTGCGATTTTCTGACCATCGGCCAGTACATCGCCCCGTCGGCTGGCCACTACCCGGTGGCGGAGTATGTAAAACCCGAGGTTTTCGACGAGTACCGCAGGGAGGCGGAGTCCCGGGGCTTCCGGCATGTGGCGTCGGCCCCCTTTGTGCGCTCCTCCTACAAGGCGGCTGAGGCTCTGGATGGCAAAGCAAAAGCCTGAGGCGGATTATCCTTTTATACTTCACCGGTAAACAGATAGACCGCCGATTCCTCCGAGGCCGGCTGTGATCCGTAATCCTCCCAAACGCTGATGTTCCTCAATCCGCTCAGTGTAAAGGCTGCTTCCAGATCACTCCTCCGGAGGGGCAGAAGGACTGTCTCGAAGCTTTTTTCCAGTCTGTTCTCCCGCGTTTCCGCCTGCAGGGTCCCGGCAAAGATGATATGCTCCTTCTCGTAGCGGTAACGCCGTAAAAAGCGGAGTTTCAAATCATCCTTTTTTGCCGTCAGGGGCGGGAGCTCCCTCGGTCTGGTGGCAAGAATGCGGTCATAATTGAGGACCTGCACCGCCAGTCTGCCCCCCTCTTTCAGCAGGGAGCTGAAATCCATGACAAGCCTGTTCAGCTCCTCCAGGTCGCGTACGTGAGCAATGGTATTTCCCATGCAGAGCAGGGCGGTAAAGGAGCGGGGCGGATAGACTTCGGCGGCTTCCGTGAGTCCTGCTTTTCGGAAGTCGACGGTCCTGTCTGGCCCGGCGGACTTTTCCTTCGCCTTTCGGACCATCTCTTCATCTGCGTCGAAACCTGAACCGGAAATACCCTTGCGGGCCAGATACAGAAGCAGCTCCCCGGTTCCGCAGCCGGCGTCCAGCACCGGTCCCCTGCCGGCAAAGTCCAGGGCCCACTTCTTCTGTTCCCGGGAGGGAGGAAAAAGAAGGTCATAGTATTCCGACAGGGATGTGTAAAAGTTCATCTTTCAATTCTCCGCCAGGCTGGCGTTGACGGAGTCGGAATCCGGGACCCGTACAGCGGAAACCTGATTTCCGAGCACGTCGTAGGCAATCCGGGGGTTCCGGATATCCGTTACCATGGACCCGTTTACATAGAAAACATAGCGGTGGTAGCCCTTGTAGAGCCTCAGCTTGAGCCGGTATTCTCCGGGGGAACTCTCCTTAAGGGAGTGGCTGAAGGGGCTCCAGTGATTAAAGTCTCCTGCCAGGCGGACCTTCTGTCCCGGGCTTCCCAGGTAGACGAATTCCACCGTACCGTCGGAATGGAACACCGGTGTTTCGCCGCGGCGGGGAGGACGCTGGGGAACCGGACTTACGGACATGGGAATCCCGCGGCTGTCGGCCAGCTGATTCGGGTTGTTCGGGTCCCGCATCCACAACCCGTCCACGATAATCCTGTATTTTATCTCCTGCCTGTCCCGGGGCAGGGACTGGAGAGGATAGGCGAAGACAAAAACGCCGTTCTGGTTTCTTCTGTAGATATGCATCCTGGCGAAATCCTCGTGTTCAAAGGCTGCAGCGACGTAGCGGACGGGGTTCCGGGAGGAGTAGGACAGCACGAGATGTTCCGATATGACCCCCGGAGCTTCAGCCCGGGACAGGGAATGAAGATAGGCGTCAAGGCTCGGGTCATAGCCGTTCTGGGCGTTAAGCGGGCTCAGGACACAGCAGAGGACGATGAGTATCCATGGGGAGATTGCTCTGTTCATCATCCTGATTTTCGGCCTGATAGCGGATTCTCTTAATCTGGGATACAATGGGAGGAATTCTTTACTTGAACAGATTGGATAATTTGCCGAAAATCGGAGAGATCGAAAGGAATATCTGTGCCCAGGCTTGAAGAGATAGAACAGTTTAAAGCGGAACTCAACTCCCTCGGACATGAACCCTCCATTCTGGCAGAGCGGGGTGAGCGTCTTGAGGATGTTTCTGCCCCCGAGGCGGAGCTGGATGAAGACCTGGACGCCCTGCTGAATCTTTCGGGAGAGGGAGAAGCTGAAGAGGAAGCCCTTCCGGAACCCGCGGACGAGGATGAGGATATCTTCGGCATCGATACCGGGGAAGACCAGATGCCCCCGCTGGATACCGGAGAGGAGGATGACTTCTCCATCCCTGAGGACCTGCTTTCCGGGCTCGATTTTGAGGAAGATGCCGGCGACGAGGAGCCTGCGGCCGAAGCGGATGAGTTCTCCCTGCCGGAGGAAGGCTTTGACGAGGGCTTTTCTCTGCCGGAGGACTTCTCCCCGGAAGAAATGGATTTTTCCGGGGAAGCGGCGGAAACCGAAGAGGCGGAAGAGCTGGGGGAAGAACCCCGGGATATGCCTGAAGAGGACTTCAGCCTGCCGGAAGAAGAGGCTTTTTTCCCGGAGGAACAGGAGCCGCAGGAGGAGGAGCCCGAGGGGGGCGAAGGAGTCGAGGAGTTCGAGATTCCCGAGGAGTTTGCCGAAGCCGCAGATATCCTCTCCATGGAGGCTGAGGAGCCGGAAGAAGAGGAAGCTGCCGCGGAGGATTTCAGTCCCCCCGAATCCCCTGAGGAGATACCCGAAGAGGAGGAACTCTCCTTCGATGACAAGGATATCGGGGAGATGGACTTCTCCATGCCCGAGGGTTTTCCTTTCGAAGAAGGAGAAGCCCCCGAAGCTCCACCCGTGCAGAGAGCAGGCGAAGGCGCCGCCGATGACTTCGAGATACCCAGCGCCGGGGACATAGAAGACATCGACGAGGCCAACTTCGAGGTTGACGAGTTCAGCCTGGGCGATCTGGGGGAACAGTTCGGCGAGATCGAGGAACCCCTGGATACCCTGACCGAGGAGGAACTGAATCCGGCCCTGGCGGTCAGCGAAGAGCTTCCCGCGGGGGATGAGGAACTCGATCTGGAAGAAGAGGAGTTCCGGAGCCTGCAGGAGACCCTCAGTCAGCAGCCCCTCAACCTGAAAATCGCCATAGAGGAGCTGATCGGGGAGCAGAACCTGAGCGGCCCCCATCTGCAGCAGCTGGTCCGGGCCCTGGTGGAAGGAAAATCCCCAAAAGAGCTTGCCGCGATCGTCGGTTCCATTACCGGAAAAAAGATCCGTATTCCCAGTCGGTACGAAAAGCGCAGCGGCGCCGAGTTCGAAGCCGAGAAGGGAACCTTTGCCTATGCCTTTCGGCAGAACATCCTGCCGATTCTCCGCCTGGTAGCCGGAGCTGCCCTGCTCCTGGGCATGATCATCTTTCTCGGATTCACCTTTATTTTCCGGCCGATTCACGCGCTGGTTCTCTATAACGCCGGGTATCGCCACCTGGAGCAGGACTCCTACCGGGAGGCCAACCTCTTTTTCAACGATGCCGTACAGGAGTGGCGCTATAAAAACCAGTATTTCCGCTTTGCCGAGGGTTTTCAGGAAAAGCGTCAGTACAGCCTGGCGGCGGAAAAGTACGAAGAGCTCCTGAGGAGGCATGTCATCTTCGGTGAAGAGGCAGGGGGAGAGATTATAAAGAATCCTGAAGTGAAGCGAATCCGCGGAAAGGAGCGGCAGGCCCTGCTCGATTACGCAGTCATGGAGTCCGACAAGCTTGAAAACTTTGAGCACGCCGAAAAACTGCTGGCGGTTCTGCTGAATCAGGACAAGTATGATTTTGAAGCCCTTCTGGCCGCGGGTGACAACTACCTTGACTGGGGAGAGTACCGCTATGAGCGCTACGAGGATGCCCGGCGTTCATACGCGACGCTGATTCAGCAGTACGGGGCACGGAACGAGCTCCTGTTTCGTATGCTCCGCTACTTTATCCGCACCGACAACTATGCCGAGGTAAGCAGGTTGAAAGATCAGTTTCAGGCCAACTCCCGGCTCAAGGTGGAACCGGACGCCTACGCGGAGCTGGGAGGCTACCTGCTGGACAAGAATGATCCGGGAGAGGTGCGGCCGATTCTTCAGCGCGCCATGGATGCGGACAGGACCCTGCCGGAGGTGCATTATCATCTGGCCCGCTACTTCCGCCGGGTACGTGAACCCGTGGAAGAACGGAAAGCCCTGGACTTCGCGGAACACTACTTTGAAGAAGCCCGGCCGCTGGGAAAAAAACGGCTCGAGCTGCTGACGGATACCTATAACCGCCAGGGTGAGGCGGACTACGAGGACGGGCAGTATCTGACGGCGGAGGAGTACTTTCTGAAGGCCAGGGACCAGTACGAGGATGCCCTGGCGCGGAGGATTCTGGAGCCGGAAAGCATGTTCGGCAGAATTTATCGGAACCTGGGCAATCTCTATTACTATATTGCGGCGGAGTTCGATTCCGCCTTTGCCATGTTCAGTACGGCACAGGAAAACGGATACAAAAGCCCGGAGATGCACTATAAAAAAGGCTATATTCACTATAACAGGGAAGATTTCCGGGACGCCCTTGCGGAGTTCCACTTGGCGGCCGACCTGTTCTCCCTGAACGAAAACCTGCTCTTTTCCACAGGAAACGCGCTCTTTATGCGTTCCGACTTCTTCGCCGCCCAGGGCTACTATACCCATCTTCTGGACAGGCTGGAACAGCAGCGCCGGGAGATGAGTGTTCTGCTGCCTGACGAACGCGAGAAGGACCGGGCCCTGATCGATCGCCTGATACGGGTGCATAACAATCTCGGGGTAACCCTGCAGCGTCTCTCTTTGGCCACGGGGGACAGGGAGAAGTTCTCACGGGCGCTGGTCCATTTTACCGACTCCATGGAGATGTTCGATCTTCTGGGACGGGACCAGGAGACCATGGAGCGGGGCAGTGCCGTCAATCTGGGTTACCTGAACCAGCGGGCGATGCTGTATCCTGTGGAGAATTACGAGCTGCAGATTTACCGGGATATTCCGCTGGACCTCGAGACTCTTTCCATGCGCTGAAGGCTCTTAATATGCGCTGAGGGCTCTTTCCATGCGCCGAGGGCCCTTCTTAAACTCTGAAGCTCAGTCTAAACCTGGACCATCCAGCCGTGGCGGTCTTCCCGGGCGCCGTACTGAATCCCCTTCAGATCGACCTGGAGTTCCCGGGTGGTGTCGCCGATTTTTCCATCGTTGAACACCCTGGTTTTACCTTGATGGGTGATGGACTCGAAGTAGCTGATTCCGGCGGCCGTTCCGGTTACGAAGGCTTCGACGGCCGAATCCATGACCTCGTGGATGGAGATTCTTCGTTCTTCCACCTTGACTCCCAGGTCCTTCGCGAGCTGAATGACGCTCGCCCGGGTAATGCCCGGCAGAATGGTATCGCTCAGGTCGGGGGTGACCAGGGTCCCGTTCTTCAGCACGAAGAAGATGTTGCATGAAGAACCCTCTTCAACGTACTCCTTGTGTTCAGCGTCGAGGAATATGGCCTCCATGTAGCCCCGGGTTTCCGCCTCTTTCTTGGCAAGAATCGGAACAACGTAATTGGCGTCGCATTTTATCCAGCCTGTTCCTCCGGGGAAAGCGCGCACCTTGTCGGTGGTAACCGCCTTGCTGTTGCCCGGGCGGAAGTAGGCGCCCACCGGAGTGGTAATGATGACCACCCAGGGTTTGAGGCTCAGTCCCAGGCCGATGGCGGGTTCGGAGTAGCTGAAAGGACGGATGTAGACCGCGTGACCTTCGGCAAAGTCCCCGGCTTCCCAGGCGGGGTCGTATTCCGGAGCGAAACCGATATCCCTGTTGCGCCGTACCGTCTCGCTGACAGCCTGAATAAAGGTCTCCTCCGGGTAACTGGGCATCTTGAGCCCCTCCATGGAGTTGCGGAAGCGTCTGGCATTCCGATCAGGGCGGAAAAGCTTGAGGCTGCCGTCTTTCCGGGGAAAGGCTTTCATCCCCTCGAAACAGCCCATGCCGTACTGGGTTGTATAGTTTACCAGCGGGAGATTGGCAAAGGAGTTGCGCTGTGCCAGCAGCTCGTTGAGCTCCGCTTCGCCCAGGGCTGCCTCTTCTGCCGGGGTTTTGTGGGGTTTCTCCAGAAACTCCTCCTTCCAGCCGGAGTCCTCCGATTGAGCGATATAGACCCATGGGTATATAGAGAGGGTGAATCCCTTGGCAGCCATTTGCGGCACCTCCCGAAAATGTGTTGATTGCACCGATCATCATAAACCTGTAATGGGAGATGGTCAACGAGGGAACTTAACAAAAGCTTAAGTAACTTAAGAGAAATTTACCTGTCTTGTGGAATGAACTGCTCTCGGCTACTATTAATTCGTTATGAGAGAGGAAAGCATTGTTCCCAACGTGATGATCCTGGCCGGAGGCTCCGGTACCCGGCTCTGGCCTGCATCCACCAAAGAGGTCCCGAAACAGTACATGCCTGTTCTGGAAGGGAAAAGCCTTCTGCGTCTGACCCTGGAACGGGCCGCGGTTCTCAATCCTGAGCGGATCATGATCGTTACCCTGGCCTCCCAGGCGGATCAGGCCGCGCAGGAAATGGAGACCTGGGTACGGGATGAAAAGAACAGCCTTCCGGAACTCCTGGTACTGCCCGAACCCGCGGGAAGGAACACCGCCCCGGCCATCGCCGCAGGTGCTGCAGCCCTTAAGCAGCTCGGCAAGGTCAATGATGCGGTCCTCGTGCTCCCGGCGGACCATTTGATCGAACCGGCGGAACGATTTGCCTCGGATGTCGCCTTTGCTGCAGCTGCAGCCTCCGCAGGCAGCATCGTCACCTTCGGTATAGCTCCCACACGGCCGGAGACGGGATACGGTTACATAGAAGCGGGTGAGTCGATCCTTGCAGAAACGGGAAGAACTCAGGAAATACGGAAGGTGCATCGTTTCCGTGAAAAACCTGATTCCGTCACCGCGCAGCAGTTCATCCGTGCCGGAAATTATACCTGGAACTCCGGCATGTTCCTGTTCGGCCTTGGAAGCCTCGCCGGGGAATTGGAGCGGCATTGTCCGGAGGTTTTTCGCCTGTACGAAAAGCTTTTGGCCGTCCCCGTGAGACCAGCCTCATCCAGCGTGTCCCTGATCTACGACACTCCGGAAGTAGCGGAGATCTACCGAAACGCTCCTTCCGTCTCCATCGATTACGCGGTAATGGAAAAGACCGACCGCGCCGCGGTTCTCCCGGTATCCTTTACCTGGAACGACATCGGCAGCTGGGACGAATACTCCCGGGTATTCCCCGAAAGTGTTCCCGCCCGGGGGGAGGTGTCCTCGGAGGGCTGTTTCGTACTCTCGGATATTCCTGTTTCTCTGGTGGGTGTGAAAGACCTGATAGTGGTTATCCGCAACGGCCGTGCGCTTGTCTGCCGGAAAGGAGAGAGCCAGGGTGTAAAGGAGGCGCTGAATGAGCTGCCGGAGGAGTGTCGGTAACAGGGGATGTGCCGCGCAGATTACGCAGAGGGGAAGAGGGAACAAAGATGGGGAGGATGGGAAGGATGGAGAAGGCCACGGAGCCGCTGAGGGCACAGAGGAGCACCGAGGGAATACAGGATGTAGAAAACATGCCGCGCAGATTTCGCAGAGGTAGGAGGGAACAAGGATGGGAAGGATGGGCAGGATAAGATTGCACAGCGTGGGCAAGAAAAAGAAAAGAGGAGATATACCGCGCAGATTCCGCAGAGGGGATAGGTGATAAATTTCTACTCTGAAAAAATTCTCTGTGATCTCTTATCCCTAATTTTTCTTGAATCTTGTATGACAATGTACTACATTTGGTATATGGTCTTCTATGATGAAGATATCAAGAAGGAAATTAGAAAGGGTAAACTGTCGAAGGAAATAGCTACACTCTTTGTGCACGCCTTCGAGTCCCTTGATTCTACCAAGGATCTGAACCTCTTTGATATTAAAAAGTTGGTTTCCGATTCATCAATCAATTATTATAGACTCAGGAAGGGAAAATATCGGGCTATATTCAAGATTGAGCATGATGATATCTTTGTTCTTGGAATTGGAAAACGAGCGGAGGTGTACAAGCGATGGCCGTAGTATCAGTAAGATTGAACGATGAGGAAGAAAAGATTCTGGAATACCTGGTGGAATACTTTCATGAGGATAAATCTACCCTCTTTAAAAAATCAATGTATGAACTATTCGAAGATATTCAGGATATAAAATTCATAGAATCCTATGTCGATAGTACCAGAAACAAGGAAAAAAAGTATATATCAGCTGATGAGCTGTTATAAGGTCACAGGGTTGTGGAGATGTAAAGATCTGGAACCGAACAACACTTTCTCCTCGGAGAAAACTGGAACACCGATGGGGATGATGGGAAGGATGAAGAAGGCCACGGAGCCGTCGAGTGCACTGAGGAACACTGAGGGAATACAGGATGTAGAAAAATACCGCGCAGATTCCGCAGAGGGAGTAGGGAACAAAGATGGGGAGGATGGGAAGGATGGAGAAGGCCACGGAGGCACGGAGGGCACTGAGGAGCACCGAGGGAATACAGGATGTAGAAAAAATACCGCGCAGATTACGCAGAGAGAATAGGAGAGGGGAATTTCGGTAAAATTTCCCTACTTTGAGAAGGAAAACTCTGTGAACCCGGTGGCTCGGTGGTTAATTTTTTCGTCTTTAATAGCAGATATGATATAACGAATTATTGGCCTTTAAAAGTAATTACTATATAATTACAGATTGTGAGGGATAGTATGATAATATCGGTAGTTCCCATTGGAAATTCTAAGGGCATCAGAATCCCCAAGGGTATCCTCAAGCAGCTCGAGATAGATGAAAAGGTTGAACTGGAAGTCCGGGATAAGGAGATTCTGATCAAAGCTGTTAAAACCAGACCGCGGGAGGGCTGGAAAGAAGCTTTTGCAGAGATGCATCAGAATGATGAAGATGATCTGTTGTTGCCGGAATTTCCTGATCAGGAATCCTTTGAATGGGAATGGTAATACGGCAATACGAGGTTTTTCTTGTTAATCTTGATCCCACCATCGGGCATGAAATTCAGAAAACGAGGCCCTGCCTGGTTGTTTCGCCAAACGAAATGAATTCCTCGATCAAGACAGTCATTATCGCACCTATGACTACTAAATCTCATAGCTACCCCACCAGGGTTTCAGTGGAATTCCATGGAAAGAACGGCTGGGTAGTACTTGATCAGCTGCGGACCGTGGACCAGTCACGTTTAGTAAGGAAGCTTGGTACAGTCAGGAAAAAGGAGATCGAGAAGATTAAATCCGTACTGCAGGAAATGCTTGTGGATTAGGGGATTGAAGAGAAGAAAGAGGAACAAGGATGGGGAGGATGGACAGGATTGGGTTCACAGGGGGGAAGAGAAAGAAAAGAGGAGATATACCGCGCAGATTACGCAGAGGGAGTAGGGAATAAGGATGGGGAGGATGGGAAGGCCACGGAGCCGCGGAGGGCACTGAGGAACACTGAGGGAATACGGGGATAGAAAGAATTCCGCGCAGATGCCGCAGAGGGCAATTTCGGTAAATCTTTGTTCGGTATTACCTGAAGGCTTCTTCTGCTTCTCTGTCCAGTATGCGCACGACTTCCCGGGTGATTTCCATGGCAGCCCTGCGCTCCCCTCCTTCAAAGGGTTCCAGCAGAGTGTAGGCCTTGACTTCAC
>Ga0334898_1000893_pt1 | contig 39823 bp, 37 predicted proteins | sample GraSluR3_MG_10_FD_207228 | JGI IMG/M metagenome (GOLD analysis project Ga0334898, IMG submission 207228) | Sludge microbial communities from methane-producing bioreactor in Wageningen University, Netherlands - Granular Sludge_3_08-R3 | ecosystem: Engineered > Bioreactor > Anaerobic >... | reverse complement strand
CAGTCGGCGTCCATCCACCCCCTGTGTCTGGGCCAGCCGCTCTTCGTCGCGCAGGGGGATGCGCTGGTCGTGGCGCTTCCGGCCGAGAAAGCGGCTTTCGAAGCGGCGATCCACTTCACTCATCCGCTGGTCGGCGCCCAACACTTCTGTTTCCGACCGGAGCAGGACGAGTTCGTGTCTTCCCTGGCGCCGGCCCGGACCTTCGGGTTCTGGGAGGAGGTCCAGGCCCTGCTGGAGCGTGGTCTGGCGCGCGGGGGGGACTTCTCCAACGCGCTGGTCATCGGGGGACCTGGCGGGTTCTCGTCGCCCCCGCGGTTCCCCGACGAGCCGGTTCGTCACAAGGTGCTGGACCTGGTCGGCGACCTGGCGCTTCTGGAGCGGCCACTGCAGGCGCGGGTGCTGGCGGTTCGCGCCGGGCATCGCCTGCATCTGGAGTTGGCCAGGAAGATCCTCAAGGAGGGTGCCCATGATCGGATGGTCTGAGATCCTGGAACGGCTGCCCCATCGCCCCCCGTTCCTGTTGCTGGATCGGGTGTTGGGGGTGGAGCCGGGTCGCGCCTGGGGCTACAAGAACGTCACGATGAATGAACCGCAGTTCCGCGGTCATTTCCCTGGAAATCCGGTCCTGCCCGGCGTGTTGACCATCGAGTCCCTCCTGCAGTTGACGTGGATCCTGTACTCCGGCCTGGGAAGCCCGCGCCTGGCAGGGATCGATCGTCTGAAGTTCCGGCGGCAGGTCAAGCCCGGCGACCGACTCGACCTGGAGGTCCAGGAAGTCGAGATCGATGGGGAATACCGCCGGGTCCGGGTCCGGGCGCAGGTGGACGGACAGGTCGCCAGTGAGGGGATCTTGACCGTGTGCCTGGAGGCCTCCTCGGGAAGCCGGCCCGACGCCACTTGCGAATGACCTGACAGGAGTCCCCTTCCAGGCGCCGAAGGTCGGCGGGATCATCTTGAATCTTCAGGAGTCCGGCCGTCTCCGGAAGGGAGTCCCCTGGCTTGGGGGAGAGGATTCCCCCTCCGGTCTGGAAACGTCACGCCGCCGTCGGGGTTCTACCTGGCAGGGACTGGCGCTTGCTGGCCTCGACCCATCGTGCGACGGACGAACAAGAATGGCACACAATCTTCAACCAGCCGCTCCGGCGGCACGAATCACGGCCCTTCAGACCCTGCGCTCGCTCTGCCTGAACGCATCGTTCCGAGCGGGTGTGGTCTGCGGAAGGGAGGCTTGATCGTGGAACCGGTACGAGTCGGGGTCGTCGGCATCGGCAGCATGGGGCTCAACCACGCCCGGATCTATTCGGAACTTCCCCAGACCGAGCTCATCGGCGTGGTCGACATCCAGGAAGCGCGGGGTCGCCAATGCTCCGCGCGTTTCAATACCACGTATTTCGAGTCCTATCATGGCCTCTTCGACAAGGTCGATGCGGTCAACATCGTGGTCCCGACCAGCCTGCACTACCCCGTTGCCATGGAGTTCCTCAAGCGGGGCGTTCATGTCCTGGTCGAGAAACCGATCGCGGTGGATCTGGTTCAAGCCAAGCGGCTGGTCGACTACTCCAAGCGGCACAACCTGGTCTTGCAGGTCGGGCACCTCGAGCGCTTCAACCCGGCGGTCATGAAGCTGCGCGACATCATGGGCCAACCCATCATGATGGAGTGCAGTCGGCGCTCGTGTCCCACCAACCGCAACCTCGACGTCGGGGTCGTGTGGGACCTGATGATTCACGATCTGGACATCCTGATCCACCTGGTCAACTCGCCGGTTCAGGACATCAGCGCGAATGGGGTCTCGGTCTACTCGGACTACGAGGACATCGCCCAGGTCCAGTTGCGCTTCCAGAACGGTGTCATGGCCAGCCTGGTGGCCAGTCGGAATTCGGGGAACCGGGTGCGCAGCCTTCAGGTGACCGAGAAGACCGGGCGCACCTTGTCGTTGGACTTCATCGACCAGACCCTGGCCATCCTGCGCCCCGGCCTGGATGGTCGACCCATCCCGCCCGAAAACGTGCATGTCGAGAAGGAGGAGCTCCTGCGTCTTGAGCTCAACCACTTTGCCGAGTGCGTGGCCATGCACAAGACCCCCATGGTGACCGGTGAGGACGGGAAGCGTGCCCTGGAGCTGGCCATGCAGGTGCTGGCTCGGATGAAGATGGTGAAGGCCCGGTCGTCGCAGGGGATGGAACTCATCGCGCTGGCGGGATAGGGCGCTCAGGGCAGGACCAGGGCGGGCTTGTCGGGTCGAGAGCCGGGGCGGGGCTGGCCGGGCCGGGGGGTAGAATTCGAGAGGAGCAGACCAGTCGGTGAAGATCCATCCAACGGCCATCGTGCATCCTGGGGCCGAGATCGACGAGGGAGTTGAGATCGGGCCCTTTTCGATCATCGGACCCAACGTCCGCATCGGCCGCAACACGGTGGTCATGTCCTCGGTCGTGGTGGAAGGATGGACGACCGTGGGGGCGGACAACGTGATCTTCCCGAACGCGGTGCTCGGCACGGCGCCTCAGGACCTCTCCTACCGCGGCCAGCGCGCCTACGTGCGGATCGGAGACCGCAACGAGCTGCGCGAGGGCGTCACCGTCCACCGGGCTGCAGATGAGGACGGGGTCACCTCGGTTGGCGACGACAACCTGCTCATGGCCTACGCGCACGTGGCCCACAACTGTCACGTCGGCAGCCAGGTGGTGATGGCCAACTATGCGGGGTTGGCAGGCCACGCCGTGGTCGAGGACCAGGCGATCCTGGGGGGGCTGAGCGGAGTCCATCAGTTCGTCCGCATCGGTCGTCTGTGCATGGTGGGAGGGCTGGCCAAGATCACCAAGGACCTGCCGCCCTTCGCGATCGTGGACGGCAATCCGGCGCGCATCTACGGACTGAACAGTCGCGGTCTGCGCCGTCGCGGGGTCGCCGAGGAGGCCCGCCTGGCCCTCAAGCGGTCCTTCCGCCTGCTGACCACGGCGGGCCTGAACCTCGAGCAGGCCCTGGCCGCCATCCGTTCAGCCCTGTCGGATTGTCCGGAGGTGGCCCACCTGGTCGGCTTCCTGGAAGCGCCGACACGGATGGGGGTCTTGACTCGTGCGTGTGGAGACCGACGCCAGAGAGGCGCGGAGATCCTGGATCCCGATCCCCGCGATTCCGATCGCGGGCCCCGTTGAGCCGTTCTCCGGTCCCATGCCCAGGAACCGCGATGACCATGTCCTCCTTCCCTGGCCTGCCCTTTGACGGGTCCTGAAGCCTCCGCCCCGTCGCGTGCCCGGACTGCGGGACGTACGATCGCCTTGATGGCCGCCGAGCCCTCGGGGGACCTTCAGGCTGGAGCGCTGGCGCGCGCCTTGCGTCGTCGCGATCCCGCCCTGCGCCTGGTGGGCGTGGGGGGGGCGGCCATGGCCGCGGCCGGGGTGGAATTGTGGATGGAGAGCCACACCTGGAGCACCATCGGTCCCGGGGAGGCGCTGGCCCGGATTCCCGGTCTGTACCTGGCCTACCGGCGCATGCGGGGACACCTGCTGCGCGAGCGCCCGCAACTGACCGTGGTGATCGATGCGCCGGCCCTGCACATGCGGTTGGTGGGCTTCCTGAAGCGCCGCGGCCTGAGGACCGCCTACTACTTCCCGCCTTCCGCGTGGAGTCGCAACCCGCTTCGCATGCACGAGATCCATTCGCGGGTGGATGGAGTCCTGTGCGCCTTTCGCGCCAACGCGCAGCTCTATGACTCGCTGGGCCTGCCGGTGGCCTTCTTCGGGCACCCCCTGAGCGACGTGGTCCACGATTCGCCGGGCCCGGAAGAGGCGCGTGGGATCCTGGGCTTGGAGGGGCCGGCCCTGGCTGTGCTTCCCGGCAGCCGGACCCAGGAGGTCCGCCACCTGCTGCCGACCTTCCTGGAGGTTGCAGCGCGGTTGCGTCGGGATGAGCCGGGTCTGCAGATCCTCCTGCCCTGCGCCACGCCGCCTCTGGAGAGGCGGATTCGTTCCATGTTGGGGCCGGAACTGCCCGAAGGGCTTCGAATCATGTCGGGGCAGGCTCGGCTGGCCCTGGCCGCCAGCCGCCTGGCGCTGATGGCGTCGGGTTCCGCCAGCCTGGAGGCGGCACTCCTGGGCGTGCCGATGCTGCTGTGCTATCGTTTCGGGGCGCTGGACGCGGCCCTGGGGCGCACGCTGAAGGCCCTGGGCTTGTTGCGGGTGGACCGCTTCGGCCTGCCCAACCTGGTCCTGGACCAGGACGTGGTCCCCGAGCTTCTGCAGGAGGAGGTCCAGCCCGATCGCGTGGAGGCCGCGGCTCGACGACTGTGGGAGGAGGGGCCGGCGCGGGACCGGATGCTGGCGGACCTGGCCCGGGTGCAGGAGGCCCTGGGCGGCCCCGGAGTGGTGGACCGGCTGGCCCGGGTGGTGGATTTCCTGGCGGCCGGAGACTCCATGCCGCAAGCCCTGGCGAGAACCGAGCCTTGAACCAGGTCGTCCTGACCACGAACTCTCCGGGAGAGTTGCATTCCTGGGTCCGCGGAACGGTCAAGGAGCTCAAGCGCCAGCGGCCGGACCTGCGCGTCGTGGTGGCCCTGGTCCCCTGCCCCTATGCCTCGGGCGCCGAGGCACGCGTGGCGGCTGGCATTCCGGGGGTCGACCAGGTCCTGCGGCCGATGCAGACCGTGCGCCTGGCCCTGGGGATTCCCGATCGCGCCTCCCGCCTGGAGGGACGGGGCGTGGTGGTCTTCATGGGAGGCGAGCCCTGGCACGCCCTGCTCCTGGCTCGGGCCCTGCGCTGGCCGGCCGTGGCCTACGCGGTGCGGGCAGGGAGGCTGGCCAGGCGCTTTGCCCGGGTGGGAGCCTTGGACCCTGGGATCGAGCAGGCCCTGCGGCGCCAGGGGGTCACCCGCGTGCGGACGGTCGGCAACCTGGTGCTGGACGGAGTGGAGGTTCCGCCCGACCTCCACCCGGTCGCCCATCGGCCCGCCCTGGGGCTGTTTCCTGGCTCCCGGGGCCTTCACCTCCGGGCCGCCCTGGCGGTCTTCCTGCGCGCGGCGGAGCTGGTCCGCCAGCAGGTCCCCGACCTCCAATGTCTCCTGGCGGTCTCCCCTTTCGTCCGCCGGGAGGATGTCATTCGAGCCCTGGAGCGTCCCCTGCGTCTCGGGCTTCCCACCGCCCGGGGACGCCTGGAGGGCGACCGGTTGTGGACCGAAGGGGGCCTGGAGGTTGAAGTGCTCTGGGGGAAGCCCTATGAGGTCATGGCCCGGATGGACGTGGCCTTGACGATTCCGGGGACCAATACCGGTGAGATGGCCTGCGTGGGGCGCCCGATGGTGGTGGGGCTGTCGGCCTCGGCCCCGATCCCCCGAGGGGGCCTGGGGGGGGTGCTGGACATGTTGCCCATCCTGCCCCTGCTCAAGCGCTTCTTGCGTCGCAAGACCTATCGCCGGCTGGTCTTCGTGGCCCAGCCCAACCGCCTGGCGGGTCGGGCCCTGGTTCCGGAGGTGGTGGTCCAGCGGGATCTCGACGTCCTGGTCCGACCTCTCGTCGAATTGCTGGAGGATCCCGAAGGGAGGCGCCGGCTCGGCATGGAACTCCAAGGCGTCATGGGGGGTGGGCGGGGTGCGTCTGAACGCATGGCGGAGTTGATTCTGGAGGTGGCCCCATCATGAAGCGCATGAAGGCCTTTTTCTTTCGTTGGAGGGGAGCGATCATCGCTCCGTTGACGCTCGTGCTGCTGATCCTGGCGCGACCCACCCTGGAATCGTTCCTGGCTGGACTCGTCCTGACCCTGGTGGGCGAGAGCCTGCGCTTGTGGGCCCTGGGCTATACCGGACAACCGACCCGCAGCCAGGACCTGGTGGCCCCGGAGCTGATCACGGCCGGGCCCTACAGCGTGGTCCGCAATCCGCTGTACCTCGGCAACGTGCTCAACGCCCTGGGCGTGACCGTGGCCGCCATGGGAGGACACGGTCCGCGGGACGGTCTGCTGATCTTCCTGGGCGCGGTCCTGTCGCTGGTGGTCGTGTATGGGGCCTGCATCGCCGTGGAGGAGGAGTTCCTGGTGGCTCGGTTCGGGGACGACTATGAAGACTATCGCTCGCGGGTTCCGACCCTGGTCCCCCGCCGGCTGCGTCTGTCTCCGGGGCACGGGGCCTTCCTGTTCCCCTCCTGGCGCTTCGAGTTCAGCACGTTCGGTTGGCTGGTCCTGGTGTGGTCTTCGCTGGCGATGCGTCTGCGATAGCTGCCAACCTCCGCCCCTTCGGGGACTTTTCAGCCCGACGTGGAATCCTCCATCCAGGACCTGGGCCCCTTCGCCGGGCCCGGCGAAGGGAGACCCGGCCCGTGCAGATTCGACCCACGAGTTCAGCCCCAGGGCACCCCGCTGGCCAACGCCTGCAGGCAGCGCCTCAAGCGGGGCCCCAGGACGTCTTCCGTCCCGGTGGGCTGCGGGAATCCGACCCGGCGCTGGTTCCTCCCCCGGCAGGCAGCCCGGCCGGGGCCGCGTCGCGGCCCAGGGCAGGCTCGCCACGGCACGAGGAGGCCTCCACCGCCGAGGGCCTGGCGTTGGCCAGTCGGATGGTCAGCGGTTGGAATCTGCCGTCCTCCTTGAAGGTCGGAGCCGCGCGGGATCTGGCATGCCTTCCGCTGGCGTGGCTGCAGCGCCTGGACGCCGAGGGCCTGACGGTTGCCGTCCTGCAGGAAGGGCAGAGCCTGGCTGACACCGATGTGCTGCCGACCATGACGCCCGAGCGCTGTCGAAGGCATGTTGTCCAGGCCCAGGCCCTGGCCCGAGCGGCCATCGACGAGGAGAACCGGGCGTTGTCGCTGGACCCCTCCGCGCCGGCGGACGATTTCGCCTCGGCCATGGCCCGCCGCTGGCTGCCCGACCGGATCCGCGAGAACCTCCTTCCCAGGTTGGACCAGGCGGGGATCGGCTTCTCGGTGGAGGTGTGTCGGGAACCCGTGGATCTCAAGGCCCTGGCCCGCTCCAAGCAGATCCCCGACGAGGAGTTTTCGACCTGGCGGGATCTGCTGTTGGAGTTGAACGGGCCGCTCCTGAAGGTGTCGGGGGACCTGGCCCAGGCGGCCCAGGAGATCCTGATGGTGCCCTACGCCTTCCATCGCGGCCGCGCCGTCTCCGAGGTCAGCCGGGACAACTACGCCACCTTCGATTCCATGAAGGTCCGCCAGCACCGCGGAATCCACTCCTGGCCCAACCGGCTGATCATGGTCCACGAGGCCTTCGTCAAGGAACCGGCCGACGAGGTCGGCAACTATCGGGTGCTGGTCCACGAACTGGGCCACGCGATGGATTATCTGGCGGAGGACCTCCTCCCCGGGCACCGCGCCACCGTGGACGGGCTCTTCGCGGCGGATCTCGAGGCGGCGCGTCGAGGGGAGGTGCGCTTCCTCACGCCGCGCTCGGCCGACAACCCGCGGGAGTACCTGGCGGAAGCCGTGGAAGCGTATATGACCCGGCGCGTCGGCGACGAGCAGGACTTCTACAAGCCCGAGAACAGCCGCGAGGACCTCCAACAGCGCAATCCGCCCCTCTTCGAATACGTCCGCTCGCTCTTCGAGAGCTGAGCCTCCTCCTTCGGGCGGGCTCTGGACACGGGGAGTCTCCCGGGTATAATGGTCTTTCGGCCCCCCGGAGCCTTCAGGAGGAACCATGAGCACCCGGAAACAGCGCAGCAAGGCTGCCCGCGACGAATCCCAGCCGCTCGCCGAGGCGGCGGCCCCCAAGGCCGTTTCGCCCGCACCACCGCCTGCGACGCCGGCGAACCCGGCCGAAGAGCGCCGCGCTCAGCGGCGCATGTCGGTGATCGGCTTCGCCCTGACGGGCATGTTGATGGCCTTCCTGGCCGGAGCCAACCAACCGGTGTCGGTGGCCGAGTCGGCCTCGTCCCTGGTCCAGGCCGCCCGGATCGGGTCGGCGGTGGCCGTGCAGGCGGCCGAACTGGGGCGCGGGCTGGGGACCGGGCTGATGGGCCTGGTGGTCGGGGCCAGCTTTGGCTACTCGTTGTTCCTCCGCCCCGGCCTGATGTTCATGAGCTGGTTGGGCGGGGGAGCCGGCCTGGCGATGGGCCTGGCGACCGGGATCACCCTGGTCGGGGGCGTGGGCTGGACTGGCGGCTTCCTGGCCGTCTTGCTGGCGGCCTTCAAAGCCCGGGCGGGCGACCTCTGAAAGCCCGGTCCGCGGCGCCGTGTCGCATCTGACCGTCTACCACACCAACGACATGCACGGTCGGCATGAGGTCCTGGACCTGCTGGAGTCGCACGACCGCGTTTCCCCCTCGATCCTGCTGGACGCCGGGGACGCGATTTCCGGTTCCAACACCCTCTTTCATCTGGCCGAGCCGATTCTCGAGCGCATGAGCGGGGTGGGCTACACCGCCATGGCCATGGGCAATCGCGAGTTCCACTACCTGCGGGGCGTTCATCAGCGTCGCCAGGCCCAGCGTTCGTTTCCGGTCCTGGCCGCCAACTTGCAGGACCTGCGTTCCGGCAAGGCCTTCTGGCAGCCCGCCCTGGAGCTTCAGGTCGAGGGGATCCGCGTCGGGATCCTGGGGGCGACCCCGGTCCAGTATCCCCCCCTGGCCATCTGGGAGAGGCTCTCGGGATTCCGCTTCCTGGACCCCTTCCAGGCGCTGCCCGCCCTGGCTGAAGAGCTGGCCTCGCGGAACGACGTGGTGATCCTCCTGTCGCATCTGGGGGCCCGGGTGGACCGCGAGCTGGCCCGCCGTCTTCCAGGTGTGCGTCTGATCGTCGGGGGGCACAGCCACACCCTCTTCACCCAACCCGAGCGCTGCGGGGAGACCTGGATCGTCCAGACCGGGAGTCATGCCCGGTTCCTGGGGGAGCTCTGCCTGGAGGTCGGTTCCGGGCCCGGCCGGATCCGGTCTCGCCTGGTGCCGACCGATGGGAGCCCACCCCTGGTCGCCGAGGGCGCCTCTTGAACGCGCCGCGCGTGCTGCTGCTCTCCAACGGTGCTGGAGAGGATGCCATCGCCCGGGAGGTGGCCTGCCGGACGAAGGGCCTGGACCTGGAGGCCTTGCCCCTGGTCGGCCAGGGGGTGGCCTATGAGGGGGTGGCCCGGCGGGTCGGTCCCCGCCGTTCCATGCCTAGCGGGGGCCTGATCCCCGAGGCACTGGGGAACCTCCTGCGCGACCTGGCCGGCGGCCTGGCGGGACTGGTCCTGCGGCAGGTCGCCTGGCTTCGCAGCCAGCGGCGGAACTATCGACTCTTCGTGGCGGTGGGCGACCTCTGGCCCGTGGTGGTAGCGGGTCTGGGCGGAGCGCGGCCGCTGGTGTTCATCGGGACGGCGAAGTCAGACCACCACCATCCCTACTCCGCGCTGGAGGCCCTGGTCCTGCGGCTCTTCACGGTCCTGGCCCTGGTCCGCGACGAACCGACGGCGCATAGTCTGCGCGGGCGACGGGTTCGCGCGGCCTGGGTCGGCAACGCCATGATGGATGGCCTGGAGGTCACCGGAGCCGAGCTCGGCGTGGCTCCGGAGGAGGTGTGCCTGGCCTTCCTGCCGGGCAGCCGGGAGGGGACCTACGCGGCTCTGCCCCGGATGCTGGAGGCCTATACCGTGCTGGCCGGGCAGATGGATTCGGCGCCGCGGGCCCTGGTCGGCCTGGCTCCCTCGGTCGACCTGGAGAGGCTGGGCGGGGGGTGTCCTGGCTGGACGATGGTCACCACCGGGCGGGAGCGGGGCGCCGTGGCCGAGCTTCGCGGACCCGCGCCGCCCGTGATGCTGGTGCAGAAGGCCTTCCCCGACGTGCTCCGACGCAGCACCGTGGCCTTCGGACTGGCCGGGACCGCCCACGAACAGGCCGCAGGGCTGGGCCTCCCCGTGGTGGCTTTCGAACCCGGAGGCGAGAGTCGCCTGGGCTGGTACCGGGGGCGTCAGAAGGGCCTGCTGGGGGAAGCCTTGCGGGTGGTCGAGGACGATCCCGTCGAGGTGGCGGCCGAATTGCGGCGGCTGCTGGAGGACCCCGCCGAGCGGGCCCGGCGCGGTCAGGTGGGCCGCGAGCGCCTGGGCCCGCCGGGTGGAGGCAGGGCCATGGCAGACATCCTGGAGCGCCTGGCCCGAGGCGAGGTCCTCCAGGCCGGGGATCTGGGACCCCCCGGGTGAGGCTGGCCCGGCGCCTGGTGGCCCTGCTGGGCCCTCTCGCAGCAGGCTGGCTGGCCTGCTGGCTGATCCCCGGCCTCCTCCTGGGCCGCCCCGCCGCCCTGCTGGACGGGAGCGCGCCGGAGGGCTGGAAGATGGCCTACGTGGCTTGCCTGTACCTGGTCATCCTGGCCTCCACCTTCCGGGCCTGGAGGCGGTGCGGGCCGGGCTGCGGAGCGCCTGCCCTGGGGAGCCCACGCCTGTCCGGCTTGTTCGGGGGGCTGGGGTTGGGCCTGCTGGGCGTCGGGACGCACCGGCTTGTCCTGGCCTGGGGAGGCTGGTGGTCCCCCCCCGCCCTCTCCTGGGAGACCGGGCTCCAGGCCGTGGGGGTGGCCCTGGTCCTGGCCTTCGGCGAAGAGGTCCTGTTCCGGGGCTACCTCTTGGGTGTTCTGCGTGAGGAGCTCGGAAGACCTCGGGCCTATCTCGTGGCCAACGCCCTGTTTGCCGTGGTCCACCTCTTGCGTCCCGGAGATCCGCTCTTCAAGATGGCCTACGGGCTGGGCCTCTTCCTGGCGGGGGCGGTTCTGTGCCGTCTGGCCGAGAACAGCGGGTCCCTGTGGGCCGGGATCGGCCTGCACTCGGCCTGGATCCTGATGGGAGTCCTGGATCCGCCGGCGCGGATTCACCCCGGCTGGATCTCCGGCCTGGAGGGTGACCCGGCGGCGGGGGTCCTGGGCTGGGCCCTGCTGACGAGCCTGTGGGTCGGGCTGGGAGTCCTGGGACGGCCGAAGTCCACCCTTGCGGTGTCCCGGCCCGGATTCTAGCGGTTCCGACGCAGGGTTCGGACGAGGTCCAGGGCCTGGCCTCGGCGGGCTTCGCGGCGCAGCTCCTCGCGGTGCGGAACCGCCGGATCCCCGGCCCAGGCCGCCTGGCCCGGGGGGAGGTCGGTCGTGGCCCGGGCCCGGCCAGCGACCTGGGCCCCTTCCCCGACCGTCACGCTGGCGCAGACCATGGCCTGCGCCGCCAGGATCGCGTAGCGTCCCAGGCGGGCTCCAGGGCCCAGGTACGACTGCGAGACCAGGATGGCGCAGGGACCGACGTGGGCCCCTTCGCCGATCCGCACCAGGTTGTCCAGGCGGCAGCCGGTCTCAATCGTGCACCGGTCCAGGCGGCACCGGGCTCCGATCTCGACGTCGTCGCCCACCACGGTGCCGGCGGCAAGCGAGGTCAAAGGGCCGACCAGGCCGTCGCGGCCCACCTGGCAGCCCGCGCCCAGGAAGGCTCCGGGCAGGACGCGTGTTCCTGGGCCGATCTGGCTGCGGGCTTCCAGCACGGCCCGAGCGTGAACCTCGCAGCCCGGGCCCACCTGGACCTCGGGCCCGAGGACCGCGCAGGGCCCGACGTGGGAATCGGGGGCCACCACGGCCGTCGGGTGGACGGTGGCGGTGCAGTGCACGCCCTGGGGAGCTCGACGCGGGGGGTGGAAGTGTTCCAGCAGGAGGGCAAAGGCCAGGCGAGGGTTGCCGACCTGGACCGTGGGCAGGCGCGATGTGGTTCCAGCAGGTGCCAGAAGCGATCCGGCAAGGCTCTCCTCGGCGGCCCGGACCCCACGGGGGTTCTCGGCAAAGGTCATGGCTCCGGGCTGCATCCCGTCCAAGCCGCACGCCGCAGGGACCGGGAAGGCCGGGTCTCCGTGGACCACCCCCCCGACCAGGCGGGCGACGTCCTCCAGGGTCAGGCTGGTTTCTGGTCGATCAGACACGAGCCCGGCGGTTCGACCGGGACCCCGGGGGGTCCTCCCCCAGCGATGGAAGGGAGCCCTTGCCCGTTCGCAGAAGACGACCGGGGGAGACCCTTGGAGGGCTGGGAGGAAGCGTTCCATGCGCGTGGTTCTGGTGGCAACGGATTTTACCGAGGTCTCGGAGCGGGCCGAGGATCGGGCCAGGGAGCTGGCCATGAGCCTGAACGCACGGCTCCATCTGGTGCATGTGGTCGAGCCGATCGACGACCCGGAAGATTCGGACGAAGAGACCCGGGAATTCCACCTCTCCTTGCAGGAACGGGCCAGCGAGAGGCTGCAGCAGCGTGTGGTCCAGTCCGCCGGACTCTCCGTCAGCTTCTCGGTGGTCCTGGGGCATCGTCCCCAGGCCATCCTGCGCGTGGCGGACCAGGAAGAGGCGGATTACCTGGTGTTGGGCACTCATCCCATGGATGAAGGCGACCGGCCTCGTGGCAGCACCAGCCAGCGGGTCTCGTGGTTCTCGCGTCGGCCGGTCCTGCTGGTGCCCTGAACCGCAGCCCGGAGGCCCCTGCCGGCGAAGGTGTGGAGGCCTTCCTCCAGCAGGGGCCGGGATGCGGGGGTCAGCGCCCTCGCTCCCCCTTGTCCTCGCGACCGAAGATCCAGGCCACGATCTCGCCGGGGCTCATCTGGCCCTGCCCATCCCGGGCCCCCGACCAGAACTGCCGATCCCGGGTGTAGCGCGAGGAGGTCTCGTCTTCGGGGATGGCCTGGACTTCCGCCAGGAGGGTCTCCAACCGCTCATGCCAGGCCTCCATGTTGGAGGGGCGCAGGTCCACCCACCCGGCGGCGGCCCACTGTTCAAGCCGCGTCGGGTCGCAGGGAACCTCGTCCTGCCCCCGGTGTGGGGGGGACTTCAGCCGGTGTCCACGGGCCAGGCGCAACTCGCCGGCTTCTTCCAGCAGGACCGGGATTCCGATGCTCAGCATGGTTCGCAGCAGGCGCTCTTCGCGGCTCAGCAGGTCGCGGCAGCGGCTGGCCATTTCTTCGGGAGTGCTCTGGAGGATGGCCTCCATGTTCCCGAAGCAGCGTTTCAGCAGGTAGGCTTCGTACAGCAGCTTGGAGAGGCGGGGCGGGCCCAGCAGCTCGAAGGCCACCGAATCGGTCCCGTGCTCGGCCTCCAGCGCTCGCAGGTGGCGCAGGACCCGGTCGCGCAGGATTCCGGCGCGGTAGGTGGCGTTCATGGTCGTGACGTTCAGGGCGCCGATCACGTCCTTGCCCGTGTTGACTCCCTGCAGTTCGTCCACGATGTTCCGGGCGATCTCCTCAGGGGTCACGAACTCCATCTGTCCCAGGGAGGTGATGGTCACGAATTCCTCCGCCGAGAAGAGCCCGTTCTCCCCGGTGTTGACGTAGGCGGAGCGGAAGGTCTCGTCGGTGGTCCGAGGTTGACCAGGGCGCACGATCTGCAGCGGTTTGTCGGCCGTGAGGGGTTCGGCCTCGGCCAGGGAGACCTCCTCGAGGCGCAGCGGCTGGCCGCGGTAGCGGATGTCGCCGAAGCCGATCTCCCGCCAGGCGATGGTGGCGGTGGGCTTGATCTCCTTGATCAGCGGAAGCTGCCGGGCCGCGACCGCGGTGTTGTCTTCCTGGACGGCGGGAGGCTGCAGGGGCGTGCGGGCCTGGAGGAAGAGCAGCAGGGACTGGGCACCGGCTACGGCGGCCTTGGAGAGGAGTTTCTGGGAGGGGCGATCCTCGCCGTGGGTGTAGGGGATGTTCCAGCCCATGCCACCGGTCCCCGAGGTGCCCACCTTCACGTAGGCCCGGGTTCCACACACGCGCATGGCGCGGAAGAGGACGTCCATGTGGCGCAACAGTTGGGGCACGTAGATGCTGCACAGCAGGCGCTCCACCTTCTCGGTGGTGGGCTGGCCGGGTCCGGTGTACAGCTCGTCGATCACCTCGCGGGCATGGCCGAAGACGTCGGAGTAGGCCACGCCGGTTGCGGTGTTGATCGCGTCCAGGACGATGTCCGGACGGTGTCGGGTCACCATCTGGTAGAGGAAGTAGCTTCCGACGTGCTCGTCGTCCAGCCCGGCAAAGGTGTCCTGGACCAGGGTGCGTCGGGACTCCGGGTCGTCCAGGATTTGATTGAAGCTCAGGTGGCTGAGGGAGGCGCGGACGAAGATGTTGCCCCATTCCGGGATGAATTCGACCGGCGCCAGGGGGTGCTGGCGGAGGCTGGATTTGCGGCGGTGCTCTTCTTGCATCTCGGCGATGGCGGCCTGTGCCTCGGCCTGAGCGATCGAGGCCACCACGATTCGGGCCGGCTCCTCATCCAGGAGTTCCCGGCACGCGGCGCGCCCGACCATTCCCCCGCCCCCCAGGATCAGGACTGTGCTTCCCTTGATGTTCACGGCAGGGCCATCCCTCAAAAAGGCCCGTTCCGCTCGGGCGGCAGGCCCGGATCCGCCCGGGCTCCTGCAGAGCGCCAGGCCGACCAGCCTTTCGAGACCGGAATCAAAGAGCCCTTTCCTGTGGGCAGGACCGCGTCCGGGTGCGTGCGAATCTGAGCGCCTGCCGGCTCAGGCTGGAACCCCGGGAGGGCAAGGAGCGCGAACATGAAGATTTTCGAGGTTGGGAAGGCAGACTGGGTCGAGGTGGGCGGCCACGACGAGGCGGAGCTTCACAAAGCAGCGGACGGTTCCGCGCGGGTGTGGATCCTGCGGGTGCCCCCGGGTTCCTCCTACGGCCCCTTCCAGGGGCCTTCAACCCGTCATTTCCTGGCCTGTCAACACACCGCAGGAGCCCGTTTGCACCTGGGACCGCGGGTCTTCCGCCCCCTGCCGGGACAGGTTTTCGAGAGTGAGCCCGGAGAGGTCTTCGGCGTGGCCAACGACACCCGTCAGGAGGTCCGGTTCCTGGTGAACCGGTTCGGGCCCGACGGGGACGTGGTTTCCCTGGGACAGACCTTTGAGGAGTATCTGGCGCAGGTCCGCCCGGACGAACCTGGCCTGCTTTCTACCACCAGCAACCCGGCAGGTCACTGAAGTCTTCCTCGGGGTCGGGGTCCGCTTCTTCCAGGGTGATTCCAGAGACCGACACAGGCGGAGCAAAGGTCCGCCCATGCCAGGAACGCTCGAACCCCAAGGCCTGAAGCCGGCTGCCCAGCAGATCTTCGTAGCGGGCCCGGACCAGCACGGGGGGGATCCGGCAGACGGGCTGTCCGTCCAGGATGAGGAAGGCGGTCTCGGCGCGCCGACAGAACTCGCCCGGCTCGGCCCGTCCGGGGACGGGGGTCAGTCGATCCAGCAGCAGGCCCTCCTGGATCTCGGAACACAACTCGCCCAGGGAGGAGTCTCCGGCTCCCATGACCAGGTTGGAGTAACCGGGACGGGGGGCCTGGCCCCAGTCACGCACCGCCAGGCCCGCCTCGCCAAGGCGTGTGCGTGGGCCCCGGGAACGGTCGGCCAGGGCACGGACCAGGCGCCCTTTCTCGACCAGAGGGACGCATCCCCTGGGCAGCCCTTCTCCGTCGAAGGGGGTGGTGCCGAGGGCGCCCGGGACGGTGCCGTCGTCCTGGATTCGGATGGCCGGATGGAGCCAGGCTTCGCCGGGGACCGGGGCTTCCTGGCCCGCCCGCACGTCCAATCGGTCTCGGGCCAGGTCCTGCAGCAGGCGTCCGGTTCCCGTCGAGGTGAAGACGGCGGGCAGATGGTCGGATTCGGGCCAGGCCACCTCCCGGGAGTGGACGGTTCGCCAGGCCAGGCGGCACAGGATCTCCGCGGGCGTGTCGTCAGGGCGGGCTGTGTACATTCCGGCGGTGAGCGGCGGGTCCTCGGCGGACCTCAACGTCAGGAAGTAGAGGAGTCGGCAGGCCGAGCGTTCGCCGGCACGGGTCAAGATGGTCAGTCGCTGGCGAAGCAATCGGGCCTGAACGCGAAATTCCCGTTCGGGAAGAAGGGGCGGGAGCATGAAGTCCAGGCCCTGGATCAGGGCCCGGAGGCGTTCCAGGCCCTGATCGATATCCGGCTCGGCCTCGCTGCGAACGGGGGGCAGGATTCCGTGGGCGAAGAGGATGGCCTCCGGCCCGTCCTGGGAGTCTTCAACGGCCTGCTCCAGGAGGTCTTCCCCGCGGGGCGTCCCCTCACCCCAGGCAAAGCCCGATCGTCCCCCGTGGTTGACGCGAAGGGCCATCCCTCGGGTGGTCCGTGGGCGCTCCGGGCTGATCAGGTCGAATTCGGTCCGCTCCTCCCTGGTCAGCTCGACGTCACGGCAGGTGCGCAGGGCGGAGGACAACAAGGAAGAATCGCTGCTGTTCATGGCTGGGAGCGTTCGCGCGGGGGGGAACGTCTCCCTGGTTCAGGACTCGTCCAGAATCCGGCGGATCCGGTTCCAAAGGGTGGGATGCCCCAGTTCCTGGGGCCGGAGGGTGGAACGCGCCAGGACCTCTTTCTGGGCGGCGCACATTCGGCACAGGATCAGTTCGCTCTTACCATTCGTCATCCGCTCGACGTCGCGAGAAACGGCACCACACCACTGACAGCGGGCCATGGGCTGCCTCACCTCCGCTGTTGGCCTGGCGGCGCGTCGGTCTTCCCTCCTGGCCACCTCCCGCGCACCTGGCACCCCTATTGTAGCAGGTTCGGCCCCGATTCGCAGGACGGAGGATCTTGAAAAGATATCAATTACGGCCCTCTCCGGGGTGAACGCTGGAATCCCCGAAAACACGGGCTTCAGGCGATTCTTCGGCAGCGGGTGTTAACATGCCGTTTACGGTCGGTTTACATCCTGGTAACGAACTTCGCCTATACTCAGTAACGCGGGACTCCAGTCTTTCAGGGTCGGTTGCGAAGGGAGGTGAGCCAGGGGATGCAGCTCTTCGGTCTGCAAGGGGGACTTTCGGGACTCTCGGGACAGCCCGGGGTCGGCGGCGCCTCCAGGCCCGCTTCGCCCCTGGCGCCGTCTCCCGGGACGCTGTTGGCCAAGGTGGATTCCGGGGTTCAATTCCGTCCCGGTCAGGTCCTTTTCGGGACGGTGGCTGGCCGCCAGAAGGACGGCACATTCCTGCTGCGCTTCGGAGCCCAGACCTTGACGGCCAGCTCTCGCGTGGGCCTGGACGTGGGACAGCCACTTCAGGTCCAGGTCCAGGGGCAGCAGCAAGGTCAGCTTCGGCTGCAGGTGATGAAGAGCCTCTTCGCACCGATGTCGGGGCAGGACGTCGGGCAGGCCCTGTCTGGACTGAAGCAGCCTCTCACCGAGGCCAACGTGGGTCTGGCCACCTCGATGGTCGAGCATGGGATCCCCTTGACCCGTGAGAACCTGGCCAGCCTGAAGTCGGCCCTGGCGCAGTTGCCCCCCGAGTCGGCGGCGGGGTTGCCCCAGCCGGCTCGAGTGGGGGCGGCCTGGTTCCTGCAGTCCAGCCAGCTTCCCCTGACCCCTCAGAACATCTCCACGCTGGGCCACTTCATCGCCGCCAATCCGCAACTCGGCCAGCAGTTGTTCCTCTTGCAGGGTGAGCTTCGGCGCATGGTCGAGAATCCCCAGCGGCGTGCCGGACGGACCCTGGAGATGCTGGCCGAGGTGCCGGGCTTGTTGGGCGAGTTCCTGTTGGAACCCGGAGGCGGCAAGAAGTCGGGGAAGGCGGGTCGTCGGCTCTTCGATCTGGCCCGACAGGCCGGGATCGAGACACATGTGGCGCTACAGTCGGGCTCCGAGCCGGACTGGGATCTGTTGGCGGTGATGCGGGACCTGCGCGCCGCCCTGGCGGGTCAGGACTCCGGGTTGGAAGGGGTGCTGGGATTGATGGCGGGGCTGGAGGAGAACCTGCGGGCCCTGCAGTTGATCAACCAGGCCCGGCCGGATGCCGGTCTGGCCTTCTACTACCTCCAGGTCCCGCTGCGCCTGGACCGGGGCGAGTCTGCCGAGATCTGGATCCGTTACCGGATCGCCGAAGATGGCAGCCGCCTGGTGGACCCGGAGGACTTGCGGATCGAGTTCCTGGTCTCGACCCAGAACCTGGGCAACCTGTCGTGCACGCTGGAGGTCGCCCGCCGGACGGTGCACGTGGACCTGGGGTCGGACTGCGAAGAGGTCCGCCTCTTCGTCGAGCGCTCTCTGGAAGTGCTGGCCGAGCGGATCGCCGAATCGGGATGGCTGCCGGGACGCCTCGGAGCCACCTTGCGCCCCTTCACCGGGCGCCCGCTGGTCGATCGCCAGGATCTGGAAAGTCTGGAGACCGTCAATGTCCAGGCCTGAGTCGGAATCCGGGAAGCTGGCCGTGGCCCTGGGAACGGGCGGGGCGGGGGCGCTCCGGGTGCTGGCTTCGACCCCGGGACGTCAGGCGGAGGAGAGGAACGAGCTGGCTCGGGGGGCGGGCATGGAGGTGCAGCAGGAGGCCCGCCGCGTCGAGGAGTTGTTGCGGGAGGAGAGCAAAGGCTCGAACGTCCCGTTGGAGGTCTACGAGTTGATGGCCACGGTGATCAACTTCGCCCAGGAGTTGAACGAGGCCCGGTCGGCAAGCGAGGGGCTCCCCTCCCGGGAAGAGCTGGAGCGGGGGGCGCAGGCGGCGGAGGGCGGCGATCCGCTGTAGCAGGAAAGGTTGGAAGGTCCAAATCTAGAAGGGAATGTCGGGTTCGCAGGCCGCTGCGGATCAGACCGATGGAGGTGCACCGATGCTGGATGGGATGAAGATGGCCGCGCAGGGGATGATGACCATGTCGGCCAAGCAGGACATCATCACGAACAACCTGGCCAACGTGGGAACGACGGGCTATCGCAAGGAGAGCATCACGATCTCCTCGTTCACCGAGATCCTCAACCGCGAGGTTGGCGGGATGGACGGAATGCAGCAGTCCTCCTACGAGATCGCCACCGCTCCGGGGATGGAGACCCGTGGGACGCTCAGCACCGGCTCGGTGACCCACGGTGCCCAGGGCTCGCTCAAGGAGACCGGCAACCCCTTCGACATGGCACTGGACGACAACGGCCGGGGATTCTTCACCATCCAGTCCCCAGAGGGGATCAAGTTCACCCGGGCAGGCAGCTTCCGTCTGTCCACCAGCGGCCACCTGGTCACCCCGGACGGCTCGTTCGTCATGGGGCACCGCGGGCCCGTCAAGCTGTCGGGCAGCAACTTCCAGGTCAGCAACGACGGGGTGATCTCCTGCGAAGGCAAGCCCGTGGATCGGTTGCTGGTCACCGTGTTCGACGATACCCGGCAGTTGAAGCGCTCGGGTGACTCCCAGTTCGTGGCTCAGGGTGGGGTTCGCGCCACGACCGACTTCCAGCTCAAGCAGGGCTACCTCGAGCAGGCCAACGTGAATGCCATCAACGAGATGGTGGACATGATGATGGTCATGCGCAACTACGAGGCCAACCAGAAGGTCCTCCAGGCGCATGACCAGCGCCTCCAGAAGACCGTCAACGACCTCGGCCGGGTTCGTTAAGGTTCCATAAATCCAATCCACAGGAGGAAATCAAACCGCCATGATGCGTGCTCTGTACACTGCGGCCTCGGGGATGATGGCCCAGCAGCTCAACATCGACAACATCTCCAACAACCTGGCCAACTACCAGTCGACGGGCTTCAAGAAGTCCCGGGTCGACTTCCAGGACCTGCTGTACGCGACGATGCAGGACCCGGGGACCGAGGCCACCTCGGGAACCCAGATCGGCATGGGCGTGCGGGCAGCCTCCACCCAGCGCCAGTTCTCGCAGGGTTCGCTGCAGAAGACCAACAACCCGTACGACGTGGCCGTGCAGGGTGAAGGCTTCTTCCGCGTGACGCTGCCGGACGGCACGGCGGCCTACACCCGCGACGGCGCCTTCAAGTACGACGGGGAGACCCAGCAGATCGTCACCGGCTCGGGCCAGCCCATCGGCGTGTCGATTCCCAAGGACGTGACCAACGTCGAGGTCCGCCCCAACGGCGAGGTCTTCGGAGTGCGCATCAACGGGGACGGACAGGCCGAGAAGGTCGGTCAGATCCGCCTGACCCGCTTCCTGAACCCCGCAGGCCTGCAGGCCATCGGTGGAAACCTCTATGTCGAGACCCCCGTGGCCGGTGCCCGTTCCGAGGACATCCCGGGCCAGAACGGCATGGGCTCCCTGGCCCAGGGTCACCTGGAGAAGTCCAACATCAACGTGGTCGAGGAGATGATCTCCATCGTCCAGGCCCAGCGCGCCTTCGAGATGAACCAGAAGGGCGTCCAGGCTGCGGATGAGATGATGCGGATGACCAACCAGTTGCAGCGCGGCTAGTCCCGCTGTCCTTCCCGGGCGGGCGGGTCCCCAGAGGCCTGCTCGTCCGGGAGCCCGCTCCCCTTGGAGGATGGTATGCAGATCGAAGGATTCACCCCGGAACCGCTCCCGAAGGCCGCGACGTCCTCGGCGCCCTCCCAGGCGCAGGACGAGGCCAAGCTTCAGGAAGCCTGCAAGCAGTTCGAGACCCTGTTCCTGACCCAGTTGTTTGCCCAGATGCGCAAGTCGTCGGGTTCAAGCGGGATCATGGGGGGCGGCCAGGGCGAAGAGATGTTCCAGGGCATGCTGGACGAGGAACGAGCCAAGAACTGGGCCCAGGAAGGCGGCGTCGGCCTGGCCAACCTGCTCTTCCAGCAGATGAAGCAGCAGAACCTCTGACCTTCCGACCCACGCTCTGCGTGGGAGGTCGGCCTGGAAGGGCGCGCCGGAAGTCCCGGCGCGTTTGTAATGTCGGCTTCCGCGCAGCACCAAGCCCCAGGAGGGGCCTTGAGTGGACAAAGCGGAGCAACTGAAGGCCCTCTGGGCACGCTACAAATCGACCAGGGATCCGGAACTTCAGTCCCGGCTGGTTGAACATTATATTCCGCTGGTCCGCCACCTGGCCGTCCGGATCCTGCGCAAGCTGCGTCCCGGCACCGATCTCGAGGACCTGGTGGCCGATGGGCTCTTCGGTCTTCTGCGCGCGGTGGAGGGCTTCGACCTCTCGCGCGGGTTCAAGTTCGAGACCTATGCCACTCCGGTGGTACGAGGGGCCATCTACAACGGCCTGCGACGGATGGATTGGCTGCCCGAGCGGACCCGGGGCAAGGCCCGAGCCCTGCAGAAGGCGATCGACAAGTTTGCCCTGCTCAGCGGGCGTCAGCCCACCGAGACCGAACTGGCCGACGAGCTCAAGATCAGCGCCAACGAGGTCTACGACCTGATCGCCAGCCTGGGCTGCATCTATCTGCTGTCGTTGGACCAGCCCCTGACCCCCGGAGAGGATTCCGACGCCACCATCCTGGACATGGTCGAGGACCAGAATCCCTTCGACCCGTCCCAGGAGTTGGAGTTCTCCGAGCAGCGGGATCGCCTCCGTCTGGCCATCGATTGCCTGAACGAGCGCGAGCAGTTGCTGGTGCGGATGCATTACTTCGAAGGCGTCACCTTCGAGAAGATCTCCCGGATCCTCGGGGTCTCCAAGCAACGGGTCTCGCAGATGCACAGCCGAGCCATCCGGCGCCTGCGCGAGCACCTCGGGGACGAGGTGATCGAGTCCGAGGCCATGCACGACTTCCTGATCGAAGGCTGAGCGGGAAGGAACTGCAGGTCCCTCGCAGAAGGCAGGGGGCCACGCCTCGGCCGGATTGGTCGGGGCTTGAGTTGGCGCGCCTCTCGCGTTCCATCCATCTCCTTCCAGGAGCCGACCCATGCCTCCCCGACGCAAGTCCACCGATTACTCTCGCCGCCGTCTCGCCGCCAACCCCGGAGCGGAGGGCGAACAGGAAGAACGCCGCATTTCTCCTCAGGAACGCCGTCGCCAGATCATGATCAACCTGGGCGTCTGGTTCCTGGTCCTGGTCTTCGCCATGACCTCCGGGGTCATGTGCTACAACATCGGAGGGCCTGAGACCACCCAGCCCGGGCCCGAAGCCCAGCAGGCCAGCCAGGATCCCAACCAGGTCGAGATCGATCGCTGGACCCGCGAGCTACAGTCGAATCCCAATGATCCGGTGGTCCTTGCCAACCTCGGTGCCAGTTGGATGCGCAAGGCCGAGACCCTGCGATCCCAGCAGCCCACACAAGCTGCACCGGACGCTGCGACGGCTTCACCGCTTCCCCAGGCCGGTTCCCCGACGCCTGCGGCCACGCCCGAGATGACGCGGGAGGACGCCCTGGCCCGAGCCGAGGACTACCTGAACCGGGCCATCGAGAAGGAGCCGACCTACGCCTTCGCCCTGCAGCAGCTCGCCGAGTTGAAGATCGCGCAGAAGAAGCCGGCCGAGGGGCGCGAATTCCTGAACCGGATCCTGGCCCTGGCCGACCTGCCCATCGCCCCCGAGGAGGATCCCGAGACCATCCGGGCCACTCGCGAGAGCCAGAGCACTCGGGCCCGGATGACCCTGGCCCGCCTGGAGACTTTCGAGAAGAACTACGACCAGGCTCTGCAGATCCTGGCCCAGCTCGAGGCCGACCACGCCGGCAACGCCGATGTCCATGCCATGCGGGCTCATATCTACGAGGAGCAGGGGCGCCCGCAAGAGGCCCTCAAGGCCCTGGATGAGCTGGCTCGGGTGGCCGAGGTCATGAACAACGCCGGGATGATGCTGGGAGCCCGGCTGGAGAAGTCCCGGATCCTCCAACAGACCGGCGAGAAGGCCGCGGCCCGCCAGGAGATGGAGAAGGCCCGGACGGTGGCCGAGAGCACCGGGAACGCGCAAGCGGTGATGCTGGTGACCCAGCTCCTCTACAAGATGGATGAGCCGGCGCCTCCGATGCCGGTCCAGGGCCTCCCGGATGGACCTGCCGGGGTGGAGTCTGCGCCGCCCGCCCAGCCCGCCGCCGCGCCCTCTGCCGATGCGCCGCCTGCCGAGCCTGCACAGGCTCCAGCGCCGCCCGCCCCGGGCTCGGAGACCGCGCCGGCCCCCGAGCAGACCTCGGAGCCCACCCCGCTCTGAACCGTCCCGCACCAGGGAAATCTGGAGGCCCGCTTCCTCGGAGGCGGGCCTTTGTTCATCCAATGGCGCGAGATAGGGGCGGGCGGGTCGTGTTGTCGAATCCCCTCCAGGACTGGAGGTGGGTCATGGTCGAGGCGCAAGAAGCCGGCGGGCGCCAGGCTGCACTCGGGAGTCCGGAAACCTGGCCTCCGCTGGTCGGAAGCTGATGTCGGCCTGCCTTCATTGCGGCGTACCCCTCCCGCAGGGCACGAGGACCTGCGACCGCTGCGGCGCAGGGCATCATTGCGACTTGAGGCCTGGAGGTCCAGGAGGTGGCTCGGCGGGCTCGTGGCTGCTTTCAGCGGCCGGGGGAGCACCGCCTTCGAGACTCTCGGCCGGGGGAGCGGTCGGGGAGGGCCCACCCGGGCTCGAGGGTTCGCCGGGGGAGGGGCGGGGCAACGCTTCCGCCGGAACCTCCGGCGAGCCCTGAGGCCCGCCCGGGCTCTGGATCGTGGCCGGAGGAACCAGGGGCGGGCCGGGGTCCATCGGCTCCTGGGACGGAGGGGAGACCGGTTCGGACGGCCCCGTCAGAGGGTCTCTCTCGGGCAGGACCAGCGTCTCCAGCAGGGTCATGTCCACCGTCGTCGACGGATCCACGTTGCGGGGGGCCGCGGGGGGCAGGAAGGCACCGTGCAGGGACCAGTCGTTGCGCATGGCCTGCATGGCCTGGGCCAGGGCCTCGGGGGCCACCCGGCGGGCTTCGTCCAGGCTCAGGAACTCCAGTCCGCTCTGCAGGATCGCGTGGATCGCCGCCGGATCCTGGCGGGCTTCCTCGGCGATGGCGTTGGTGGCCAGGCCGGGATTGGTGCGCAGGCGGTCGATCAGGCCGAACCAGGCCCCAGCCAGCGTCTCGAGGCCCTCCATCCCGGCTCCACGGCCTTTCAGGACCTGCCTTGAGGCGACCCAGACCTCCATGATCCCCTGGTCCTTGGAAGACCACAAGACCTCGAATCCCTCGGCCTGAAGCGCGCTGGACCAGGGCTCCCACAGGGCGGCCGCCTCGACGTCCCCGTGGCGCAGCCACTCGACGGCCTGTTCCGGGTTCCGGGCCGGCACCGTGCGGAAGTGCAGGCCCGGGTGGGTGGCCATCAAGGTCAGGGCCAGGTAGCCACCTGCGCTGCCTTCCACATAGGCCACCGCTCGGCCCTGGAGGTCCATGGCGCCATCCAGGCCCGAGCGGGCCAGGACGGCATCCGACCCCAGGCTTCGGGCCGAGGGGAAGAGCAGGACCCCGGGATCGTGCCGGGGCACGGCCAGGGCGAATTCGTCCAGGGTGCTCAGGACCAGATCGAGTTCTCCCGCGGCCAGCATCTCCCACATCCGGCCCGGGTCTTCGAACCCCAGGACTTCCAGTCGCAGGCCCCGGCCTTGCAGGAGGCGGCCCAGGGCCCACACCGGCAGCGTGGCCGGCCTCTCCAGCGCGCCGATCCGGATTCGGTTGCGAGGGGCGGGGACCGGTGGGGGCGTGGGTCGTTCGGGGCGCCTGGGGTTGCGGAGGAAGGCCAGGAACAGGAATGCGACGACCGCCAGGAGCACCAGGACGACAAGAGCACGGCCGGCGGGACGTCTCATGGGCGGGCTCGGCTGAGGACCCCCTCCAGGACCTGCCCCACGGCGGAAGCCCACGCCTCCACCACTTCAGCGGCCCGCAGGCGCAGCGTGTCCAGGTCTTCCTGGTCGGCCGCCGAGGCGATTCCTGCGATGAGGCCCTCCAGTTGAGAGGTGGCGGCGCGATAGCGGTCCAGCGATTCCTGTCCCGAAGCCTGGTCCACCAGGGTCTCGACCAGCCGGATGGACTCCTGGGCCTTCTCGGAGAGTCCGCGGGCGGACCCTTGAAACGGACCCTCCATGGCCGCCTGGCAGAGCTCTACGAGTTCACGGCTGAGGGCCTGCAGTCGGACCAGGTCGGCCAGGATCTCTTCTCGGTTGGGAGGGGTGGCCCCCTTCGTCTCGGTGCTCAAAGGCTTCGTCCTTTCGTGGGGACCTCCGGATCATCTCCAGGCCCGGTAGTCCAGGTTGCGGAAGAGGGGACTCCGCTCTTCCAGATTCCGCAGGACTTCGGGGTCGACCTTCCCCTCCCGGAATTCGTCATAAAGCAGGTTGAAGGCCACCAGGTGGTCCCGGGTCCGCTTGCGGGCATACTCGGCGAATTGCCCGGTGGACATCAGGTAGGCCCAGTCCGAGGACTGGGACAACAAGAGCTCCCGAGCGGCCTGGTTGAGCAGGCGCTTGCGGTCGGGGTCCTCACCGTCGCCTCTCCGAGCCATCTCAACCATGCGCTGTCCTGCGGCCGAGAGGTGGCGGTAGACCCAGTCGTTGGACGGGTTGAGCCACCTGGCATTGAAGCCACCGTCCCCCCAGGAACCGGGGTTCGGCTCGGAAATCTGGGGGAGAGGGGCCTCCCGCAGATAGGCCGTGGGGGTGATGGACTCCAGGCCCTGGCCCTGCGTTGCCAGCTTCCGCAGCAGGTGTTCCAGCCAGAGGGGCCCCTCCAGCCACCAGTGGCCGAAGAGCTCGGCATCGAAGGCCGCAACCACCACCGGAGGCTGCCCCATGCGCTCGCGGAGCCATTCGACCTGGCGCTGGCGGGCCGAAAGGAAGGCCGACGCGTGGCGTTCGGCCACGTGCGCAGCCTCCCCGGGGCGGTAGGCCTCCTTATGGTCGGTCGGACCTGTGATCCTGTAGTATTTCAGCCCGGTGTTCAGGCTCTTGCCGGATTCGTGCACGTAGCTGCCGACGTAGTCCAGGGGAAGATCCCAGCCGATGTCGCGGTAGAAGTCCCGATACTCGGGGTCGGCCGGATATCCGCCCAGCGAACTCCAGACCTCCAGGCCTCCCTCCAGATCCCGTCCGAAGCAGGTCAGGCCCCGCTCGGTGCGGATGGGAGCAAAGCCTGCGAAGCGCGGGCGGGGGCGAGCCCCGACCAGGGAGGGGGTGTCCAGGATGCAGTAGTCCAGGCCGGCCTCGGCGAGGATCACATCCAGGCCTCGTCGATAGCCGCATTCGGGAAGCCAGAACCCTCGCGCGGAACGGCCGGTCAGGCGTTGGAAGGCCTCCAGGCCGACCTGGACCTGCCCTCGGACCATCTGTTCGTTGGGCTCCAAAAGCGGCAGATAGCCGTGGGTGGCCGCCGTGGTCAGGAGCTCGAGATGGCCCTGGTCTGCCAGGCGTCCGAAGGCCGAGGTCAGGTCTCCCTGGTGGCAATCCAGGTACAGCCTGCGGAAGCGCTGGAAGCGTTCGTGGTACATCTCGATGCTGGGCCGCAGTTCGTGATGCTGGTGGGAGGTACGTTGCAACTCCTGCTCGGCCAGGTGGATCCGGCTGTCGACGTAGCGCAGGAAACGCTGTCGGTGCAGGTCGTCATGCAGCATTTCCAGCAAGGTGGCCGAGAGCGACAAGGCCACCCGGAAGCGGACGCCTTCTTCGGCCAGGCGCTCGAAGGTGTCCAGCAGGGGCAGGTAGCTCTCCAGGATCGCCTCGTACAACCAGCGTTCTTCGTAAGACTCACCGAATTCGGGGTGTCGGACGTAGGGCAGGTGGGCATGGAGGACCAGGCAGAGGAATCCGGAGGCTGGAGTCATCGGACGGCACTTGGCAGGCTCTTGCGGCCCAGGCGCTGGTCACGGCCTTCGGCCAGGGCCACGCAGCCTCGGGCGCAGTACAGGGTCTCCGGATGCATGCCCACGCTGCGCGCGATGCGCTCGTAGGCTTCCTCGACGGGGACCCATTCGGGGTCGAAGCGGGGAGAGGGGCGTTCCCAGGGCAGGTCGACCCGGCCGGAACGAGCCACGGCGTAGAAGGTGCCTTCGGGTTCCAGGCAGCCGATTTCCCCCCACAGCGAACGGCTGGTGATCTCCAGATCCACATACCAGGAGCGCGAGGGGCCGGACACGTCGACCTCCTGGCAGGCCCCCGACTGGTCGTCGGCATGCAGGCGCAGGATCATCCGGCATTGGGAAAGTCTCTCGTCGCCCAACTCTTCGACCAGGCGGTTCCGGGTGGACCAGGCGATCTGGAAGGTGGCGAAGAGGCGGGAGGGGTCCACGGGAGCGAGCATGAGGACATCCACCCCATAGGTCTCGGGGAGGTCCGCTGGTTCACCGGGGGCGGCCCCGGCCCACGGCAGGGCGTTCAGGGAACGGTGGATCATGGCCTGGGGCTGGGACCAGGGGGCCGGGTGAAGATCGCGTCGGTCGCCTCGCCCAAGAGTCCCGGGCACCCTCGCGGGGCTTGGGTTTCAACTCCCCGCTGTGTCGCAAGCAAGTTCATTCGCCTCCAGCAGACCACCACTCTTCGCCATCTACGGAACTGCACACATGCCCCGTGCGGGGTCTCCAGGGGCTCTTGTCGATGCTCGGTCCGGAGATTCACGCCGGCTCCCGGAATCTCTGCCCGTTCGGTCCCATTCGTCTGGAGAACGGGCAGGGTCTCGCCACGGGTCCTGCCAGGCGGGTCGGGATGTGCTGGTTTTTGTGAACGGGGGGGCGAATCCTCCCTTCGAGGATCCGTCTGCACCAGACGAGGGGAAGATTTCTCCGGGTCCTGCGACGGTCTGGAGACCGGTCCCCCGGAGGGACCAACGCAGTGGGAGGTCGCAATGCGGAATCGGCTGATCCTGGCTTTGTTGTTGTTGGTGTGCGCGGCGCTGCCGGCCCAGGCCGAGCGCGAGACATCTCCCCACCTGACCCTGGAGACGCTCCTGGCCGGGGCTCGGGTCGGTCCACCCGAGGTCCACGGCAACCTGGCGGTCTTCCCGGTCACCGTCCCGAAGCCGTCGGCCCTGGCGGATCATCTGAACCTGGATGCTGCGCTGAACCGGCAGGCCTTGAAGCTGACCGAGGTCAGCGAGTCAGGGTCGGTCAATCGGGTGCTGGTCGAGAACACCGGGAAGGTGCCCGTGTTCATCATGGCCGGGGAAATCCTGGCAGGAGCCAAGCAGGACCGGGTCCTGCAGGACGATTTGTGGCTTCCGGCCCTCAGCGGCCCGGTCGAGGTGGCCTGCTACTGCGTCGAGCGAGGTCGCTGGTCCTACACCGGAGACCGCGAGTTCAAGTCCCGGCCGGTGGCCGGGAATCTGGCCGTCCGCCAGAGCGCTCGGACCAACAACAGCCAGATGGCGGTCTGGAGTGCAGTGGCCGAGACCCAGGCCCGGGTGGGTTTCGGCGACTCGACGGCTTTGGGTGAGACCTTTGAGGCTCCGGCCGTGAGGCGTCGGATCGAGGGGTACATCCAGGCCCTGGGCGACCTGCCCAAGCGCCACCCCCAGGCCAGCGGCTTCGTTGTGGCGGTGGGTTCGCGGATCCTGGCCGCCGACCTCTTCGGGGGCCGTACGGATGCGGTTGCCCTCTGGCCCAAGCTCCTGCCCTCCTATGCGCTGGAGGCTGCGCAGGCCGAATCCCAGAAGGAGGGTGTGGACCGGGAGGCAGCCGCCCGCTTCCTGCGCGAGGCCGCCAGCATGAAGACCACCACCCGTGGGACCCCTGGCGAGGGCACCCTGTTCTCGCTGGAGGGTCGCGGGCGGGTTGGCTCGGCCCTGCTTCTGGGGCGAGCCCTGGTCCACGCCGAGGTCTTCCCCCGCAGCGAAGAGGCCCTCCCGCCTCCGCCCCTGGTTCCCATCCAGCGCCAGTATGATCGTTGAACCCGGGTTCGGTGGTCGGGGCACCTGCACCCCTCCGTCCCCCGGGGAGGGGGCGCGAGGGGGCAGGGTCGGCGGGGAGGAGCTTCCGCCGGGTCAGGATGGCTGCCGGGCGCGAGGCGGGTTTCGATTGACACGGGCAGCCCGGCAAGATACCATGATGGGACAACCACCATCTTCCCGGGAGCTGAAGACTGTCCATGAAGCGTGAAATCCTGGTCATGGCCAACACCGAGTTCATCGACATCTTCCTGCGTTACCGAGGGGTCAACAACTGAGTTCTTCCCTCTGAAGAGGGGCGATGGGGGAGGAACGCAAGGCTGGGAGGTCTCTCCTGAGTCTTTTCGAGGTTGGGCAGGCAGGCAGCTCCCCTCCCCCAATCTGGTCGGAGCGCTTGGCTGCTGCCTCGTTGCTGGCCGGGTTGCCGCTGCACGATTCCCAGCAGCCCTGCCCTCGGGCCTTGGATCTGTGCCAGCGTTTCCTGGGACCGCTTCGCGAGCAGGAGTGCCAGGCTTTCCACAAGCAGATGGCCAGCCAGGCGCGCGAGCAGAGCGGAGAGCCCGTCCTGGGGCTCTGTCCGGTGGGTTTGACCTGTTTCGCCCTGGCCTCGGCGGGTCGGCAGGTCCTGGGGGGGTACGTCCGCGGTGCGTCCGAGGCCCTTCCACAAGCCCCCGGCGATGCGGAGCAACTGCAACGCGACTGGTCCTCGCTTCCCGTGCGCTGCCAGGACGAACTGGACCGCGTGGCTCGCTCCCTGCACGTCCTGCTTGAAGGTCCGGGCCCCCTGGGCAACCCCGGCCGCGGGGGCCTCCTGCTCTCCTCGGCCCTGGATCTCGACCCGTTGATGACCGACATCCTCAATCTGGCGGTGCGCTGGTCGGGGGCCGACGCGGGCTGTCTGGATCTGGTCGAGAATCAGCGCCTGACCCGCCGCACCACGCTGGTCCTGCGGGCCACTCCCGCGCCAGGACGTCACCGGTTGCGGCCCAGTCTGGTCGGCTGGCTCCGCGAGCGCTCGGCCAGACAGTCCGCCGAGACCCGGTTCTCCACCACCTCGCCGCTGCACCCCCAGGACTATGCGTCGGCCATCTTCGTCCCCCTGATCCTGCACGACCGACCTCGCGCCCTGCTCAGCCTGTACTCCTGTCGCCCTCGCCACCTGACCGCCAGGGAAATCCTCTTCCTGGACGCCTTGGCCGTCCAGGCCGCGCTGGCTTTGGAGAATGCCCACGTCTTCGAGGCCGAGCAGCGCCGTGCCCGCGAGTCCACCGCCCTGTACCAGGCAGCCCGCTCGATCGAGAGCGGGCAGACCCGGACGGAGGTCCTGGAGGCCGCGGCCCGCGCGCTGTCGCGCACCGCCGAGGTCGACCGTGCCCTGGTCTTCCTGGCCGATCGGCACCGACCGGTGATGAGCCTGGCCACCTCGGTCGGGTTGACGCCCGACCAACGCGAGTTCTTCTCGGCATTCCGCCTGAACCTGGGCCAGGTCGCTCCCGCGGTCCTGGCCAGCCTCCAGGCTGGCGAGCCCTTGAGGCTCCCTGCTCCTCCCGAGGACAGCCCCTCCCTGGCCCGGCTCCTGACCCTGCTGCCGTCATCGTCCTGCCTGGTGGTGCCCATCCTGGGCGAGGAGGGCCTGGCCGGTCTGGCCCTGCTGGACCATTCCGAAGGGGCCCTTCCCTTTGCCGACTCGGTGGTCTGGCTGGCCATGGCCCTGGCCGTCCAGGTGGGGGTCGCCCTGCGCCGGGCGACCCTCTTCGAGGAGCTTCAAGAGAATGTGGCGCGTTTCCGCGCCCTGTACCAGGTCTCGACGGTCGTCACCGGCACGCTCTCGCTCCCTCGGCTCCTGCAGTTGATCGTGGCCCAGGCCCTCAGCCTGGTCCAGGAGTCGGCCTGTGCCGTCCTGGTCCTGAACGAGACCGGTGAGGACCATTACGTCCACACCTCGGCGGGTCTGCCTCAGCCGTTGCTGGATCACTCGGCCCAGGCCGGGCTGGCCCGACTGGCCCGGGGACGACGGAAGGCCAGCGTGCTGTATCTGGACCGCTGTCCGGAACTGGCTGCGTCTGATTTGGGGCGCGCCCTGCAGTCGACGGGGTTCGGGGGGCTCCTGGCGGTGCCCCTGGTGGCCCGCAAGAGGACCGTCGGCGTCCTCAACTGCTTTGCGCCGGCGGGCCGGCCCTTCCATCGGCTGGAGATCCGGCTCTTGCGGGGATTCGCCAATCATGCCGCCGTGGCCGTCGACCACGCCCGCCTGCACGGCAAGCTGCGCCTGAAGATGGGCGAGCTGCAGACGCTCTTCGAGGTCAGCCGCGCGGTCACGTCCACCCTGCAGCTCGAGAAGGTCTTCAGCGAGGTGGTCCGGCATGTGGTGCGGATCCTGCGGGCTGACGCCTGCACTCTGCGCCTGCTGGAAGGCAGCGTCCTGATCCTGAAGGCTTCGGAGGGTCTCAACCCCTCCAACCTGGTCCGGCGCGTCCCGCTGGGCGAACAGGTGATGGGTCGGGCGGCGCAGGAGCGTCAGCCCAAGACCATGCTGGCGGACCAGCAGTTCGAAGGGCTGGAGTTTCCTCGCGCCGCCGCCCACCAGGGGATGCGGACGGTGCTGAGCGTGCCCATCGACCATCGGGACGTCACGGTCGGGGTCATCACGGTCTTCCACCGCGCCCAGCTCCAGCACACTCCCAGCGAGATCGGCCTGCTTTCGGCCCTGGCCAGCCACGCCGGGGTCGCCATCGAGAATGCCCGGATCTACGCCGAGAAGGAGAAGGTCTCCGCCCTTCTGCACGACGCCTTGATCCCCCGCCGCACCCTGGGCTTCCCCGGGCTGGTTCTGGGACATCGCTTCCTGCCCTCCCGGGATCTGTCGGGGGACTACTACGACCTGATTCCTCTGGGACCGCGGCGCTGCGGACTGGTGATCGGGGACGTCTCCGGCAAGGGTCCCGAGGCCGCCATCCAGACCATCCGTGCCAAGCACCTGTTGCGCAGCTTCGCCATGTCGGGTCACCCTCCGCGGGAGGTCCTGCGGCGGCTGAACTCGCACCTGACGCGGGACGACGCGGGCGACGATCGTCAGATCACCTTGTTCTACGCCGAGGCGGACCTGGAGACCCGCCGTCTGTATTATAGTTGCGGGGGGCACGAGCCGGCTTTGTTGTGGCGGCCGGACGGACAGCTCGATCTCCTGGAGGCAGATGGGGTGCTGTTGGGTGTGGTGTCGGATGCCCGCTTCGAAGAGCGCTCGGCCAGCATCCCTGAAGGTTCCACCCTGCTGATGTGCACCGACGGCATCACCGAGGCGCGCAATCCCCGAGGGCAGTTCTTCGGACCCGAGCGGGTGCAGCAGACCGTCCTGCGCTATGGATTGGGCGAGCGGGCCCTTTCGCCCCAGTCCCTGGCCGACCGCCTCTATACCCAGGTGCGCCAGTTCACCCGGAGCCAGCTCTCCGACGACCTCTCGGTCCTGGTGGCGAGGTTCTGAACGGGTTCCCCGCTGGCCCTGGTTCCGGAAAACTCATCGAGGAGGCACCATGAACGTCGATTTCGAGGCCCTGGCTCGAGCCTGGGTCGAGGGAGACCCCCGCTCGCGGGAGCTGGCCCGTTCGGATCCGGAGCGGGCGGCTCGGCTGGTCCTGCGTCTGGCCCGTGCGCTGCAGGAACGCCGCCAGCAGGAATCAGCAGATCTGACCGAGAGGGGGGATCTGGTGATCCAGGTGGACCGCTCCCGCTTCGTACCCGGTGTCGGACTGGACGAGGAGGCGCTCGACGAGGTGACGCGCTACATCGAAGAGGTGGCGCGGGAGAACACCGATTGAGTTCCGGTCTTGCCGCTGGCCGCCCGTTCGTGCGGCCGGATGCCACGGCAGGCGGCGGGTTCTGGCTCAGCAGGTCGGCTTGTGCGGGGCAGCCAGGGGTTTCTGGAAGATCATGACGTACTCGTGCTTGAAGAGGTAGAACCCCCCCTTCAAGGCGCGATACTTCCAGAGGTTGGTGGTCAGGCCCTTGCCCCGCTCGTTCCCCTGGATGTCCTTGACGTTGAGGGATTTCAGGCGCAGACCGGCCCGTCGGCAGACCTCCATGCAGCCAAAGCCCAGGGGAATCCAATCCCCCTTGTGATACTTGTCCCCGATCACCAGGGTCATGAAGCGGCCCGGCATCAGGATCTCCACCGCGTTGTCCACCACGGCCCGAAACTGGTCATAGAAGGCCTGCTCGGTGCTGGCGGTGGACAGATCCGTGCCCCCTTCGCCGTCGGAGAAGAGGATGATGTCCCAGTAGGGGGGGTGGAGGATGACGTGATGGGCTCGGGGGAAGCCCCACTCTTCCAGGCAGGCCAGAACCCGGCGGCGGATCCCGGTCCCCGTCGAGTCCCCGGTCAGCAGCTTCCAGTTCACGTTCAGGGGGTTCAGGGCCTGGGAGATCCGTTCACGGGCGATGCGGTTGACGTCCTCCTGCAGCTCGACCCCGATGCCGTGGCGGCCCAGGTGGCAGCTTTCGATCAAGGTGGTGCCGCTGCCGCTGAAGAGATCGACCACCACCTCCCCCGGACGGGTGAAGCGGCGCAGGACCTGATAGGGGATCTGGGGGACGAAGTTCCCGTGATAGTCCCCTGCGTGGGGACCCCGCCGGTCCCGGTTGGGGAAGAGCCACAGGCTCTCCAGCAGGATGTCGGACTCTTCGTCCTTCCAGCAGCGCAGGTCCAGATCCGTGTAGGCCAGTTCTTCCTGGGGAGGCTTCCGCTGGCGTGGAGCCACCGTGTGGGTTGCCTGAGTGGCCGCGCTGCGCTTCATTCATCACCTCGGGAGGGCATGTTGAAGAAAGTTCTCCCCTTCCTGGGGGCTTTCCTTCAAGCTGTCGTCGGGTGGACGCAGGCGGTCTAGGAGTCTGTGTGAGTATCCGGACCGAGCATCGCCGAGGAATCTTGTGCACCCCGCAAGGCGCAAAAAGTCGTGGTTTGCTGGAGGCAAATGAGACTTTTTGCAACACGGCGGGGGTGCAAGAGATCCGGCGAGGCGACCGACGCGATATTCACACAGACTCCTAGGGTTTGAGCTCGGTGATCACGCCCAGCCGGTTCAACCGGGCGGGGCAGGTCTGCCCCACCTGGAAGGCCTGGAAGGTGGCGGCGTCCTGGATCTTGTGTTGGCGGAGCTTGCCGTCGCGGCCACGCAGTTGAAGGACGTATTCTTCGGTGCGGGGGCCTTCGCGCTCGCTGCCGGCCAGCTTCGTCTCGGGCCACTCCGGGCGGGTGCCCTCGCCCGCGGCGCGGGCCCGACGCACCTCCTTCCAGCGCTCGACTTCGTAGGTGACGCGGGTGTCGTAGACCGGCTCCTGTCGGTAGACAGGCTCCTGCCAGGTCTCTTCCTCCTGCACCGTGCGGTAGGTCGGGCGATCCTCGTAGACGTCCTCGAAGTAGCCGTTGCCCAGGTCGCGGCTGCCGACCTTGACCCGTTCGGTCCCGTCCTGGACCTCGCGTTGGACCGTCCGCGTGCGCGTCTCGCTTCCGATCTGGACCTGGCGGTGGGAGCGAACCTCCCGATGTCGTGAGAGTTCGCGGGCTCCGGAGGGAAGCTGGTCGGACCAGGCCTGTTCGCGGACCGTCACCTGCTTCTCGATCGCGATGGTGCGATCCCAGTGGGCACCCACCAGTTCGAGCTTTTCAGAGTGCGTGCAGGAGAGGAACCCCGCCAGAAGGGCCAGCAGGAAAAGCAGGATTCCGCAGCCCCCCAGGCACAGTCCACAGGCCTTGCGCCGGGTCGGGCGGGGCGGGTCGGTCGGTGCGGAGGTCTCGGGCGACGAGGACGGCGCGGCGGCTGCCGCGCGGGTCGCCTCCTCGGCATTGGAGGGAGCCTGTCCGTGGTGGGTGACGACGTCGCGGGCGACCCCGGCCTCCCGCGCCGAGCCGCAGCCGGTGCAGAACTTGTTCCAGCCGGCGTTGTCGCCCGAGCAGAATTCGCAGGTCCAGTTGGGGCCGGCGCGGGCCTTCTCCAGCTCGCGGGCGTCGTCCACCACCCGCGCATCCTCGGGAAGGTAGAACTTCACCTCGGGACCGCGTGGCGAGCCGCACCCGCCGCAGAACTTCTCAGGACCACGATTCCGCGTGGCGCCGCAATAGGGGCAATCCCACGCACCTTCACGAACGGCCATCTCGCCCTCCCTGTGCCCCGAACCTTGAGGATGCCGGTCCCGGGAGGTTTCCCGGGGCGTGGCGCCCGGACCTTCTCGGGCGATGACTCAGGGGCCCTCCCGGAGTCTCTTCCATTCGGGGTCTGCCGCGTACATCGGCATGACCGAGGGATCCTCGCTGAGATAGGTGTAGTCGATGCCGAGTTTGTCCGAGATGAAGATGCCGTGCTGCATGACCTGCTCAGAGTCGATCCAGATGTCGCACGAGCGGGTGATCACGTCCACATGGGTGGTGCAGGACCAGTCCGCGCCCGTCTGGGTGCCGTAGGGGTCGCCGAAGGCGATGTGGATTCCGGGCATCTTCTCGTCCTGCAGGAGGTTGCCGGTGAACTCGAAGACCGCCAGGTTGGTCCCGATGGCGAACTCGCCGACCCGATCGGACCCTTCCACCTGGTGGCAGTACTCCCAGAATTCCCGCTCCAGCTTCCGGTTCGGACATCGGGCGCTGCGCAGCCGACTGTCCTCGATCTCCAGGGTCATGGGGGTCCGGTCCAGGACCCCATACTTCTCGCCGAAATGGTCGCCGACGGTGCCGTCCACGACGAAGACGCCGTCGATCCGGGCGGGGAAGGTGAAGATCTCGCCCCCGGGCAGGTTGGACCAGACCTCTTCGATGATCCCGCTGGTCTTGCGCCAGGTGTAGCGGGGCTCGAAGTGGGCCACCAGGTTCGTTCCCGCCCGGCTGCGGACCCGGATGGTCGAGCAGGATTCCGCTCGTTGAAGCAGGCGTCGACTGACCTCGTCCACCTTGTGGAAGTCGGCCCTCATCCCCTGGCACATGATGTCCTCGGTGATGCCGACCATGTGCGCGTATTTGATGCCGTGACCCTCGACGCACCGGACCATCTGGATCCGTGAGGGCAGCTCCCCGGCCTGGGGATAGACGCAGTACAGCGCCACCTCGGCCTGTGAGAGCGGGGCCATCAGGCTTTCCGGCAGGTGGACCGCGGGTCGCTGCACATGGTCTTCCAGGACGGCCAGACGGCAGGTGGCGCCCACGCGGAGGACCTCCTCGTGCAGCGCCATCCCGACCCTTCGGGTCCGGTGGTCGGTCAGGATGAAGACCTTCTGCCGGGGTTGGACCGCCAGGCAGACCTCGACGGCGTTGCGGGCACCCGGGATCAGCGAGTGGTTCAGGGCGTGGTCGCTCAAAGGTCCTCCGGGGGAGTTGATTCGGCCCGGGGCCTGGGCCCTCCTGGGAGTCTGGAACCTCTGGGCGGGCGGGATGTTCACATCCGCGTGGAGGCGTCGCCCCCGGATCCGTTCTAGACTGGTTGCTGGAGGGGTGCGCGCTTCCGCATCCCGACCGTCCTTCAGGAGGAAGCTGATGCAACTCGGTTCCGTCAACCGCTCGACCTTCACCCTGCCGCCGGTTCGCCTCGAGGCCCCGGCGCGTGGACTGGCCGAGGCGGCAGGCCTGGAAGAGCCCGTCGACCGGGCCAGCCTGGGCGTGAAGCGGGGAGCCCTGGCCGGGATGGTCGTGGGAACCTCCTACGGAACGGTGGGAGGAGCCGTCCTGGGGACCGCCGCCGCCGTCGCGGGGCTGGGCTATGCCGGAGCACGCCTGGGGGCTTCCCTGGCTGGGATTCCGGGGCTGGTGACCGGTCTGGCCCTGGGCCTGGCGGCTGGAGTCGCCGAAGAGAAGGTCGCCCACGTGGGGGCGACGGTGGGAGGCTTCGCCGGGATGGTGGCTGGGGCCGCCGTCGGTGGGGCTGTCGGGGCGGGGGTCGGGCTCTTCGCCTGAGCCTTGGGTCCGGGCCCCTGCGGGGGCCGAGGCATCCGTCAGGAGTCGGAGGCTTCCTGGGCCATCTGGCGTTCCAGGGCTTCCAGGACTTGATGCCGGGCCTCTTCCAGACCGGCGCCGTCGACGGTGAGACCGGCCGCCAGGCGGTGCCCACCTCCCCCGAAGAGGGCCGCGACCTGGTTCACCGCGGGTCCGGTTGAACGCAGCGAGACGCGCACCTTTCCGGGGGTCATGTGCTTGAACAGGGCAAAGACCTCGGTGCCGCGGACCCGGTTGACGTCGGCCACCAGGTTCTGGGCATCCTCCTCACGGGCTCCGGTGGCCCGGAGCATCTCGGAGTCCAGGTCGGCCCAGGCCACCCGGCCGTCGGCCGAGGTGCGCAGGGTCTGCATCACCCGTCCCGTCAAGGCCAGCTCGGCGACGGGCCGATCCCGGAAAAGCCGGCGGCAGATCTCCGAGACGTCCCCGATCTGCTCGACCAGGCGCGCCGCAATCCGGTGGGTCTGGGCCGAGACCTGGCGGTACTGGAAGTTGCCGGAGTCGGTCACCAGCGCCACATACAGCGCCGTGGCGATCTCCCGATCCAGGGGGACCCCCAGGCTTTCCACCAGCAGGACGGCCATCTCGCCCAGGGCGGCGCGTTCCGGTTCCACCCAGTGCACATCGGCCGACATCGTGTTCCCCAGGTGGTGATCGAAGTTGACCACCACCCGACCCAGCTCCCGGGGGCGGATCCCCGGAGGCAATCGCCCCTCCGAGGGACACTCCATCAGGATGACCGCGTCGAAGGCCCCTTCAGGCATCCGGTTCTGGATCCTTTCGGAGCCGGGCAGCCAGCGGAAGACTTCAGGGATCTCGTCGGGAGAGTAGAGGAAGCTCTCCTTCCCCAACCGGTCCAGGGCGGCAGCCAGGCCGACCATCGAGCCCAGGTCGTCGCCGTCGATGTGGACGTGCGGAAGCATGAGGAAGCGCGACCCGGATCGCAGGACCTGGGCCACTTCCCGGCACGCGGGCGGGGGAGTCGGAATCATTCGGGTGGAGGTTCTGGGGGGGGGACCGGTTCGGTCTGGACCCGGGCGCTCTGCAGGACCTTCATCATGTGGGCGGCGTGCTCCAGGGTGTGGTCCAGCTCGAAACGCACCTCGGGGATCCGCTTCAGGCGGACTTCATGGCGCAACTCGTGGCGGAAGAAGCCGGCCGCCCTCTCCAGGGCCTTGAGGACCTCCTGCTGACGCAGGGGATCGGCCAGGACGCTGATGTAGAATCGTGCGGTTCCCAGGTCGGCAGCCACCTTGACGTCGGTGATGCTGATCAGGTCCTGGCCCAGGGCCGGGTCCTTGACGCGCCGCAGGATCTCGCTGCCGACCTCGATCAACAGATCGCGGACGCGCTCGGCTCGATGACTCATGGAAGCCCTCCTCGAAAAGAAAGGCGCCCCTCGCGGACCCGGCGACAGAGTGCGCCGGGACGCGAGGGGCGTCGGTGGGGTCAGGCGAGCTCGCGGACGTGCTCTTCCTTGCGGTAGACCTCGATGATGTCGCCTTCCTGGATGTCCTGATAGTTGGTCAGGGTCAGGCCGCACTCGTAGCCTTCGGCCACTTCGCGGGCGTCATCCTTGAAGCGCTTCAGGGTGTCGATCGAGCCTTCGTAGACCACCTTGCCGTCGCGGACCAGGCGGGCCAGGGCATCGCGGGTGACCTTGCCCTCGGCCACGTAGCAGCCTGCGACCTTGCCGGCCTTGGTGATCTTGAAGACCTGCCGGACTTCGACCCGGCCGATCTCCACCTCTTCGATATCCGGCGTCAGGAGGCCCGACATGGCCTTCCGGACATCCTCGATGACGTGGTAGATCACCCGATACATCCGGATGTCCACCTGCTCCTGGTCGGCCAGCCGCTTGACCACCGAGTCGGGGCGGACGTTGTAGCCGATGACCAGGGCGCCCGAGGCGCTGGCCAGCATGATGTCGGACTCGGAGATGGCGCCCACGCCCGAGTGGATGATCTTCACGGCCACCTCGGAGGTGGACAGCTTGTTCAGCGACTGGTTGAGGGCCTCCACGCTGCCGTGCCCGTCGGCCTTGACCAGCAGGTTCAGATCCACCGCCTGGCCCGTCTTCATCTCGGCGAACAGGCCCGCCAGGGTCTGCTTGCTGCCCGCGGTGATGCGGGTCTGACGGTCCTTGAAGGTCCGCGCCTCGGAGACCTGCTTGGCCATCTTCTCGTCCTCGACGGCCTGCATGTAGTCCCCGGCGTTGGGGACGTCGGACAGGCCGACGATCTCGGCCGGGATCGACGGTCCGGCGCGGCGGATCCGCTCGCCGTTCTCGTTGATCAAGCCGCGGACACGACCCCAGGTGCTGCCCACGACGACCGTGTCGCCGGGGCGCAGGGTGCCGTTCTGGACCAGGACGGTGGCCACCGGGCCCATGCCCTTGTCCAGCCAGGCCTCGATGATGGTGCCCTGGGCCAGGCGGTTGGGGTTGGCCTTCAGCTCGCGGATGTCCGCCACCAGGAGGACCATCTCCAACAGCTCGTCCAGGCCGATCTGGGCCTTGGCCGAGACGGGAACCATGATGGTATCCCCGCCCCAGGCCTCGGCGACCAGGCCGTACTCGGTCAACTGCTGCATGACCTTGTCGGGGTTGGCCTGTGGCAGGTCGGTCTTGTTGATGGCCACGATGATCGGGACCTGGGCTGCCTTGGCGTGGTTGATGGCCTCGATGGTCTGGGGCATGACGCCGTCATCAGCGGCCACCACCAGGATGGCCAGGTCGGTGATCGAGGCGCCGCGGGCGCGCATGTGGGTGAACGCCTCGTGGCCCGGGGTGTCGATGAAGGTGATCAGGCGGTCGTTTCGCTGGACCGTGTAGGCACCAATCTTCTGGGTGATGCCGCCCGCTTCGCCCGCGGTCACTGCGGTCTTGCGGATGGCATCCAGAAGGGAGGTCTTGCCGTGGTCGACGTGTCCCAGCACGGTGACGACCGGCGGGCGGATCTCCATGAGGGAGTCGTCCTCGTCCTCGAGGATCTCCAGGGGGATGTTCTCGTCGGCCATCTCGCCCACCTTGAAGCCGTAGGCGACGGCGATCTCGCAGGCCTCGTCATAGGAGAGGGCCTGGTTGATCGTGACCATGCGACCCTGGCTGATCAGATACTTGATCAGCTCGCTGGCCGGTTGCCCCAGGCGGCTGGCCAGCTCGGAGAGGGCGATGGCCTCCGGAATCTCGATGTTCTTGGCTACGGATGTCTGCATGGTGTGCCCCTTGTCACCCCGAGGGCGATGCTTGCGCTTCCCCTTCTGGCCTTGGGTCGACCTCTGGTGCATTCCTGGCCGGGCCATGCCCGGGCGTCCGAACATGCCGGGCCGTCCGCCGGGTCCGGGGGCGCCAGGGCGTGCGCCGGGGCCGGGCGTTCCAGGCCGTCCAGGGGGGCCGGCTGGACCTCCTGGACGTGGAGCGCCGGGTGCCGGTCGCCCCATCG